>Ga0193751_1000934_pt1 | contig 19843 bp, 14 predicted proteins | sample L1c2metaG_FD_143050 | JGI IMG/M metagenome (GOLD analysis project Ga0193751, IMG submission 143050) | Soil microbial communities from a riparian zone of the East river system, Colorado, United States - L1c2 | ecosystem: Environmental > Terrestrial > Soil > Riparian zone | place: USA: East River... | reverse complement strand
TGGTTGCTGCAGCGCTGCCCTCCGGCGCTGGTGGCGACGCACACTTACGCGAATCCAGTCGTGGCTGTGTTTCTGGGATGGCTTCTCGCCTCGGAACCGCTGACTATGCGAGTGCTGTTTGCGTCGGTGGCAATCCTGGGAGCAATCGTGCTGATCCGCAAAGGCGAACAGGCCGCGGAAGCCGCGGCCGTGCCCGCGGCTGTCCGCGTCTCTGCGAAGGCCGAATCGATTGCAGCCAAGTCAATCAACGAGTGCGCTTAGTAGTTGCGTTCCAGTTCGGAGCAGACGATCCATAAGTGATCCATATATTCGCCGCTCATGGATCGGAATCCCGTGACCACCGCGCCGGGCGGGCAGTGAACCTCCACGGGTCTTCCTCCCGGACGCGGGCGCTCGACCGATTGGGTCAGTTCGACCCGGGGACGGTCGCGTCCCTCGACGATCTCGCGAACCCAACTGCATTCGCCAATCGCTTCATCGATGGAGGCGCCGGTGCGTCCGCGCAAGCCGCGCAGAACGCGGCCCTCGGAGCAGCGGGCATCATGGACCGGACGGCCGCCAGGACTGCCAGTTCGCTCCGTCATCCTTCGCTCGTCTCCGACATCCCCGTCCGGGCGCAAGCGAGCGCAATCGAGCCATGCCTGATTAAAAAATTCGCCGGTTTGCACGTGAAAGCCCACCGCCACGAAGCCGGGCTCACATAACGCATCGGGCGAAGGCCTTCCGCCCGAGCCCCCGCCGAAGTCGCGCGAGATGCGTTCGCGGGACATCAGGTGAATCCCGCCGCGGTCATGATCGCGGTCATGATCGCGGTCCCGATCATGATCGCGATCCTGAGGCGCCGCGAGCGCGACGAATGCGATGAGGAACAGAATTGCGAACACGGCAGTGACTCGCAGCGTCTTGCTTTGCCATAGAGTTTTGCGGATTGGAGTTAACCGGCTGCTTTCTGAAGTTTTCATGTGCACGCCCTTTTTAAAAGATCGGCATACCCGAAGCAAGCGCCGATCCCGATTTGATTTGAATAGTAGAAGTTGATCGCACCGGTGACAATGCGCAGCCGGGTTCCTGCAGCGAGCAATCATTCACCTTTTGTTCTGTTCATCGTTCGATGGAATTCTCTCGAGGTGGGTCAGTTCAGCTGGGCTTCGCCCCACGCGGGACAGCCGAGGCGGCTGTCGCTACGTGAGCTGTGGTTGACGCTTCTTACGGTGCGGAGAACCCTGGCGTGTACTATTTTTTGCGCGCTGTTGCTCCGATCATCGGAACAAGTCAATCGGCGCCGGATTCCCGGGGAGTATCTCCGAGAACATCGTTTCGTTCAAGGGATCGGCTGGCGCTGGATCAGCGGAAAAATGCGGGGATGTAAATGATTCCAGAGCGACGCAGTTGCTTCCGGCATAAGGTGCATGGGCCGGTGTTTGCCAGCTTTGACGGCGTTACCGGAGGAATGATTCTGGATCTCAGCGAGCAAGGTGTGTCGATGCAAACGATCGTCCCGCTGGAAGCCGAGCGCAGAGTGCACTTGCGTCTCGATCTGCCGGACTCCGATGCTCATCTGGAGACCACCGGTTACGTTGCGTGGGCCGACGCACTGGGCCGCGCCGGCGTCAGATTCTCGGAACTTCCGGTGGAGGCGCGGCAGCGACTGGATGAATGGCTGGCACACAATGAGAAAGCGCCCAGCCGGAAAGCGCCGAAACTTACCTTTGACCGAGTCATGGAACCGAGTGCCGGAAGCAAGTTTTTTGGGGACGGAATTGCGAAGCCACGATCGGTGAGTTTGGAAGCCGAGGGTGGAAGTTTAGAGGCGGACGCCGGAATGCAGGGCCCGCCGGCGGTTTCGTCCACAATTCAGTACGAGTTCAACTCGCTGGGCCCGGACTTGAACAGTGCGCTGCGGGTGATCAGCGAACGCGCGCGAACGCTTTTGCGGGGCAGCGGCGCCGCCATTGCGCTGAGCGAGCGGGGTCCGATGATGTGCCGGGCGAGCGTGGGCAGCGGAGGGCCGCCGCTGGGAACCCATGTGGACGTTGATTCAGGCTTTTCCGGGGAGTGTGTTCGCAGGGGGAAGTCCCTGCGCTGCGATGACACTGAAGACGATTCACGCGTGGACGCCGCGATCTGCCGGCGGCTTGGGATTCGCTCGATCGTGGCTACGCCGATCCGGTATGAGCGCGAGGTGGTAGGGCTGGTTGAGGTTTTTTCTCCCCGATGTTTTGCTTTTGACGAGGGCGATGTGGAGGTTTTGGAACGGCTGGCGCAGACTGCATTGCTGGTGCTGAGTCAGGCGCAGCTTTTCAGGCGTGGGGGGAGTTGATTTTTTTCGTCCGGGATGTTTTCGGGCGAGGTAGATTTTCCGGCAAATCGCAGCGGGACTTGCAGCTCTTTCTTTCGCGCCTTCCTGCTTGTTTATTTCGTTTGTTGCCTACCTACGGCTTGCGCCCCTTCGACAAGCTCAGGGCAGGCTGTTGGGCGCGTTCTTTCGCCGCTCCGCGGCTATAGCTTGACGAAATTCTTCTGCAGCTCCCGCCTAGAATTTATTTCTCACACCTGGTTAGGGTTTTTTAGCTTGTATCCGGGGGGGATCTCGAACAGGGAGGGATGAGGTTCTGCGGTGGAAGTGGGCTTGCAGTAGGTAGTCTGCTCACCGGCGGCGGTTGTGACTTTTGTCAGCACCGGCATTTTTAGTTTTATGCTGGTCCAAATTTCAGTCACGTTAGGCTGCGGCGGTTTGGGAGGTTGCGGAGGCTTCGGCGCCAGCGGCGTAGTTGGCGGCTGCGGCGAGGCCGACTGCGGCGGCTTTGGCGGCTGCGGCTTTTGCGGAAGTTGCGGAATCTGCGGCAGGCTGAGGATGTAGCGCTTGCCTTCGACTTCATGACCTTCGATCGTGCTCTTGCCCAGATCCTGCACCTGCATGGGAGGAGGCGGCGCAGCGCCAGCTGGCGACTGTGCACTTCCGGACGGCGGCGGCGCTGCCTGCGCGGGCGGTATAGGAATGACCATGGCTTCCTTCTTCAGGTGATCGAGGAGAATGGCCTTCTGGCTTGCCGGGATCGTGATCATGCTGGTGTTCGGAGTATCAATCCGCATGTTACCGCTGCTCGAGCGCCACATGCGCGACGCGGTTTGAGTAGGCTGGCCGCCGGCAGCCTGGGTTTTGGTGGCGCAATCGGAACAGGAAGGAGGCGGCGGCTGGGAAGGTGGCTCCACGGTGCGACAGTCTATCACGCCTGAGTTTCCCAATGACGCCGCGGTTTTCCTGGCAAGAGTGGGGACGACAAGGTCGCGTTGTTTGCTTCTTCATGAAGCGGCTCAAAGAATCGGAATCCATCGATTACGACCACAAAAGCAAGCTATTGCAGGTGCGTCGCACCCTTGGCTCTTTGTGACCAATAGATTTCACGAGAAGCGAGAGATTTGAATCGTTTCGAGGTCGATTTCATGCGGACGAACGGTCAAGGACTGAAATCACAATTTTTCGTCAATAACCTAATAGCTTCCGGGTGGCCGGCGATCCGCTCTGAAGCCGTCGATCCCATCGGCGGTGGTCAATTGCCCCTAACTTTGCAGGTGAAGTTCGCAGCGTCGTTGGTACTGCCGCTGCCTTTGTAGACAGCTTGTTGCGGGTATGGGCAAAGGGGGTGGGTCATGTCGATGACGCCACTTTCGTTGACTCTGGCGGCGGTGATAGATTTTGGGGGCTCGTTCTGTTCGCGCCAGCGTTCGAGCGCAGCGAGCTTATTGAACTGATTGGGGCCGGTCCCTCCCCCGCAATGGTCCATCCCGGGGACCATAAAAAGACGAAACCAGTCGTCCTGGTTCGGGCCCATGAGTTTCAGGACGGACTCGTAATAAGAGACGGTATTTAAGGCGGAGACCGAGCCGTCGGAACCTCCGTCGCTCCAACCGTGATACATGAGGAGCTTGCCTCCGCGTGCTTTGAATTTCGCCAGGTCCGGGTTGATGGCGTGGATCTCTTTCCCGTGCAGAAGTGCTCGGTCGATGTCCTTTTCGAGGTCGAAGCTGCGCCAATCCCAGGCGGGGTCTTGATTGGCGATATAGCGGAAGATGTCGATGTCCATTGCCCCAGGCGCGGTGGCATCGGTCGGAAGGCGCCAGCCGAGTTCGCCACCGAAGGGAAGTCGCGGGTAGAGGAGTGCGCCAGTGGATTTTCGCATGTCAGTGTAGGCGGTGTTTACAGTTTCCAGTTGCTGCGAGGTGAGGCAGCTTGCGGTCTCGGTACCGTTGCACTTGAGGACGCTAGGGTCAAAGTTGCAGTTGCGGGGGTCTTCGATGAGGCGGTCTTTAACGCCGTCGTTGCTGTCACATTTATCGAGAACTGCGTCATTGAGTAGCTTCAGGTTTTCGGCCGGCAGAGCGTGTTGAGGTGAGTTGAGTGCAGTCATCAACAGACGCATCCGCCAGGCGGAAATGTAGATCTGATTGTAAGCGGGTGCGCCGGCGATGATGCCGTCAAAGTCCTCCGGGTAACGCTGCGCGGACATCAGTCCCTGCCGTCCACCGGTTGAACAGCCTTCCCAATAAGATAGGCGCAGGCCACGTCCATAATAGGCTGCAATCAATGCTTTGGCCTTGACGGCGGTTTCGTGAACAGCGCGATAGGCGAAGTCGGTGATCTTATCGGGATGGCCGAGTGCAAACCTGCCACCGCTGCCGCTGTGACCAGTGTCGGTGGACGCGCTGGCATAACCCTCACGAACGGCGTGCGTCATTCCTTCGGTGCTGATGCTACCGACCAAACCGCCTCCACCTTCCATCAGGAGTTTGCCGTTCCACACTGAAGCCGCCGGCAGCCAGACTTCGGACTTGATTTCAGAATCGGCCGCAGGCCGGAGAATGATGGAAACCCGACAGTAAGTTGTGGTTTGTATTGCGGCGGTGACGTTAGGCAGGCGCGCCATGTCGGCACAAGGTGTCTGCGCGAACAGCGGGACAGCGAAGGCGAGAAAGAGGAGCAGGCGCATGCTTACAAACTAACACTTTCCGGCGCCCCGACGGTTCGGGCTAAACCACTCTCCGGACACCGAGATACGCTCTCCAGTGTGGATTCTGAGCGAATCACGGGCCATCCGGAAATAATGCTCACGGAGGAGCCAGAATGGGAGAGGAGTCTGGATAGTTCACGTAACCAGGGCATCCCATAAACTAAGAATTACGGGGGGTGCCGGAGTTCCAGCCCTCGTCAGTACACGAGAAAGCGCCGGTGTCGATGCATTGAATGGCGATCGTGAATCGGTAATCTGGTCGCTGCGCCAGGAAACATCATCACCTTATACGGTGTCGCGAACTTGCATCCAGGCATAACCTGACTAAGACACCTTCGCCAAATTGATTGCTAAAACTGTGCCGTTTGGACCATCCGAGCATTCGTTTCAAGCTTATGCTAGAGGAGATGAAGAGCTGTCGCGAACGGCGCTACTTTATCCCCTGGAGAGAGACCGGAATATGAGCCAAAACAACAGGCCGATACACAAACTCCGCAGAGCCGCCCAACCGCCCCTGTCCTACCCCGGCGCAATCCCTGATTCAAATCGTGCCAAGAAGCCGCCATTGGGCGAGCCCCGTGCCACCGACCCGGAATTGAATCCCGGAGATCGGGTCGAAGGTTTGGGCAACTTCGGAAAACCAAATGGGGAATTGGGTACGGTTGAGCGAACCAACGAAGAAGACGCGATAGTCAAATGGGATGACGATGGTCGTACAAGACTCCACCAACCGTCGCTTAAGAAGGTCTAGGTTACGCGCGGGCTCGATAAGAGCGCGTTGTGAAAACGATAATCTCTTCCGACGAGCAGTATTGCTCAGATCCTTTTTGGAATCCGGTGTAGCCTCCAGGAGTCGTCCCAAAGGAGGCTTACGTTATGGCCCCGAACCTGACAAATCAAGACTGGCGGTCCATCGCCCAACAAGCCAGTACAGAGCAGGACCCCGCAAAGCTTACAAGCCTGGTGGCTGAATTGTGCCGTTCGCTAGAGGAGCGCGAAAAACCTCGTGAGGTTCAGCGCCACGAAGGGGCATCATGAACTCGTCCTGCTATGTGGCTCGAATCTGAGTAACGCTGGAGCACATCGGCCAGCGGGATTGTTCCAGGCGCGAATATTTTTCCTAGCCCTTCACTGCGGGAGACGTGCTCTTCCAGACGTGTTCCTACTTTGCATCGTCAGCCTTGACGGACGAGCATTGGAGAAAACTCCTGGGCTGAAGCCTGCCACCGCGTGATCAGGCTTGAGCGGATTGATTCGCGCTGGCGCAATCTTCCACAGGTGCCGGGTGAGCCATGGCATAGAGGGGAACCGTCGCTCGCATGCTTGTTCCGCGACCGTCCGATTCGATTTCCAGTTCACCGTTCAGTTCGCGCAAACGTTCGCGCATCCCAGCCAATCCCACTCCCGTGTCGGCATTGACTGCACGAAGCAGCCGCAAGCGTTCCTCAGGTATACCCTTGCCGAAATCTCTCACTTCCAAAATCACAGCGTCGCCTTGTTGCTTGAAATTGATGCTCGCCTCCGACGCTCCCGAGTGGCGATGCACATTGGTTAAGCTCTCTTGCAGCACCCGGAACAAAGCGACTTCCATGCTCCTGGGAAGGCGTTCGCGCGAATTGGCGATCTCTGCTTTCACGTTAATTCCGCTGCGCTTGGAAAAGCCCTCGATATACCACTCGGCGGCGCAGGCAAATCCCACCTCATCCAACAAGGGCGGGTGCAGCAGGTAGGACGTTGTCCTGATTTCTTCGAGCGCCTGATCCGCCAGGGCATCTACCGCGGAAACCAGAGCCAGCTTTGACGGTTCTTCCTTGCAGCTTTGCTGCAGGAACAAAATGCTCATTTTCAGAGCTGCCAGCGTTTGGCCGGTGCTGTCATGCAGATCACGGGCTATTCTTCGTCGTTCCTCATCCTGCACTTTCAGGAGGCGCTGGGTTAGTTTTTGCAGTTCTGCGGTGCGCGCCGTGACAAGTGCTTCAAGTTCCTGATGCTCGATCGCCAGTTGTCTGGACTGTTTTGAATGGATCCACATATTTTCTCCTTAGGGAGCGGTAGGGAGACTCGACTGATTGTTTGGTTAAGAATTGTCTGGTTTAGGAATTGTCTAATTAAGAATGTTCTCATTCTCCCATTTTCGGAGTTGGGAGTCTGATCACAATTGCTCAACCTGTTCCGCCAACGAGCCTTAGGTCCGTATCTATATAGAAAGATTGCGTGAGATCTCGTTCTTGGTTCGCTGGCTTTGCGCTCCGCGAGTTTTTGGTAGTGCCTCGGTTTGAAATTTCTGAGGCACTACCGAGTTTTTCGCGACCGACGGTAAAGCTTTTAACCGCAGAGAACGCTGAGGCGACGCAGAGGACGCGAAGAAGGACCAAAGGGGATCATCACGCCCTTCCGCTATCGCGGGCGAGGGCGCCCGCGCCACGAAGTCAACGGGGCTGATCGCGGCGGCGGAGGTAGTCGATGAACATCTGTTCGACGGGCTTGTCGAGGGCGATGGAAACGTGGCGCATGGGGCATCCGCTGACGAAGTGGCAAACTTCTTCAGCGAGATTCTTGGCGTGATCGCCGGCGCGCTCGAGCGATTGAGTCATGAAGATGACTTGAAGGCTGGCTTGCAGGTGCAGGTTCTCCGGATTCTCGAAGTGGCGCAGGAAGATGAGGTTGCGCAGCCGATCCATTTCGGCGTCGGCGCGGAGAACATCGATGGCCTTGGCGACATCGCGGCCGGAAAATGCGGAGCCGCAATCGGTCAGCATTTTTTCGAGGAGAGTCGCCATCTGCGTGAGATCGCGAGTGTCCTGGGAGTCGATGCGTCCGCTCACGGAAAGTGCGCTGTTGGCGAAGCTGAGCAACAGGTCGCCGATGCGCTCGAGAGCGATCATCACCTTCATACAGGCCAGCAATTCGCGGGCTTCGGCGGGGCCAACTTCGGTGATGGCGGTGGTGACACCGCTGTCGATTTCCATGTCGAGCTTGTCGAGTTCGCGCTCGCGCTGGCGCAGTGACTTGAGCAGGGCGGTCGAGCCCGTAGCGATGCCCTCGGCGGCGGCGCCCGCAGCCTCATGGGCCATGCGACAGGCTTCCACGGTGCGGCGCACCAGGTGGTGAGCCGGTTCAGGCAGCGGAGCTTTGGTTGCGCTGCTCATAGACAGGTCCGTGGGACGGGAAGAAGTTGGGACTCTTTGCCAACGATCCTGCCGATCTTGGAATAGGATCGCCACGGCCAAGCATAGGATTTCGCCCAGAACTTGTGGTTAATGACCTGTGAATTTTGTGACATTTTTTTGGGACGTGCCCGGTTATAAAGGGGTCGCCTTTTCACTCGCGTGACGAATTCGGAGCTGGTAGGGATCCTTCGACTGCGGATTTGCTTCGCATTCGCGAAGCAAATCCTCCGCTCAGGAAGACAAGCGCAGGGGATCTGTTTCTTGGCTGGCAATTGTTTTCTCCCGGCTCTGGCTCGACGATCGAGGAGGTTGTCGGTGCATGAGGTTAGGCGGTGGGGAGGGTGAAGAAGAAGGTGCTGCCGCGGGTGAGTTCGCTTTCGGCGCGGATGGAACCGCCGTGGGCCATCATGATGTGTTTGGCGATGGCGAGGCCCAGGCCGGTGCCGCCGGATTCGCGGGAGCGGGCTTTGTCGACGCGATAGAAGCGTTCGAACAGGCGGGGCAAATGCTCGGAGGCGATGCCGGCGCCGAAGTCCTGGACATAAAATTCGATTCCGAATTCAACGCCGCGGCGCGCGGGGCGGGCGCCGAGAACGATGCGGCTGCCGGCGCGGCCATACTTCATGGCGTTGTCGATGAGATTCGAAAAAACCTGGTGGATGGCTTCGCGGTCGGCGCGCACGGGAGGCAGGAATTCCAAGGAGCGGTTGCCTCCGTTCGTTTCCACGATCTGCAAGTCCACACCCTGGCCACGGGCGATCTCGCGAAAACTTTCTTCGGCATCGCGCAGGAGCTCGATGGGCGAGACGGGCTCGGTATCGAAACGAGTTTCGCCTGATTCGACGCGCGCCAGAGTGAGCAGGTCCTCGGTGAGGCGCGACATGCGCGCCGCGTTCTTACGGATAATTTCCAGAAACTCGCGAGTTGGACCGACGTTGTCGGAACTATCCAGAAGGGTTTCGGAGTATCCCTGGATCGACGTCAATGGCGTGCGGAGTTCGTGGGAAACATTGGCAATAAAATCGCGGCGAGTTTTTTCGACGCGCTCGGTCTCGGTCAGGTCGCGGAGCACGGCGACGGCGCCGCCATCGGGCAGGGGAGCAGCAGTAACGTCGAAAGCGCGGCCATGGACGATCGACGTGGCGCGAGTGGTCTTCACCTGTTTGGTGGTCGTGGCAGCTTTGACGGCAGCGAGGAAATCGGGATCGCGGATGGTTTCGACGACCGGAGCATTGAGGCGCGTGCGTTGCGGAACCAGGCGATCCATGGGCTGGTTGGCCCACTGCACGAGGCCGTCGGAACTGACGGCAATCACGGCGTCCTGCATGCTGTTGAGCAGAGTTTCGAGCTGGCGCTGGCTGGAACGCACGGCGGCAAAACTGCGTTCGACTTGTTCGGCGGTCCTATCGATGGCGGCGGCAACGCGACCGATCTCATCGAGAGGCTTATCTTCCACGCGGGCCTGGAGATCTCCTTTTTCGATGCGAACGGCGACGTCGACGATGCGCTCCAGGCGGCGGGAGGTCCAAATGGAGGCGGAGGCCGCGATGAGCAAAGCGATGAAGAATGCGACGGACGAGCCCCAGAAGAGACGGCGGCGTACCTGGGACTGCACGGCTTCGACATCGGAGAGCGGATAGGCGAGGCGCACTGCGCCTCCGGAAACCGGAGCGGCCACGTAGAGAAATGGGATACCGAGAGTGGCGCTGCGGCGCTCGTGCTCTCCAGTTTTGCCGGCAAGTGCGGCGGCGAACTCCTTGCGCGTGGCGTGATTCTCCATGTCGGCGGGATTGGATTCGGAGTCGGCGAGCACTTTTCCCGAAGCATCGATGATGGTGGAGCGGGCGCCGGCAGCGAGGCTCTCTTGCGCGGCGATTTCAGCGAGAGTGTGGGAGCGATCGGTTTCGACGCGGTGGGCGAAGAGAAGAGTCTTCTGGGTGAGATTGCGCTCGATCTCGGTGCGCAGAGAGGCCTCCCAGGCGCTGCCCAGCATGACGTCGAGAATGGCGGCGGTGGCGGCGATGACGATCAGGAATACAGCGAGGAGTTTGAAGAAGATGCGGTTCTTCACGTTCTCCTCATTTTGGGGACTCGAAGCGGTATCCGGCGCCGCGCACGGTTTTCAGGTAGCGCGGGTTCTCGGGGTCGGGCTCGATCTTCTCGCGGATGCGGCGGACGTAAACGTCGACGGAGCGCGGGGTGACGTAGGCAGTGTCGCGCCAGACGGAATCGAGGAGGTGGTCGCGGCTGAAGACGCGGCCTTTGTGGCGCGCGAAGTAATCGAGCAGACGGAACTCGGTGGCCGTGGTGGAAACGGGATTACCGCGCACGGTGAGCGTCATGGCGGAAGGATCGATTTCGATGTCGCCGACTTTCAAGGGGCTCGGCGGCAGGGGACGCTCGAAGCGGCGCAGCACCGCTTTGACGCGGGCGACGAGTTCGCGCGGGCTGAAGGGCTTGGCGATGTAGTCGTCGGCGCCGAGTTCGAGGCCGAGGACGCGGTCAGCTTCGCTGCTTCTGGCGGTCAGAAAAATTACGGGAACCGAAGAGAGGCCGGGAGTCTGGCGGATAGTGCGGCAGATTTCCAGTCCGTCTTTGCCGGGGACCATGATGTCGAGGACGAAAAGCGCCGGACGCTGGCGTTGGGCGTCGGCGAGAACGTTGGTGCCGGTGGGGTAGACGCGCACGGTGAAGCCGTCGTTTTCGAGGTGATGGCGGACGAGGCGGGAAATGTCGGGATCGTCTTCGACGACGAAAAGGCTGGGTTTCACGGGATTATTGTAACGAAGGCGGTAGCGAGTACCTAGCGCCGAGTGGCGAGATTCGGGAGGTGGAGGCGGGAAATAGCTGATTTTTACCGAATATTCACAATCAGATTGCCGGCGCGGTCGAGGTGGAAACTTTTTCCTGGTGGGATGACGGTGGTGGCGCTGTATTCGGTGATGATGGCGGGGCCCGAATATTTCTTGCCGGGTTGAAGGTCGTCGCGCGAGTAGATTCTCGTTTCTCGTTTCTTGGATTCGAATAGGACTGGGGCTTTGAGCATAGAAAGCCTGCCGAGCTTTGCTCGGCCTGGACGGCCGAGGGCGGCCGTCCCCACATGTGCTTTGCCTCCCGCGTGGGCTATCTTCTCCACTGGTGTTGTGGTGGACTTCAGGACCGCGCGGAGGCGGAGGGTTACAAGTTCGACTTCGCGGTTGGGATGGGTGTAGCCATAGCGGCGGTGGTGTTCTTGCTGGAAGTCGCGGAGAAGATTTTTTGTGAACGGGATGTTGAGTTCGTATCCCTGGCCGCGATAGCGGATGTCGATGCTGCGGTGCTTGTGCGGTCTGCCTTGCCAGGCTTCTTCGTGAAAATCCTTCTCGGCATTTTTCTCCAATGCGGAAAATTCTCGATTCAATTCCTGCGTGGGAACTTTGCCGGAGACGCGCCACAGGACCGTGCGGGAATAGTCTTTCACAACGTCGCTGGCGAGAATGCCTAGAGCGGAGAGTGCGCCGGGAAATGCTGGGACGATGACGTGGGGGATGCTGAGGGCTTCGGCGAGGGCGCAGGCGTGGAGGCCTCCGGCGCCGCCGAAGGCTACTAGCGCGAAGTGGCGAGGATCGCGACCGCGTTCGATGGAAACGACGCGAATGGCTTTTTCCATCGTGGCGTTGACGACGCGGACGACTCCGGCGGAGAATTTTCCCGGAGTAAGTGGCGACGAATTTTTCTTCAGCCATTCTTTGGTGACGGCGCGGGTGCGATCGAGATCGAGGGTGAAGTCGCCGCCTAGAAAACGCGTGGGCTGGAGGCGGCCTAGTAGAAGATTGGCGTCGGTGACGGTGGGCTGGACGCCACGTCCGTAGCAGATCGGTCCGGGATCGGCGCCGGCGGATTCGGGGCCGACGCGGAGGACACCAGCGGCGTCGAAACGGGCGAGCGAGCCTCCGCCGGCGCCCACGGTGTGGATGTCGAGCATGGGGACGCTGATTGGGAGGCCGGCGACCTGAGCATCTGTCGCGGTGTTGATCGATCCTTCGACGAGAGAGACGTCCGTGGAAGTGCCTCCCATGTCGAAGGCGATGATGCGATCGAAGCCGCTGGCGCGGGCGGTGCTAGCGGCGCCGACGACGCCTCCGGCGGGGCCGGAGAGGACAGTACGGACGGGCTCGCGGGCGGCGGTGGAGAGCGCGGTGATGCCGCCGCTGGATTGCATGACGAAGATGCGGGGGGCAGAACCGGCTTCCGGCTTCCGGCTTTCGGTGCTCGGCGCGAGACGTGCAGCGATTTTCGGAAGCCGAGAGCCGGAAGCCGAGAGCCGTGCTTGCGAGGATTCGCGCAGGCGTGTGTCCAGACTCTCAAGATAGCGTTGCATTACCGGTTGCAGGTAGGCGTTGATGACTACCGTGGAGGTGCGTTCGTATTCGCGGAATTCGGGGAGAATTTTGTGGGAGATTGAGAGTGGAACTGCTAGCGAGTCTAGTGACTCCGCGACTGCTTGTTCGTTCTTTGGATTTGCGAAGGAGAAGAGTAGCGAGATGGCAATGGACTGCGGATTCGCTCCCGCGATCTGATTGGCTAGGGCGTGCAATTCTTCCGGCGTGGGTGAGGTCAGTACTTCGCCGTCGCTGGCGGTGCGTTCATTTACGCCGAAGCGGAGATCTCTGGGAACCAGAGGCTCGATGCGATCGAAAAAGAAATCGTAGAGTTTGGGGCGGGCCTGGCGTCCGATTTCGATGGCGTCCTCAAAACCCTTGGTGGTGACGAGGGCTGTGCGGGCGCCTTTGCGTTCGAGGAGCGTGTTGGTGCCGACGGTGGTGCCGTGCAGGAGGAGGAGGTCGGCGGTATGGACCGTCGTCTCTTCGGCGTTGGCGGTCGTTTCAGTCATTCGGCGGAGAGCTTCGACGATGGCTTGGGAGGGATCGACGGGGGTAGAAAAAACTTTCAGCATGCGGAGGCGTCCTGCGTCGACCCAGACACAGTCGGTGAAGGTGCCGCCCGTGTCGATGGCGATGCGGAGGGGTTGGCGGCGGCGGGGCATGGTGGTAAGGCTCATGCCTTCGCGCTTGAGCTGCTAATACGATCAACGGCTGACGTCAGGAAGGTTTCTATACGATATTGGTTCGCGATTTCGAGCAACTGTCGGCTCAAAGTGTCAACCGGAAACGCTTTGCTTTCGTCGGTCGCATAAGCGACGAGCCAATTTGCCAGCGTGTGATGGAGTTCATTCACGCCGTGCAGCATCTCAAGAACACGCTGCTCTTTTCCTGCTGTCCTGTCGGGCAAGAACAGTTCTCGCGAATAAATAGTTAGGCTTGAATAAATCAGTGCTAATGCTCTGATCCTCTCTGATAAGGACAACGAGCCCAGCCATTTAGAAAACGCTTCGGAGTTCATTCAGCCTCCTCCCGGGCAAAGCAAAGGGTTCAATGGGATGCGGAGAATTAGGTTAACACCAGAGCAACACCCCACGTCTCGCAAAGAACGCGAGTCATGGGGCACCCAGGCCTTGGTTATTCGGGCAAGGAGCAGGCAGGAGTGCCCGCTTCGCACAAAACGCGCCTCGCTTCGCTAAGCTGGAAGCCGAAGGCGGCTGTCCCCACATACTTCTATTTTGGTGAAGCCGATTGCCGATTTAGTTTTGAGCTACAGGGGCTTCGGTTTTGGGGTGCGGGAGCAGGTCTCTGGCGGGGAGTTTGGCGTCGAAGACCAGGTTGAAGAACCCTACCATCATTTCGTCTGAGTTCTGCTGGCCCCAGATCACGGTCTTCGTGGGATCGGGATTCTCGGGGTTGTCGGGTGAGTTGTCGAAATGCGCGGTGCACTCAATCTTTGTCCCTTTGGGAAGAGTGATGGGCGCATCCAGGTTGTACCAGAGTTGCCAGTGCCAGTTGTAGGCGGGAACTTTCAGGAGCGTCTGCGTCTCGCCATTGGGAAATACCAGCCGATATTCGAAGTCCTTGCCCCGCGTGTGCATGTGGGGATGAAGCGCAACCAGCTTCACTTCTCTGGGGACTTCGAAGTTTGCGTCGACCCGGTAGTTAGGATCTCCGGGAGGAATCTTGAAAGTGCCGTTGACGGCGGAGAGCGTCAACACGCGTTCTTTCGGCGTCTCTTTCGCAAAGACGATTCCCACTCGGGTACGGTCGCTGGTGGCTTTGCCGTGGGGAGTGTAGTGCACTTCCAGGACGATGTCGGAGCCGGCTTTGATCAACTTGGCCTGGCCGGGCTGCAGAATTTCCGCATTCTGACCGGGAGCGTAGCCAACGAGGAAGTCGCTGGGTAACGCGCTGGTGTCATTCTTTTCGTCTTGTTTTGGCGGCGGAGCTTCGAAGAAAACTCCTGGTTTCTGGCCTTTGAAGTAGTTCGATCCGGGCTCGCGAACATAGGCAATGATGTGATGCACGACCGAGCGGTCGGTGGGGCGCGCTTCGGCCGCTTGTACCCACTTGTCTTCAGTGAATCCGGTGGGCAGGATCACATATTGATACTCCACCATGCCGGAGTCGGGAACTGGGAAGGCGAACGGCAACTCGAAGATTGCATCTGGCTTGGGGATGCCCCAGCCTTCCGTGAAGTTCGGTGGTGCGGGCGTGTCCGCGGGATCGCCCTGCGGAGCGCCGGCGTTCACCCACGCCAGGATCGTGCTTATTTCCTTCTCCGTAAGCGATCGGTCGTTGGCAAAGTGTCCATAGCCGGGGTCGGCGAACCATGGAGGCATCGTCTTCTGTTTTACTACGCGCTTCATGCTGGCGGCCCAGGGGCGCGCCTGCTCATAGGTGAGCAGAGGAAAGGGTGCGGCTTCGCCGGGGCGGTGGCAGGTCTGGCAGTGCTTTTGGAGAATCGGCGCGACGTCTTTAGTAAAGGTGACGCTGGCGGCGGTGGGGCTCTGACAAACGGAATATGTGCCCAGACAGAGGATCGCTGCGATCGTCGAATGCGTTCGGCCCATGGATTCTCGTTCCTCGGATAGCGATGTCGGTTGCGCTTAGAGCAAAGAGTATACCGTGATCTTCTAGCCGCTGCTCTGCCTTTCTGCGGGTTCGGGAATGGCGGCTCGACTCGCTGCGCTTGGCGGGACAGCCGAAGGCGGCTGTCCCCACATGAATCGTGGTGATCCTGGCTATCCCTTTGTCGTGAAGGCCAGGGTTAACAGAGTTTTTTGTTCTACTTCGTGAGCCTTGCTACTTCCGGTTGCGGGGCTGGCGCTGGAGGAACGCTTGACCGTGAGCACCGGACGGTCGCCGGCGATGCGCTTCAGGCGCGGAAGCATGTTGAAGAGTGCGCCCATGTTGGCGGGCTCTTCCTGCACCCAGACAATGTCGGCGTTTTTTCCGTGGCAGTCGAATTCGGCGGCAACTTCCTCCTCGGGAAATGGGTAGAGTTGCTCGAGGAATACGATTGCGGTGCTAGTGTCTTTTCGCTTTTTTCTTTCCGCCTGGAGTTCGTGGCCGATTTTTCCGGTGCAGATCAGGATGCGGTCGGCTTCGCCGACTTCGGTGTCAGGGATGACATTCAGGAAATTCTTGTGGGTGAAATCTTCAATTGGAGAACTCGCGTCGGCGTGGCGCAGCATGCTTTTCGGGGTAAATACGACCAGCGGTTTGCGCCAGTGGCGCAGGGCCTGGCGACGCAGGAGATGAAAATACTGCGCGGCGTTGGAGGGTTGCGCGATCTGGATGTTGTGCTTGGCGGCGAGTTGGATGAAGCGCTCGATGCGGGCGCTGGAATGTTCCGGTCCCTGGCCTTCGTAGCCGTGGGGCAAAAGCAGGACAACTCCCGAGAGCAGGTTCCACTTAGCCTCGCCGGCACTAATGAACTGGTCGATGATGGCTTGCGCGACGTTGACGAAGTCGCCAAACTGGGCTTCCCAGAGAACGAGTGATTCGGGATAGTCGCGGCTGTAGCCGTATTCGAAGCCGAGGACTCCGGCTTCGGAGAGAGTAGAGTTGTAGATTTCGCAGCGAGCCTGGCCGGGAGCGATGTTTTCGAGCGGGACGAATTCGTCTTCGTTTTCGATATCCGTGAGTACCGAGTGGCGCTGGTTGAAAGTGCCGCGGCGGGTATCCTGGCCAGACATGCGCACGTGGATGCCGGATTTGACCAGGCTCGCGAAGGCCAGGGCTTCTGCCATGCCGTAATCGACCGGGCGCTTGCCGACGCCCATTTCCGCGCGCTGTTCGAGGAGCTTCTTTACTTTGGGGTGGATGTGGAAGTCTTCGGGATAGGTGGTCAGTCGAGCCGTGAGTTCGGATATTTCTTCGGGAGCGAGTCCGGTTTCGACTTCGAATTCGGGCTTGTAAAGGCCGCCGTAGTAGTTGTTCCAGTAGGGGGGCAACTCGCGCATCAGTGGCTTTTGCTTGATGCTGCCAGCTTGTTTCTGCGCGGCTTCGAACTCGGCGCGGATGGCCGCTGCCTGGGTTGGCGCGTCGGTGGCACCGATGTCGTCGGCGTAGATTTCCCACAGCGGCGGATGTTCTTTAATTTTTTTGTAGAGCAGCGGCTGCGTGATGGTGGGATCGTCGACCTCGCTGTGTCCATGGCGGCGATAGCCTATTAAATCGATGACCACGTCGGTGCCGAACTTGTAGCGGTACTCGGTGGCGAGGCGGGCGACGCGCACAACGGCGTCCACGTCTTCGCCGTTGACGTGGAAGATGGGAATCGACTGGCGGCGCGCGATGCAGGCGGCGAAGCGGGTGGAATGCTCTTCGGTGTAGCTAGTAGTGAAACCGAGCAGATTGTTGACGATGATGTGAATCGTGCCGCCGACGGTGTATCCGGGAAGATCGGCGTAGTTCATAGTCTCGGCGAGGATGCCTTGTCCGGCGAATGCAGCGTCGCCATGGACTAGCAGCGGGAGATATTTTTCGCGGCCGCCTTCGCCGGTGCGGTCCTGCTTGGCACGGGTGCGGCCGACGGTAACGGGATCGACGGCTTCGAGATGGCTGGGATTCGAGACCAAGTGGATGTGAACTTTGCCGCCGCTGCGAGTTTCGTATTCGCCGGTGGCGCCCATGTGGTACTTCACGTCGCCGGAGCCGAGCACGCTTCGGGGATCCACGTCTTCGAATCCGGCGAAGATTTCCTGCGGAGCGCGCTTAGCCACGTGCGCCATGACATTGAGACGGCCACGGTGGCTCATGCCCATGACTAGCTCGATGGCGCCGAGTCGCGAGCCGGTGTCGAGAACTTCGTCGACTAGAGGAATGAGGGCGGTGACGCCTTCCAGCGAGAAGCGTTTGCTGCCGAGGTAGCGCTGCTGCATGACCTGCTCGAAGATGTCGGCGCGGATGAGCAGATCGAGAATGCGTGCTTGGTCTTCTTGCGGTGGCTCGGATTCAATCTGTTCGAAAATCCAGTGGCGTCGCTCGGGGCGGTAGATGTGATTGATTTCGACGCCGATGGTGCTGGAGTAAATGGCGCGGGCTTCGCGCGCGTACTCGCCTTCGCGCTCCAGTTCGGGGGTTTCGCGGGGGCGGAGAAATCCGAGAGGGTCGAGGTCGCCCTCGAGATATCCCCACTGGCGGTAGGAGTTGAAGACGCGTTCGCGCTCGGGATTGGCGCCGTTTTCGATGACGGCGGCAGCGGAGCCGCCGTTGGAGGACTTTGATTTCGGGGTCATAGAGTGCAAAGTACTAGGATAAAGGATGCTAGGACTGTCGTGCTGGATTCGATGAGCAAAAAGGCAAGAACTTAACCACGGAGGACACGGGGGAACACAGGGTACGGCAAATCAAAAGCCCCACCCTGTCGCCAAAAGCGCGACAAAGGTGGGGCACCCGCTTTATGAAGCTTTTAGTGATTATCTTTATCGTGGTCGAAGCTGAACAGGTCCATCAGATCGCCGATGGCTGGGGTGTTCAACGGGACGTAGGGATTGCTCTTGCTGGTGACGGGATTGGGGAAATTGTCGCGGCTGCGGCTGGTTACCGGAGCGACTCCCCAGTTCGCCTCGATGAACTTCAAAACGGACACGTGATCAGCATAGGTGTGCGAGATGTGTCCGGCCTTGGTGAACGGAGAAATTACGATGGCGGGGATGCGGGTTCCGTCACCGAAGTAGTCCAGAGGCTGAATGTAGCCCGAGTCATAGTAGCCTCCGCCCTCGTCGAAGGTGACGACGATGGCAGTGCTCTCCCACAATTCTTTATTCGCGTGAACGCCGTCGACGATTTTCTTCACGAAGCCTTCGAACAAATTGAGCTTCGAAGAAGACGGGTGACCGTCGAGCCAGCCGTCAGGCTTCACGAAGGAAACGGCGGGCAGCGTACCATCTTTGATCGCCTGATAGAGCGCGGTGGTGTCCTGAAGATGGGCCCGGCCGGACGCGCTGGTCATGATCGAGGTTGAGTACTGGAACGGATTACAGATGTTGCAGTAGGTGTTATCTGCAGTCACATAGTTGTTGTCTGGATTGGCGAGGTAGGTGCTCCACTGGTCGCCGTAGTAGGCCCAGGAGCTGTGCTTCTCGTTCAACGAATCACCGACGTTGCGCAAAGGCGACGGCGGAATTGTGAAGACGGTCTCATTGGGATTGCCGATGTCGGCATAGGCGCTTTTGCCGCTGCCGTAGTATCCGGGATTGTAGTTGTTCAGCAGGTAGTAGCGGCCTTCCTCGCAGTGGGGATCGATTGGCCGGCGCAATGAGCCGAGATAGCTGGCAATGGGAGCCACACCAGGCTGGGTGGTATCGAAGCAGTTGGTGTAAGTTCCGCCGCCGAAGGACGGCGAGCCGAAGGAACCGCCGCCGTAACCGTCTTCTGTGTACCAGTTGTTGGTGCCGGGCAGTGGATTCGGGTTTTCAATTTCGTCGACAACGCCGGCGTTGGGGCTGCCCGCAGCGACGAGCTGGTTGTGCGGAGGTTCAACTGGATTGCCGTTCGAATCGGCGAACCAGACCGCGTCTCCCATGCCGAGCATGACGTGGTTGGCGCCGGTTCCACCCATTACGGCCTGGTGGAAGTTGTCGCTCATCGCGTAGTGGTCGGCGAGATATTTCAAATAAGGCGCATCGCCTTGCTGCACGTTGTAAAAGCCCATGGAAGTCGAGCCTTCTTTGGTGCTGGTGTCGGAGAAGCCTGCGGGTTGGGCGAGTCCGTTAGAGCCTGCGCCAATCGTGGTTTCGACCCAGGGGAAGAGGTCGCCCTTGCATCCGGTCGGATTCGATCGCGTGGCATTCGCGGCATTGCAATCAAACTGCTGCAACATCTGGTAGAAGCGGTGGACTGGGCTATTGTCGTAAGCATCGTAGGGGTGGGTTGCTGAAGTGATCTGGAAAGGGCCCGAAGGGAGGGTCGCGGCATTGGGGATGCGCGTGTCCACCGCTCCGTGAGCCAGTCCGGTGCCGCCGGTGGTCAGGTACTTGTAGTAGTCGTTGGGCAAACCGTTCTCGAATTTCATCGCCGTCGCAACATCTGGAAATGGCGGCGTTGTGTATCCCCCGGCAAGCACTGGGGGCAGAACCGAATAGGTGACGTTGTCGGGGGGACTGAGTATATAAGTATTGGGAGCGGAGTCGGTTGCTGAGGACTGGCTGGCGAGGAAAAAGTTGGGCCGGGTGTTCCGTCCCAGTTCACGATGCCCTTCGATAGCAAATTGGACACGCTTTCACCATGACGCGGCTGATAGGTGGCGAAAACGTGATCAAAGGTGCGGTTCTCTCCGATAATCACGATT
>Ga0193751_1000933_pt1 | contig 19871 bp, 17 predicted proteins | sample L1c2metaG_FD_143050 | JGI IMG/M metagenome (GOLD analysis project Ga0193751, IMG submission 143050) | Soil microbial communities from a riparian zone of the East river system, Colorado, United States - L1c2 | ecosystem: Environmental > Terrestrial > Soil > Riparian zone | place: USA: East River... | reverse complement strand
CCGGCTTGACCGTGTCGCCCGGCTTGACGAACACTTCAATGACCGGCACGTCCTTGAAATCGCCGATGTCGGGGACCTTGACTTCGACCAGCCCGCCCGACGCCGCGGGCGCGCTCGCGGCAGCGGCTGATTTCGCGGGAGGCTGCGGTGCAGCGCCCGCACTGGCTGCAGCGGGTGCCGCCGATTGCGCCGCAGCTTGGGCATTCGAAGGCTTGGACGCCGAGACGGCAGCGGAATCGAGCGTGAGGATCACGCTGCCTTCGCTCACCTTGTCGCCGGGCTTGACCTTGAGATCTTTGACGGTTCCCGCGGACGGCGACGGAACGTCCATCGTTGCCTTGTCGGACTCCAGCGTGACCAGCGAGTCCTCCGCCTTTACCGTATCGCCGGGTTTGACCAGGACCTCGATGACAGGCACGTCCTTGAAGTCGCCGATGTCCGGAACCTTGACGTCGATTATGCTCATGGTTGCTTTCTTATTTCACGCTGTATCGCGCATTCACCAACAGATACAGGACGCGGGGCAGCCCCGGACCGAGACCTCGGCAGCGTTATGTCCGTTGTGCGAATCCCGCTTCAAACCGTCCAGGGCGCGGGCTTGCCGGCGTCCAGCCCGTATTTCTTCATCGCCTCCGCGACCTTCGCCGCGGGCACCGCCCCTTCGTCTGCAAGCGCCTTCAGCGCAGCGACGGTGACGTAGTAGCGATCCACTTCGAAGAAACCCCGGAGCTTCTCCCGCGTGTCCGAGCGCCCGAAGCCGTCGGTGCCGAGCACCACGTAGCGCCGAGGCACGAAAGCGCGGATCTGTTCGGCAAACGCGCGGATGTAGTCGGTCGATGCGATCACCGGTCCTTGCGTCGATGCGAGCGATGCTTCGACATGTGAAACCCTGGGCTTCGCCGTGGGATTGAGCATGTTCCAGCGCGCGACCGCGTTGCCATCGCGGGCGAGCTCCGTGAACGACGGGCAGCTCCAGATGTCGGCCCCGACGCCCCAATCCTTGGCCAGCAGCTCGGCGGCTGCGATCGATTCACGAAGAATGACCCCCGAGCCCAGCAGCTGCACGCGCGGCGCTTTGGTCTTCTTGTCGCCTGCCTTGAACAGGTACATGCCTTTGATGATGTTCGGCGCGGCTCCCTCCGGCATCGCCGGCTGGGTGTAATTCTCGTTCATTACCGTGAGATAGTAATAGACGTCCTCCTGCTCGGCGTACATGCGGCGCAAGCCGTCCTGAACGATCACCGCGATCTCGTAGCCAAAGGTCGGGTCGTAGGAAACGCAGTTCGGCACCGTCGCCGCGTAGATGTGCGAATGGCCGTCTTCGTGCTGCAAGCCTTCGCCGTTGAGCGTCGTACGCCCCGCGGTGCCGCCGAGCAGGAAGCCGCGCGAGCGCATGTCGCCTGCAGCCCAGGCGAGATCGCCCACGCGCTGGAACCCGAACATCGAGTAGAAGATGTAAAACGGGATCATCGGCACGCCGTGCGTCGAGTAGCTCGTCGCAGCGGCGATCCAGTCGCAGGTCGCGCCGGGCTCGTTGATGCCCTCCTGCAGGACCTGGCCGTCCTTGCTTTCCTTGTAGAACATCAGCTGGTCGGCATCCTGCGGCGTGTAGAGCTGGCCGAGCTGATTCCAGATCCCGAGCTGGCGGAACATGCCCTCCATGCCGAAGGTGCGCGACTCGTCGGGCACGATGGGTACGACGCGCTTGCCGATATTCTTGTCGCGAATGATCGTCTGCAGGATCTGCACGAACGCCATCGTCGTCGAAATCTCGCGATCCTCGGTGCTCTTGAGGAACCGCTCGAAAGCAGCGAGCGGCGGCACGGGCAGCGGGTCGGCCTTGCGCCGGCGCGATGGAAGAAAGCCGCCGAGCTCCATGCGCCGCGCCTTCATGTACTCGGCCTCCGGCGAGCCCGAGGGGAATTTCACCAGCGGAACGTCTTCGATCTTTTCGTCGGGGACCGGGATCAGGAAGCGGTCGCGGAAGCGCTTGATCGACTCGATCGACATCTTCTTCTGCTGGTGCGTGATGTTCTGCGCTTCACCCGATTCGCCCATGCCGTAGCCCTTGATGGTCTTGGCGAGAATGACGGTGGGTTGCCCCTTGTGCTGCACGGCCGCGTAGTAGCCGGCGTAGACCTTGTGGGGGTCATGGCCTCCGCGGTTGAGTCGCCAGATTTCCTCGTCGGACCAGTCGGCAACGAGTTCCTTCAATTCCGGCGTATTGAAGAAATACTCGCGCACATAAGCGCCGTCCTTGGACTTGAACGTCTGATACTCGCCGTCGACGCATTCCATCATCCGGCGCATCAGGATGCCCTTCTTGTCGCGCGCGAGCAGTGGATCCCAGTGCGTGCCCCAGATGATCTTGATGACATTCCAGCCGGCGCCGCGGAAATCGGCTTCGAGCTCCTGGATGATCTTGCCGTTGCCTCGCACCGGGCCATCGAGGCGCTGCAGGTTGCAGTTGATGACAAAGATCAGGTTGTCGAGCTTTTCGCGCGCCGCCATGCCGATCGCGCCCATCGACTCCGGCTCGTCCATCTCTCCGTCGCCGCAGAAGCACCAGACCTTGCGTCCCTCGGTCTGCGCCAGCCCGCGGTCCTGCAGATACTTCATGAAGCGCGCCTGGTAGATCGCCATCAGCGGGCCCAGACCCATCGACACCGTGGGAAACTGCCAGAAATCCGGCATGAGCCAAGGGTGCGGGTACGACGAGATGCCCTTGCCGTCGACTTCCTGGCGAAAATGGTCGATCTGCTCGTCGGTGAGACGACCCAGCAAATGCGCGCGTGCGTATACGCCCGTGGCCGAGTGACCCTGGAAAAAGACCAGGTCACCGCCGCTCTCATGCGTCGGGGCACGCCAGAAATGGTTGAATCCCACGTCGTAAAGCGTGGCCGCCGATGCAAAGCTCGCGATGTGCCCGCCGACGTTGGTGTGCTTGTTGGCGCGGATGACCATCGCCATCGCATTCCAGCGCACGTGGGAGCGAATGCGGTGCTCGACCGCCTGGTCGCCGGGGATTTTCTGCTGCCGCTCCACCGGAATGGTGTTGATGTAGGCAGTGTTCGCCGAAAACGGCATGAACGCGCCGCGACGGCGCGACTTGTCGATGACTTGCTCGATCAGGAAATGCGCGCGGTCGGGGCCCTCGTTTTCGAGGACGCCGTCGATCGCATCAAGCCATTCCTTGGTTTCTTGCGGGTCGACGTCGGGATTCATATCCATGACGCACTCCTCAGATGATTGCGGCGCTTTTCGCTTGTCGGACGATAGTTGGGGGGCGGCCCCGCGACCTCCGCATGACTGGCAGCGCGGCGAGGGTGGGCGCCGGGAGCGGGCTGAAGCGGGCTCTCCAGCCTATCACAACGTCCCGTAGCCTTCCATCGTCGGGCATCAGTGCGGGATCGTCAGCGATCGCGACTCGGTGACCAACACGTCGATCGCGAGATCGTGCGCCGCCGCCGGAACGCGCTCGACCACCTGAACGTCGAACGCGCCGGCAACGCGCAGCGCGTGGGAGGAGAGCAGCGGCAGGAGTCGATCGTAGTAACCGCCTCCGTAGCCGACGCGGTGTCCCTCGAGATCGAACGCAATGCCGGGGACGAGCACCCAGTCGATCGCATCGACGGGCAGCAGCTCGCAGTGCATCCCGGGCTCGGAGATCCCGCGGAATCCGCTTACTGCGTCGTTGGCGATGTCGGTCACCGCGCACAGATCGAGCATGCGCGAACCTTCATTGACGCGGGGCAGTGCCACCCGCTTGCCGCGGTTGAGCGCCGCCTGGATCAACGGTCGCGTGTCCCATTCGCTGCCGAAAGGCAGCGTGAGAAGCAGCGTGGCCGCTGAAGCAAAATCGTCTCGCGCGGCAAGGGCCGCGACGATCGCGCCGCTTGCCGAAGCTCGAAGATCGGCGGGAATCGCGTCCCGCTCGCGCAACACGCGTGCGCGGAGCGAACGCTTGGCTTCACGCACGCCTCCGTTCGCCGACTGCGCTGGATCGCTGGACGACAACGCCACATGCGAATGTTACCGTAATGCCACGCGCGAGCGCTTAGCCAGCGCTTATAATGCACCGCTTAAGACGCGGTTTTCGGGTTCTTTTTCTCATGAACAACAATCATCATCACCATCGGGCGCGGCGTGCGCGCCTTATCGCCGACATGCAGCAGCAGACAGGCGGCGGCATTGCGGCAATTCCGACGGCGCCGGAAGCCATACGCAACGCGGACACGCATTATCCTTACCGCCCTGACAGTTATTTCTATTATCTGTCTGGCTTTCCGGAGCCTGAGGCGGTCGTGGTCTTGACTGCCGGTTCAGGCGAGGGCGATCCACGCCAGGTTCTGTTCTGCCGCGACAAGAATCCCGAGCGCGAGATATGGGACGGCTTTCGCTACGGTCCCGACGCGGCGAGGGAGATCTTCGGCTTCGACGAGGCCTATTCCATCTCGGAGCTTCAAGGGAAGCTCGTCGATTGGACCTGCGACCGGCCTGCGCTCTACGCACCGCTCGGGCTCTATCCGGTGTGGGACGCTGCGATGACCGCGACGCTGAATGAAGTTCGCAATCGCGTGCGCACCGGCGTTGCCGCGCCGGAAACGGTCGTCGACGTCCGCGCCCCGCTGGCCGCGATGCGCCTGTACAAAGATGGGCAGGAGCTTGCGCTGTTGCGCCGGGCGGCGGAGATCTCCAGTGGAGCGCACCAGCGCGCAATGCGGCTCACGCGCCCGGGCTGGTACGAATACGAAGTCGAGGCGGAGTTGATGCACGAATTCCTGCGCTTCGGCGCGCAGGCCGTCGCGTATCCGTCGATCGTGGCGTCGGGCCCCAACGCCTGTGTCCTGCATTATCGCGACAACAACCGTCAGGCGCAGGACGGCGAGCTGTTGTTGATCGACGCCGGGTGCGAATTTCAGGGCTACGCCTCGGACATCACCCGCACTTTCCCAGTGAGCGGCAAGTTCGCCGGCGCGCAAAAGGCGGTCTACGAGCTGGTGCTCTCGGCGCAGCTCGCCTGTATCGACGCAGTCAAGCCCGGGCGTGCTTTCCACGACTATCACCAGGTCGCCGAGCGTGTGCTCGCGCAAGGCCTCATCGACCTAGGTTTGTGCGAGGGCTCGCTCGACGCGGTTCTCGAAACAGGCGCGTACAAGCAATTCTATATGCACCGCGCCGGTCACTGGCTTGGGCTCGACGTGCACGACGTGGGACTCTACCGCGTCAATGGCGAATCACGGACGCTCGATCCCGGCATGGTGCTGACGGTGGAACCGGGTTGTTACATCCGGCCGGGAGACCGTGTCCCCGAGGAGTTCTGGAACATCGGCGTTCGAATAGAAGATGACGTGCTTGTCACCGCGGCGGGCAACGAAAACCTGACCGCAGCGACGCCTAAGACTATTGCCGATGTCGAAGCTGCGTGCAGATTGTAAGTGCCGGGTTGAAGAGAACGCCTTGGGCGCCCCATAACGCGGTAAACGGCAATCGAGTCGCCTACGATGCTTCGGGATTTGGTCGTCGTCGGCGCCGGCCCGGTCGGGGCGACTTTGGCGCTTGCGCTGCGCGACGGCGATCTGGAGATCATCGCGCTGGATGCCAGACCCCGCGGAGGTAGCGCGCGAGGTGACCGCTCGCTTGCGCTGTCGCACGGCACGCGCCTGGTGTTCGAGCGCCTCGGTATCTGGGGAGAAGTTGCGTCGGGAACCGACGCGGTGACCCCGATTGCCGCGATCGATATCTCGCAACGCGGCGGCTTCGGACGCGTGCGACTCGACGCGGCAGAGCACGATCTGCCGGCGCTCGGCTATGTCGTGAGCTATCGCGCCTTGCAATCGGCGCTCGACTCCGCGTTGGCGCGCAGCAGCGTTCGGGTGGAGTATGACGTCGAGGTGACTCGCGTCGACGCAACGCCCGCGTTCGCCGAAGTCCGCGGTAAGCGCCAGGGCGAAGATGTCGAGTGGACGACCCGCCTCGCCGCAGTGGCCGACGGCGGCGGAGACGTCATCTCCCGCCTGCGTCGTCGTCGCCACGATTACCGTCAGGTCGCGCTGGTGGCCAGGGTATGGATGCGACAGGCGCATCGCGGCGTCGCGTTCGAGCGTTTCACGCCCGAGGGGCCGATAGCGCTGCTTCCGGAAGGCGATCATTACGGCTTGGTGTGGACGGCGACGCCGGAGCGCGCACAGGACCTCATCGAGCTTCCGGAAGGCGCGTTCCTTGCCGCCCTCGCGAGGAGCTTCGGCCCGCGCGTCCACGGATTTACACATGTGAATGGCCGCCGCAGCTTCACTTTGGCGCTCGACATGGCCGACCGTGTTGTCGCAGACCGCGTCGTGCTCATCGGCAATGCAGCGCAGGCCCTGCATCCTGTCGCAGGTCAAGGATTCAATCTGGGCATTCGCGACGCTTTCGAGCTGGCGCAAGAGTTGCTTGCGACGCCGCGCGTTCAAATCGGTGCGCCAGCACGTCTCGCTGAATATGCGCGACGACGTCGAGCCGACCGCTGGTCCGGGATTTCGTTTACGCATGGACTGCTCGGTATTTTCGGCGCGGACTCGTCGCTGCTGCGTTGGCCGCGAGGGTTGGCGCTTACTTTGCTCGACGCGCTGCCTCCGGTGAAACGCGCGTTCACGCGCGCGATGTTGTACGGACTGCACTGACCGCGAAGGTCATCGACTTGAAATCGTCGAACGCGTAGAACACTGCGCCGTAAACTCGGTATAATTCGCTTCCCCGCGGTTCACAACTTTGGCAGTTCGCAACTTTTTCCGGCCTAATTCCGACGTGTACATCGGCTCTCATCATATCGAGAACAACCTGGTTGTCGCGCCGATGGCAGGCGTCACCGACAGGCCTTTCCGACAACTGTGCAAACGTCTGGGCGCCGGGCTTGCGGTTTCGGAAATGGTGTCGTCGGATCCCCGACTGAGAGATACCCACAAATCACTGCGCCGCACGAACCATGAGGGAGAAGTTGAACCCATCGTCGTGCAAATTGCGGGCTCCGATCCGGAATGGATGGCGGACGCGGCGCGCTATAACGTCGACCGCGGCGCGCAGATCATCGACATCAATATGGGTTGCCCGGCGAAAAAGGTCTGCAACGTCGCCGCCGGCTCCGCGCTCCTGCGTAACGAGGCGCTGGTCGGCCGGATCGTTGCCGCCGTGGTCGCTGCGGTGGCTGTTCCGGTCACTCTCAAGATTCGCACAGGCTGGAGCATGCAGAACCGCAACGCGGTACGGATCGCGCGTATCGCCGAGGATGCGGGCATAGCCGCGCTTTCGGTGCACGGACGCACGCGCGAGTGCGGCTTCACCGGCCCCGTCGAATATGAAACGATTCGCGCGGTCAAGCAAAACGTAAGCGTGCCGGTCACCGCAAACGGCGACATCGATTCTCCGGAGAAGGCGCGCGAAGTCCTGGAGCGCACCGGCGCCGATGCCGTGATGGTCGGCCGCGCAGCGCAAGGCCGCCCGTGGATCTTTCGCGAAATCCGGCATTACCTCGACCACGGCGGAAAGCTGCCTGCTCCGGAAGTGGAAGAAATTCGCGAAGTCATTCTGGAGCACCTTTCCGACCACTACGAGTTCTACGGCGAGGAAAGCGGAGTGCGCGTCGCGCGCAAGCATCTGTCGTGGTATGCGGCGGGCCTTCCCGGAGGCGAAGCGTTCCGTCATCAAATCAACCAGGTCGACTCGTCCGCGGCGCAGATCGCGTCGGTCGACCGTTTCTTCGACCAACTCGCGGCGTACGATGACCGGCTTGCCGATGTTTCGTCATGCCGATCGTTCGATTCGCCGTTGGGTGCTTCGTGGGTTGAGGAGGCCCTCGCAGCATGAAAAAGATCGTCCGTCTCAACGGTGGGAACGAGATTCGTCGTAGCGTCGAGAAATCGCTGGACGAATATTTTCGAAGGCTCGACGGCGAACACCCGAGCGGGATCTATGACATGGTGATCACCAATGTCGAGCGATCGTTGCTGGCGATGATCATGCATCGCGCCAGCGGCAACCAGACGCAGGCAGCAGAGATGCTCGGCATGAACCGCAATACGCTTAGATCCAAGCTTTCCAAGTACGGTATTCGTTAGGCGTGACGAGCGGGCCGCCGCCAAGCGCGCGTGGCGTCTTCCCGCTGCCGGCGCTGCGCGATCCGATTCCCCGTCTGAGGATTCAACGGCGTAACGACCGGCCTGCCGCATGACCGCCCCCATCGCGCAGGCGCTGCTTTCCGTTTCGGACAAAAGCGGCCTGGTCGACTTCGCGCGCGGCCTCGCCGCGCTGGGAGTGAGACTGCTCTCGACCGGAGGCACCGCGAAAGCGCTCGCCGATTCCGGACTTTCCGTTACCGAAGTCGGCGACTACACCGGTTTTCCCGAAATGCTCGATGGCCGGGTGAAGACGCTGCACCCCAAAGTGCACGGCGGCATTCTCGCGCGCCGGGACTCGCTCGAGCATGCGGCAGCATTGTCCAAACACGGTATTCCGACCATCGATCTCGTGGTCGTCAATCTCTACCCCTTTCGCGAGACGGTCGCAAAACCGGGCTGCGCGCTAGAGGATGCGATCGAGAACATCGACATCGGCGGTCCTGCGCTGGTGCGCGCTGCCGCCAAGAACCATGCAAACGTGGGAGTCGTCGTCGATCCGGCTGACTACCCGGCGGTCCTCACCGAACTGCGATCGAACGGCTTGCGCTTAAGCGACTCGACTCGCTTTCGCCTCGCGCAAAAGGCGTTTTCCCACACCGCGGCGTACGATGGGGCGATAAGCAACTACCTCTCTTCTCGAGACGCCGCAGGCGCTCCGCAAATTTTTCCCGACCGGTTCACCTGGCAAGGGGAGAAGATCCAGGACCTGCGCTATGGCGAGAACCCACACCAGCATGCCGCGTTCTACCGCGACGAGATCGCCGCACCCGGCACCATCGCCAACTATCGGCAGCTTCAGGGCAAGGAGCTCTCATACAACAATATCGCCGACAGCGACGCGGCGTGGGAGTGCGTGACCACCTTCGCCGATCCCGCGTGCGTCATCGTCAAGCATGCAAATCCCTGCGGCGCGGCGATCGCGGCAACGCCGCTCGCGGCGTATGAAATGGCGTTTGCGACCGACCCGACATCGGCCTTCGGCGGGATTATCGCCTTCAATTGCGAGGTCGACGAAGAAACCATCGAGGCTGTCAGCGCGCAATTCCTCGAAGTGCTCATCGCTCCGGGCTATTCGCAGGGCGCGTTGGAAGCGATCGCGAGGAAAGCCAACGTTCGGGTTCTCGAGCTGCCTCGTGCCGCGGCCGCCGCTGGCCATGCGTGGGACATGAAACGCGTGGGCGGCGGGATGCTGTTGCAGACGGCCGACAGGCAGGGTATCGGCGCCGATCTCACCGTCGTCACGCGGCGTGCACCGACCGCGCGAGAGATGGGTGATCTGATGTTCGCATGGCGTATCGCCAAGTTCGTCAAGTCCAACGCCATCGTATACGCGGCTGGGAGGCGGACGCTCGGCATCGGCGCGGGACAGATGAGCCGCGTCGACTCCACGCGCATTGCCTCGATCAAGGCCGCCAATGCCGGGATCTCTCTCGCGGGCTCGGTCGTCGCCTCGGATGCGTTCTTTCCCTTTCGCGACGGCCTCGATGTCGTCGCGGACAACGGCGCAGTCGCAGTCATTCAACCGGGCGGCAGCGTTCGCGACCAGGAGGTGATCGCCGCAGCCGACGAACGGAGCATCGCCATGGTATTTACCGGTGTGCGCCATTTCCGGCACTGACCGCCGATGCGCCGCCATCGCTCCGGCCTAGTCGCGGGAACGCCATGAACGTGCTCGTCATAGGCGGCGGCGGAAGGGAGCACGCGATGGCTTGGAGGATCGCGCAATCGCCGCGCGCAGCCAAGATATTCGTCGCGCCCGGCAACGCAGGGACGGGGCGCGAGCCCGGCTTGATCAACGTCGCGCATTCATCGATACCCGATCTGGTGGCATTTGCGCGGCGCGAGCAGGTGGGACTGACCGTCGTGGGACCCGAAGCGGCGCTTGCGGCGGGTGTTGTCGACGCCTTTCGCGCGGCGGGCCTGCGAATTTTTGGTCCGACTCGCGCGGCGGCGCGGCTCGAAAGCTCCAAGCATTTCGCGAAGGAGTTCATGGCGCGGCATCGCATTCCGACCGCCCTCCACGAAAGCTTCAGCGATCCGCAGGCCGCCCACGCCTACATCGATCAGCGCGGCGCGCCGATCGTCGTCAAGGCCGACGGCTTGGCCGCGGGAAAGGGTGTCGTCGTCGCGAACTCGCCGGAGGAGGCGCATGCCGCCGTCGACGCCATGTTTTCCGGCGATAAAATTGCGATCGAGCACAACGAAGGCGGCGCTCGGGTCGTGATCGAGGAATGCCTCAACGGCGAGGAGGCGAGCTTCATCGTCATGGTGGATGGAAAGAATGTCCTTCCACTTGCATCCAGCCAGGACCACAAGCGCTTGAGGGACGATGACGAAGGGCCGAATACGGGAGGCATGGGCGCGTATTCGCCCGCGGCCAACGTAACGCCGAGCGTGCATGCGCGAATCATGCGCGAGGTGATCACGCCGGCAGTCAACGGCATGGCGGCCGACGGCACGGCTTACACCGGGTTTCTCTACGCAGGCGTGATGATCGATCCCGTCGGAAACCCGATGACGCTGGAGTTCAACTGCAGGCTGGGCGACCCGGAAACGCAACCCATCATGATGCGTTTGAAATCCGATCTGATCGAGCTGCTGGAGCAAGGGGTCGAAGGAACGCTCGACACCAGCGAGGCCGAGTGGGATCGGCGCGCGGCATTGGGCATCGTGCTTGCGGCGGCGGGTTATCCCGAGCGGCCGCGCAGGGGCGACGTGATTTCCGGGCTCGACGCGGCACTGCCCGATTGCAAGGTATTTCATGCCGGGACGTCGCTCGATGGAGGCCGAGTCGTCTCCGACGGGGGTCGAGTGCTGTGCGTAACCGCGCTTGGCGAGACCGTGCGTCAGGCGCAAAACACGGCGTATGCGGCAATCTCCGCAATCCATTTCGACGGCATGCAGTTTCGCAAAGACATCGGCCAGCGCGCGATTGCGCGGGTCAAGGCGTAGATACGGACGTCTCCCGCCCAATGGACACCGCGCCGGTCCGGGAATATTTCGCCGGCTTGCAGGAACGCATTGTTGAGAGATTGGAGGCGATAGCCGGCGCTCGCTTCTCGCGCGACGTGTGGGTACGGCCCGAGGGAGGCGGTGGCGTCAGCCGGGTGATCGAGGGGAACGACGTTTTCGAGCGCGGCGGCGTGAATTTTTCGCACGTTGTGGGTGAGCGCCTTCCGCCTTCCGCAAGCGCTGCAAGGCCGCAGCTTTCCGGACGCGGCTTCGAGGTCGCGGGCGTTTCGCTCGTCCTCCACCCCATGAATCCGTACGCGCCGACCGTGCATATGAACGTACGCGCGTTCGTCGCGTTGGGGCGGGAAGCCCCCGATGACGGAGCCGAAGGTTCGCCTTCGCAACCGATCTGGTGGTTCGGCGGTGGCATGGACTTGACGCCCTATTACGGCTTCGAGGAGGACGCAATCCATTTTCACCGCGTCTGCCGCGATGCCGTCCAGCCGTTCGGCGAGGAATATTACCCGCGCTTCAAGCGCTGGTGCGACAACTATTTTTTCCTGAAGCATCGCCGCGAGCCGCGCGGAATAGGCGGCATCTTTTTCGACGATCTGAACGACCGCGATTTCGACCATTGCTTCGGGTTGACTCGAAGCGTCGGTGATCGCTTTCTCGACGCGTACGTCCCGGTACTCGAGCGGCGCATGAGCACGCCCTACGGCGAGCGCGAGCGCGACTTCCAGGCGTATCGCCGCGGACGCTACGTCGAGTTCAACCTCGTCTACGACCGCGGAACGCTGTTCGGGTTGCAATCGAACGGACGCACCGAGGCGATTCTCATGTCGTTGCCCCCGGTCGTGCAGTGGCGCTACGACTGGCACCCCGATCCCGGCAGCGCCGAGGCGAAGCTCTACAGCGATTTTCTAACGGCTCGCGATTGGATCGGGTGAACAACATGGCGGACGACGCGCATTTGATCGAGACCGGGGTCTTTTCGGAAGACGTCTTCCGAGGGAAGCTTCTGCACGTCAAGCGCGACACCGTGCGGCTGCCCGACGGAACGCAGGCCACACGCGAGTACATCGCGCACCCCGGCGCCGTAATGATCGTGCCGCGTCTTCCCGACGGGAAACTGCTGCTGGAGCGCCAGTTCCGCTATCCGCTCAAACGCGTGTTCATCGAGTTTCCCGCCGGAAAGATCGATGAGGGAGAGGAGCCGCTGGCGACCGCGGCGCGCGAGCTGATGGAGGAGACCGGATACTCGGCGCGGCGATGGACCTACCTGGCGACCCTGCATCCGCTGATCACGTATTCGACCGAGCGGATCGAAGTCTATCTGGCCGACGAGCTCGAACACGTCGGAGCGAAGCTTGACGCGGGCGAGTTCATCGAGATCCTGACGGCGACGCTGGACGATGCGCTGACGTGGCTCGATCGCGGCGAGGTCACCGACGTGAAGACCATGCTGGGCCTGCTCCTTCTTGCCCGCAAAATGGGGCGCTAAGCCGTGCCGCCGCGGATCGCGAAAAAGATCGTCGTCACCGGCCGCGTGCAGGGCGTCGGATTTCGCTATGCACTTGCCGACGAGGCGCGTTCGCGCGGGGTTTCAGGCTGGGTGCGCAATCGTCGCGACGGCAGCGTCGAAGCGATCCTGTGCGGTTCTGCCGCCGATGTCGATGCACTTGTCGGATGGGCGCGGCGCGGCCCACCGGCGGCGAAGGTCGAATCGGTCGAGGTCGAGCAGGCGCACGGCGAGTTCGAGGGTTTCGAGATTACTCACTAGACTCCGGTGCGGAATATATCCTTCCACGCCGCGTAGCTGGCCGCCGACAGCAGAGGAAACACCGCGATAAGCCCGACGCCGAAAGTAAGGACCCCCAGCCCGACCAGCACCAGGGCGAGCAGTCCGAAAAGCAAGAGCGGCGCCAGGTTTAGCCAGAACGCCCGCGCGCTCGTGGCAAATGCGCCCGCAAACGACACGCCGCCAAAGAGCGCCGCAAAGGGCACGAACGCCACGGGGAGCGAAACAATGGTTCCCGCCCCGAGGACGGCAAGGAGCGCCGTCGCTGAAAGCTCGCTGCTCGACGACTCGACGGCGAGGAGGTTAACTCCGTCGATTCCGTAAGCCGCGAGCGCCTCCGCTGCGAATACCAGAAGCCCCGAGACGACGATCGCGGCGAGCGCGGCCGGCGGCGCGAGGAAAGCGATCAGCGCGTAACGCGGCGTCAGCGGCGCTCCCGCATCGAGCGCGGCCGCGCCGACGAGCATTCCGCACTCGACGACCGGCAGGATCACTTTCGACGCGGCAACGCCGATTCCTGGAATGAACTGCAGACCGATGTCGGCAGCCAGCATGAGAAATCCGAGCACACACCAGACGACAGGCGCCCGCTTGAACAGGCGCATCGCGGCCTCGTACCAGGCAAAGGCGCGCGTCGCGGAGACCGCTCGCGGCGGACCCGGCGTGAAGGAAGGTCGGGGAAGGTCCAAGAATCGCCAAACGGCCGGCAGGTCGCTACATTGCCGCTTCGCCAAGATACGCTGCGCGAACTTTCGGGTCCGACAGCAACTGCCGCGATGCGCCGGACAGGGTGATCTCCCCGCTTTCCATTACGTAGCCGCGCGTGCTGACTTCGAGCGCGAGCTTGGCGTTCTGCTCGATCAGAAGAATGGTCACGCCTTCGCGGGCAATGGCAAGCACGGTCTCGAAGACCTTTTGCACCATCAGTGGAGCGAGGCCCATCGACGGCTCGTCGAGAAGCAATAGCTTGGGCCGCGACATCATCGCGCGGCCCATCGCCAGCATCTGCTGCTCCCCCCCGGAAAGCGTGCCTGCCGTCTGCTTGCGGCGCTCCTTGAGCCGTGGAAAAAGCGCAAACACGCGATCGACATCCTCCCGGATGCGCACGTGGTCGGTCCGGGTGTAGGCGCCCATCGCCAGGTTCTCGTCGATGCTGAGCGCGCCGAACACGCCGCGGCCTTCGGGAACCATCGATAGTCCCCTGCGTACCAGCCGAAACGCGGGCTTGCCGGTGATGTCTTCGCCGTCGTAATGAATCGATCCGCTTTTCACCGGCTGCAGTCCGGTGATGCCTTTGAGCGTCGTAGTCTTGCCGGCGCCGTTCGCGCCGATGAGGCACACGAGCTCGCCATGGTCGACGCTCAAATCGATGCCCTTGACGGCGTGGATGCCGCCATACGCGACCTGGAGTCGCTTGAGCTCGAGAAGCGGAGCGCCGGCCATTGTCATGGCGCTGCGACATCGAGGGAAATTTCGCCCCCGAGATACGCCGCGATGACTTTGGGGTCGCTTTGCACACTTGCCGCGCTGCCTTCCGCGATTTTCTTGCCATAGTCGAGCACCAGCACGCGATCGCAGACGCCCATGACCAGCTTCATGTCGTGCTCGATCAGCAGGATCGTCGTGCCGTCGCGGCGGATTTCCTGCAGCAGGCGCTTGAGCCCCTGTGTTTCGGTGGCGTTCATGCCGGCGGCGGGCTCATCGAGCGCCAGGAGCTTGGGCTCGGTTGCGAGTGCGCGCGCTATCTCCAGACGGCGCTGGTCGCCGTAAGCGAGGTGTTTGGCCAGCGAATTGGCATGGTTTGCGACGCCGACGTACTCGAGAAGCTCATACGATCGCTTTTCTATGGCGGCTTCCTCGACAAGCGTTCTCCTGTCCCGGAATATCGCTCCAAAAACGCCCGCGTGCGTCCGGACGTGGCGTCCGATCATGACGTTCTCCAGCGCGGACAGGTTCTGGAACAGCCGGATGTTTTGAAACGTGCGAGCGATGCCGCGATCGGCTACCTCGTTGGGCTTCAGGCCATCGAGCGGCGCGCCGTCGAACACGAACCGGCCGCCGTCGGGGATATAGATGCCGGTCAGCACGTTGAAAAGCGACGTCTTGCCGGCGCCATTGGGGCCGATCAAGCCGTAGATCTCGCCGTAATGGATAGTGAAGCTCACGTCCTCGAGCGCCTGCACGCCGCCGAAGCGTTTGGCGATCCCCACCGCGGACAGAAGCGCGACCGGGTTCATCGTTACTGCGGCGTCGCGGCGACTTCCAGTTCGCGCTTGCGAACCGGCGACGGCCAGAGACCCGCGGGACGGTAGAGCATGATCGCCACCAGAGCGATACCGAAGACCAGGAGGCGTATCGTCTCGGCGTCGAGCACGACGCGCCTGAACAGCGCCATTTGCAGCGGCTCCATGGTGTAGCGCAGCACCTCGGGGAGCAGTGTCAGCATGACCGCGCCGAGAATGACGCCGGGGATATTGCCCATGCCGCCGAGAACGACCATCGCCAGCACGATCACCGACTCGAACAGCCCGAAGCTTTCGGGACTGACGAACTGCTGCGTCGCCGAAAAGACCGCGCCGGCGATCCCGCCGAACGACGCGCCCATCGCGAATGCAAGCAGCTTGACGTTGCGCGTGTTGATGCCCATCGCCCTGGCCGCAACTTCGTCCTCGCGTATCGCCTCCCACGCGCGGCCGAGACGCGAGTTTTGAAGGCGCAGGTTGACCACGATGACTCCGAGGGTGATCAACAAAAGCAGGTAGTAGTACTTTTGAGGGCCGGAGAAGGTAACGCCGAGGATCGTTTCCGGACGCGCAAAGGAAAAGTTGCCGATGCGAAACGGGTCGATGAGGTTGATGCCCTGGGGGCCGTTGCTGATATTGACCGGCGCGTTGAGGTTGTTGAGAAAGATGCGGATGATCTCGCCAAACCCCAGGGTAACGATCGCCAGATAGTCGCCACGCAGCTTGAGGGTCGGGGCGCCGAGCAGGACGCCGAAAATGCAGGCGACGCCTGCGCCGATCGGCACGATGACCCAGAACGGAAGATGCAGGCCGAAATGAGGCGAGGCGAGCAGCGCGTAGACATAGGCGCCGACCGCGTAGAAAGCGATATAGCCCAGGTCGAGCAGGCCGGCGAAGCCGACGACGATATTGAGCCCGAGCGCCAGCATGGTGTAGATCATCGCGAAGTTCAGTATGCGCACCCAGGCCTGACCGGCCAACGCCGCCACGAAAGGCAGCAGCGCCAACGCTGCCGCGACGAGCGCCACCCCGACCCATACCTTGAGTGGAATCGATTTCGTCCTGTAGCTGGCCGTGTTCACGCTTTTGCCCATCCCCTCATGCGCGATCGGCGACCCGCTCGCCGAGCAGGCCCGACGGGCGGAAAATAAGAACGAGAATGAGGACAAAAAAGGCGAAAACGTCCTGGTAGTTGCTGCCGAAGAGGCTCACCTGTCCATCGCTGGAGGCGCATTTTTCGAGCATGGAATCGCTTAGGATCGGCAAGCCGCAGATATTGGAAATGTCCCCGATATAGCCCGCGCCGAGCGCCTCGATGATACCGAGCAGGATGCCGCCGAGCATGGCGCCGGCGAGATTGCCGATTCCGCCGAGCACGGCGGCGGTGAACGCCTTGAGGCCGAGCAGAAATCCCATGTAGTAGTGCGCTATCCCGTAGTAGGTCATCACCATCAGCCCGGCGACGGCCGCAAGCGCGGCGCCGATGACGAACGCCGCGGAGATGACGACGTTGATGTCGATGCCCATCAGGCCCGCGACCTGCGGGTTTTGGGCGGTCGCGCGCATCGCCGTGCCGAGGCGGGTGCGCTGCACGACGAACACAAGTCCGGCCATCAACAACGCCGCAAGTAGCACGATAAGCATCTGCAGGTCGGTCATCGACGCGCCGAGGATATTGTGCGGCGTGGGCTCGATCAGCGTCGGAAACGTAAGGTAATTTCGACCCCAGATCATCAGCGCCAGATTCTGCAGGATGATCGACATGCCGATCGCGGTGATGAGCGGCGCGAGCCGCGGAGCCTTGCGCAGGGGACGGTAGGCGATTTTTTCCATGCCGTAAGCGAGGACGGTGCATACGACGATCGCGACGAGGAGCCCGGCAATGATGATCGCAAAACCGGGAAGCGGCACGTGGGCGCCGAGCAGGGCGGTGATCACCGACAGAGATACCATCGCGCCGATCATCACGACCTCGCCGTGCGCGAAGTTGATCAGACCGATGATGCCGTAAACCATCGTGTAGCCAAGCGCCACGAGTGCGTACACGCTGCCCAGCGTCAGCCCGTTGATGATCTGCTGCAGGAAAATGTCCACGCGATCCTCCTGGCCGGTTGCGCGGCGGCGTTGGCGGATTCTCCGCTGCGACCCGCGCGCCGGCAATCCCCGGATGGAAACGGCCGTCTCGCGCAAAAAAAAGGCGCCCCATGGGGCGCCTTTGCGTGCGGCCTCGTCTACTGAGCCTTGTCCTTTTTCATGGTATCGGGAGCGGGCGTTGCTTTCATGGTGTCGCCGGAGGATTTCATGTCGGACTTCATCGCATCGGCGGGAGCCTTCATATCGGACTTCATCCCACCGGTCGACTCCTTCATGTCCGACGTGCCCGCCATCGGCGCACCGCTCGTCGGGGGCGGCGTTGCGGACGCGCCCGCGTCGGCAGCGACCTTCTCGGTCTTGCCGCCGACGTTCGTCGCCAGGGGAACGAGCTTGCCGTCCTTGACCTGATAGAGCGTGATGGCGCCGTTCTTGGTGTCGCCGTGCTCGTCGAACTCGATCTTGGCGGTGATGCCGTCGTAGGAAATCTTTGCGAGCTCCGGCAGGTATTTCGCCGGATCGGTCGAGTTGGCCTTCTGCATTGCCGCGACCAGCGTCATCGCCGCGTCGTAGGAGTACGGCGCGTATACCTGGATCGGGCCATACTTGCCGGTAAAGCGCGTGACGAAGTCCTTGGCGTTGGCCATCTTTTCGGGCGGCACGCCGGCTTGCGTGCAGTATTGGCCCTCGGCGGCGCCGCCGGCGAGCTTGGGCCACTCCGCCGAGCATACGCCGTCGCCGGCGATGTACTTGGCCTTGATGCCGAGCTCCTTCATCTGTTTGACCATCGGGCCGCCCTGCGCATCCATCCCGCCATACATGATGACGTCCGGATTCTTCGCCTTGATCTTGGTCAGGATCGCCTTGAAGTCCGTTGCCTTGTCGTTGGTGTATTCGCGCGCAACGACGGTCGCGCCGGCAGCCTTGGCGGCCTTTTCGGTCTCATCGGCGAGGCCCGCGCCGTACGCAGTCTTGTCGTCGATGATCGCGATTTTCTTGGCGCCCAGGGTCGTCACCGCCTCCTTGCCGATGACGCTGCCTTGCTGGACGTCGTTGGCCATGACGCGAAAAGCGGTCTTGAACCCCTGCAGCGTGTACTTCGGGTTGGTCGCCGAGGGCGAGATCTGTGGAATGCCCGCGTCGCTATAGAGCTTCGACGCCGGGATCGTCGTCCCCGAGTTGAGGTGACCGACGACGCCCGCCACTTTAGCGTCGATCAGCTTTTGCGCGACCGTCGTTCCCTGCTTCGGGTCCGCCTGGTCGTCTTCGGCGATCAGCTCGAACTTCACTTTCTTGCCGTCGATGACGATATTTTTGGCGTTGGCATCGTCGATCGCCAAGCGGGCGCCGTTCTCGTTATCCTTGCCCAGGTGGGCCTGCGGCCCGGTGGTGGGACCGACGTGGCCGATCTTGACAACTGTTTCGGGCATGGCCGGTGCGGCCGCGGGCGTTGCCACTTCGGCCTTCTTCGGCTCTTCCTTGCCGCAGCCGTATGCGGTCACCAACGCTGCGGCGACAAGTGACAAGCCGAGCGAGCGGTTGAAATTCATGAATGTCCTCCGAAAGGGGGTAGTAAGAAAAAAACCATGCGCAACAAAAGATTATTGCCCCGCGACCCCATGATGTCAATTACGCTGATGCCCTGATTGTGAGGTCGGTGCACGGTTCGTCGGACCCAGCCGCAGCTCTTGCCATGCGGCTGGCATTTCGTCGGTTCGCGCTTGTCCAGGCGATGGCAGGCAGACTAGACTCGCCCCTTGCTGAATCCGGCAGCCGGGGTGTGTGCATCTAAGTTGCGGGACGCGCCGAAAAACATCAGGCAAAGCCCGATTGTCGAAGTCGCCGGGCGTCCGACGCCTTAAGCCTTCAGGGGAAGCACGAGTTATGGCAGGGTGGTTCACGCGACGCCGCACCATCGGCGTCCTTATTGCGGTACTGGTCGTCGGCGGGCTCGCCGGCGGCGTCGGCTTGCGCGCGAGCAAGCGCGCTGCCGCCGAAGCCGCCGACAAGGCTGCGACCGTGGCGCTCGAGTTCGCGGCAGCGGATTTGGCTTTCGTCGAGCCTGCGGCGCTGACGCGCTGGCTCCCGCTTTCGGGCACGCTGCAGCCGGTCGATCAGACCACAGTCAAATCGAAGGTCTCGGGCGAAATTCGCCAAGTCACGGTGCGCGAGGGTCAGGCCGTGAAGGCCGGACAGGTGATCGTGCGCTTCGATACTGCCGATCTCGAAGCCAAGCTCACCGACCGCATCGGCGCGCTCGAAGCCAGCCGGGCCCAGCTCGCGCTGGCCGAAAAGCAGCGCGCGCAGAATCAGTTGCTGCTCAAGCAGAACTTCATTTCGCAGACCGCGTACGACAGCGCGGAGAGCAACCTGTCGGTCACGCAGGGCACGCTCAAGTCGATCGAGGCGCAGGCTCAGTTGGCGAAGAATGCGCTGCGCGACGCGGTCGTGACGGCGCCTATTTCCGGAACCGTCGCCAAGCGCCACGTCCAGCCCGGCGAGAAGGTGAACTTCGACGCGCCGCTGGTCACCATCGTCGATCTGGCGGAGATGGAGCTGCAGGCGATGGTCCCGGCCAACGACACGCCGGCACTTGCGGTGGGCATGAAAGTGGCGATGACGATAGAC
>Ga0193751_1000932_pt1 | contig 19889 bp, 13 predicted proteins | sample L1c2metaG_FD_143050 | JGI IMG/M metagenome (GOLD analysis project Ga0193751, IMG submission 143050) | Soil microbial communities from a riparian zone of the East river system, Colorado, United States - L1c2 | ecosystem: Environmental > Terrestrial > Soil > Riparian zone | place: USA: East River... | reverse complement strand
CGGGGATCGGCATCGCGCGGCTCGGCAACAGCGAAACGGAATTCTACCTCGCGCCGCAGACGCCGGCGGGACTGCCGCTGGAATGCGACCCGCAGGGAAACGCCCTGGTGTCGCCCGACGGCGGGCCGGTGTACGTGACCTCGTTCAAGGACAAGGACGGCCGGGTGAAGCGCCAAGGCGCGCGGTTCGAGGTTTTCGTCTATGACGACGACCACCCGGAGGGGCGGGCGCTCAAGCTCGGGGATCACATCGAGGGCGGCGGCAACCGCGGCAAGCTCATCGACATCCAGTGGCGCGTCTATCTCGCCAACAAGAAGGCCTGCTGGTTCACCTTCGACGCGCTCAAGGGCGAGCACGGCTATCTGTCCGGCCATGCGCGGCGCAATGCCGACATCACCGGACAGGAGCGCGACCGGCTGATCATCGATCCCGGTCCCCGCATCGTCGCCACCAAGAGCAAACGGCGCGCGAGCTTCGACCGCTCCGGCGGCGAAGAAGGTTACGCCACGACGTTTCCGCCGGAGCTCAAGCCGTTTTCCATCGACACCCTCGGCGAGATGATGACCGACGATGCCGGCCGCCTGGTGGTGCTCGGCGGGCATGGCTGCTCCGGCACGGAAAAATTCAACGATCCGGGAGAGCCGAGCATCGACGATTACGCCAATACGGACGGCTGGTACGACGACACGTCGGACGGGCCGGTGATCGCGCGGCTGGTGATGATGTCGGATCAGGTCGACCTGCCGCGCTACATCGACGTCGAATATCCGGCCTGGGTGGTCGCGGCCTATCCGCGGTTCGTCCCGCAGATACTCGACATCGTGACCATGGACGAGGTGCTGCACGACCTCTATCTGCGCCAATTCGCCGCCGATACGGCGATCTACGGCGAGCTGGGCAAGTTCGACCAGCCGGTCTGCATCCCGTTTCGCGACGAGGGCGCGCTGGAGCACTGGAAAGGCGGCCGCCTCGCCTGGAATCCGAATTACCGGCCGTGGTTCTTCCGCGACATCTGGCCCATCCTGTTCCGTCCCGACGAGTTCCGCTTCCTGTGCGATATCCTGCAGCAATCGAACTTCCCGCACGATCAGGACAAGCGCGGCACGTTCGATCCTTCCAAGCTCAGTCAGGTGCCCGGGCCCCGCACGGCCGACCCGCCGCGCCCGATTGCCGCGGCCGTGGCGACCGCGGTGGCCGCGGCATTGCGCGATGCCGCCCAGAGCGAGGCCGTGGTCGAGACCCGGCATGCGCCGGTCAGTTCCGGGCGCGACGAATCCGACCGATACGGACCCATGCGCCGCTTCCTGTTCGATCTGCTGCGCCGGGCCGGGGAGGAGAACGAGTTCAGGTACGTCGATCGGGCCGGCAGCCGCGTGCACAATCTGCCGCTGATGCCGCTGTTGTGCGGCGACAACCCGCTCGACAACACGGTGCCCTCCAAATTCCTCCGCCTGACCGATTATCAGCTGTTCATTCTGCGACAATGGGCGAACGGCTGCTTCATCAACGAGCAGGCCGAGGGCTGGCTGCCGGCCGACTACACCATGTTCCAGCCCTATCCGACCGTGCCGCCGACCACCGGCCGCGGGCTCGACCGGTTCGCCCTGAGCAACGTGCTGGGCGGCGCGTTCTGCCCGGGCGGCGAGATCGGCTGGGTGATGCGCAACCCGTCGATCTACTGGGAACCCTACCGCATCAAGGCGGAACGCGACCTCTCGGATTTCATGCAGAGCGCCGCGCAGGTCAACCAGACCGGCACCGACACGCTCGCCGACTTCACCTTCAACGTCGAGAACCCGCTGAGCCAGGACAACGACTTCCGCACCGGCCTGCAGCCCGGCGATCTCACCAAATACATGTCGCTGCCGTGGCAGTCGGATTTCAACGAATGCACCACCCAGCCGATCGACGTGACCTATGCGGACTGGAACGTCATCGCGCCCGACAGCGACCACGACGAACGGCTCGAGCGCGCGCAGAAAAGCTGGGTGACGCTGTGGTGGCCGGCGCACCGGCCGCTGCAGTCGTTCGAGGTTCCCGCCCTCGATCCGAAGATCACTCCGGTGTGGACGACCTGGAGCCGCGGCATCCCGCAGACCCCCGCGGGCGACCTCAAGATGGTGACCGCGTGGTGGAAGCTCGGCTTCATCATCCGCAATCCGAATATTCTCGACGCGACCACCAAGCCGGCGGACCAGCTCACCAAGCCGCGCAATCAGAATCTCGCCAAATACGTCAGCGTGCGGCCGAGCGTGCCGGACAGCTGACCGCACAGGAGCACGGCCATGAGCGACAATCCCTTTGTCGGCAGCTGGACCTATCGCAGCCTGCTCAACGACCCGGACGTCGGCACCGACTTCAACCAGCTGGAGTTCGGGCGCGGCACGATCGTGATCGACGAGGCGCAGATGGACGCGCTGCAGGGCACGATCGGCGGCCCCGGATGGTCGCTGACGCTCAAGGGCGCGCGCCACTACGGCAACCCGATGCACGCCCGGTTCCAGGGCGTCGGCGTGATCGGCGGCGAGCAATGGATCTACGACTATGAGGGCTATCTGGTATCGCCGTGGCCGAACGGCGTCGACCAGGTGCAGGCGATGGTGGGCTCGGTGATCCGCACCATTCCGCACTCGGCGGGCGCGCCGGGAACCGTGGCGCCGGCCGGCGTGGTGGCGTCGTTCTACGCCGTGCGGAGCGCCTAGAGCATTTTCCGGAAAAGTGGGCACCGGTTTTCCGCAGAAAATGCGACAAAATCAAAAACGTAGAGCGCTTTCCGATTCAATTGAATCGGAAAGCGCTCTAGCCTTGGACTGCGACGTCCTCATCGCCGGGGCCGGGCCGGCCGGATGCGCGACCGCCATCTCGCTCGCGCAGTTCGCGCCCGCGCTGCGCGTCGTGCTGGCCGATGCCGCGCCGCCGGAACACCTGCGCATCGGCGAGGCGGTGCCGCCGCCGATCAAGCCGATCCTCGAGCATCTCGGCCTGTGGCAACGGTTCGCGACGGACGGGCATTGCTCGTCCTACCGCACGCTGAGCGCCTGGGGCAGCGCGCAGCTCGCCAGCAACGAGTTCCTGTTGCATCCGCACCAAGTCGGCTGGCGGCTCGACCGCGCGCGGTTCGACGCGATGCTGCGGCAGGCCGCGATCGAGCGCGGCGCGCTTTACGTTCCGGCCCGGGTGACCGGCGCGGCGCGCGGCCCGGATCGATGGTCCGTCGCCTGCGGCGGCGGTACGCACACGGCGCGCATGCTGGTCGACGCCACCGGGCGCGCGACCGCGGTGGCGCGCCTGCACGGCTTACGGCCCGCGCGCGAGGACCGGCTGGTCGGCTGTTTCGTGCATTTCGAAGACGCGGGCGGCGGCCATGCGGAGGTCCTGCTGGAGACCTTTCCCGACGGCTGGTGGTACAGCGCCGTGGTCCCGGGCGGGCGGCGCGTCGTCGCCTGCATGAGCGACGCGGATCTCATCGGGCGGCTGCGGCTCGCCGATCTCGACCGCTGGACGGAAGCGCTCGGGCAAACCCGTCACGTCGCGGCCTTGCTGCGGCAATCCCGGCCGCTCGGCCGGCCGCGGCTGCGCGCGGCCGGCTCGCAGATCCTGTCCGGCGCCGCGGCATCCGCGCTCATTGCGGTCGGGGATGCCGCGTCGTGTTTCGATCCGATCTCCGGCCAGGGCATCCTCAAGGCGTTGCGCTCGGGCATCTTCGCCTCGTACGCCATCGCCGACGGGTTGTGCCGCCACGACCCGGCGGGGATGCGGCGCTATGGGCGCTTCGTGAAAGCGGAATTTGCCGCGTATCGCACGACGCTGCGCGACTACTACGCGCTCGAGCAGCGTTGGCCGGCGCACCCGTTCTGGCATCGCCGGGCCGACCGGGAGCGGAAGCAAAATTCCGTGCCGCCGTCGCGGACCATGCAGACGATGCAACTTTAGAGATGCCGGTGACGCCGCCCGCTGAGGTTTCGATTTTCTGCTCGACTATCGACGGATGCCCCGCCAGAATCCCGACGAACGTTGGAGGAAGCCATGCCGGATTGGTCGATAAAGATCGTCCCCAACCCTAGCGCCCCGGCCGACGCGCCGGGAACCTTCGAGCCCCTGCAGGCAAGCCTCGACGACACCGTCAGCTGGAACGACACGACCGGGCAGAAGCACCATCCCTGGCCGACCGACAGCAACTACAAGCCGCTGGCGGTGACGGAGGATTCGCCGCTGTATCTCTCCGACGAGATGCCGCCCTTTGAACGGTCGGACGCCTACGATCTCATCATGCCGGCGTCCGTCGACCCGACCACCGGCATCGGCACGCTCTACTATTACTGCAAGCTGCATCACGGCGAGCACGGGACGATCACGGTCAAGCCCATTCCGGCGGTCCCGCCCGCCCCACCGCCGCAGGACTAGAGCATGATCCCGAAAAGTGGGTACCGGTTTTCGGAAAAGATCATGCTCAAACAATAAGCCAGAGCGGGATGACGATTCGAAGAAAAGTCATCCCGCTCTAGAAAACCGAGTATCGCGTTGTGTCTTGCGGCCGGGCGCAGCGCCCGCGAGATACCGGACAATTGAGCGGAGGACGCCATGGCCGCGCCTGACGTGAAGGGATACGTGATCGCCACGCTGGCCGCGGCCGGGCTCATGCAGGCGCTGCCCGCGCTCGCCCAGGCGCCGGCGCCACCGACGCAAGGCGAGCCGATCAGCTGCGACCCGATTCTCGGCAAGCCGCTCGTCACCGTGCCCGAGATTGCCGCCAACCAGGACGGGGTGCTCGAGGGCACCATCCTGCTGAGCGACGAGAACGAGCGGCTGGCGTTCAGGCAGCCGACCGGCGCCAACCACGTTCCGGGAATGCCCGGCTTGTACTTCACCTGCTATCCGCAGCACGTGCGGACCCTGCGCATCGACGGCGCCCCGCCGCAGCCGCCCGGCTCCGACTCGTATCCCAATCCGCTGCCGGGGCCGACGCTGCGGGCGCGCGTCGGCGACACGGTCGAGCTGACCTTCCTCAACCAGATCAACGTCGCCAACTTCAATTATTCGATCGACGTGGCAGAGGGACGTCCGGGCGGCGGCTGCGACGTCAGCCGCGGCGGTTCCGGCTATCCGGGCAATCCGGCGGCGGGCGGCGACGCCTTTCCCGACTGCTTCCACGGCTCGAGCACCGGCAACATCCATTTTCACGGCAGCCACGTGAACCCCGACGGCACCGGCGACAACGTGTTCGTCGAGGTGCGGCCGTCGCCGCGCGACCCGCCGGGAAGAACCGGCGCGCCGATCGTGACCGGCGACACCGTCAAGCAGCAGTTCGACGCGTTCTTCAAGGCGTGCGAGGAGCACTTCAAGGGCAACGTGCTGTCGCAGTGGCCGACCAGCTGGAGCGACGCTCCGCTCGGGCCGCCGACCATGCCGGGCACGTGGACGGCCGACCAGATGAAGCTGCTGCAGCAATACGCGCCGCAATGGGCGTCCAACGACGAGATGCAGTGGCATTCCGGACGCTGGCCGCAGTTCTATATCGGCGCCTATCCGTATTGCTTCCACATCCCCGACTACACAGACCCGACGTGGGCGCCGAACGTGGCGGGCCAGCCGCCGGGCACCCATTGGTACCACGCCCACAAGCACGGCTCGACCGCCATCGACGTCGCCAACGGCATGACCGGCGTGTTCATCATGGAAGGCAAGTACGACGACGACCTCAAGGCCTTCTATGGGGCCGACTGGCTGCGCGGCCAGAAGGTGCTGGTGATCAACCAGCTGGGCGTCAACCCGAACCTCATGCGCGCCGGGGCGCAAGGCCCCGGGCCGGGGTCGACCGACAAGGGGCCGGATTTCTCCGTCAACGGCCGCTTGCAGCCGGTGCTCGAGATGGCGCCGGGCGAGGTGCAGATGTGGCGCATCGCCAACACCGCGGGACGCAGCGGCGCCTATTTCATCGGCCCGCCGAAAGCCGACGAGACGACCCCGGCGTTCGACCCGAAAACCGACTTCCAGTGGAAGCAACTGGCGCAGGACGGCGTCCAGTTCAACAACGTGAACTATGGCAAGAGCCTCAATCGTGCGTTCCTGCTGGCGGCCGGCAACCGCGCCGACCTGCTGGTCAAGGCGCCGACCAAGCCCGGCACCTATGCGGTGCAGGTCAAGCACGAGGTCGATCCGCAGGATCTGCCGGCCGCCTACCGGGTCACGCTCCTGTCGGTCACGGTGACGGACAAGCCGCCGGTCACCGGGCCGCAGAGCCAGTTCATCCCGCAGGCACCGGCGTTCCCGCCGTTCCTCGCCGACATTTCCGACCAGGAGGTAACGGGCACGAAGACGATCGTGTTCGCCTCGGCGCCGCCGATCAATCCGCCGACCGAGCCGGCGATGCACACCATCGACGGACAGAAATTCGGCAACCAGACCGGCGCCGTGGTCCTGCTCAACCAGGTCGAGGAGTGGCGAATCGAGAACCGCAGCTACGGGCCGCCGATCTCGCATCCCTTCCACATCCACGTGAACCCGTTCCAGGTCGTGGAGGTGTTCGACCCGAACGAAGCCCTGCTGACCAACCCGCGCACCGGCTTCCCGGTGATCGACCCGAACAGCGGCCTCGCCTATCCGAAATACGTGCTCGACAAGCGCCAGCCGCTGCAGACGGTGGCGGGCCACGCGCAGTGCTACCTCGACCCGTATGACGCGGCGACGTGGAAGCCGTGCGAGAAGGCGCCGGCGGCCGACCGCATCTGGTGGGACGTCTTCCCGATCCCCTCGGGCCTCGCCCCCAAGGACGCCGCCGGCAAGCCGCTGATCGACCCCAACACCGGGCAACGGATCCGGATTCCGGGATACTTCAAAATGCGCAGCCGGTTCGTCGATTTCGCCGGCTACTACGTCATGCACTGCCACATCCTGGCGCACGAGGACCGCGGCATGATGACGATCGTCGAGGTGGCCCCGCTGACCCCGCCGGTGCAGCATCATTAGGGGAGGGCGCGAAGCGGAGCCGCAGATGCCCGGCTGCCACCACTTCGGTCAACGACGTACGTCGATGAAATGCCGAGTTGAATGGCTTCAGTCAAGGGTGTGGAACCAAATGTAATGGCTCCTCTTCCTGGATACGTATCGAACGCTCTGCCTTGTTCCGACTAGAGAAATTCGGCGGACGTTCGACACGCTGAGAGAAACCTTGGCTCCGCATCCGTGAATAAATACTACAACCGCGAACGCCAGCACGGTGATAGTTGGTAAACCTTGGTACCCCGCCGGCGCGCTCGAGGGGGTAGGCCATTGCGCAGCCGACCCTGTCCCTTGTTGCCATGATTTTTCGGCCCACCGAAAGTTGCGAGACCACCAAAACGCCTATACTCGTTTGGCCAAACGACTGTCGGGGCAGGGCGCCTTCTATCGCGTTGTGGATTTGGGCCTTTCCCGCGCGCGTGTCTCTGCGGTTATTTGCGCTTCAGCGGTTTAATCGTCGGTTCCATCGGCTTCATCCCCAGTTTGGGGCGCTTTGGCCGAGGCCGTGCGTATCGGCCGCGCTTGATCATTGCCTGACCAAGGTCGGTCAGCCGGTAGCAGGGTTTGGTGCTAGGCCGTGCGGGTTCAAGGCCTCCTCGACCAGCCCGTTGTCGAGCAGCCAGCCGCCCACAGTCGCGCCAATGAGAAGCTTTGAAAAAGGTTCGCCGTAGGAGAACGCGGATATCATCGCGTTTAGCCCCCAAGGGAAGCCCCCCGGCTCTGCCGGGGAGACAGTAGCAGTTTGACGTTTAAAAGCAGTCGTCCACCGATGAGACTCGCGACTCGTGAGCCACCACGCACACGAGAGGAGAGTTTCACGATGGACGAGTACGAGAGCTTAAGCCACACCAAGTGGGAGTGCAAATACCACGTGGTGTTCATTCCCAAGTGCCGCAGAAAGACCCTGTACGGGGAATTGAGGAAGCACCTCGGGGAAGTCTTCCGCAAGTTGGCCGTGCAGAAGGAGAGCAAAATCGAGGAAGGGCATTTGATGCCCGATCACGTCCATGTGATGATCTCGATCCCACCGAAGTATGCGGTGTCTCAGGTGATCGGGTTCATCAAGGGCAAGAGCGCGATCCACTTGGCGCGGGTCTACGGGGAGAGGAAGCGCAATTTCGTGGGCCAACACTTCTGGGCCAGAGGATACTTCGTCTCGACCGTAGGTCGAGACGAAGCCGTGATCCGGGAGTACATCCGCAAGCAGGAACAGGAAGACGCCCGGCCCGAGCAACTCAACATGTGGCGTTGACCGGCCGCCTTCAGGCGGCCCAAATACGCGGGGTCGCGTCAGCGACCCCCGAAGCCGCTTCGAGCGGCCCCATAACTAAAGCCCCCGGCTTTGCCGGGGGATATTTACTCCCGTCCAGTAGCGGCCGACGATGTCGTCATTCTCCAGGTTAAACATTGCCGGGGGCCGTTGCTTAGGTGCGACTGGTCCGCCCCCCATAGCACAATGTCAGAAATCTGGCTTCCTCGACACACGTCGAGACCCTCTACGTTGTTCCGGCTAGAGAAATTCGGCGAACGTTCGACTCTCTGAGGAACCCACCTCTAGCGATTCCAGTCGGACCCCGGCATTACGGTGGAGTGCCGCCAGTCAACAAATTGTAATAGTGGCCCAATATCGAATGATTGCTGAGGTGGATCATACCCTTCACTATGACTACCCTGGCCGATCACGCTTGTATGGCTCGATCCCCGGCTGCCAGTGCGGCGGCACGCGCACCTTGCCGAGACGAGCTTTGGTCAGGTCGTCGTGTGCCGCGCGCGGCTGACGATCGCCCTTCACGTTTTTCGGCGGATAGCCGGAAAGAAGCGGCAAATAGTTCTCGCACTCTGCTTTCCAAACGGTGCTGTCGTCCGCCGTGGCAAAAGCCTCCGCAAGCTGCCGGGCAACGAACGGCGCCGCGACACTGGTCCCTTGCAACAGCGACCGTGATCCGCTGCGCACACCCGCCGCAACTGTGCCCGGCAAAGCGCGCGAGCGGTCGGACATCGACGAACAGTCGACGGCTGTTTGCAGCCAATCGGGCTTGAGAGGTCCCGCGGAGCTGTAGCGCGCCGGGCGTGCGGAAGCGAGCGTCGAACCCAAGCCTGCGCCGAGCCGATAGCCGCCAACGACAAGCGGCGTGCTGCCAGTCGCGATCCCATTGAGGCTGCCGAAGCGGCGAACAAAGGCCTCGTCCGTATCGACCTCGCTCAAATCGCCGCCCGGGGTATACCGACAATCACGCAGATCGTCGAAATAACTTTGCCGGCTGCCCGATCGCAAGCTTTCAGGATCCGCGGAACGCTGAATCCAGCAATGAACCGGCTCCGTAATCGGCTGCGAGAGGTCGCCGCCTTTGATCAGGATTTTCCACTCGCCACTTGGCACGTGCGGATGGCAGATATCCTCCGGCTCAGTCGGCGCCAAGATGACGACGACACGCCAGCGCTCGCGCCGATGATAGTCCACGGTGACCTGCCCGATGACGGCGATATCTCCTTCGTATATGTCGCCGGGTTTGATGGGGTCCCCGGGATACGTGGCGTTCTGATCAACCTCGATCGACATCGTGAAGCGCGGCCGATCGGCCCATGGGTCCCAAACCTCGACCGCGTACCCAGTGGGATCAAACTCTTCACCGAACCAGAGTTCGAGGTAGCTGGGGGTCCGGTCGTTCGGCTGAATCCGCCACCGGACTTCGATTGCCTTCTGCCCATCGGTGGGAGCAATCATACCATGCATGCGTTCAAGGAATGTGTTGCCGGCCGGGACCACAAGGGCGGTCGGACTTGGATTATTGTAGCGGGTGCGGCGCTTCTCCACGAGCTCGTCGATTGCCGCCTCGAGCTCCAAGCCCCCATCGTGCCGGCCGCCCGAGAAGCCATAACTGAAGTTGATCACCAAGCGCAGGTTGGACACGCCGTACTTTTTCGCGATGATGTCGGCGCGATTGAAGATGTAGTGGAACGCCGACAGCATGTACATGTCCTTGCCGAACCCCGAGGTATCCCACGCGATGGTATTCGGCAGCTGGACCGCAATGATCCGGATTTCCTCGCGTGGCGTATCGCCGCGTTCGGGGGCGTAGCCGGTGGCGAGATCCATTACATGCGCGCCGTGGGTTGCGTGCCGGTCGATCAGGCTGCCGAAGTCTTCGACGTCGCGTGTGGCGCCGGCCGCTCGGTATAGCTGATCTTCGTCATTGGCATATTTCGCGATCAGCGCGTCGATGTCTTTTCGATCGTATTCGCGTCCGAACAGGACTGTTTTCTGCTTTTCGTCAATTTTGACTGACTGCAGCCAGCAATATTCCACGCGCGTCTTTCCTTTCGCATTACGAAAGTTGCGATGCGCAAACGGCAAGCCGTCATCGATCACGGCGATGACCGTGATGTGCTTGCCGTTTTCGACGGGCGGTGCTTCGGGACTGTATTTGGGATCGTCAGGCGCCTTGTATGGGTCCAGTTCGTAGTGCATTGCGGGATCGGGGATAGGAAAGGCCACGCGAAAACGTGAATGGTCAACGGCGACAAGCGAACGCGGCAAGTGTAGAATCACGCCGATAATCGATATTAAAATCTGTTGCAAAATGCCGATCAACACTTTCGGATCGAAGTCAAAGTGCAATGGTTTTTTGACCACGAACGGGATGAAGGTGAGGCCCGATTTCGGCTGCCATAGAGTTGGAACCCACCACACGAGCTTTTCGGCGGCGCGCCGGCGCGACACGCGTCTTGATTCTAGGGCCGACTGGACCCGAAACTCCGTGAGAACCGTCAGATAAGTCTTCCATCTGCGAATCGCCGGAAACGCAAAGTCCTTGCCATAGCCGAAATTCCAGAGCTCATAGGGCGCCGGGTACTCGTCGCCCGGTCCGTCCGGAGATCCCTTCTTTCGTTTCTTCGCCATCGTTTTTGCTCCTACTGGTGAAGAGCGAACTCGCCAACAGCCTTGCCCCACAGCCACCTGAATTTGCGGCTCGGCACGATGCCGAAGGACCCTGTCTTCGTGATGCCGTAGTCCGGGTCAGTCTCTCCGGGTTTGAACCGGTCGATGAAAAAGTCGCTGTTTTCTTTGGCGTCGTACGCATAGCCGTCGATTCCCGAACCGCCGAGGCATTTTGCGATGACGAGTTGCCCGACCGCGCGTCCAAGGAGTGCGCCGGCCCAAATGTCGATCGGGAAGTGCACGCCGGCGACGACTCGGCTTATCGAAATTCGCTCGGCGAGCTTGTCGAGGAGAGCCTGGCGCTTATCGACATCAGGGTAGTGCGGCACGTAGGCCACAAGCCGCTTGAGCAGTTCCGCAACCGCAAATGCTTCCACCGCGTGTGCGGCGGGGAACGTGGCGTGCGCCGGTGTCGGGATGATCGGCATGACCTTGGCGCCGATCCGATCGGGGCGGCGGCAGGCGAGGTGATGCTTGGCGACCATCGCGACGTGCGCCGCGATGACTTGGGTGGCGGTGATGAGTTCCAGCGTATGGCGATTGGGCGACGCCTGGAGACCAAGAATCATCATGAAGTAGGGCGTCGGAAAACCGAGCTGGGTAATGATCTCCGCGGTGCGATCGGGCCGCTGATCGAGATAGGCGCGAAGCAGTTTCAGCTGGCAATTAAAAACGTGCATGCTCGGTCGTTTCGCTTTGAAGAACGGCGTGTACGCAACATTCTTCTTTTGCGGGATTCGATAGCTCAGCGTAACGCTTTTTTCTTTTTTATTGTTGATGACCGTCCAGTGAAGATCTCGCATGAAGTTGGTCAAGTAGAGCGAGGCACGCACCCATTCGGCCCACAGTTCCAAATTGTTGGCCGAGTCGAAGTCGAGTGGCTTGGCGTCCGGTGAATCCCAGTCACCCGCCACGTGCGTGATGGCCTGCTCGGTGATCTGCAGGCCTTGCAGCAGCACGGGGTCGTAGACCGGGTCCGCGCCCGCTCCGAGGAAGGAGCCGAGGCCGGTGGCGGTGAGGTTTCCCATGCCGCCCATGCCCCCCATGCCGCCCATGCCGCCCATGCCGCCCATGCCGCCCAATTCACCCATGTCCGGTTCCTCAGTTGCCGTTTACGGAATGCCTGCGCCCGTGAGCGCGGCGGCCACGCGCCGTCCGAACTCGTGATCGCCCGCCGGATGCTCACGAAGATAGCCGGCGACCGTGAAGTCCGGTTTCCGGCGGAGAATTTCGCGCGCGGCGGCCCTAGCCTCGTGCGCGCGGCCGAGGCAATGCAGCGAGGCGGCCTTGGCCCGCAGCGTCGAGATATGGCGGTCGTGCCGCAGCAGGGACCGGTCTGCGAGCTCAAGCGCCTCCGCGTAACGGCCGGCCGCGAACAGCGCCGTTGCGCTCAGCGACTCATAGTAATATCGGAATGGATCGATCGGCGAGAGCCGCCGCGCTTTCTCGGCCGCGCCGACCGCCGCGTCTGGCTCGTCGCGGAACGCGTGCAGCGCCCCCTTCATCAGCCAGGCGAGCGATTCGTTCGGATTGCGCCGCAGCGCCTCGTCGTAGCGCGCTCTGGCAATATCCAGGCGCCGCAGCAGGTTGTTCTGGGCAAAGCCATCGATGGTCAGGCAGAAGGCGTTCTCGGGATTGATGTCGAGCGCGCGGGAGGTGCTATCGACGGCGACTTGCGTGTCCTTCGCGGGATCCGTACTCCAGCCGTTGAATACGCTCAGTATGTGCCATTTCCCGAACCAAGCATGAGCTTCCGCTGCATTGGGGGCTCGTCTCAACGTCTCCTGGATAAGCTCGCGAGATTTCGCGAAGTCCCGCAGTGCGGGCCGGTGCATGAGACCGACTCCGGCCAGCAGAAGTTTGTGGTCCTCCACGTCGCGGAGTTGACGATCCGATATATGGGCTATCGCATCGTCGGCAATCGAGCGACCAACCGCGGTCACGATTTCGGAAACCCCTTCTGCGGATCGGCCGAGAAAATCCTTGAGCGGCCCGGCGAATTGCCGTGTCCACAAAATCCGCCCCGAAACGGCATCCAGAAAATCGGCATCGAGGATGATTTCTTTCGTCCCAATTCGGAGCGTGCCGACCACGCAGTAGTCGACGCCCAGACGCGAACGAACCGTCGCGATGTCGACGGCCTGGTGGTCGAGCGCCCGCGCCGACCACTGCGAGATCACCGCAATAAGGTTGGAACGTGACAGCGAGCGGCACGTCTCTTCCGCCAGCCAGTCGCCGAGCACCGCGTGGTCCGGCGTGCCGGCGATCGTTCGGAACGGCAACACGGCGACCGCGGGCAACATCGGCGCTGGCGGCGGTTGCGACGAAAGGCTGTAGAGGGAATAGACCTGCTCCGGGTTGAGCCGGATCGCGGCAAGCCACCGGTTGAAGCCCTGTTCGTGGATGTTGATCCCTTCGAGAAACTCTCCCGAACCGGGCCGTCCGATAAATGAAACCCGCGTCAGGTCGAGCGTGATGTCGGAATTCGTGCTGGCGAGAAGGTCGCCGAAGCTGTCGCCCATTATCTGTTTGAGATCGGACAAGGCCCGTCGCAGGCTCTGCCGCCCGGTGTCGTAGCAGGCTATGCCCCAAAGGGTTTCCTGAAGAAACGGTCGAGTCCGGCGCCCCAACGGCGCGGTCGCGAGAAGCACAAACAGCGCCTTGTGTTTGGCGCCGGTAATTTCGAATCCTCCGGGCCGCGCGGATCGAACCACGCATGCTCCGAAGAGACTAATCTCGATGCGTTTGGTCTCCACCAAACCAGCCCCGTAGGAGAGATATTCTGCAACTTAGCACTGAAATACGCCTATCTCCAAGCGGCCTCACACTTTTTTCACACCTGGGCAAACCTGCCGACACATTAGGCTGTGGGCATGGGTGCTTTCGAGGGGGACGGCGATACGCCGGGAGGCCGAAATAAGGGGCAGGTCGCTCCCAGCGACCTCATTGATTTTTATCGCCGCTGGCCGGAATTCAGGCAAACGGCCGTGGCTCTCGCGCGGCGTTCCGACCTTTCGCCCGCCGAGCGGGAAACGGTGCACTGGCTGATCCTGTTGGTCGACCGCATCGGCGAGCACGACATCAAGCCGCAGAACGGCACCTGACTCAGGCGAGGCATGGCTACTCGCGCGACGGCAACTCGACCAATGCGTTCCCGCTGAAGCAAAACCTACGCGCTGGATCCTGGGTTGACGAATCTGCGTTCAAAATAGTGCGGACGCGTTAACTCCCACCTGAAATCGCCACCTCGTGCTAGAGTCCTTTTGGCCTCCGTAAACGCCTGAGCATACGAATTCACACTTATCTCACGAGACAACTAAGAAATCTCGGTTATCGTCACCTACCAATAATCGCGATTCAAAGGCCGTGCGGACGATGAACCCCAACAAGCTCCGCACGGCGGATGGAGCGTTAGACAACCGGAGAACAGTCATGCCCAATACAGGAATGGATATGCTCAGATTGAGTTTGATATCCTCTCTCTTACTCTGCTCAACGTATTACTCCAACGCAGCCGAGGTCATATTGGGTAAAGATCAACCCGGCGCAAGTGGAGTTCAGATATCGGGGGGTGGGTGGTCGCAGAGCACACATACCGATTCAAGCTATCAAGCATTCTACAACGTTCGAAATGGCAAAATGGGTCGATACGATTATTATTATCAACTAGAAATTGTACCGCAATTCAAAGACAAATACAAGACCTGTGATGTCAACCCTAATTTCGGAAGTTTCTTTCGCAACCTGCTCGGAATCTCACAGGCGGGCCTTGTGACTGTCAAAGCGGATGTGCAGTATCGATGGACCACAGGCATTCCGGTCGACTTTTTGAAGGGCGATACAGGGCTTGTGTTGGCGGCGACCGGCACCAGCTCATCGACCCCGACGCCGGGCAACGGTTGCTTCTTTGACCAGACCTTGCGTCCGACATTTCCTCTCCTTCAATATGGTGGCGGCGGAGAGAATGACAACTTCGATGACTTCGTGGTCAAGTTCATCGTAAACGGCGGAAGATCCGAGAGCCTGAACCTAATATCGAACGTCGTCAACCTGTTCAGTAAGATAAGCGCGTTTGTAGGTTGGGGTGCCATCACCGCCGGTATTTCGAGCGCGCCGTTCCAAAGCTTCCAGACTGCAGCCCAAAACTTTCAAACCGCACTGCAGCAGGCCGGTACGCTGCAAAACCAAGTAGCAGTCGGATACACGCTCAAATCCAACGGTACTGCCGACGATGGGCGAATTGAGATTACTATTCCTGAGCTCTTTGGCGGCAATGACGGTAACGGGAACTTGGCGATTTATGTTCGACGCCAAGGTTCGATTGCGCTCGCGACCGCGGATAGTTCTATCAATACGTCCACCGTCTTCGACAATCTTGAACTTCCCAATCGGCAGTGTGCTCCCACCAATATCGCGGGAGGATCGTGCAACAGCAACAACGACTCGATCAGGGTCGCCCTGGCGAAAGCACTCAAAGGGGTAGACCCCGGCGTTGGTGACGGTTCCAACCCAATAATTCCCCTATTTGATCTTGACTCACCGGACCGACAAAAAAAGGTATATCAAATGTGCAACGGGCTAAGAACGGTTGCCCGTCTGAACATGTATTTGACCACCCTCGACGAGGCGCTCATACGATGGGCCTTCGGTAAAGAGGCCGGCCTCCTCGACGCCTTGAAGGATCCGGTAAAATCCGCGGCGCTGGCGAAGGCAAGCGGCGTGACGGTGGCGCAGCTGACCGATGCATGCTGGAACGCGGGCGACGATCAGACACTGCGAGGGGTCGCCGGTAAACTCAACAAGACCATTCAGTGAAAAGACTGCGAAGACGGCCGATCGCACGTTACCGCTGGAGAGCGATATGCCGATTACCGGGCACGGTTGGGAGATTCATGTGGTGCGGCTAGGTTTACAGATCGCCGGCCCTGACCCCAAGCACCAACGAACCTATGGAGAGTACCAGGTTTATAGAAATGGCACTGCGGTGGCGGACCTCAAAGGCAATATCTGCGAGTGCATCGGGCCGGGCGACAGGGTGGTGGACAGCGGACACAGGGTCCTGCCAGGGCATTATCCGCTTTGGACCCAGTTCGAGAAATTCCGCACGATCGGTTATTCGAACGATCTGCAGCATGCTGGAACTCCTCATATGCCGGGCTTTCGCCTGGAGGAAACGGGCCGGAGTGGAATTCTTATTCATCCCGCTCATCCGCCTGACCTTTACCTGTCGTCAATAGGCTGTCTTAATCCTACCAAACCGCTGGGACGTTTGGACAAGGTTGATTTCTGGGATTCGCGCCAGCGCGTCATCGATTTGATCGACTCCCTTCATGCGTTTGCGCCGTCCGCATTTGCGAAGGAAGAGGAGGTTCACATTGCTAATGCCTGGGCTGTAATTGATGGAGAACCTAACAACGTGCTTTGAGCTCTAATGCCGCAAAGGCCACCGCCGCGGATTTAGCGCGGCACGCCGACCTTTCGCCTACCGAGCGGGAAACGGTGCACTGGCTGATCCTGCGAGCCGACCGCATCGGCGAGCATGACATCGGACCGGTCGGCCGCGCCTGACCCAATCAATTGGGATAATCAGAAGTTCCGCAGTGCAGTTAGCCTAGCTTCAATTAGTCGCTTTGGACGCAACTTTATCACGCTTATTTCACACCACGCGGATCATGTCATTCGGTATCTGTCTGCGTGTGAAAGACATCAGGCACAGGAGGCTTATGCCATGCCGCGTGTAATGGAAGTCGACTCGGTTCAGGTTGCGACGTTTAAGATTGACGGTGTCACCTTCGTTGCGGTCTGCGCGCTTGGCCGCGTTCCGACGACCGGGTGGAGCGACTTTGAATTGGATCCGTATTTTTACCTCGTCCCGCCAGGGGACGGCATCATGGACTTCGACTTCGACGGTAAGGCTCCGAGCGGACCCGCCGGCGACGTCGTCATGCCTGCGCTCGCCTGCGGCGTTTTCCGCATGCCTGGGTGGCTCAAGGGCGTTCGCGTCCACGCGCAGAAAAATTCGAAAGAAGTAACGATAGGAAAGGAAGTTCCTCTTCGCGAAGCGGCTTAAAAATCGGATTTTTCTTCCTTCGGGCGGCACGGGGTCGTCGTGGCCGTGGCTGAGTTCCGCGCAGATTTCAGGCGGGTTCAGAGAGACCTGCGAGCCACGCGCCCTTGTGATTTGTCGAAGGGGACAGTCTAACGCCGGCCGCTGGCGCGCCAGAGCGCTGGTTGAATACTGCGCAGGCTGCTCCGCGTGCCGGGAGCCCGACACGATCAGGCAGCGCTAGCGTGGGAAAATCGCAGATGCCGTGCCTATTGCGTACCCTGGACAATTAATCGCCGATTTGCGCAGCTCGGAAAGTAACTGATTTTAGCTGGCTCCCCTTCCTGGACGTATATCGAACTCTCTGCATTGTTCCGACAAGAGAAATTCGTCAGACGTTCGATGTACTCCGCGAAACCTTCTCTCCTCATCCCTGAATGAATACTACGGCCGCGAAGCGGGGCGGGTGGAAGGTTTGGTAAAGTTTGGTACTCGCGGTCTTTTGCTAACGCCGATGGCGAGTCCGCCAAAGTGTGGAAGCATGCGTGATCCAGTGGTATGATGGTAAGGTATCACTGGAATTGGAATGCCTCGCCGATCTCACTGCAAGGCATCCGATTCGATCCATTCTTCCGATCGCTCCGATCTTAGCCATTCGAGCGAGGAGTATTCGCAGCGCCACCATGAATTCTGGGAGCAGCCGCTATCAGCGTACCGGCCTGGCCGGATCACTACGATCACCGCGGACGCGCGAACGATTTCGAGGTCGCCCACGCAGGTGGCGATGCCGATTATCGACCGATGGCTTGACCAAGCGCCCGAACGCTTGCATCTGCTGGCTAACGCGCTTGTTCACCGTACGGTCCGTGCTGGCCCCCAGCGTGAGGCGGTCCGCGATTGGCAGCGAACCTTGTCCGATCTCCAGATGGCCGCGAGCGAATACATCGCCGATGGCGTGCCGATCGCAATCGAGGGCACTGGACATGTTGGCGTCCTATCTCGAGGTCGCCGCCGAGGAGAACGATGAGGGAGCTCGATCGCTGGCGCGGAAGCTCCTCGCGGAAATTCAGTTCCACCAAGCCGCCGATCAGTCCTACATGGACGAGGGTGTCCGCCTTCTCGAACTCGCTCAGGGCGCTCACCGGAATTTCGTGAGACGGGAGCCGCGCGAGAAGCGTCGCCTTTTGAATTTTGTACTTTCGAACTCGGTTTGGAAAAGTGGCGAGCTGACAAGCTCGTTCAGACAACCGTTTGACTTACTTGCGGAAACTACCGCTATCGCTGCGAAGCATGCAGCAGCTGGGGACGCCTTATCCACACAGCGTACGGTTTGGCTCCCCGGGCCGGACTCGAACCAGCGACCCAGCGGTTAACAGCCGCTTGCTCTACCTGCTGAGCTACCGGGGAACTGGGCCGCATATAACCTGACGGGCGCGATTTGGGAAGGTCGAAGTGGGCCGGGGAGGGGCGCGACGGTATGGGCGACGCCGGCCGGCCGCGAGGACACTAGCGATATCAATGGGGTGCGTGTCGTCGGTTCGGAAGGCAAGCGAGGCGAGGCTGTCCGGAACCGCGTAATCCACGGTCCGTGGATACTGGATTCCGGGCGCGCGAGCTGCGCTCGCGCCCCGGAATGACGACCGAGAATGGTTACGCCGCCGAGCCAATCAGCCCGCCGCGCCCCTCACTCCCCGCCGCCCGCCCCCTGCGCGGCGCCGCGCAGGCCCAACCCGCCCGCGCGCCGCGCGCGGCCGCCGTGCTTGGCGGTGAAGGCATGGCCGCCGGCGCCGCCGAGGCGCCGGTGCAAGCGGTCGAGCAGCAGGTAGATCACCGGCGTGGTGTAGAGGGTGAGCGCCTGCGACACCACGAGCCCGCCGATGATGGTGATGCCGAGCGGGCGGCGCAGCTCCGCCCCCGGGCCGACCGCCAGCATCAGCGGCACGGCGCCGAGCAGCGCCGCCATCGTGGTCATCAGGATCGGGCGGAAGCGTTCCAGGCACGCCGCGTGGATCGCATGCTCGGGGGAGAGCCCGCGCTCGCGCTCGCCGTCGAGGGCGAAGTCGACCATCATGATGCCGTTCTTCTTGACGATGCCGATCAGCAGGATGATGCCGATGAAGGCGATCACCGTGAGCTCGCTGCCCGATACCAGCAGCGCCAGCAGCGCGCCCAGCCCGGCGGACGGCAGGGTCGAGATGATGGTCAGCGGGTGGGCGAGGCTCTCGTAGAGCACGCCGAGCACGATGTAGACCGCGATCAGCGCCGCCAGGATCAGCCACGGCTGGGCGTTGACGGTCGCGGCGAACGCCTTCACGTCGCCGGCGAAGTCGGCGTGGATGGTGTCCGGCATGTGCAGCTCGGCCACCGCCTGCACCAGGGCGGCCGACGCCTCCTCGATCCCGACATTGGGCTTGAGGTTGTAGGTGATGGTGACGGCGGGGAACTGGCCCTGGTGGTTGACCACCAGCGGGGCGGTCGACTTCTCGAAGTGGGCGACCGCGGAGAGCGGCACCTGGGCGAGCGCGGCCCCGCTCACCACGCCGGTGTTGGTGCTGCCGCTGACGGAATTTCCCGACGTCAGGCTGCCCGAGGCCGGGGCGGTGCTGAGCGGCGTGCCCGCGCATCCCGGCGCCAGCCCGGCGGTCGCGGCGGCGGCCGCCGCGGCGCCCGACCGCGCGGTGCTGGCCTGGACGTAGATGCGGTCGAGGTCGGTCGGATCGTGCTGGAACGCCGGATCGATCTCCAGCACCACGCGGTACTGGTTGCGCTGGGTGTAATAGGTCGAGATCTGCCGCTGCGCGAACGCGTCGTTGAGCGCATTGTCGACGTCCTGCACCGCCACGCACAGCCGCGCCGCCGCCGCGCGGTCGATCACCACGTCCATCTGCAGCCCGCCCTGCTCGC
>Ga0193751_1000931_pt1 | contig 19892 bp, 19 predicted proteins | sample L1c2metaG_FD_143050 | JGI IMG/M metagenome (GOLD analysis project Ga0193751, IMG submission 143050) | Soil microbial communities from a riparian zone of the East river system, Colorado, United States - L1c2 | ecosystem: Environmental > Terrestrial > Soil > Riparian zone | place: USA: East River... | reverse complement strand
GCTCGATTGGTGGCGAGTATGGTCGTGGACTGGCCGGCGCCGAGCGTGAACTGGCCGGTCTGAGTTGGAACGCCATTGATTGTGTAGCTGAGCAGCGTGGCTCCGGGCGCTGCTGACTCAGTGATGGTATATGCGCCGGGCGGAAGATTCGTGTTGGCCTGACCACTGGCGTTCGACGACACCGTGGTCGGACTCCCGGACGGGCCCGCCAGCGTGAAGGAGTAGCCGGAAAGACTCGCGGTGGTCAGTGCCTGCCCAGTCTGATCTACCACTTGGACCTGTATCGAGAGGTTGGTGGGGCCGTTGATGGTGTTGGTCACGTTGACGTTATAGTTCCCCCCCGCCTGGATTTGAAATGGCTGTTGCTGAAGCGCACTGACGCCGTTGATCGTCATGCTGCTGAACGATGACCCGGCCAGCGGACTCTCTGAGATCGAGTAGATACCGGCGCTCAAACCGAAGAAGACGGCCTGCCCCACGGGATTAGTCAGCATCGTTTGTGACGGCAGGCCATTCTGGCCCGCGAGAGTGTATGTGTAGCCGGCGAGCGGTCCAGCGACGGGTTGCCCTGCCGGCGACGTCAGGGACGTGAAGATTGTCAGTGTCGCCGTGCCTGGCGGCTGCCCGTTCGTCTGGGCACCTACCGGTTGATAAAGTGCCCCCGATTGGTGCAGGCAGACCATCGTGAACGCCACGACACTCGCCCAAAGAATGATGCGGGGAAGCTTGGGCGTTCGCCACAAGTCACCCAAGTTCATGGAGGCGCTCCCCGTGCGGTCCAAGGGGTCCGCGGTGTTGATCCGTGATCTGGTGGTGGTCGTGTGTATTCTAGCCTCCGCTCATGACTCCCTGCCGCGGGTTATAGCGACTTGCCCGCAGAAGCAACGGCGCCGAGAATGGTGTGAAAGCGTCTATTAGGAGGTGGGTTTGACCGCTGGCGGATACATCAAGGTTGCGATCGTCATGGGCGTGGTCTGTATTGCGGTGGTGTTCTGGCTTGTATTCCGGCTGCTTCAGCTCCCGACTGAGCCACGGGCCACAGTCGCGCTGCAGCCGGTTTCGCCTCGGGCGGGCGGATCAGGCGGATCGGGCGCGACGGCTACGGCAGCGCCAACCTCAACACCTTCGAGCGTCATCACGGCCGAAGCGAAGCAATACCCGAACGTGCATGTCTCGCCGGGGCTGAGCAGCCGCACGGTAGGTGTGTTTAATCAGGGCAGCCAAGCGGAGGTCGTTGGTCGCACCGCCGATTCCGTCTGGCTCGAGATCCGCTACCCGCAGCCGCAGGCGCCGAATGGCGTCGGCTGGGTGTTTGCCGACCTTGTGAGCCTGTCGTCGCCGATCGCGAACGTCCCGGTCGTAGCGTCTCCGTAGGGCGCGAGCGGGGCGTCAGAGGCGGAGGAGTCCCTCGAAGATGCCGCGATGCCGTCGAGCGCGGAATCGGCCAGGAGCGAGGCGCTCAACGACAATGCGACCCTGGCAGGCGCTGCAAGGTGTAAATGCTGTTCGTGGCCAGCCCTGCTCCGGTGGGAACTGGGCGACAACCAGGGCCGCGCAATGCGGGCAGGTAACTGTCTCAAAGGAGTTCTGAGCCGGCAATCTCGGGCTCCGTGGGTCATGGCGAGGAGTAGACGTATGGTATCAGCCGGGGCGCGAGCGGTTCTGCTCGCAGGTGTCGTGGCCGGCGCCACAATTCTGGGTGGAATCACCGGTGCAGGTATCGACTTTGTCTTAGGTACTCAGGGTTGGTGGGGCGTCGGCGTTCTTGGCGGCTTGATGATCGCCGGCGTTATTGACGCGAGAATTGTCGAGGGCCGGGCCCGGCCGTGACGGCTTGCGAGCCCCGCGGTTCGTCGCCGAGCGTCTGCGCTGGGACCTCCAACCCGATTGGCCACCGCGAGAGGAGCGGCAGTGCGAGTTGCCGCGGCCGTCGCGGCCGATCGTACTTGCGTAACCGTGACGGACGGAGCCTGCGGGAGGGAACGTCGTGGACGGCATAGCCGCAGAGTACGCAGCCGCCACCTCCCTCACCAGTGACGAATGGTCCTGCACAGACCGGGCACGCCAGTCCCAGCGCCTGTATCTGCATGGTTCTGCCCCCGCAGAAATATAATAGAACGCTTGTTCTCCTTGGTCAAGAGAGCAGACCAGCAAGCACGAAGGAAAGCCAGTGAAGCTACCCTGCATACGGCGCGTTTCCGAAAGGGGGACGCGCTGCACGGCGTCACCGATAAGCGGAATGGCTATTGACGCCGCACGGACCCGGTTTGGACAGAAATGCGCGGAGGGGCTCAGCGATCGTTGAGACGGCGCATGTAACACGGGCAGCGCTCGCAGAAATCGACCAGGCCATCAAACAGGTTGTGCATCCTGGGATGCCCGCAGCCGGGGGCCCAGCGGTAGCTGCTCGATCCATCCGCGGAGCCAGTGAGTGGAGCACGGGTCAGGCGGATGTGCGCGCAGGTGAAGCTCTCCAAGATTGCGTCTCGCTCCGCTTGGATAGACATGCGGTGAGTATAGCAGCGCTGTACTCGCAGATGCCCAGATGGCACAATGAGGCGCGGAAAGTTCCGGGACAACCAGTTTGCCCGATCTTGTGTTGGAGTGAATGACGTGGAGGCGAGGAGTCAGAGGCAGGTCGAGATAGAGAGTCTTGCAGGTGCCCGCGCGCTCCTCGTGCCGATTAACGGCAGCACTGTGACCCTCGGAGCGCTAACGCTGGCTTCTCGGCTGGCCCAGATGAACCGCGGTAAGGTATCCGCTATCTACGTCATTGAGGTGGCGCGGCACCTGCCGCTCGAAGCCGAACTGCCTGACGAGATCGAGCGCTCAGAAATGATATTCGCCCAGGCACGTGACGCACTGCACGACCGCCATTCTGTTGTAGAGTTCGCTCTTCTGCAGGCGCGTAACGCTGGCGCGACGATCGTGGATGAGGCCGTCAACATTCAGGCGGATGCCATTGTGCTAGGAATTGCGGAGAAGCACCACGTCGGGGATGTCGTGCTCGGACCGACGGCGGAGTACATCATGAAGCACGCGCCTTGTGAAGTGCTGCTCTGCCGAGCGCCGCTGGCGGCGGCGCCGCTGTCGTCGTAGGTTCCGCCGCTGCGCAACGGCTCAACAGGCTGTTCGCACGGCCTCAGGGCGTGCCCCCATGGTTTTCTGCGCCCGGACGCGACGGATGCGCCGCCGTCCCGGCGTGCAGCGGGCGCCGAAGTAACGCCCCAGCCAGCCATCCAATGCAACCCCCGACAACGCCGAGGAGCGCCCCGACGATATAGATGTCCCGCGGGCTCTGGACGGTCATGTGGGAACTTGATAGCACCGTGTAGAGTGCAGCGACGAGGATACCGGCGCCAGAACCCGCACGGGACAGGCGCAGGTATGAGTCTATCCAGCGGAGGCATTCCAACGGTACCTTTTCCAAACTCGATAGCGCACGTTGCATATCGGCGCCACCGTACCATCGCGGCGCCTTGGGGAGCGAGAATGCTCAGTTCACGGAACGTGATTGCAGGGGACAGGCAATACCGTTAAAGAGTCCATTACAGTTCGTTAACATGCTTCGTTGTGGGCGCAACTACGATGCATCTCGATGTCCGTAACTCATGAAGCCGCCGCTCGATGGTTTAGCCATATGATTCTCGCTCGAATGGTTAAGCCGGGGTGAGATACGTTGTTCTTGGCGGTGCAATCCGTGTTACCGCCCCAGGCTCGCGGCGGCCCGTAGCGTCACGCGCCTGGCTCGCGGAAGCAGCTGCGCTCGGCGCTGCTCGGACTTCGATATGGGCCCGCCAGGCCGTCACGCGTCGTGGCGCCCTTGCGCTCATGGCGGGCGCTGTGCTTATTGGCGCGGCGGTGGGCGGGCGAGACGCGCGGATCCAGACAGCGAAGGTATCGCCGTCCATCACCGCGGCAGAGATCGCTGAGGGCAAGACGCTCGGCGCAACAACCCGCGGCCCCGGCGTTGGTCAACCGGTGGCGAATGCCGCTCCGCGTCCTGCACAGGACACAATCGCCAGTCTTGAGAGTCCCGGCTACCCGCTGAGCAGCGTAGCCGCGCGGGCGCTTCAGGACGTGCGGGTCACGGTAGCAGACACCGCGCAGCTCCAACAACTGCGAGCCCAAATCCTGGCACCGGCTCCGCTGACCGGCATTTCTGGGGCCGCACTCAACGATCTTGCGTCACTTGTGCGTCAGGCACAGATGGCGTCGGTGGCAGCAGGACGAGCGGCCGGCGCGCCGATCGACCCCGTTCAGCTTGCCCAAGCGCAGACGGCGGTGAAGACAGCGCAGCAGCAACTTCTGGACGCGGCCAAAGCGCGCGACGAAGCCCTGCTCGAATCGAACGGGGCAGGCAGCCAGACGAGCGGGCCCAACCCGCTCGCCGGCCCGGTGACCGCTGCCGCCGCCAGCACGAGCGCGACGACCGCTGCGCCGGCTAATTCTGTGCTCGTCCGCGACGCGCAGGCGCGGCTCACTACAGCGCAGGCAAAGCTGCGCGCCCTGCTTGTAGCTCCACCGCCCGATGAAATAATAGAGGCTCGGAACGCGCTCAGCGCCGCCCTGGCGCAGACGCCCGCAGCTCCGGGCGATGACCGCCTCGCGGAGGCTCGCGCCGCCGTCGACAGCGCGCAGAAGGCGTACGAGGCCGTCGGGCAGGTCGTCACGAACGGGACGCAAGCAGGAGTGGCCTCGCGGGCTGACGGGCGCCCGACGCCGTCAACGTCGACAGTGCGGACGGGTCTGCCGATTCCCATTGCCGATCCGGTCGAGAGACCACAGGATACCGCCAGCCGCCAGCTTCATGGACTCGATATCCAGCAGGTGGCGGACACCCAATCCAACCTGGACCGAGCCAGAGCCGCGCTGGCGGACCTCGAACGGCAGGCGGGGTACGCAGCCGACCCTGAATCACAGCAATCGGTGATCGACGCGCGCAAGGGCGTGGCTGCCCTTACCGCTGCGCCTGACCCTGCGGCCGTTGCCGACGCGCAAGCCGTGGTCATCGCGACGCAGGGGCAGCTCGACTCACTACTGGGGAAGCCCGCCCGTCCGTCTTCCGGAACGGTGGAATCGAGCTCGGCGGCTGTGCCCCTCACTGGGCAGCCCGCCGGCGCAGTGGTGGTGCCGGCGAGTTCCTCTGTTGCATCGACAGGCGACCCTGTCGCGGTCGCAGAGCACAGGCTTACCGGCGCCCAAAAGGTGCTCCACGACCTGATCTCACCCTCCTCAAACGCCGCCACGCAGGACCTTACAACGCCACCGGCCGTCGTCGGATCGTCAGCAGGTCTACCTGCGGGTAGCACCACGACGCAGGTCACACCCGAGATCCAATCGGCGGAGAGCCGCATCACGTTCGGGGAGGGTGTAAGCAGGAACGACCTGAGCGCCATAGAAGTAGAGCTCAGGGCACGCTATGTGGTTGCGTCTGCGCTCACAGATGCCCGTTTGCACCCCTCCGCGCTTGCCCCGTCGGCCACGGCCCAAGCTCTGCGCTCGGGGGCGCTGACGTCGCATGCGTTTGCGTGGCCGCTGCTGGGAGCGATCACACAGCCGTTCGGCGTGCCGGAGCTCGGCGTCGGTGCGCCGCATACGGGTGTGGACATCGGCGCCTCCATCGCCACGCCGGTCCTTGCGTCGGCATCCGGCGTTGTAAGCTTTGCCGGTGGCGACCCGTCAACGAGCTATGGCTATTACGCAATCGTCGATCACGGTGGTGGCGTCTCCACCCTGTACGGGCATCTGGCCCTGCCCCCCTTCCTGCATCCCGGACAGTTTCTGGCACAGGGTGGACTGGTAGGAATAAGCGGCTCGACCGGCTTCAGCACTGGACCGCACCTGCATTTTGAGGTGCGTCTGAATGGTGTCCCCGTCGATCCACTTAAGGTGCTCTCCACACCAGGTCTGCATTGATCGACGTCCCTTCCTGAAGCTGCTCGCTTCCGGCAGCCATATGGGCCACCGTATTCACGTGGATTCCAGCGCCGGTGAGTTGCTCCCTTCTCTGGTGCGATAGCGGTGCGCCGCGTGAGACCAGCGAAACTTTTGCCCGCTCCGGTCGTGTGATCGGATGAGCGCCGGCCCTCGGCCAGCTCGTGATGGAGCGCCGGGCCCGACAGAACGGAGATCACCGATGGCAATCTCACCCACTCAAGCGCGAATCGCGCGGCGGGCCGGGCTCACGGCGCTGGCGGCGGCGCCTGTCGCCGGCGCGCTCACGGCAGTGCGACATACGCAGGATGGCGCCGCACCAACGAAGGCGCCGCTGCAGGACGAGCGAAGCAGGATAGCGCACCTCTATCGCCGCGCCGGATTCGGCGCCTCGCCGGCCGAGCTCGATGCCGCGGTGGCGCGCGGGTACGACGCATCGCTCGATAGGCTTCTCAGCCCCGCGGACGACCACGACGCGGCGGACGACGTCCTGAACCAGACGGATTTCGACCTCGCGAAATTGGACGATAGCCAACGTTGGTGGTTGGTCCGCATGCGTTACACCTCCCGGCCGCTCATTGAAAAAATGGCGCTCTTTTGGCACGGCCATTTTGCGACCGCGGTCTCGAAGGTTGGGATCAAACAGCTAGCGCTGATGCGGCAACAAAATGACCTCTTTCGAACGCAAGCCTTGGGGAACTTCCATGACCTGCTGCTCAGTGTCTCGAAAGACCCGGCGATGTTGATCTGGCTCGATGGGCGCCTAAACCACAAGAACGTTCCGAATGAGAACTACGGCAGAGAGCTCATGGAGCTGTTCACGATGGGGATCGGCAATTACACAGAAGATGACGTGAAAGCAGCAGCCCATGCGTTCACGGGCTGGACGGTCAACCGCGACTTTCAGTACGTCTTCAACCCTGGGGACCACGACGCCGGCTCGAAGACGTTCCTCGGAAAAACCGGGACCTTCAACGGCGGCGATGTCGTTGACATGCTGGCTGCTCAACCCGCTACGGCGAAGTTCCTGGCGCGTAAGCTCACACGATACTTCGTCTCCGATCCACCTGACAGCGGCTTGGTAGCGAGCCTTGCCAGCGTGTACCTCAGCAGTGGCTACGACCTTCGTGCGGTTCTGCGAGCCTTATTTAAGTCGGACGAATTTATGACCGCGGGGGCATATCACTCGCTGATCAAGAGCCCTGCCGAGCTTGTCATCGGTACCCTGCGGACGCTCGACGTCACGACCGATGGCACCGGCCTCCCGGGGATCATGCGAACTCTGGGGCAGGAGTTGTTCAATCCGCCGAGTGTCGCGGGCTGGCCCGCTGGAGACAGCTGGATCGCCACCAATACCGTACTGGCACGCAACAACTTCGCCAACTCAATCGCAGTCGCCCAGAAGCCTGAAAGTGGCTTGCTCGCGAATGTAGCGTCCCTCCTCAGTCTGCCATCGGTGGCTACGGCGTCGAGCCTTGCGGACGGGCTCACGACGCTGCTTGTCGATGGGGATCTGTCGGGCGAAGCGCAGCAGGCGCTATACGCCTATCTCGGCGCCGGATCGGGGGAGGCGGTCGATCTATCCAAGCAGGACGCCAAGGTGCGAGGGCTGTTGTATCTGACGCTCGCAACTCCGGAGTACAACCTCAACTGATCCCATCGAGCGTCGAGGGTCTGCCGGCATCGGCCGGTACAAGCCGAGAGGTATTACACGACATGCTCACGCGAAGACAGCTCATCCGGTCTGGGGCCGTGGCGGGGGTAGCCAGCGCGATTGCTCCGACGTTCCTCTGGGGGGCGCGAGTCGCACGAGGGAGTAGCGAAGGAGCCCCGGCGGCTGCGCCCAGCAATCGAACGTTGGTGATCATCCAAATGGCCGGCGGCAATGACGGCCTCAACACAGTAATTCCGTACAGCGACAGCAACTATTTGGGTGTCCGCCCGAATCTGCGTGTCGACCCGGCGACCGTACTGCAGCTTAACGACCGGCTCGGCCTCAATCCGGCGATGGCCGGACTCAAGAATCTCTGGGACGCCAATCAACTGGCCATCATCGAGGGGGTCGGCTATCCGAACCCCAGCTACTCCCATTTCGACTCGATGGCGATTTGGCAGACAGCTGCCCCGAAGGGCGAGTTTAGTGACGGGTGGCTGGGGCGCTACTTTAAGCAGACAGCTGCCGAAGCGAACGCTGATTTCGCCGGGATTGATATCGGCGGGGCCCTGGCGCCGATGTTCAAGACTCCCGGAGTCACGATACCCGTTGTGCAAAGTCCCGCCGGCTACAAGCTCGCCCTCGACCCTCGCGATGCCGCCGCGCGCCTCGAGGCCTGGCGGGATCTGCAAACTGCCGCCAGCACCAGACAGCGTTACCTGCCGCTCATCGCGTCGGCCGCGGTCAATGCGCAGCGAAGCACACAGGTGCTGGCAAGGGCGGTCAGTGAGTATCAGCCGTCCGTGACCTATGGCAAGGACCCGCTTTCCGGCAGTCTGCGAGTGCTCGCTTCCGTTATCGTCCAAGAGGCCGGGACCAAGGTTGGCTATGCAATGCTCGGCGGTTTCGACACGCACAGCAACGAACGAAAGACACAGGACCAGCTTTTGACGACGCTGTCGGACGCACTCTCCAATTTCCAGGCTGACCTGGTGGCTCATGGGAAGGCTGACGATGTCCTCATCGTCACTTGGACGGAATTCGGCAGGCGAGTAAAAGAGAACGGCAGTCAGGGAACCGACCACGGCGATGGCGGCTCGATGTTCGTGCTGGGAAACGGCGTCAAACCAGGAATTTACGGCGACCCCCCTGACCTAATGCAGCTTGACTCAAACGGCAGCATCCAGTGGTCGACGGATTTTCGCTCCGTCTACGCCACCCTGCTTCAGGGCTGGCTGGGCGTCGATTCGACCGGGATTCTCGGCGCTCGGTTTACTCCGGTCCCGTTCCTGGCGGCCTAGCTGCCCGACTCAAAGGGAGTGCGAGGGCCCAGGGCCGTCCTCGGGTGCGTGCTACACTAACAACCGCTCCCGCGGGCGCACTCTTGTCTCGTGGTGGGTCTGGCACGGAGGACTGCAAGCGTGATCATACGCGTGTTGCACGAGGATCAATACGAGCTCGACGGTCAGCCGCTGGAACGTGTCAATGCGCTGGACGAGCAGATATTCAAGGCCGTGATTGACGGTGACGCGGCTCGCTATCAGCAGCTCTTGGGTCAAGCGCTGACGGTGATACGGGAGCAGGGCCGCCCTTTGGCCGTTGAGGACCTTCGACCATCGGAGTTAATTTTGCCTGCCGCGGACTCCACGATGGACGAGGTTCGGAGTCTCTTTCAACAGGAGGGACTCATCCCATCCTGATGCTCTGGGAATGCATGTCCGGCGTACACTGAAGAAGCCCCCAGGTATTTGCCTGGGGCTTCGTTTTTGCTATTCGTCTTAGGTGCGTCGGATTAGCCGGCGTGCACGCTCATATTCGTGCCACACTGGGCGCAGAAGCGCGCGTCCGCTACGTTCTTTGCTCCGCACTGCGAGCAGAAGATCGTGGCGGACGAGCTTGCCACGGCTGATGCCGCTGCGACCTGAGGACGCGCTGCCGTGCCGCAGGCCGGACAGAACTGGGCGCCCGCGGGGACCTTGGCGTTGCAATTCTGACAGCTATCCTGGGCATCTGCAGCCGATGCCTTGGAATGATCCTCGGGCTCGGTGGCCGCCTTCTTGAACTCCTTGATGCTCTGACCGAGCGCAGAACCCACGCCCGGGAGCTTGCCGGCGCCGAAGACGATCAGGATGACGACGAGCAAGAGAACAAGATGCACAGGGTTATCGAATAATCGCAGTCCCATGGCCTCCTCCGGCCGCGGTGCTCGCCAGCGAACGCAAAGGAAGTATATCATAGGCGCTCGGGGATCGCCGCGTGACATCGGCGTCTACGAGCCAGCCGAAGGGCTTTTCATTCCAGGAGTCGGACGGGTGAAGGTCGTCGTGATTGAGGGCCGGCGTGGCGCGACGGACGCGGTCACTGGACGGCTGGAAGCGTCCGGACACGAGGTTTTTCGGGGCGCTTCACGCGACAACGCCAAGGTGGTGATCCACGCCCGCGAGCCTCAGGTTGTTGTGGTTGTGGCTGTGCCGTTGCATCTTTGGCAGCTTCAGCTGCTCGGAGATCTGCTTACCTGGGAGCGCACTCCCTATTCCCTGGCGGTTGGCGAAGCGGCGGGAGATGATTTCCCTACCCTGCTCGCAGCAGGCGCGGACGCCGTTTGCCCCTATCCGCCTCCGGCTGATCTGTTCGAGGGGCAGCTGTCGGCGCTCGCAAGGCGGGCATCGGCACCGCCTCAGGAGCCTCCTATACCGGAGGTCGTTACTGTGCGGGACCTCACGGTGGACAATGCGCGCTACCAGGCGACATTCGCGGGCACACGGCTGAACGTGACGCCGGCCGAATTCCGAATTCTTGCGAGCCTCGCGCGGCGACCCGGAAAGGTCGTCCCGACGGACACCTTGTCTATAGAGGCTCTCGGGAATTCAGACGGCGGAAGGGGCGCGCGAGATACCCTGAAAGTGCACGTGCGGAGGATTCGCAACAAGATCCGCGACGTCGGTGGTACGCCCGACTACATCTGGAACATACGCGGGGTCGGTTACATGCTCGAGCGCCGGGCGTCCGGCGCTCGCGAGCGCCAGCCGGAGGACGCCTGGGAGGACGAAGCCGAGCGGTAGCGGCGGCGCTCGAGACCGGTTGCACTAACTGCTCATACCGCAACGCATGCAGAACTGATTCGTCGCCGGGTTCTCGGTCTGGCACTGGGCGCATTGGGATTTGCGAATAAACCGTCGGGCATGCCAGGAGAATCTACCGGCTAGTGTGGGGGAGGCACCAGCAGAGGCAGCGATTCTTCACTCGTAGCAGGGGATGCGATTGCCGGCCGCGCAGGAGCGGCCGGAATGGCGAGACTGGGGGACGGTGCCGTTGTTGGCGGAGTGGACGCGGCACCTGTGACTTGGCTCGACCCCGGCGCGCCGCCTGAGTCTACGGAAGCCGGCGCCGTCGTGGCGCTCGTTGCAGCAGGAGCCACCACGGCGACGTTCCGTACTTCCCCCGCGGCCGGTGCCGGGGCTGGTGATTGCTTTGCTGCCCCGGTGCCGGCTATCGTACCTTGAGGCGGGCTTGAGTTCCCGGCGCTTGGAAACAGCCGCTGAAGTTGTGTGAGGGTCGACGCACTTAGGCTTGGGTCGCCAAAGGTTTCTCCCACAATTCGGCTAACGGCTTCTGGAATGGGATACAGGACCGCTGCGCCAGTGGATGGGATGACGACCTCCCTGACAGCACTGGCGTCGCCGACCGAATGGGTGCTGATACCGTCTGCTCGAATCTGTCTCGCAAGTAGCGCCAGCCCGGCCAGCTTCAGTGCGGGAATGTTTGTGGACACGGTGGCGTGGTACTTCTGCCAGATGTCGAGCGGGTGATCGACCCACCCAAGTGACAAAGCTTTCTCGCGGGCCGCAAGAACCACGGACTGCTGGCGCTTCATTCGGCCGAAGTCTCCCTCGCTGTCCAGACGGAAACGCGCATAGGCAAGAGCCAGCTCGCCGGTCAAGTGCTGAGGGCCAGGAAAATAGGTGTATTCGTAGGCGCCGGTGTCGGTTCCCGGCAGCACGGTCGCGGTTAACGAGGACGGAACGTCGATATTGATTCCGCCGAGCGCGTCGAACAGCGAGATGAAGCCGTCGAAGTCCACATCCACCCAATAGTCGATTGGGATGCCGAGGTTGTGCGTGATCGCTTGAGCCGCAAGTGCGCCGCCCCCGCCCGGTAGCCTGTCGACTTCGCCGGTGTGGAAGGGCTCGTTGATGCGATCCATGGTCCAGCCGCCCCGGCCGTCCGGGACCTCGAGCCAGAGATCTCGAGGGATGCCAAGCAACGACGCGGTCTTGGTCGCGGGATCGATCCCGACCACCGCCATTGAGTCACTACGGCCAGGGTCCTCAGGCGCCCCCGGTCTCTGCGGCTGGTACTCATCGCTCTTGCCGGGCCGGTGATCGATGCCCATAACGAGGATGTAGATCTTGCCGGCCGGCTCGTCTACCGGTGGCGCGAGGCCTGGGAACTGGGCGAGAGGGCGCGGAGCGCGCACCTCATTGCCAGGTAGAAGCGTGTGACTGGAACGTACGGCGAAAACAGAAATTGCATAGCCGGCGCAGAAGAGCGAAACGACGGCCAATAGACCCAGGAACAACCATCGCCTTGGGGTCCGCCTCCGGCGAGCCCGGCGAGCCTCGACGAGGTGATCGGACATAACCTCAGGCTACCGGATCCCACCCCCGATGTGGCAGTGCCCTGATCTCCTCGGTCTCATCAGCGCGACGGAAGTCGTCCTCCAGGCGGATCGTCGTTCCCATCTCGGCCGTCGAGACTTCAACGACGTCGCTGTCCTCGATGGCCACGAGACGATGCGCCTGATACGGCCGGAGCGTGTAACCCTTGCCCAGCTCCATCAAGATTTCGCGCAGAGAGCCGTCGGTCTGTTCGACAATCAGAACTGCACGACCAGACAACAGGCATTGCGTCTCCATCTTGCTGTCGTGGTACTGGAGGCTCAGGCGCTTACCAGCGTGAACATGGAGGAACTTGCCGGTGTAGTCGCGGTTGTCAGCCCAAATTGTCTCCCAGCCCCAGGGTTTCTCGACCCGCCGATACGACGGGTGGAGCTCAATCTCGGTGAGCTTTCGTTTCTCGGACTGCCGCGTCACAGAGTTTCCCCTCGGTTATTATGGCCGCGACTACGGCTGCCGACGGTACAGCTCGTGCCCTGCCAGCTTGCACTGTGGCGGGACTAATCGGACCATATCAACATGCATCATCCCCCGCCAGTCGAAGGGAAGTGACACCACATGGCTGAAACCCCCGGCGCTGACTATCGCCTGCCTCAAAACATAACGCCCGAGCGTTATGACATTCGCCTCAGCCTCGAACTCGGCGCCTCGACGTTCTCGGGTGAAGAGTCTGTCAGCGTCACGTTTCACCAGGCCACTGACACGGCCGTCCTGAACTCGCTCGAGCTCGAAGTAGTTACTGTGCGAGCGGTACGGCCAGATCGCATCTCAGTCAATGGGCATGCCGAGGTCGACGAGCAGCATGAGCAGCTCAAGCTGATTTTTCCCCGCGCGCTGGAGGCGGGCCCTTGGGTGTTGCACCTCGGCTTCCGTGGAAGACTCAATGAGAAGCTTGCCGGGTTTTACCGCAGCACATACACCGACGGCGGCGGGACCGAGCGGGTGCTGGCCTCGACGCAGTTCGAATCGACTGACGCGCGACGTGCCTTCCCCTGTTGGGACGAGCCGGCCTTCAAATCCGTGTTCGCGGTCACGCTTACGATCGACAGCGGGCTAACGGCAATTTCAAATAGTCCAGTGCTGGAGGAATCGCCTGCGGATCAGCCCGGCAAGAAGCGGGTGCGATTCGCGGATACGATCAAGATGTCCACATACCTCGTCGCGTTCATGGTCGGCGAGTTTGAGGCGGGCCGGCCGGCTTCGGCCGCAGGGGTGCCCCTACGCGTCTGGGCAGTCAGCGGTAAAGAGGGGCTGACAGACTACGCGCGCGATGTGGGTGCATTTGCTCTGTCATATTTTGCCGATTACTACGGGATCCCTTATCCGGGCATGAAACTCGACCTGATTGCGATCCCAGACTTTGCCGCCGGCGCTATGGAAAACTTTGGCGCCGTGACGTTTCGAGAGACCGCACTGCTTGTGGACCCAGCGACAGCGACGAAGGGTGAGCTGGAGCGCGTCGCGATTGTCGTTGCTCATGAGCTGGCGCATATGTGGTTCGGCGACCTCGTCACCATGCATTGGTGGAACGGCCTGTGGCTCAATGAGGCCTTCGCGACATTTATGGAAATGCTCGCAGTCGATGCGTGGAACCCTGAATGGGAAACGTGGCTAAGCTTCGCTTCGGATCGCGCGGGCGCGCAACTCATCGACGGGCTCCAGAGCACGCGCCCGATAGAGTTTCCGGTCCACCGACCGGAAGATGCGCAGGCGATGTTCGACGTACTGACCTACCAAAAAGGCGCAGCCGTTCTACGGATGCTGCAGCAATACCTTGGCGAGCAGACGTTCCGTGAGGGGGTGAATCTTTATCTGAAGAAGCACGCCTACGCAAACACTGAGACCGGCGATCTCTGGGATGCCCTCGAAGAGGCCTCGGGCCAGCCCGTACGCCGCACGATGGACACGTGGATATTCCAAGAGGGCTATCCACTCCTTAGCATCGAGGCGGCGGACGGAGGCGGGCAGGTGAGTCTCTCCCAGCAGCGCTTTCTCTATTTGGGCAATCGAGAACCGGTAGACAGCAGCGAAAAACCTTCAAGGTGGCAGGTGCCGGTAATCGTCCGTGCTGCATTGCTCAGCGGGTCAGAGGAGCTCCGCCTGCTTCTGAGCGACGGGCAGGCCCAGCTCCGACTACCTGCGGAAACCGAGTGGATAGCTGGCAATGCTGGTGGCCACGGCTTCTACCGTGTGCGCTACTCACGCGATCTGTTTGCGAAGCTGCTGCCGCATATCCAATCAGATCTTCCGCCAATCGAACGCTTTAACCTGGTGAGCGACACCTGGTCAGCAACTCTTGCCGGCTACACACAACTGGTGGATTTCCTGGACCTCACGAAACTCTACCTCGAGGAATCGGACGAGACCGTCTGGACGATGCTTGTCGGAACATTGGCAGGGCTCAGAAGGATGATGGGCGCAGAGGAGCGCCCGGCGATTGCTGCGCTCGCGCGCAACCGGCTCAGCGCTGTGCAGTCGAGGCTTGGTTGGGATCCGCAGCCGGCCGATGGAGAGCGAACACGCGAACTGCGCGGCATGGTGCTGGGAACACTTGGGGTACTGGGAGACGCCCCTGCTATTCGTGAGGAGGCGGTCGCGCGTTACGCTCGATATCTCCGTGACCGCGCCGGAGTCGATCCGAACCTTGTACCGGCGCTCGTCGGTATTCTGGCAGCCAACGGGGGAACAGAGCGCTACGACGAGTTCTGGGCTGAGTACAAAGCAGCCAGGACGCCGCAGGAGGAGCAGCGCTACCTGTTCGCCCTGGCGGGATTCCGCGATCTGGATCTCCTTGCGAGGACGCTGGAACACACGCTCGACGGCGAGGTCCGTACACAGGACGCTCCGTTCCTCGTGCGCGCGGTGATGGCGAACAAGAGCGGATGCGAGCTGGCCTGTAGATTCACAAAGGATTATTGGGACGAGATGACAGCTCGATACCCGGAGAGCGGCATCACCAGAATGTGTGAAGGAGTGACCTCCCTGACGACGCCGGAGTTGGAGACGGACGTGCGAGCCTTCTTCGCGACGCATGAAGTGAAACAGGCCGGCAAGCAACTAGACCAACACCTCGAGCGGTTGCATATGGGCGTGGTCTTCCGGCAGCGCGAGGCATCAAACCTGCGTACCTATGCGGCCGGCTGACCAAGAGATGCCGGATACGGAGGCGGGCGACCAGCAGATCCTGGCAACACTGCAATCAGTCTTTGGCTTCGACTCCTTTCGTCCGCTGCAGCGCGAGATTATCGAAGCGACGCTGAGCGGCTCGGACATTATCGCGCTGATGCCGACCGGTGGTGGCAAGTCTCTCTGCTATCAGCTCCCCGCACTCGTAAGCCCCGGCTTGACGGTGGTCGTCTCGCCCCTCATCGCCCTCATGAAGGACCAGGTCGACAAGCTCCAGGCGATGGGTGTCGCGGCGGACTTCATCAACAGCTCGTTGGCCCCCGCGGAGGCCGCGCGGCGGCAGGCCGGGATTGCGCGAGGTGCGCTGAAGCTGCTTTACGTTGCACCAGAGCGGCTGATGATGCCCGGATTCATGCGACTGATCATGTCCGTTCAGCCCGCTGCCTTCGCGATTGACGAGGCTCATTGCATCTCGGAGTGGGGCCACGACTTTCGTCCCGAATATCGGGAGTTGACGCGCCTGCGCGATCTTTTCCCATCCACGTCAGTTGCGGCCTTCACGGCAACGGCAACGCCGAGAGTCCAAGAGGACATCGTGCAGCAACTGCGTCTGCGTGAGCCAGCGCGCTTTCGTGGCAGCTTCGACCGCCCGAACCTGTTCTATCGGGTACTACCGAAGCGTGAGCCCTATAAGCAATTGCTGAACTACATTCGGACTCGCACCGGGCAATCAGGGATCGTGTACTGCCATGCCCGAGCTACTACCGAAGCGATTGCCGCCCGGCTCCAGGCGGACGGGATTCGGGCCGCTGCCTATCACGCCGGCCTCAACGCGGAGGACAGGGGGAAGGTGCAAGAAGCCTTCGTTCGAGACGACATCGACATCGTCGTGGCGACCATCGCCTTTGGTATGGGGATTGACAAGCCAGACGTCCGCTTCGTCGTCCACTACGATCTCCCAAGAAATCTCGAGGGTTATTACCAGGAGAGCGGCCGAGCCGGGCGCGACGGCGATCCGAGCGATTGCATTCTGCTGTACAGCTACGGCGATGCCATCAAGCAGGAATATTTCATCAACCAACGCTCCATCGAACGAGAGCGTCGCAACGGCCACGAGCAGTTACAGCACATGCTCAACTGGGCTGGAGCAGGCGTATGTCGCCGCCGTGAGCTGCTGCGCTATTTCGACGAAGACCTGGCGGCTGCACACGAGCGTTGCTGCGATGTTTGCGAACCCGCTGGGGAGTTGGTTGATGTCACGGAGGCATCGCGGCAGCTGCTGGAATGCGTGCAGCAACTACGGGGAGGATTCGGCATAGCCTACGTTATCCGGGTACTGCGCGGTTCGCGGGACGAACGAATCCTGCGCGCGGGCCACGACCGCCTGCAGATCTATGGTGCGGGGCAGGCACGCGACCGCCAGTACTGGCGTGCGGTGTTCGAGGAGCTGCTTCGCGCAGGCTACCTCCTCGTTGCCGCCGAGGAGTTCCACGTCGTTCGACTCACCCAGCGGGGCTCGCGTGCGCTTGTCGACCGAGAGAGCATCCTGCTGCCGCTCGCAACAGGCGCCGAGGCCGGCAAACGCGACAGCGCGCGCGACGCGCCGGACCCGATGTTTGAGCAACTCCGGACGTTACGAAAGCAGCTCGCGGGCGATCTCGGCGTCCCACCCTACGTGATCTTCCACGACACGACACTGCGTCAGATGAGTGAGGACCGACCAACGACACTGCAACTGCTCCGCCGCATCCCCGGGGTGGGGGAGCGAAAGCTGCAGGACTACGGCATGGCTTTTTTGGAGGTCATTCAGGGAAGCGGAACGACGAGAAGTGAGGCGCCTCCGCCACCGCGCCTGGTCACCGCTCATGTGGGCCTCTCGGACAGCGCGGAAGCAACGCTGGCGCTGTTTCGCACAGGCCTTGGGCCGCAGGAGATAGCCGCACAACGGCGGCTCTCCGGTAGCACCGTATCCGAGCAGCTCGCCCGTGCAATTGACCTTGGTGAGGACGTCGATTTGGATCGATTGGTTGCCGCAGACCGGCGCCGGGCGATTACGAGGGCGATCGAGGAAGTGGGGCCTGAGCTGCTGCGGCCAATTCGGGATCGCCTCGGAGAGAGCTTCAGCTACGACGAGATCCGCTACATGCGATCCGCCTGGCTGCGCGACGAGCGTGCCGAGTCAAGTTAGACTAGTCATTAGACCAGTCTATGGAGCTACGCTATGGATACGACAGGCCGCACCATTGGTGCATACGAAGCGAAGACGCACCTGCCCCGCCTCTTGGACGAGGTCGCTAGGGGCGCCAGCATTACGATTACCAAACACGGCGTTCCCGTCGCCGTGCTGGTTCCTCCGCTTGCAGCGCGGAGGAAGACGGTGGAGGAGGCCATTGCAGACCTTCGCGAGCTGCGTAAGCATGTGAAGCCACTTGGCGATCTGACGATCCGCGAGATGATCGAGGAGGGGCGCCGGTACTGATGGCGTTCGTCCTGGATACCTCCATTACGATGGCTTGGTGCTTTCCAGACGAAGGCGGTCCGCTTACCGAGAGGATTCTCGACCAGCTTCTCACTACCGGTGCATTCGTTCCTGCAATTTGGCCACTCGAGGTGGCTAATGCAGTGCTTGTGGCTGAGCGGCGCTCGCGGGTGACAGCGCCAATGGTGCGGCGTTTCATCGAAGACTTGGAGAGCTTCCCTATTACGGTGAGCGCGATTGGTCAGACAGAAGTGCTTCACGAAGTGCTTAATGTCGCACGAGAGCAGAAGCTGACGGCTTACGACGCCGCATATCTCGAGCTGGCAATGCGAGAAGGCTTGCCGCTTGCGACGCTGGACGAGCAACTGCGTAATGCGGCGATGCGTGTAGGTGTATCGCTGGTTTGGTGACTCTCAAGACATAAAAAGGGCTGTTGAGAAAAGAACTAATGTTCTAATCTGTGGGTGAAGACTCCCTCGGAGCTTTGCCCATGCAGATCGACGATTTCAACACCGACACCCGCTCCACTGGTTCCTGGCCTGAGCCAGGGATTGCCTGTGTTTGGCTGACGCAGCTACCGCTCCGCGTCGAGGTGCTGCGCCGCCCGAACCTCGAAGGACGGCCGCTGGTGCTTGGTGGCGGGCCGGGCGAGCGCCGGCTCGTCCAGCTCTGTTCTCCAGAGGCCGAGCAGGCCGGCGTTCAGCCCGGGCTGCCGCTCCGCGAGGTGCTCGCGCTCTGCCACGACGCCATTATCCTCCAGCCCGACTCTGTTCGCACCGCTGAGGTGCTCGAGGAGGTCTTGAACCGCCTCCAGCGTGTGAGCCCAGTCGTCGAACCCGAGGAAGAGCAGTTGCAGCTCGATCTCCGCGGGCTGCGCGAGGTCTATCACGCTGATCTCGGCGCCCTGGAGCGGGCGATCCGCACTGCAGTTCCTCGCCTATTGCAGCCACGTATCGGCGTGAGCGGCGGCCGGTTCACCGCCTCAGTGGCTGCCCGTTTGGCGCCGCTCCCCGGTGTCCGCGTCGTTCAGGCCGCCGACGCCGAGGCGTTCCTGGCGCCATTGCCAATAAGCCATCTGCCCTTCGCTCTCAACGAGCTGCAGCGGCTGGAATTGCTGGGTCTGCGCACGATTGCCGATTTGGCGGCGCTCCCGTTTACGGCGGTGCAGGCGGAATTCGGCCCGGCCGGCGCCCGCGCCTGGCGCCTGGCCCGGGGTCAGGACAGCGAGCCGGTTGTTCCGCGCCGCTTCAACCCGGTGGTTCGGGCATCGTTGTATTTTGACGAGCCGCTTGCCAGCGTCGATGCGGTGACTATGGCCGTCGATCACCTGCTGGCGCGGGCCTTTCGAAGCTCCGTGCTCAACGGTTATTCCGTTCGTCAGGCTCGCCTGCGCGCCCTGCTCGCCGACAGCACTTCCTGGGAACGGCTGATCACGTTCAAAGAGGCGGTTTTGAGCAGGGACGCTGCCCGCAGGGCAATCAGGAGCAAGCTCCAGCTCCCGAACGGGCTGCCGACCGCGCCGATCGAAGAGCTGTCTTTGGAGCTGATGGGACTGGGCGGCGAAGGGGCGAAACAAGTGAGCTTCTTCTCGGTTCATGCCAAACAGGAAGGGCAAATCGCCGAGGCGGCGCGTCAGCTATCCGCGCGCTACGGAGAGACGCCCCTCGCTCGCGTTGTGGAGGTAGAACCATGGTCTCGTATTCCCGAGCGTCGATGGGCGCTCGTGCCGTACGACCTCTAAATGTGCCCGTGCCGGTCCGGGTCGATGCAGACCCGGCCGGACAGCCACTCGCAGTTCGAAAAACTCACTGGTCTGGGTCGCGCGCTGTCGTCCGCATTCAGGATCGTTGGCGCATCGATGACGAGTGGTGGCGCGAGCATCCGGTCTCGCGTCTCTACTACACACTGCTGTTGGAAGGCGACAGCCTGCTCACGGTCTATCATGACCTCGCCGGCGATCGGTGGTTCGAGCAGCAGGGTCAACGGGTCGCCCGCTCGGGTTTGTCTTGGTCCCCCACCC
>Ga0193751_1000930_pt1 | contig 19911 bp, 18 predicted proteins | sample L1c2metaG_FD_143050 | JGI IMG/M metagenome (GOLD analysis project Ga0193751, IMG submission 143050) | Soil microbial communities from a riparian zone of the East river system, Colorado, United States - L1c2 | ecosystem: Environmental > Terrestrial > Soil > Riparian zone | place: USA: East River... | reverse complement strand
CCTGGTACGCGGGTTCAGGTTTTGCGTTTACGATGTCGTGCACAAACGCTCGCTCACGAATAGTCTGCAACCGCGCGGGCACACACGGGGAGGGGCAGTATCACTAAGGTTAACAATAATGGAAAGCGGGGATCTTTAGAAGTAACTGCGGTAATGCGCCCCGCGGCGGACGAAAATTCGCCGGACGGCTGTCCTTGTGACACCAGCACAAGCATGTGAGAGGCCCGCGTCACACAAGGAATCGCCAACACGAACGCCAACGACCAACGATGAGCGACCAACGACTCGCCCTTACTGAATCAGCGTCCCATTCCCATTCGGCTCTTCCGGCGGGATCACCACCGCCGCCGCGACCCGGTCTCCCGGTTCAACATTCAGCAGCCGTACGCCCTGAGCCGACCGTCCCGATTCGCGGATGAACTTCGACTCGATGCGTATGATCTTTCCATACTGCGAGATCAGCATCACCTCGGATTTCTCACTCACCTGCGAGATACCGACAACTTTGCCATTGCGTGCCGTCGTCTTGACGTTGATCACGCCCTTGCCGCCGCGATTGGTCAGCCGATACTCGTCGGCCGGAGTGCGCTTGCCGTATCCGTTCTCAGTGACAGAAAGAATGAGCGAGCCTTTTTCCGGGACGAGGTCGGCGACCTCGGGAGCGACATCGCCTTCTTTCGCCACCGCTTTCGCCTCGGGCTTGATCGTGGTGGCCATGCCGACGATGTAATCTTTCTCGCCGAGATTCATGCCGCGTACGCCCGTTGCGTTGCGTCCCATCGGACGCACGTCGTTCTCGTCGAAGCGAATCGCCTGCCCGTCATGCGAAGCGAGGAAGACGATCTGGTTGCCGTCCGTCAGCGAGGCCGCGACCAACTCGTCTCCCTGTTCGATATTGATGGCAATGATGCCGCGCTGCATCACGTGCGAGAAGTCTTTCACCGCGCTCTTCTTCACCGTGCCGTTATGCGTGGCAAAGAAGACGTACCTGTTTTCTTCTTCCAGATCACGTACGGCGAGCATGGTACGCACCGTTTCGCCCGGCTGCAGGCCCACCAGGTTGCCGACGTGTTTGCCTTTGCCGGCAGCAGCAATGTCGGGAATCTCATACACCTTCAGCCAGTAGACGCGTCCGGTGTTGGTAAAGATCAGAATGTAGGCGTGAGTCGATGCGATGAACAGATGCTCGACGAAATCCTCGTCGCGCGTCTTCATGCCTGTGCGCCCAGTGCCGCCGCGCCGCTGCATGCGGTAGGTAGAGATCGGCGTGCGCTTCATGTAGCCCGAATGGCTGACCGTGACCGCGACCTGCTCGTCGGCGATCAGGTCCTCCAGCATGATTTCCGCCGCTTCGTCCTCGATCACTGTGCGTCGCGCGTCGCCGTACAGCTTCTTAACTTCTTCTAATTCCTTGATGATGACGCCGCGCAGTTTCTTCTCCGACGCAAGAATCGATTCGAATTCGCCGATCGCCTCGCGCACCGACTTCAACTCGTTAGAGATTTCGTCGATCGAGAGCTTAGTCAACCGGTGCAGTTGCAGTTCGAGGATGGCGTCGGCCTGCTTAGCGGTGAACGGCTTCTCGGCAGCAAGCTTCGGAGCGCGTCCAGTCGTATTGATGTCAATCTTCTTGCCGCCAAAGTAGGCAACCAAATTCTCTCGAGCGTCGGCGCGGTTCGCACTGCCGCGGATGATCACGATGACGTTATCAATGTGATCGAGCGCGGTCAGGTAGCCTTCCAGAATGTGCTCGCGATCACGCGCCTTATTCAGCAAATACAAAGTGCGCCGCCGCACCACATCGACGCGATGATCGATGAAGTGCTTGATCGCCTGGATCAGCCCCATTTCCTTCGGCTGGGCGTTGACGACCGCCAGCAGAATCATGCTGAAGCCTTCCTGCATCGAGGTGTGCTTGAAGAGCTGGTTCAAAACAATCTGCGGCTCGGCTCCGCGCTTGAGTTCGATCACAATGCGCATGCCGTCGCGATCGCTTTCATCGCGAATGTCGGAGATGTCGTCGATAGTCTTCTGATTAACCAGGTCGGCAATGCGCTCGATCAGCCGCGCCTTATTCACCTGATAAGGAATCTCGGTAACGATGATCGCCTGCTTGTCCTTGGTGACGTTCTCGATGGCGGCGCGGGCGCGCATCATGAAACGACCGCGGCCAGTCCGGTAAGCCTCAAAGATCCCGGCGCGGCCGTGGATGATTCCGGCCGTAGGAAAATCGGGTCCCTGCACAAATTTCAGAATTTCTGGCAACTGCGCGCCGGGATTATTCACCAGCGTAATAGTTGCATCGACAATCTCAGTCAGATTGTGCGGCGGAATCTTGGTAGCCATGCCGACGGCAATACCGTCAGATCCATTAACCAGCAAGTTCGGATAACGCGCCGGAAGAACCGCAGGCTGCGTTTCCGTGCCGTCATAGTTCGGATAAAAGTCGACTGCTTCCTTATCGAGGTCTTCCAGCAGCGCGGTAGAAACACGCGTCAAACGAGCTTCGGTATATCGATCCGCCGCCGGAGGGTCGCCATCAACCGAACCAAAGTTGCCCTGCCCGTCCACCAGCGGAGCGCGCATAGCAAACGGCTGCGCCAACCGCACCAATGCATCGTAAACGGCCAGATTTCCGTGCGGATGATACTTGCCCATCACTTCGCCGACGATGCGGGCGCACTTCCGGGTAGCCCGTCCCGGAGCGAGGCCCATCTGCTGCATCGTGTACAGAATCCGGCGATGCACCGGCTTCAATCCGTCGCGAACGTCCGGCAAAGCGCGGCCGATAATCACCGACAACGAATAGTCGAGATACGACCGCTTCATCTCGTCTTCAATGTTGACGGGCTGCATGTTGAGGGCGCCCGGAGACTGTCCATCGCCTCCAGGAGGAGGAGTTAAGGGGAGTTCAGGATTCTGATCGTCAGCCATGAAAGTCAGTTCTCGGTTCTCAGTTCTCAGTAAAGGCTCAGAGCCTGTGTGGGGACGGGCGCCTCGCCCGTCCAGGCGGGGCAAAGCCCCGCCCGCTTTGTCCGCCGCAAATGCCGCTAAGTTCTTGCATCTACAGGTGCTTATGGGGCCGGATTTACTAGAAGATTATACCACGTTCAGGGCCGCCCCGGAGCAGGCGATCGTTGGCTTTTCAGGCTCTGCACAGCGTTTGCTTTGGGACGGCGTAAAGGGTCTGCTTTTGAGTGGTGCAGCGGTTCACCACTGCGTCCAGGCGACCAATTCTCACGACTTCAGCCGCTGAGATTCCGGTTGATTACGCTCTACGCAACGTCAGCAACGTAATCTCCGGCGGGACGCCAATCCGCACCGGAAAGCCAAATGTCCCAAGCCCGCGATTCACATAGAGCGCAGCCTTCTGCAAGCCGTTGCTACCGGACGCGGCGCCAGCGTGCCCTTTCATCGGAATAGGCAGCCGGTAGAGTCCCGCCACAAACGGAGTAATCAACCGCGCCGGACTGACGCTGTGATCCACAATCTCAAACTTAATCTGCCCGCCATGAGTATGCCCAGCAAGACTAAGCTCAATCCCCAACTCCGCAGCGCGCCGAAACGAATTCGGATTATGCGAAAGCAAAATGTTAGGCATGTCGCGCCGAATCAGAGGCTCAATCTCCGCGAGCATAGGCCCGGTACGCTCCCCGCTAGTCATATGGTCGCGCTGATAATCGACGCCCAGCAGATTGAAGCGCCCTCCATTGTGCTCGACAACCGCATTAGCGGCCCGCAGCAACCGCATTCCCTTTTCGCGGAAGAGCCGTTCCGCGTCGTCCTCCACTCCCGCATAAATCTCGTGGTTGCCATTGCATCCCCAGACGCCCAGCGGAGCGCGCAGCCGGCTCAACTCAGTAATGCAGGCGTCCAGCGGATCGCCCTCGCTCGAGACAAAGTCTCCCGTCACAAAAGAAATGTCGGGCCGCAGATCGTTGGCCATGTCGACTGCGCGCGCAATCTCGCGCTGCGGCATGTAGTCGCCAATGTGGATATCGCTAAGCTGAGCTATGCGCAGCCCATCCAGCTCCAGAGGAAGATTGGCCACCGGCACATCGACGCGCTCGATGGTATAGCGCAAGCGCCCGGCGGCAAATCCATAAGTAGCGGCAAGAAATGGAAAGCCTCCGGCAAGCACTGCGGCGTATTGAAAGAAGATCCGCCGCGAGGGACTGAACCCGCCCGCCACCGCTCCCGAATGAGGCAGAAGCCGCGCCGCGACATTAGTGACCCATTCGATCGCTCCCACCGACTCAACCGCCAGGAGTCCAAAGAATGAAGCGACCATCCACAAGCGGGCAACCGTCGAAACCGGCTTGCCGAAGTTGAAACTACCGATGCTGAGCCGCGAGATCGCATGCCCAAGCAGCGGATCGAGAAGCGTCGCAAGCAGCGCAGCAGCCAGGGCAATGAGTCCGGCATGAAGACCGAAACGCCAATTGGCATTCGAGAACGCGGCAATCCACGTCCACGCCCGCATGAACCAGAATCGCTGGACGGCGTAGACAGCCAAAAGAAACAGCGCGAAGAAAAGAACACGGGTAAGAATCAGGGCAATGCTCCGTTATGAAGCTCCTTCGTTAGATGCACTGCGCGCCGAAGAAGGCTCGGTCAATGACTCTGCGGAGTGGGAGTTTCGTAGGGCGAAGGCACATCAGAACACAAGCCCAAAGGGGCGGCCCAGCTTAGCCCCGCGCTTCGGCGCGGGGTGGGATGCAGTGATGATTCAAAGTCCCGTAGGGATGACCCAGCAGCCTCACGCTAGCGGATCGTAACCTGTTCCATAGATCGCAGACCAGCAGCCCGCTCCCGGGCATTCTGCAGCGCGCGCTTGACGTGCCGAGGCGCGGTGCCACCAGGAACATCGTGCAGCGCCAGCACCTCGGTAAGCCCCAGGCAGGAGTGGAAGCCCGCGTCAAAGCTCGAGTGGATAGCTTGCAAATCAGCGAGAGGGAGTTTTTGCAAATCGCATCCGCGTTCCACCGCCAAAGCAACGGCCTTACCGACCGCTTCGTGGGCGAGGCGCGAGGGCACTCCGCGTTCGACGAGATATGCCGCCGCAGCCCACGCGTTCATAAATCCCGAACTTGCGGCCTGATTCATCTTGGCCTCGTTGAATTTGACGGTGTTCATAAATCCGGTTACCAGCGGCAGTATGCCGATGACCGTGTCGGAGGCATCGAACAAAGGCTCCTGCGTTTCCTGCAAGTCTTTGTTGTAGGCAAGCGGCAGGCCCTTGACCAAAGTTTGCAGCGTGGTGGCGCATCCCATGACGCGGGCCGCTTTGCCGCGCACCAACTCCAGCAAGTCAGGATTCTTTTTCTGCGGCATGGCACTGCTGCCGGTGGAGTAGGGTTCAGGCAACTCGACAAATCCGTAAGCGGGCGTGGAGAACAAGATCATCTCTTCGGCCCAGCGGCTGAGGTGGAGTGCAAGCAACGAGAGCGCATCGACAAACTCGATTGCGAAATCGCGGTCGCTGGTGGCGTCGATGCTATTCGCCGTCGGGCCATCAAACCCCAGTTCGGCAGCCATCGCTTGACGGTTGAGCGTGAGCGTCGCTCCAGCCACCGCGCCCGATCCCAGCGGACAAAGGTTCGCGCGCTTGCGGCAGTCAGCGAGGCGAGAGGCGTCACGAAGAAACATTTCAACATACGCCAGCAACCAATGCGCGACGAGGACGGGTTCCGCCGGCTGTAGGTGCGTATAAGCGGGCATAGCCAATATCGAAGACGCGCTACCAGCGGCGTCGGCACGCGCGAGAATCGCCTCAATCCAATCGGCGATCAGGTTGTGCAGGGTATCGATGCTATGGCGTACGAACAGGCGGAGGTCGGTCGCAATCTGTTCGTTGCGGCTGCGGCCAGTGTGCAACTTGTAGCCAGTCGCGCCGATCAGCGCGACAAGTTGCTTTTCTACAAAGTGGTGGACGTCTTCGGCCTCAGGATCGTTAAGAAATTCTGGAGAAGATTCGGCACGCCGCCCGATTTCTTCCAGCGCTTTCACGATTTCCGAAATCTCTTCGGAGGAAAGCACCCCGGCATGTTCCAGAGCATTAGCGTGGGCGCGGCTGGCGGCGAGTTCAAAGGGCAGCAGACGTTGGTCGTAAGGGAACGACCGCTGCCATTTTTCAAAGTCGGCGTCGAGCGGCTGCCGAAAGCGGCCCGACCACATCTTCACTGCGGAACCTCAACCTTGGCTTGCGCAGGAACGGCCTGCGTCTGGGCGCGGCAACGCGAGGGCAATCCCAGGATGCGGATGAAGCCCTCGGCATCCTTCTGATCATAGCTCGCGCCCATGGTGAATGAGGAGAGGTCGGTGCGGTAGAGCGAGTAATCCGATTTGCGGCTGACAATGCTAACGTTGCCTTTGTAGAGCGACAGCGTAACCGAGCCGGTCAGATTCTGTTGCGTAGTTTCGACGAAGGCGTCAAGCGCTTCGCGCAGCGGCGTGAACCACAAGCCGAAATAAACTAGCTCGGCATACTTAAGCGCGACGTGCTGCTTGAAGTGCAGCAGGTCGCGATCGAGGCAGAGAGCTTCGAGTTCTCCGTGAGCGGCAAGCAGCAGCGTGCCTCCGGGTGTTTCATAGCAGCCGCGCGACTTGATGCCAACGAAGCGGTTCTCGACCAGGTCGATGCGTCCCACGGCGTTGCGTCCGCCGATTTCGTTCAGCAGTTCGACCAGCGATACGGGATCTAGAGCCTGGCCGCCGACGGAAACAGGCACGCCCTTTTCGAATCCGATTTCTACCTGCTCTTCTTTGTCAGGCGCTTCTTGCGGCGACTTCGTCAATTGCCAGGTGCTCGCAAACGGCGCGTTGGCAGCATCTTCGAGTTCTCCGCCCTCATGGCTGATGTGCCAGAGATTGCGATCGCGGCTGTGGATCTTCTCGCGGCTTGCGGTCACTGGGATGCCGCGCTTCTCCGCATAGTCGAGACAGTCTTCCCGCGACTTCAAATCCCACTCGCGCCACGGCGCCACGACTTTCAGTTCGGGAGCGAGCGCCTGGTATGCCATCTCGAAGCGGACCTGATCGTTGCCTTTGCCGGTGCATCCGTGGCTGACGGCCGAAGCTCCTTCGCGCAACGCGACTTCAACTTGATGTTTCGCGATCACGGGCCGCGCGAGCGACGTGCCGAGCAGATATTTATTCTCGTACACCGCACCCGCTTTCAGCGCAGGCCAGACGTAGCCGGTCAGGAACTCTTCGCGCAGATCTTCGACCACTACCTTGCTGGCTCCGGTTTTGTATGCCTTGTCGACGACGGCCTCGACGTCATCTCCCTGACCTACGTCGGCGACCATGGCGATCACTTCGTAGGCATAGTTTTCCTTCAGCCACGGAATGATGATGGAGGTATCGAGCCCACCGGAGTAAGCGAGAACAATTTTTTCAGGCATGCGCGCTCCGAGTCGGGAAGCGGCCCACGCCGCCGCCCAAGAGCCATACGAGTATAGCTTTCTGAATGTGCAGACGGTTTTCCGCCTGATCGAAGACAACCGAGTTCAGCGAGTCGATGACCTGATCGGTCACCTCCTGGCCGCGATGCGCGGGCAGACAGTGCATAAATCGCGCATGAGGCTTGGCGAGTTGCATGAGCGCGGCATTCACCTGGTAAGGAGCGAAAATCGCCGCACGTTCCGCCTTTTCCTGTTCGTGTCCCATGCTCGCCCAGGCATCAGTATAAACCGCATCGGCTCCGGCAACGGCTTTGCGCGGGTCGGTCAGGATGCGGAGCGAAGCCTTGGTCTGATCTGCAATGGCGTTGGCCATAGTGACGATGACGGGATTGAGCCCATAGGCCTCCGGAGTAGCGATGGAAACTTTCGCGCCTACCGACGCGCCTGCCAGAAGCAGCGAGTGCGCCATGTTGTTGCCGTCGCCCACGTAGGCGAAATGAATCTTGGAGAGATCGCCGAAGTGCTCGTGCAGGGTAAAGAAGTCGGCGAGCGCCTGGCAGGGATGCTCCAGTTCGCTGAGGGCGTTGATGACTGGAACACCGGCGTAGGTGGCCATCTCTTCGACCACAGTATGACTGAAGGTGCGCAGCACAATGATATCGATCCAGCGTTCGAGGTTGTGGGCGATGTCGTAGAGAGACTCGCGGGCATTGAGACGGCTGGCCGTCTGGTCGACGAAAAATGTGCTGCCGCCCAGGCTGTCCATGCCGGCTTCGAATGTGAGGCGGGTGCGCAGCGAAGGCTTCTCGAAAAACATCACCATCTGCTTACCCGCGAGAGTGCCGCGAAAGTCCGCAGGCCGCTGCTTGAGCATGGAGGTGAGGTTAAAGAGCGAGAGTATTTCGGCAGGGGCGAGATCGTGGATGGAAACGAGATCGCGCGGCGCGACCGGTTCCAGGAGCAGGTTCGGCGGGTTTGTCTTTGTCGCTGACTTTGTCGTTGGCGGGTTCATCAATGTCATGGGATCGGTTCTCATTTGCGTTTCGTAACACTCCATTTCTGAGAAATTCTTACGACAGCTCGCGAATGCGTCGGGCGAGCGTCTGCGCTTTCTTTTTGTCGGTGGCGATGACCAGCACGGTGTCGTCTCCCGCGAGTGTGCCGACCACCTCAGGCCAATGCGAGGCATCGAGTGCGGCGGCGACGGGCTGCGCACTGCCGACCGTGGTCTTCACCACGAGCAGGTTCTGGGCCTGCCGTATTTCGACCACAAACTGGTGCGCGAGATGCATCACCGACGGCAAAACGCCTTCCGCGCTTAAGCTTTCGCCCGCCCGCCGATATCCCTCGGGGCCTTTGACGAGTTTCAGTTCGTGAATGTCGCGGGAGAGGGTAGCCTGGCCGACATCGTAGCCCTTGCGCTCAAGCCGCTGCTGGAGCGAGTCCTGGCTTTCGACAGGACCGTCTTCAAGCAGGTCGAGAATCGCTTTGTGGCGCGCTGTTTTCGACATGAATAAAAATGCAATTCAATGCATAAGTATCCATTGGCCGGGATCGACGTGTCAAGCGGGAAATGCCCGGGGGGACTAACCACAGAGGACACGGAGGCATCGAGATTTTCCCTGTGGTCCTCTGTGTCCCTGTGGTAAAGACCTTACTGCCGTGCAGCACTCGCCGGGATCTGGAAGTCCACGCCATGGTCGTCGTTAGCTTTGCGTGTGGCTGCGAGATCGAGGTCGGCGAGGAGAATCTTGTGGGTGCGGCCCGTGCCGAAGTCGAACAGAGTATCGCCCACGATGGCGTAGTTGACCACGTCGGACTGATGGCCATCTTTGAAAATGAGCACAGTCGAAGGCTGAGCGGTCACGGGCTCTTCCGGTTCGCTGGGAGTTGGTTTGGCTGAAGTGTCGGCTCTCGATGCGAAATCGCGGGCCCCAGCGTGCTTGATTGAAGGCTCTGCGTTTCTCACGCCAGGAGCGCGGACGTAGTCGACGTCGACTGAGTCGTCGTCTGCTTCCTGGTCGTAGGAGTCGAAGGGGACGGCATAAGGAACCGCGTATGGAATGTAGGCCGGCTCGCTGATGCCGACGGGGAAATCGGAGTGATCCCCGTGGCGGTGGTGCCGCCCCGAGGACTGACGACCCGAGAAGTGATGGCCCGAGAACTGACCACCACCACCAAAGAACAGCGCCTGATCCTGGTTCGCCGGAAAGAAGAAGTTGGCACAGCAGTTTCCAAAAACCGGCCGGCTGTTGCCAAAACCGTTCGGCCCAAGGGACGTGACGCTGGCTCGGACACCGGGATTGGGGTTGTTACTCCCGCCGAAACCGAATGAAGTGACCGAGGCGGGGACACCGTTAATCTGAGCCTGAACGGGCAAATAAGCTGTGACGGAAAATACCAACAAGAAGGAAAGCAGGAAACAAGATCGCATACCGGCCAGCATGAGAAGCCTCCCCCAGGGCGGGTACACCTACTCTGGGCCTAACTCATTAGAAGACGATGACGACGCGAAAGTTGCGTGAAAAATCTTCGCCGAAAGTAGTTGTGTGGGGACGGAGTTGTGCCCCGTCAAGCGGGGCATAGCCCCGCCTCTATGAAAGCCACCGCTTACGCCGCGGTAAGGGGCGCGCGGGACGCGATCCGGCGCAGTTCGAGCATGCGGTGGCGGACGTAGCCGTCCTCTGTCAAATGGGCGGAAGCAATGGCTTTGCGGGTGGTGGCCACCATCTGATCGAGCGGGCGGCGTTCGGGAAATTCCGGGTCGAATTCCCGGCAGAATTCACAAGGCCGGCTGGAGCGTGTGTCGAAGCGGCTGATGACGGCTGGATCTCTATGTTCCACGAAAGGCGACTCCTGGGAGAGGCGAGAAACGGATTCGCCCGGTTTGTGGACAGAGACAAAATTTTCTGCCCTCGGCTGATTCATTGACTGCTTGGACGACGCCTTTGTACTACAAGAGAAGGGACCTGTACAAGCCCTTCGTGGCGGCCGCAATTTTCCTGCTTTTTCGTACTTCCGGGATGGCTCAAGTGTACAGGAAGCACGGAAATCTTGGGTGCAACCTGCTCCGACGTTAAGTTCTGATTTCTGGCATGATAGGGCCACGTTTTATTCTGGAGATCGCGTGAAGCGCGCTGACGCCAACCCGAGCACCGCATTCTTTTTCGACGTGGACAATACGCTGCTCGACAACGATCGCGTCGCCGAAGATCTGAAACGGTACCTCACGAATAAAGTGGGCGAAGCCAGCGCACAGCGCTATTGGGAAATCTTCGAGCAGTTGCGCACCGAGCTCGGATACGCGGACTATCTGGGTGCGCTGCAGCGTTATCGCGTCGAGCGGCCCCGTGAACCGAAGCTGCTGGCGGTGTCGCATTTCATGATTAATTATCCATTCGCCAACCGGCTGTTTCCCGAGTCGCTGGATGCGGTCGAATACGCGCGGCGGTTAGGGCGGCCCGTGATCTTGAGCGATGGCGACGTGGTTTTTCAGCCGCGCAAGATCGACCGGTCGGGCCTGTATGAGATCTTCGAAGGACAGGTCTTGATCTATATCCACAAGGAACTGGAATTGGACGACGTGGAGGCAAAGTATCCGGCGACGCACTACGTAATGATGGATGACAAGGTGCGCATTCTGGCGGCGATCAAGAAGTATTGGGGCGCCCGGGTGACGACCGTGTTTCCGCGCCAAGGCCACTACGCGATGGATACAGAGTTGGTGGCGAAGTATCCCAAGCCGGATATCACGCTGGAGCGAATTGGGGAGTTGCAGAAATACTCGCTGGAACAGATTCTGGAAGGCGCAGGCAGGTGAGCGCCTACTCCGCTTCTTCCTCTTCCTGAGACGCGCCGGCGCGGACCAGGTTTTCCAATTCCCGATTCAGACCGGCGCGGCTGGCCTCGGACAAATCCAAAAAACGAAACGGTTGGAGACATCCCTGGGTGGCCCACATGGGAAACAACATTTGTGCGCGGCAACGGACGCTGAAGCCAAGGTGGAACACAACTGTCACCCGAATGCCTTCGTCGAGCGGGTGTTCAAGCGAAACCAGCCCGCCGTTGACCGAGAGCTGATTCATGCGGCCGCGGATCTGACGCCCGTTTTCGAGCACCACCAGAGCAAGGATCGAGCCGCCGAGCCTGACGCGCGATCCCCGTGGTCCTTTCGGCGTAATGGCAGTGGAGGGCATTCTCGATCAATTTTGCATCAGTCGGCATCAGCAGGGCAGATTACGAAAGTTCGGCTCTTCGGCCTCGGCCATACCTATAAATTCATTTCCCTTTCAGGTTGGCGCGGCCACGTCTCGGAGCCGCAGCCGTAAGGTCGCGTAGGGACGGCCGCCCTCGGCCGTCCAAGCCGAGCGCAGCTCGGCCTCCGCGACGCCCACTGATCCAGCTCCGGATCTCAGCGGTAGCCCTTCCAGAAAAAGTACGCCGACATTGCCGTTCCCACCGCGATGACGAAGCCGCGGACCCAGGCGGCCGGAAGCTTCTGGGCGTAGTGGGCGCCGAAGTATCCGCCGAAGATTGCGCCCACGATCATGACGCTGCCTTCTCTCCAAACCACGGCATGGGCCACAATGAAGGTGATGACCGCGATGCCGTTGATGATCCCGCCGAGCACGACCTTCAAGGCATTCATAGCGTGAATGTCGGTCATGCCGAGTGCGGCCAACATCGCGAGGTTCAGAATCCCAACCCCGCCGCCGAAGTAGCCTCCATAGACCGCGACGACCAACTCAAAGAGTGACGCGACAACAAGAGCCGAGGTGGAAGCATCTGCAGCAATGGAGCCTCCGGAGCCGCGTGCCAGGCGGTTGCCGAAGATAAACAGCAGCGTCGCTCCCAGCATGAGCCAGGGCAGCACGCGCAGGAAGGTCTGCGCCGGCGTATGCAACAAGAGGTAGGCGCCAGCGATCGCTCCGATCACGCTGGTGACGGTGAGAGGTATCATGACGCGGCGTGAGAGGTCGAGGTGCCTGCGATAAGCGCCGGAGCTGGCCGTGACTCCCACCCAAAGCGCTACGGTATTGGTGGCGTTGGCCGCGATCGGAGCGACTCCGCTGAACAGCAAAGCCGGGAAGGCGATGAAGCTGCCGCCGCCCGCGACAGCGTTAAGCGCGCCGCCGAGAACGCCAGCTAAAAAGAGGAAGATTGCGGTTTCGAGGCCCAAGTACAAGATGTATCACGGTGCGAGGTTCTTGTCGTACATCGCGCCGTAGCCCAGATATTGACGCACAGGATCCTGCAGGTAATTGATTTCCACTTTCTCGACTTCGCCATTCTTGCCAAAGCTGGCAGTCAAGTGAGCGTTCATGCCGGCAAAATACGTTGGCAGGTTGAGCTTCTGATAACGCGCGAGCACTTGATCGCGCAGCGCGGGATCGAAGTGGACGCCATATTTGTCAACCAGCGCCTTAATGGTGTCGTAGTCTCCCTCCGCCTTGATGCGCATGAGTTCAGCCAAAAGCATGCCAACGCCTTTGCGCATCTTCTGATAGTCGGCCACCCGAACGTAGGTCTTGTCCTCGCGCGTGAACTGTTCGATCGAGCCCGGAACCTTGTCGGCGATGTAGTGTGCGACCAACTGCCGGTCGCGCTCGTGGTCCTCTTCAATCGTGTCGCCGTGCGGAATGCGACGCAGCTGGTTTAGCGCGACCTGGGCCGCGTTGTCGTACATCGCTTTGGCCACTTCCTCCTGATTTGAGATCAAGCCCAGTTCTTTCAACTTGGGATCCCACACGTTCCAAAGTGCCATCAAGTCGGCGCGTCCTTCCTCGAGCGTCGAAAAATATTCCTTGAGAAAGGTTTGCGCTCCGCCACTGACCCGATCACTCAGTTTGCCGGAGCCGTGGCCGATGACTTCGTGCATGGCGACCAGCAGGTCGCTGGCTTCCGTGCCGTACTTCTCCGCGCGTTCGACTTCAGCGGCATCGGCGGCGAACTCCGCCTCGGCCGCCTTGCCGGAGGCTTCCTCCAGGGCGCGTTTGCTCCCCATGAACAGAAAATTCTTCGACCCGTATTTTTCGTGGATTTCGTTTTCGTTCGGCAGATTGTCGCCGATCGTGGTCACGCTAAAATCGCCGGTTTCGACGACGGTTTCGACGGCTTTCACGACCGGGAGTTTGAACGACGTCAGCTTATACTTCGCATCCCACGGAGCCTTCTCTTCAAAATAACCCGCATTTTCCGCCAGTTTCTTCATCGCGGTGGTGACCGGCTTATCGGTGATGGTGACAAAACTCTGCGAGCTTCCTTTCGCGCCCCGTGCGTCGCGATAGACCTCGATGAAGCCATTATCAAAGTCCACGGTGGCATCGTTCTGAACCCACACCGTGCCGAACGCCACCCACTCCGCATATTCGCCCGTCTGGTAGTAGCGGATGAGATGGTCAATCGCTTCCGCTTGCTGTGGTTCGGCGTAACCGCGCGCCTTTTCGAAGCAGTCGTTTGCCCGCTTCAAAAACGTCGCATACAGTCCGGGAGGAACCTTGCCGTCGGGCGTGCCGGCACGGTAGACGAGTTCGGTAAGTTTGCCGCCCGCGGCCTTTACCACCCGCGAGTTCAGCGGATACTTTTCTTGAAATCCCTTCAGATCGTCCAGACTCACGCCTTCATAGAAAGTGTTCGAACTGGTCTGGATCGTATCTTTTCCTCCCGCAGGACTCTTGGCGGTGATCATCGGCTCAAATGCGGGATCAAAGATCGAAGCGCGTAATGACTCCAGTTCCCGCGTTACGTCCGACGGTTTCTTCAGCGGCGGGAGGTCTGCGTACGCCGTTCTAAAGGCTCCGTTTTGTTGCGCGATTAGCGCGGCCTTTTCCAGTTGCTCGAACGTAAAAGCAGGCAGGAATTTCTGCGATGTCAGATCGTTGTGATTTCCGCGGTTGGCCCAGAAAAGTTTCGCGAATTCGGCAATCTGCGCCTTCGCCGCCGGGTCGATGCCTTTCGCATGCGCCATGATTTCCTCGAGCACACGCTTCTGTCGCAGACCGTGAGCGGACAACTGATCGTAAATGATCGGGTCGATCGCGATCGAAGCCTGCGTCACCCAGTAGGCCAGGGCCTGCTGCCGCGGCGAGAGCGTCTGGAAGCTGGGAGCGCGCACTTGAATAAATGCGGTGTCGCCGACGCGCTCGACGAGGACGTTGCTGGCGGCCTTGTTCTTCTGGCTCAGTGCAGGGGTAGCGACCGCCAACATGAACACGAGTAAAAGCGAAAAGAAGGGTACGGAATTGAACGGCTTCAAGAATGGCCTCCATGGCATTCGGTCCGAACTGGACCAAACTCCGCAGGCTACCACAGAGCGGTTTGCTGAGTCTGGGAGGTAGGCTGGGCGACGCAGGCCCGTGGGCCTACTTTGGACTATCGCCTGATGCCAACTTCTCCTTCGATGGCCCGCTTCGCGAGATTCGGGTCTCCTCGGTGCCTTCAGACCGGAAACTACCGTAACTTTGCAGTATTCGAATCCTCATAGGAAAATACGGAAGCATCTTGGGCCCCGTTGTACGAAGTTCTGAGGCCAACAAGGATCTCGACTTCTATGCACAATCAAAATGTGGTCATTGCTCTGACCACGAAAGAGAATGATTACCAAGCGGAACAATCGGCATCTGCGACCGAGGTCGCGTCCCGGCTGGGCGTGAAGATCAACGTCATTTACGCGGACAACAACGCCGTCAATCAAACCCAACAATTAGTCAAGATCATCCAGGACAAGGCTCAGCGCCCAGACGCGATTCTGGTTGAGCCGGTCGGAACCCCCATGTACCAGGTCGCGAAAGCGGCAGTGGCGGCGGGCATCGGCTGGGGAATTCTGAATCGCGAAGCCGACTACATTCCTGAACTTCGTCGCGCCGCCGCCCAGGTCCCGGTGTTTGTGGTGAGTCCCGACCAGGAAGAAGTCGGGCGCATTCAGGGTAAACAACTGGCAGCCTTCACCACGGAAGGCAACATTCTTTATATCGAAGGTCCTTCCACCAGCAGCGCCGCGAATCTCCGCACCAAGGGAATGCTTTCGACCAAACCCAGCAAGGTCGAGATGAAGGTGCTCAAAGCGGACTGGTCCGAACGCGGCGCGCATCAGGCAGTCAAGTCATGGCTGGCGTTGAGCACGTCGAGTCAGCTTCACATTCGGGCAGTTGTCTGCCAGAACGATGCCATGGCTATGGGCGCAAGGGAAGCATTCGCCAGCCTGCCCGAGCCGGCCCGCGGGCAATGGCTGAACATTCCGTTTACGGGCTGCGACGGAGTCACCAAGACTGGCCAGGAATGGGTACGAAGCGGACAGTTGCGCGCCACAGTAGTGATTCCCCCCATGGCAGGCCACGCTCTCGAAATGCTCGCCAAAGCGCTCAGCACCGGTTCCATGCCTGCCGAGCGGACCCTATGCGCCCCTCGATCTTTTCCGGCCATAGCAGAGATACGCGCGTAGAGGCTATTCGTCTTTCGCCAACCATGCCAGAGCTTCCTCGCGGGTCTTGAAAGCGGGAAACTCGCGGCGGGAGAAGCTGCGCAGGCTCTCCGAGAACGCATGAGGAAAGTTCTCCGCTCCCATCCACGCGGATTTCTTGACATGAGGCTTGTCAAAGACGGCGCTCTCTTTCATGGCCTGAATGGCTTCCTTGTCCAGGGATGCTCCCGTGAAATCGGAAAGGATCAATACCGAATTGCGCGGAAGCGTAGTCACAACTTCGGGAACCGCCCGGCAAACCTCTTCGACCTCGCCAGCCGAACAGTTGGAAAAGTCTATGAGAAGAATCTGCTTACCTTCATGAGAAATGAACCGAATACGGTCGGGCATGTGACTTCTTTCCGGCGCTGGTAGGAGTTTGTACTTGGCGTCGGCTGAATGTCAACGGGCGTTAAAGTGGCGGGTGGCCCACTCAAGCCCGATTTTGGCTTGAGTGGGGCAGTTCCTCTACAAGTTCAGCCGACCGCTCACTTCTTGCGCATCCAGACATCCCACGTAACTCGACCAGCTTCCTGATCCGTCAGCGGACGGCCCGTCGCCTTGAGGGCCAGCTTGATCTGCCCGTGGTGGTAGCCCTCGTGCCAGATCATGTGCTGCAGTAGCAGGATCGGGTGGTCGTAGTGGAGGTTCATGTCCTGGCCTCGTTCCACCCGGTTCTTGACCGCGTCACGCACCGCCTTGGCGCTGTCGTTCAGCATTTGCGCGAGGCGATTGGGGTCGCGCTCGTCCATCCACTCCTCCTCGGGCAGGGCTTTGGCAAACTCGGGGGCGAACTCGGGGGCATCCTCGGAGATGAACACCAGCCGCACATAGCGTATATGTGTAAAAAGCTCCGCCACGGACGGGCTGTCCCCCATCACCCGGGCCTCCAGCCCACCCTCCGGCAGGGCGCGGAGCAGGTTAAGCAGGATAATGTTGTTCCGATCCCAGGAGTCCAGCAGCGCCTCGAGCAGGCTCTGGTCGTGTGTTCTTGACATCCTAACCTCCGTTTGCTGCCATCATAAACGCGACGGAGTCTGCCATAGCGCCACGTATAAATCTGCGCATTAGGACGAGGAGCCGTTGGAGAGGTTGTGAAGGTAGAATCTCTCCGGCCCTGAGTGCGAAGGACTTAGCATCCACGAGTGATTGGTAGGGCGAAGACGTACGGTTGGTTACGGTGGGAGGGGCCGGAAGTTTTGCGCTGGAAATGCGGCGTCTACATGCGTGACAGCACGTCTATGCTACTCCATTCATGCCAAGCCAACGAGCAAACTCCTGCCGGGTAATTCTCCCTTCGGCAGTAAATTTCTTCCTAATGCGACACGCAGGCCGTGCCGTAGTCCTCGCGGTAAGCCGTGCCGGATGCAGACCCTCGGCAGTCAATTTCTCCGCGTCGGTTAGAGCACGAAACTTCTCGTCCTCAATGGCAATCACGCAGCCCCCAGCCCACGAAATGCAGTCCATCGCTGCGGTCACGGTGTCATGCTCATGTTCGCATACCATGAGGCATTCGTCCGCGTAGGCCGCGACATAGAAGATTTTGCTCATGCGTACATCCCGTTATCAGCGGTCGCCGACTAACATTATGAACTCATCGAACTGTCTGTTGCATCGCTCACAGTAGACTGCATTCTCCCCACAGTCCTTGTTTCCGTACGGACATTTGTATTGGTTCTTGTACGGTTTTATCGGAGGCTTCGTACGTGGGTGGCTGACAAATGCATTGAACCGCTTCCACTCGGTATAGCGAATTTCTCTTTCCGCATCGGTCAGGTTCGACAGTGATTTCCCGCATTGGATATCGAAGATTTCTCTTTCCGTCTTGTCCCATCCAGTAGATACAATCCTTAAGATTTCCTTTTCCGGCTCATGCAACCTACTGACGCGCCCATTTTGGATAGCAACAATGTCCAACGTCGAAGATTGATTATTCCTTGCACACTCGACGGCATCCACGAGGGTGAGATGGGAGTGCGTGCAGGGTTCGTGCGCAGGCTTGTACAACCTCCGCGTTGCTCCGGCCATGCGCGGAAGTCTAGCACCTGACGCGTAGCAGGCCCCGTTACTTTGGTAACCACCTCTTTGGTCGGACGTTATCAACCCTCGGAAAGGCTCTCGTGAAATTATGAGAATGTGAAAGCAAGCACCTCGCTGGTGGCCGGGTGCCCCATCCTAACGTCGCGCTCTTCGACGTTAGGGTGGGATTCCACTGATGTCGGGGCCGTGGGTGTTTGGCAGGGTATTGGGCGATCAAAATCCCGTAGATTAGACAGTTGTGGAATCCCACCCTTGCGCACAGAACGCGCAAGAATGGGGCACCCGGCCATGGCAGGCAAGCCAGTTCGCAAATTGGTTCACGGCGTCCAGATTGTGCGCCTCCACAGCCAGGGTCCATCACTTGAACAACTTCGCGATGAATTCCTGCCAGGCTTTGTGCATGCCGTACGAAACCAGAAAGATCAGGCTCACCGTCCCCCCAATTTCCCCCGTCGCAATCCGAATATTCGTCAAAATCTCTAGAAATCTCTTCATTTGACCTACTCCAGCCCGAGATACCTTCTTAATATGCCAAAATTTGTCACACGAAGGTAGATATCCGGCGGGCATGTACCCTTAGTAATCAAACCGTTACTGAAGTAATGGGCGAATGGCCTACATTTGGCCCGTGAGAAAGGCGGTTGGCCGCATCAAGGCCTACTCGCCGAGCCTACTTCTCCGCGTCCCGCGGCATCTTGCGGACTCCGTCCCGAGCATCAAGAGAGAACTCGTACCACCGCCCGAGCCGCAGCCTCGCTTGCATGGCGTCCTTCTTTAGGACCGACCAGAGAACTATCGACAGGGGCACCATGACCAGAAATACCGTCGCAATCGGCGGGTGGGCCACTTTAACCAGGAAGCAAACGCGGGATACCGCCGCGGACCGAAGATTGCCGGGTGCCCCATCCTAACGTCGCGCGCTTCGACGTTAGGATGGGATTCCACTGATGTCGGGGCTGTGGGTGTTTGACAGGGCATCGGGCGATCAAAGTCCGTGGATTAGACAGTTGTGGAATCCCACCCTTGCGCACAGAACGCGCGCAAGAATGGGGCACCCGGCTCGTGGCGAACTTTTTGACAGTCCCCTCCGTATCTCAGACTAAACTCTCCAGCGAGGACACATGACCAGGAACTCCGGCAGATTCGCAGGCTTGCTGTATGTACTCATGTCAATCCCTGGGTTCTTTGCCCTCATCTATGTTCCCAGTAAACTGATCGTGCACGGAAGCGCGACGGCGACGGCCAGTAACATCGCGGCCTCGGAGACACTGTTTCGGCTCGGCATCGCGTGCAACCTCATCGGCCAGGCCGGTTTTATCTTTGTTGCGCTGGCTTTGTACGAGCTGCTCAAGGGGGTCAACCAGCGGCACGCCGTGGTGATGGTGACATTGATTCTGGTCGCAATCCCGATCGCGTTGCTGAATGAGCTGAACGCAATCGCTGCGCTCGTCCTGGTGCGTGGGGCGGATTTCCTGTCCGTAGTCGAGAAGCCGCAACGGGATGCGCTGGCCATGCTGTTCCTGAATCTGCATGGCTACGGATTTGATGTTGCCGGAATATTTTGGGGGCTTTGGCTGTTTCCCCTTGGGTGCCTGGTCTACCGGTCGGGGTTTATTCCCCGCTTCCTGGGGGTGCTGGTGATGCTGAATGGATTCACCTATCCGGTCAACAGTTTTACGTCGTTACTCCTGCCACAGTACGAACACATCGTCTCGCGATGGATGATGCCGTTTGGGTTTGGGGAACTGGTATTCATGTTTTGGATACTGATCATGGGGGCGGGGCCAAAGGCGTTGGCGGGTCCCGCCTCCTCTGCGGGCGTGTAGCCCGCCGATTTTTCATCACATTCAACCGTGACCGCCGTCATAGACATGCCAATCGCCATACCCGAAAATGAAGACCGGATAGGCAGCGCGCGCTCGATGCCGCTGATCGATCCAGAGCGGGCCACTTCGACGCTAAGTCCATTGTTTTGTAGAGTCTGGAGTTAAGTACTTATGTTTCAAT
>Ga0193751_1000929_pt1 | contig 19932 bp, 19 predicted proteins | sample L1c2metaG_FD_143050 | JGI IMG/M metagenome (GOLD analysis project Ga0193751, IMG submission 143050) | Soil microbial communities from a riparian zone of the East river system, Colorado, United States - L1c2 | ecosystem: Environmental > Terrestrial > Soil > Riparian zone | place: USA: East River... | reverse complement strand
CCAATGTCGCGCCGAAGCTGTGCTCGGATTTCCAGGCGGCGACGCGCGAAGGCCGGTGGGACGACGCGCTTGCGCTTCAGGACCGGCTCTATCCGCTCCATGCTGCGCTGTTCTCGGACGCCTCGCCGGGGCCGGCGAAATATGCGCTGTCGCGGATCCGCAACGACTTTCCAGCAGAGCTCCGCCTGCCGCTGACCGAGCCGTCAGAGGCTTCGAAGCGCGCGGTCGGTGCCGCGCTCGAGCATGCCGGTCTCGCCTGATCCCGGATGGCCAAACCGCTTCCCCAGCCGTTCGACAAGAAACAGGTCGTTGCCGAAAACCGGCGCGCGCGCTTCGATTATTTCGTCGAGGAGAGATTCGAGGCGGGAATCCAGCTGACCGGGACCGAGGTGAAGTCGCTGCGCCAGGGCGAGGGCTCGATCGCCGAAAGCTATGCGACCGTGGAAGGCGACGAGGTGTGGCTGATCAACAGCCACATTCCCGAATACAGCCATGGTAACCGGCTGAACCACCAACCCCGGCGGCAGCGAAAGCTGCTCTTAAAAGGGCGCGAGATCGCCAAGCTCCAGGGCGCGGTGACCCGCCAAGGGCTAACGCTCGTTCCACTCTCGGTGTATTTCAACGCAAGCGGCAGGGCCAAGGTCGAGCTCGCGCTTGCCCGCGGCAAGAAGGTGCACGACAAACGCGAGACGATGAAAGAGCGGGATTGGAAACGGGAGCAGCAGCGCCTGCTCAGGCACGATGCTTGAGACGGTACCGGCGACCCGCATGAAATGGCTCAGGCGCCATATCCCGACCCGCGACACGATCCACCGCTATCGTGTGCTCCGGCCGTTCGCTCCGCATTTGAGCCAGCCGGCGCTGTGGCGCATGACCCGGCGATCGGTTCCGCGGGCCGTCGCGCTCGGACTATTCGTCGGGGTGATTATCCCGATCATGCACACCGCCATCGCGGCGGTTCTGGCGATCCCGCTCCGTGCCAACGTTGCGATTACCGCGGCCGTCACTTTGGTGGTCAATCCGCTGACCATCCCGGCGCTGTACTACGCCGCTTACCGGATCGGATCTTGGGAGCTCCATCACGACGCGAGCCTGCTCAATCCGGTGACCGCCGAGCGCTTCTCGAGTGAGCTCAGCCGGCTGCTATTCTGGGTTCACGAGGCGTCAGGCCCAATCGCCATGGGCGTGCTGACCATCGCCGCGGTTGCAGCCGCGGTCGGCTATCTCGGCACTGCGGTCGCATGGCGGTCGTGGCTTGGCAGCCGGTGGCGGGAACGGCGAAAGGCGCGCGCGGGCAAGGCCTGAGCCACTCCAGTTCGCAGCCTAGCTGAGCGCGGTTGTCGATTGCTGCTGGCGGGTGCAGACGGGCGCCCGCAATTGGACGAAATCCAATTTAAGACTTGGAGGGGACTGAAATGGCTCGAGTTTTTGCGTTTGCCCTGGCCACGAACGCGCTCGTCGGATGCGCGACACAGCCGCCGCCCCCGGCGCTCGTGGCAGTCGCGCCCGTTGCGGTCGTTCCGCCAGTGCCCGCCGCCTCTCCGGCGCCGAAGCCTCAGTACGGAGATTATGGCTTCAACGCGTCCGGCATGGACACCGGCATGGCGCCCGGCGACAATTTTTATCTGTTCGCCAACGGCACGTGGGCCAAGAACACGCCGATCCCCGCGGACAAGTCCAACTACGGTTCGTTCAACATCCTCGACGATTTGTCGCGCGAGCGAACCCGCGGGATCATCGAGGAGCAGGCGAAGGACCCGGCGAGCAATATCGGCAACGCCTACGCGAGCTTCATGGACACGGCCGCGATCGAAGCGAAGGGCCTGGCGCCGCTCGACCGGTGGCTGACCGAGGTCCGATCGATCAAGTCAAAAAAGGATCTCGCGAGGCTGTATTCAGATGCGGACCGGCTCGGCATCGGCATTCCCTACAACATGTTCATCAATCAGGACCGCAAAGCGTCCGACCAATACGCGTTGAACGTGCTTCAGGGCGGGCTCGGCATGCCCGATCGCGATTATTATCTGTCGAAGGACCCGAAGCAGCTCGATACCAAGGCCAAGTACCTCGAGCACCTGACCAATATGCTGACCCTTGCCGGCGAGGCGAATGCCGCCGCCCGGGCGAAGTCGATCCTCGCCTTTGAAACGAAGATCGCGGAGGTGCACTGGACCAGGGCCGAGAGCCGGGACGTCCTTAAGACCTATAACAAGATGTCGCTGGCGGACGTGCGCAAGGTCGCGCCCGGCTTCGATTTTCCGACGCTGGTCAAAGCGGATGGCGCGAATGTCGATCATGTGATCGTCTTTCAGCCAAGCGCTTTCAAAGGCATTGCGGCTCTGATCGGCAGGACTCTGCTGACGGTGCTTCGCGATCAGCTGCTGGTGCGCTCGCTCGATGCTTATGCGGCCGATCTGCCCCAGAAGTTCGACCAGGAGAATTTCGCCTTTTACGGCACCACCCTCAACGGAACGCCCCAGCAGGAAGACCGCTGGAAGCGTGCCGTCGACTTCACGGTCGGGGCGCTCGGGGATGACGTCAGCAAGCTTTACGTCGCGCGCTACTTCCCGCCGGAGACAAAAGCCGCCGCCGACCAGCTGGTCCACAACCTCATCGCGGCGATGGACCGGCGCATCGACAAGCTCGAGTGGATGAGCGCCGAAACCAAGGCCAAGGCCCATGCCAAGCTCGCCGCCTTCACGCCGAAGATCGGCTATCCGTCACAGTGGCGGGACATGAGCGGGCTTGCGATCGACCGCAACGACGCGCTCGGCAATGCCATGCGCTCGGCGCGGTTCGAGCACGAATATGAGATCGGCAAGCTCGGCGGCTCGATCCGGCGTTGGGAATGGGGCATGACGCCCATGACCATCAACGCCTATTCCAATCCGACGATGGTCGAGATCGTCTTCCCGGCCGCGATCCTGCAACCGCCATTTTTTGACCCGAATGCCGACCCGGCCGTCAATTACGGCGGGATCGGCGCCGTCATCGGTCACGAGATGAGTCACCAGTTCGACGACCAGGGCGCCAAATACGACCTGCATGGCAATTTGATCGATTGGTGGACTCCGGCGGACGCGCAAAACTTTCAGTCGCGCCTCGACAAGCTCGAGCAGCAGTACAACGCTTACGAACCGCTGCCCGGCATGCATGTCATCGGCAAGCTGACGATGGGCGAGAACGTGGCCGATCTGGCCGGTCTTACGGTCGCGCATGACGCGTACATCGCCTCGCTTGGCGGAAAGGCGCCGCCGGTGATCGACGGCACGACGGGCGACCAGCGATTCTACCTGGGCTGGGCGCAGGTGTGGCGGCGCAATTACCGCGAGCCGAACCTGAGGCAGCGGCTGCTCACGGATCCGCATTCGCCGTCCGAACAGCGCGTGGCGACGGTCCGCAACCTCGACCCGTGGTATCCGGCGTTCAAGATCCAGCCGGGGCAGAAGCTGTATCTGGCCCCTGCGGATCGAGTCCGCATCTGGTAGGATCCGCAGCGCGATGCTGTACCAGGAGCTGCCCCGGATCGATTCCAGCCCGCTCGACGCGTGGGGACGCTGGCTCGCGCCTGCGCTGATCGGCGGGGCAGCACTGACCTTCGCAATCCTGCTGTTCCTACTCGCTGAGCCGATGCTCGCGACCGTCGCGGTCGTCGCGGGTGTGGTGGGCGGAGCCTTCGCCTATCTGCGGTCCCCTCCCGTCGCCGTGCCTCAGAAGCCATTGATGGTCGGCCCCGATTATGCGCTGGTCGGCTCGGCGCTGGGGCTGAGCCCGGAACCGGCGGCATTGACCTCGAGCGAAGGGTCACTGCTGATTGCCAACCCCTCCTATCGCGAACGTTTCGGGGCTTCGCCGCCGCTCAAGCTCGCGGCGGACGATGAAGCTCGCCAAGGGCTCGAGCTCGCACGCTCTATGGCGTGGCGCGACGGCGCGGGATGCGTCGCCGGCATCGCCACGTCGGCGGGGGCGAGCCCGGTCGAGGTGGAGCGCGTCGGGGCGCACGGCGAGCTCTTACTGTGGCGTTTCCCCAATCCGTCGCCGCCCGATCCGCTGACGGGCGCCATGCGCCGAATCGAGGGCAAGATCGGCGACCGGCTCGGCTCCGCCGGGATCATGGCCGCGGTCGTCGATGCCAAGGGCAAGCTGCTTGCAGGCAACCGCTCATTCCTCGATCGCGCGATCGGGCACGAACAGGACGCGGCCGCGGTTCATTTCAACCAGCTGGTCGAAATCGGCGAGGACGAGCAGATGCGCCTCGCCGCCGAAGGCGAAGCGGCCAATCCGCTCCGCGCCGTGCACATTCCCGCAGACCCAAATGCCGAGGGCGGGGCTGGCACCTTCCTGCTGTTCGACAGCGCCGATGCCGCCTCGATGGCGCAGGCGTCCAACCTCCAGGCGCTGCTTGACGTGCTTCCGATCGGCCTCGCGCTGGTCGACCGCGACGGCCGCTTCCTGACCATGAACAAGGCGTTCCGCCAGGCCGCAGCGATCAAGAGCGCGTCGATGCCGGTCTATCCGGGCGATCTTGTGGTCAAGGAAGACAAGGCCCCCGTCGCCGATGCGGTGCGCCGCAACGCGCGCGGCCCGGCGATGTCGGGCGATCTCGCCGTTCGCCTCGCCGGCCAGTCGGCCGAGCCGGTCGCGCTGACGATTGCCGGCTTGCGCGGCCTCGGCGATGCCGCCGTGTTGCTCCTCCTCAAAGACAATAGTGAAGAGGCCAAGCTCAAGCGCCAGATTGCCCAGGCGACCAAGATGCAGGTGGTTGGACAGCTCGCCGGCGGCGTCGCCCACGACTTCAACAACATCCTGACCGCGATTATCGGCCACTGCGACCTGATGCTGATGCGCCATACGCCGGGCGACATCGATTATGACGACATCCAGCAGATCAAGTCGAACTCGAACCGCGCCGCCGGCCTGACGCGCCAGCTGCTCGCGTTCTCGCGCCAGCAAACGCTGCGACCGCAGGTGTTGCAGCTGCCCGACGTGGTCTCGGAAGTGTCGCACCTTCTCAAACGGCTGCTCGGCGAGACGGTCGAGCTGGTGGTCAAGCACGGCCGCAATCTGGGGCCGGTGCGCGCCGACCCGGGCCAGCTCGAGCAGGTGATCATCAATCTCGCCGTTAATGCACGCGACGCCATGACCGAGGGCGGCGGGACTCTCACCATTCAAACCTATTCGGTCAGGGCCGATCAGGTTGCCGAGCTCGGCTCGGATATCCTGCCGATCGCCGACTACAGCGCGCTCTCGGTGACCGACACGGGAAGCGGGATCCCGGCAAACGTCCTGGGGAAGATTTTCGAGCCGTTCTTCACGACCAAGGAAGTCGGCAAGGGCACGGGGCTGGGCCTTTCGACAGTGTACGGCATCGTCAAGCAGTCGGGCGGTTTCATCTTCGCCGATTCGAAGGTCGCTGAGGGAACGCGGTTCGTCATCTATCTGCCGGTCCACCGCGAAGAGGCCGGCGCGGCGAAATCGCGGCGGCTGGCCAAGCCCAAGCAGGACGAATTGTGGGGCAGCGGCACCGTGCTTCTGGTCGAGGACGAGCCGATGGTGCGAGGCGTCGCCGAACGCGCACTGACCCGCCATGGCTACACCGTGATCACCGCCGACAATGGCGAAGACGCGCTCGAGGTGCTCGGCCGCGGCGAGGAGATCGAGCTTCTGGTCAGCGACGTCGTGATGCCCGGCATGGACGGACCAACCATGGTCCGGGAGGCGCGCAAGAGCCGGCCCGACCTCAAGATTCTGTTCATGTCGGGTTACGCCGAGGAGCAGCTGAGGAATTCGATCGACATCGAGAATGTGAACTTCCTGCCCAAGCCCTTCTCGGTCACCGAGCTGGCGGAGGCAGCCCGCCGCGCGATCGGCACCAAATAAGGTCTTTGCTGTTCCGAAACGGCAGCTTATGCGAGCCGGGCATGGCCAGCGCGCGTTCCATTTTGATCGTCGAGGATGAGCCACTCATCGCGATGATGTTAGAGGATTTTCTGGATTCGCTCGGCCACAAGGTCCGCGGCACTTGCGATACGGTTCGTTGCGCGCTCGAAGAGGTCGAGAAGGGCGGGTTCGACCTCGCCATTCTCGACGTCAATCTGAAAGGCGAGAACGTGTGGCCAGTCGCGACGAGGCTGCGCGAGAAGGACATTCCGTTCGTCATCGCGACCGGCGGTCACGTCGATCCGCCGCCACCCGAGTTCGACGACGCCCCGATCATCGAAAAGCCCTATACGGTCGATCGGGTCACGCCCGCGATCGAGGCCGCCTTCGCCGGTTAGGCTGAGGTTGCTGCTTGCAGCGGCGGTCCTCGGCATCGCCGCACTCTTCGCCATGTTCGAATTTCAGAGCCATCTGATCTTTCCGGTCCACGCGGTGCCTCCCGCGGGCCCGCTCCCGCCGGGCGCGGAGCGTCTGTCGGTGGAGACGAAGGACGGGCACAAGCTCGCCGGGATCCACATCTCCGCTGCTATGCCCGCCAAGGAGAAACTCCTGATCCTCGGCTTCGGCGGCAATGCCTGGAACGGCCAGGACGTTGCCGAATATCTGCACCAGATTTTCCCGGAAGCCGAGGTCGTCGCGTTCCACTATCGCGGTTATGCGCCATCGACCGGCTCACCGTCCGCGGGGGCGCTGATTGCCGATGCGCCATTGATCTATGATGCTGCGGTCAAACACGTGAAGCCCAGCCAAGTCATCACAGTCGGCATGAGCATCGGCAGCGGCGTCGCCGCCCAGCTTGCAAGCCAGCGATCGCTCGACGGCCTGATCCTGGTCACGCCGTTCGACTCCTTGAAGCTGGTCGCCCAATCGATGTACCCATGGATTCCGATCGGTCCGTTCTTCGAGCATGAGCTCGACGCGGCGACGCTGCTCGAAAAGGCGAAGCTGCCGGTCGCGATCGTCGCGGCCGAGCGCGACGAGATCGTCCCGAGAGAGCGCACTGAGGCGCTTCGTGCACGGGTCGGGCATTTGGTGTTCGACCGCACGATCGGCGGCGCGGGGCACAACGACATTTATGCCCGGTCAGAACTTCACGCGGCGATGCGGGAGGCACTGAATTGTCTCAAAGCGTGACAGTCGCCCCTTGCTAGGGATGACGGCTCCATCCATATTCTTGTAATCAAAGGAGCAATCGCGGGCGAGGGGCCGTTAAGACATCGGCAGAGTTGATTGTGGCATAAAGCGGGCTAGCATGCCCACTCAAGACGGTCGGCAGCGGCCGAGGCACAAGGACGGGAATGACCAAGCTTTCAGGCGGCGACAGCAAGAGCACACTCTATTGCTCGTTCTGCGGTAAGTCGCAGCACGAGGTCAGGAAGCTGATCGCTGGCCCGACCGTATTCATCTGCGACGAATGCGTCGAGCTGTGCAACGACATCATCCGCGAGGAATCGAAGTCGGCGCTGGTCAAGACCCGCGACGGAGTCCCGACCCCGGCCGAGATCTGCAAGGTGCTCGATGACTACGTGATCGGCCAGGACCGCGCCAAGCGCGTGCTCTCGGTCGCGGTTCACAACCATTACAAGCGGCTCGCCCACGGCTCGAAAGCCGGCAACGAGGTCGAGCTCGCCAAGTCCAACATCCTGCTGATCGGCCCGACCGGCTGCGGCAAGACGCTGTTGGCCCAGACCCTGGCGCGGATCCTCGACGTGCCCTTCACCATGGCCGATGCGACCACGCTGACCGAGGCGGGCTATGTCGGCGAGGATGTCGAGAACATCATTTTGAAGCTGCTTCAGGCGTCCGACTACAATGTCGAGAAGGCGCAGCGCGGCATCGTCTACATCGACGAGATCGACAAGATCAGCCGCAAGTCGGACAATCCGTCGATCACCCGCGACGTGTCGGGCGAGGGCGTCCAGCAGGCGCTCTTGAAGCTGATGGAGGGCACGACCGCCTCGGTCCCGCCGCAGGGCGGCCGCAAGCATCCGCAGCAGGAATTCCTGCAGGTCGATACGACCAACATCCTGTTCATCTGCGGTGGCGCCTTCGCCGGCCTCGAGAAGATCATCGCCGACCGGCTCCAGGGCAAGTCGATCGGCTTCGGCGCCCATGTCGCTGCGCCCGACGAGCGCAAGACCGGCGAGACCCTCAAGCATTGCGAGCCCGAGGACCTGCTGAAATTCGGCCTGATCCCCGAGTTCATCGGCCGCCTGCCGGTGATCGCGACGCTGATGGACCTCGACGAAGTGGCGCTGGTCAAGATCCTGGTCGAGCCGAAGAATGCTCTCGTGAAGCAGTACGCTAAGCTGTTCGACATGGAAGACGTCGAGCTCGAGTTCACCGACGACGCGCTACACGCCGTCGCCCTGAAGGCGATCGAGCGGAAGACCGGCGCGCGCGGGCTGCGCTCGATCCTCGAAGGGATCCTGCTCGATACAATGTTCGACCTGCCGTCGATGGACGGCGTCGACGAAGTCCATATCGACAAGGACGTGGTCGAGGGCCGCAAGGAGCCCGTCCGGGTGTACGCGTCCAAGGACAAGGAAGCGGGCGACGCCGCCTAGGTTTGGCGCGTCCTAACGCCGATTTCCGTTACTGACCCCGAACCGCGGCGATCAGCTGCGAGCTGAAGCGCTCCATCAAATGCGCGTCGCGGCCGTAATGGTCCTCGAGGAACTGCACGCCCGTGGCGGTCGGCTGGACCGTCAGATAGGTCATGTAGACCGGCACCGGCTTGGGCAGGTCGACTTCTTCCTCGACCTTGGGATCCTTGCCCTTGGGGACGTAGCCGCCGAACAGCCAGGTCGCGAACCGCTTGTAATCCTCGACTCGCACGCAGCCGTTGCTGATCCACAGCTCATTCTTGGTGAAATGCTCTTTTTCCGGCGAATCGTGGAGGTAGATCCCGAAGTAATTGGGCAGCATGAACTTCATCATGCCCATCGAATTGGCGGGGCTCGGAAGCCGGCGCAGGCGGACGTCCTGACGCCCGTCGACCACCGCCTGCCAATCGACCGTTGTCGGATCGATCACCCGAGCGTCCTCGCCATAGCTGGTCAGCACCTGGTATTCGCGCTCGGTCAGATAGCTGACGCCCTGCGACACGATCCGCGGCCCGATCAGGTTCTTCACCAGCTCAGGCGGCACGTTCCAGTACGGATTGATGCTGGCATATTTGATGTAGGCGGCCATCATCGGAGTCGCCGTCTCGGCTTTGCCGACAACCACCTTCATTTCGTCGACCTTGCGGCCGTTCTCCCACAGCGACAGCCGCGCGTCGCCGGCATCGACGATCGCATATTTGGGTTGCTCTTCGGGGGCGGGAAGGCGCTTCGCCCGCTCCATGTTGATGATGATCAGCTGCTCGTAATATTGCGCGCCGTGGTTCAGGGAATCGATCGTTCCCGCACCTGCGATTCCGTCTGCTTTAAGGCCGTGAACGCCTTGATATTCCTTGACGATATTGGCGAGCGCAGGGTCGTAGCTATCGCCACCGGACAGGCCAAACCGCTGGCGCAGAAGCGCGACGCGCTCGCCGCTTGAGCCGGGTTTCAGGGTTGGTCCTTCGGGGACCGGCGTCTGCGGCAGGTCGCCCCAGCGCTGGCGATACTTGACCAAGCCGCGGCGCAGCTCGGTGTAGATCGGGTTGACCGAGATAAAGAGGTCGACCGGAGCCCCGCTCCACGCGGCAAAATTCATGTCGGACATCGGGCCGTTGTCGTGGACCGCCTTCGGGACCAGGTCCTCGTCGATGTAGATCATGTCGACGCCCTGCTCGATCGCCGGAGGCAGGTCGATCGGCTCGAGCGCCGGGGCGCGGTCGGGCGCCGCAACTGGGGGTTGCCACGGCTGGCCGGCAGGAGGCGGCTGCGCCATCCACGGCTCGGCGACGGGAGCGGGCGGCGCGGGCGGCTGCGCTTGTGGGACAGGAGGTGCCGGCCGCGGCATCTGGGCCGAGCTGATGGCCGGCAGCGTCAGCGCGCCGAGCGCGAGCAGGGAATGGCGAATGTTCACAGCAACCTAGATAGTGAGCGAAAATGAACGATTACAGAATCCGCTTATCGTGATTCATTCACCTTTCAGCGGAAGCGCCTCCTTTTCGGCGGTCGGAGCGCCGAGCTTTTCGGCGATCCTTTCCATTTCCTCGTCGCTCGGAGCCTCTGGCAGCTCCTCGCCCGGAGCGAGTGCGTCGTCCGCGATTCCAGGCCCGGTCTTGGCGATCGTCTCATTGATCGGGTCCCCGTTCGGTCCGGTGCTGATCTTCTCGCGGTCGTTGGCCATGCTTGCCTCCCTGTGACGTCATCCTTCGTCGCCAGTAGCGAGCGGAGAGGCGCGAATGTTCCTAACTTTTGTTGCGCGCTTGGGATCGCCCGCCCATATACTCGTCCATGACTCGCATTCTCCCCATTCTCCCGCTCCGCGACATTGTCGTATTCCCGCACCGCATCGTCCCGTTGTTTGTCGGGCGCGAAAAGTCGGTTGCGGCGCTCGAAGCGGCAATGGCTGCGGACAAGGAGCTGTTCCTCGTCGCCCAGCTCGACCCGAGCGAAGACGATCCCGACCGCGACGCGCTCTACGACCTCGGAGTGATCGCGACCGCGATGCAGCTGTTGAAGCTGCCCGACGGGACCGTCCGGGTCCTCGTCGAAGGCGCCAAGCGCGCCCGGCTCGTCAACCTCGAAACGCGCGACGGCTATACGGCTGCGGAGATCGAGGAAGTCGACGAGGAGGCCGCGGCCGAGCCCGAAGCCCAGGCGCTGATGCGCTCGGTCATCGACCAGTTCGAAAATTACGCGAAGCTCAACAAGCGGCTTCCGCCCGAGACGGGGATCCAGCTTGCCGAGATCGACGAGGCCTCGGCGCTGGCCGACGCGGTCGCCTCGAACCTGTCGATCAAGGTCGCCGACAAGCAGGCGCTGCTGGGTGAGCTCAATCCCGCCCGCCGGCTCGAAATGGTGTTCGCGTTCATGGAGGGCGAATTGGGCGTGCTCCAGGTCGAAAAGAAGATCCGCAGCCGCGTCAAGCGCCAGATGGAGAAGACGCAGCGCGAATATTATTTGAACGAACAGCTGAAGGCGATCCAGCGCGAGCTTGGCAACGAGAGCGACGAGGGCGGCGACGAGCTGCAGGAGCTGGCCGAAAAGATCCGCAAGACCCGGCTTTCGAAGGAAGCCCGCGCCCGCGCCAATTCCGAGCTTAAGAAATTGAAGGCGATGGCGCCGATGTCGGCCGAAGCCACGGTCGCGCGCAACTATCTCGATGTTCTGCTCGGCTTGCCCTGGGGCAAGAAGTCGCGGCTCAAGAAGGATATCGCCGAGGCGCAGCGCGTGCTCGACGAGGACCATTACGGGCTCGAGAAGGTCAAGGACCGGATCGTCGAATATCTCGCGGTCCAGGCCCGCACCAACAAGTTGAAGGGCCCGATCCTGTGCCTGGTCGGCCCGCCGGGTGTCGGCAAGACGTCGCTCGGCCGCTCGATCGCCCGTGCGACCGGCCGCGAATTTGTGCGCCAGTCCCTGGGCGGCGTGCGCGACGAGGCCGAAATCCGCGGCCACCGCCGGACCTACATCGGCTCGCTGCCGGGCAAGATCATCTCGAACATCAAGAAGGCAGGGACGTCTAACCCTTTGTTCCTGCTCGATGAGATCGACAAGCTCGGCCAGGACTTCCGCGGCGACCCTTCTTCGGCGCTCTTGGAAGTGCTCGATCCGGAGCAGAACTCGCGCTTCCAGGACCATTATCTCGAGCTCGATTACGATTTGTCGGACGTGATGTTCGTGACCACGGCCAACTCGCTCGACATGCCGCAGCCGCTGATGGACCGAATGGAGATCATCCGGCTCGAGGGCTACACCGAGCACGAGAAGGTCGAGATCGCCAAGCGCCACCTGATTCCCAAGCAGATGGACGCGCACGGGCTGAAGCCGGAAGAGCTGGTCTTTACGGATGCGGCGCTTCGCCTGATGATCCAGCATTACACGCGCGAGGCAGGTGTCCGAACCCTCGAGCGCGAGCTGGCCAAGGTCGCACGCAAATCGTTGCGCCAGATCCTCGAGGGCAAGGCCGAGAAGGTCGAGCTCACGCCCGATAATCTCGGAGAGTTCCTCGGAGTCCGGAAATTCCGTTACGGAATGGGCGAGGAAGAGGACCAGATCGGCGCCGTTACGGGCCTCGCCTGGACTGAGGTCGGCGGCGAATTGCTGACGATCGAAGCCGTCACCGTCCCGGGCAAGGGCCAGATCAAGACCACCGGCAAGCTCGGCGAAGTGATGCAGGAATCGATCCAGGCGGCGATGAGCTTCGTCAAGGCGCGCGCCCCGGCCTACGGGGTCAAGCCGTCGATCTTCGCACGGAAGGACATCCACGTTCACCTGCCCGAGGGCGCAGTGCCGAAGGACGGCCCGTCGGCGGGCGTCGGAATGGTCACGGCGATGATCTCGACGCTGAGCGGGACGGCGGTGCGTCGCGACATCGCGATGACCGGCGAGGTCACTTTGCGCGGCCGAGTGCTTCCGATCGGCGGCCTCAAGGAGAAGCTGCTCGCGGCGCTGCGCGGTGGAATCACCACCGTGCTAATCCCGGCCGAAAACGAGAAGGATCTCGTCGAACTTCCTGCGACTTTGACGGAAGCGCTCGAGATCATTCCCGTTCAGCATGTCGACGAGGTGCTCGCACGAGCTTTGGTCGAGCCGCTGCACGCGATCGAGTGGACCGATGAAGACGAGCATGCCGCCGAGCCGCCCGTCCATCCGTCGACTCCTGAAGCCGGCGCTACCGTTCGCCACTAGACTTGAGCGCCGACTCTTGCCTTAAAGGCCCGCGCTCCGCGTGCGCGAGTCTTTGCGGCTGGAGAGGAGAGCTGGGGCAATGAATAAGCAGGAATTGATTGGGCATGTCGCCGATCGGGCCGGTCTCAGCCGCAATGACGCCATGCGCGCTGTCGAAACGATGCTCGAAGTGATCACGTCGACGCTAAAGCGCGGCGATGAGGTGCGGCTGGTCGGATTCGGGAATTTCTCGGTCACTCGGCGCAAGGCGTCGACCGGGCGCAACCCGAGGACCGGTGAGCCGATGCAGATCAAGGCCAGCTCACAGCCCAAGTTCCGTCCGGGCAAGGTCCTCAAGGACGCGGTTCAGTAGCTGGACAGCAGCGAAAGCGCGGCTATATCGCGCGCTTCCCCGAAACTTCGGGCGCGTAGCTCAGTGGTAGAGCACACCCTTCACACGGGTGGGGTCGTAGGTTCAAACCCTACCGCGCCCACCATCGCCGCGCGCAGGACATCCGGGGGGGATGTCCGAGGCCAGCGATCATTCCGCAGTAAAATCTATTCCAAATAATTCGGCTGGAAGCTTCCGACCCGCCGCATCTCCGCCCAGTCGCTGAACTGGATTTCGCGGCCTTTGCGTTTGATCAGCCCCTGCCGCTCCATGTCGGCAAAGACGCGGTTGACGTTGACCGACGTCTGGCCGGTGATGTCGGCGATCTGCTGCTGGGTGAACGGATTCATCATCTTGCTGCTGTCGACGTGCATGCGCACCGCAGTTTCGCACAGCAGATGGGCGACGCGCGCCTTCGAATCACGCCGGCCGCAATTGACCAGCCATTCGTAGCCAATCGCTTCATTGCGCTGGATCAGGCGCCAAAAGAAACGCTGGAGCTCGGGGTGGGCGAGAACGATCGGGTCGAAGTCCTGGGCCTTGCCGAGCATCACCTCGCTGCGGACGATGGCCTGGATGCCATATTCGGCGACACCTTCGCGCGGCAGGATGCCCTCACCCGGGAAGCGCAGCGCGACGATCTGCCGCCGGCCCGATGCGTCGGTCTTGAATTTGGACAGGATCCCCGAGCGCACGAACATCACTTCGTCACGCTCGACGCCGGGTTCGCGGAACGGGCGGCGCGGTTCGACCGGGACGATTTTGTGCGGCATGTCGGCGAGCATGTTGGCGAGATAGGTTTCGAGGCCTGCGGAAATCAGCGTCTCGCGCAGCGACACACCCCGCGGTGGCGATTTTGATCGCCGACTCGCCATGGCTCTCTCCCCGGCGGACGATGCGCCTGCGCAACGAGCGGCGCAAGCAATTATAGATACGTTACCACATCCTACGTTAATGGAATTTCGCCGAAATCTCTTGCGCGAGGTTGTTGATCTGCTCGCCGGTGAGCTGCACGGCCGTGCCCAATTGCGGCGGCCCCGGCCAGCCCGCGTCGGGGAATTCGACGCCAGCCCACGCCCGCGGCCCGGAATAGCGCGGAATCACGTGAAAATGGACGTTGGGATCGACCATCATCAGCATCAGATAATTGATCCGCTCGTAAGGGCTGAACTGAGCGAGGCCGCGCTCGATCAGCACGACCGCGTCGGCCTGCTCGGCGAAGGCTTCGCGAGGCAGCGCGGAATAAGCGGTCGCGTCGCTTTTTGCCGCCAGCACCAGCGAGCCCAGCGTGACCTGCGCCGGGCGCAGCAGGATGAGCCAGTGATCGAGCTCGCGCAGCAGCGTCGCGGGATAGCCGAATTTTTCGATCGTCGGATTCATGACCGGCCGCCTTCGCTTGCGTTCCCTGGCGTCCAATCCTAAGTGGCGCCGGCGCCCGAGGAAACCTCATCCCAAGGGCGTTTCCGTGGCGATCGTAGCTCAGCTGGTTAGAGCACTGGTTTGTGGTACCAGGGGTCGGGGGTTCAAGTCCCCTCGATCGCCCCATCTTTTCAATGACTTAGCCATCAGCCTACCAGCGCTCCTCTGTTCACCTTGAACAAGCCGCAGGAGGCGCATTAAGTGTTTGTGTCCTTTGGAGAAAAGCTCATTACGATGGTTCGCTCCGCATACCAGCGCTAGAATAACAAATACAATCTCGGTACGCTTCGCCGCGTGTTTCCGGACGCCAAATGGCTTGATGTTCTTAAGCTGCCCTTCAAGGCGAAGCTAGCGATTGCACTCGCGTGCGGATTGCTCCTCTACCTGTTCGACGCCAGCCTCCTTTCCTTTGGCAAACTCGATAACATCATCAAGACAGCGCTTGTTATAGCGCTAGCCGTGTCTGCCGTAATCGTAGTCGTTGACGGCCTAGCGTGGTTGGCCGGTCCGATTGTCCAACGGCGACATAGCTCGCTGTTGGCAGCACGACGCGCTCTTCGGCGTAAGGAAGAAGAGGCCCAACGCGAAGAGCAGCGCGCCGCTGTACTAGCTCAACTAGACCACCTCTCAGCGTGGGAGATTAAGGTCATCGCTAAGGCCCTAAAGTCCGACAGCCCTACCTTTTACACCTACGTCCATTCTCCACCCGTGACGATGCTGCTCGGTAAACGATTGGCGTGGACGCCCGGGGGCGAACACCATCAAGACCATTACCCGTTCACCATTGCCGACTTCGTGTGGGAAGAGCTTCTGAAGCGCCGCGAAGAGTTCCTCGCTAAGGACCAAGCGGTCAGAGATGCGGAAGAGGCCGAGAAACGGTCGGGTTCGCGGCATACAGCCTAAATAGACGCTGCGTACCCTAATGCTAATGTCCGCAATGGGTGGAAAACGGACATTGGCCACCGTAGGCTCTCAGCATGGCTGAAGATCATCACGGACACATGGAACGTCATCGCCAGAATGATTGGGGTTCCATTCAATATGACGCGCGGTTGGACGAGTATTGGGTCCCGGCAGGTGGGGCGCAGCAGTTGCTCTTCTATTGTCCGTGGTGCGGCGAGCAGCTTCCTCCGTCTCAACGACACCGTTGGTTCGACGAGTTGGAGGCGCGAGGCATTGACCCTGCTGTCGATGTTATTCCGGCAGAGTTTCAGTCAGGCGAATGGCGAGGGGCATCGGAACCGGACGACCGTGGCCCAGAGCGCGGGGGACCTATCGATGGTCGCGTCTTAAACTTCTTCGACTTGGAGACTGGCGAAGAGTGAAGTGTCCGCAATGGGTCGAAAGCGGACGTCGGCGGAGTTTAACTGAACTGCGGCTCTATGATAGGTGAACCCCAATTCGAATCGCGGGAGGCACCGATGGCGATCTGGGAGTTCAAAGGGCGAGAATTAGTCAATTGCTCGTGCGACTACGGCTGCAACTGCCAGTTCAACGGACTTCCCGATAAGGGCCATTGTTATGCTGTTGCCGGCATCCAGATCGACGAGGGTCATCATGGTGACACACGTCTCGACGGCCTGAGAATCGGGGCCATTTTCAAATGGCCGGGACCGATCCACGAGGGCCATGGGGAGGTGCTCGCCTTCGTCGACCGGCGAGCCGATGACGCGCAACGCGAGGCGCTGCTGAAGATCATGACCGGCCAGGACACCGACCCGTTTGCGACCATGTTCGCGGTCTATGCCTCGACCATTGAGACGATGCATCCGCCCGTGTTCACAAACATCGACCTCGAGCTCGACATCGTGGGCCGTCGCGGCCGCATGAAGATCAAGGATTATGTGGAGATGAGTGGCGAGCCCATTCGCAATAAAGTCAGTGGCGCCGAGACTCGCGCCCAGATCTGTCTGCCCGAAGGGTTCGAATATGAAGTCGCCGAGATCGGGAGCGCCTCAAGCCGCACGACGGGGCCGATGATCGTGGAACTAAGCGACAGTTATGGCCAGTTCGCGAACATCCACCTCAACAGCCACGGTGTCGTCCGCGCCTGAGCCGGCGTCACCGGTAGAGCGGATGGCCCGAAACGAGCGGGTGATCGTCATTGCGGCGATGATTCTGCTCGGCGCGATCGCTTGGCTGTGGACCGTCGCGGCGGCCGAAAGGGCGGCGTCGCCGGCTATGAGCGGCATGGCCTTAGCACCGCCTCGATTCGTCGTCACTTTTATGATGTGGTGGCTAATGATGGTGGCAATGATGTTGCCGCCGGCGGCGCCTGCCATTCTCCTCTACGGCCGGGTACGTCGCCAACGTGGCGGCGATGGCTTGATCGCTCCGACCGGAGTGTTTCTCGCCGGCTACCTGATCGCCTGGGCAGTCATCTCGGCGGTGGCCGGGACGGTGCAGGTGCTCGCTTTGGGAGTTGGGCTGCTCGAGCCGATGGCGATGCGCGCCGCCTCCCCGTTAATGGCTGCTGCAACACTCATCGCCGCAGGCGTGTATCAGCTTCTGCCCGTCAAGGACTCCTGCCTCACCCATTGCCGCTCCCCGGCCGATTTTCTGTCGCGCCACTGGCGAGCAGGCGCGACCGGCGCGCTGCGCCTTGGCCTGCTGCACGGCGCCTTCTGCATCGGCTGCTGCTGGCTCCTGATGGCATTGTTGTTCGTCGGCGGAGTGATGAATCTGGCGTGGATTGCGAGCCTCTCAATTCTCATCGCGGCCGAAAAGCTCATCCCGCGCGGACCCGTTGTGGCGCGGGTGGTGGGTGCCGTGCTCATTCTCTGGGGAACGGTACGGATCTTAACATGAGACCGCATCGACAATTTCTGCGGGCATGCCCGACTTGGGTCGAAAAGCAGACGTGGTTATGTCCGCTTTGGGTCGAAAACGGACGTTAGAACGAACATCCCTACAGCAACCAATTCCCGGCCCTTGTTTGCATCAACTTGTGGGGGTGAATCGTTGCTCGCCCCAGCGAAACATTGCCGTGGGCTAGCCTTCAGCGTGCATCGGCTATCGGTTGAATGAGGTCCAACCGATTGAGGTCGAGCCGCACGCCGTTATCTTCCTCGAAGACCATCTCGGCGAATTCGTGGTCGACGCGAACATCGGCGTCCAAGTATTTTTGCAGCGACTGGGTGAGGCTGGCCAGCAGCATGTCGGTGCCACTCATGCTGGCGGTCAGAAGCAGAGGCTCGCCTGCTTCGAGTGCGGTCAAAATTTCGCTGTCCTCCGGGAGTATGTGGATGAGCGTCCAAGCCAGCCCAATCACCGGGTTGTGGCTCCTAAGTAGCTTGAGCTCCCGTAGGCGACGCATCGTACGGCCGTCGGGCTGCGTAACCAGCTCCTGCCAGGAGAGCTGACCCGTCGCCTCGAGGAGCGGGTACGATCTCGTCCAGACCGCGCGCACCATCAAGGCCCGCTGCCCTTCGTAGCGGCCGATCACGGCATATCGGCTGAAGACCAGGCCCTTTCTGGGTCGGGCAAATCTCGCAAAGATCAGCCCCGTTACGGTGGCGATGAAAAAGAGGCCGAGCAGGATCTCAGCGGAAGCAACCGCGTGACCGAGACGTGATGCCGGGTACATGTTTCCGTAGCCGACTGTCGCGAGCGTATCGACGGAGAAGAAGAAGCCATCACTTAGTGAATTCGGCGCCGCATTCGCGACCGTGCCGGGAATAAGCGCATAAAAGGTGCCGAAGATTAGGTTGATCAGAACGAAGACGAGCACGACAGCGCCTACGAAGGCCGGCCAGCGGACTTCCATCAGCCAGTAATACGGGTCTCCAAAGCCCCATAGGAACGGCGTTCGTGTTCGCAAATCGCCGAAGCCTCTGTGGAAGTCACGCCTCAAGCGTCGGCGGGCGGTCTTATCGCCTTGTGCATGCATCGCGGATCACCCTCGTCCCACTCCTAGCTCAAAGGTGAGTGCGCATGGAAGTTCGGGCGACGATCAGTCGCCAGTATGCGCCTAACGTCCGCAATGGGTCGAAGTCTGCCCTAAGCAGCCACGGAACTGTGCTTCGTGAGCCAGTGCGAGGCTACGCGCCACTTCGTCCTTGGATCAGGTCCATGAAATTCCGCGCTGCCTCACGATCTGCCTCGCTCTCAAACGCGACATCCAGATCGGGGGCCGATCCCAGCGTATGCAGCAGTGCCCAAAGGGCGAACCGCTCGCCACGATCCTTGGTTAGACCCAGGTCGACTTTCATGTGCTCGACGCCTGCGTTGAGGGCTTCCGGTGCGACAGATGCTAGATTTGAGGTGCCAAAGTAGCGGCGGATCTGATCATCGAGATTCATCGATTGTCATCTGATCTAGGAACAGCGGACCGGCAAGTCCGTCGGTGATGTACGCACGGAGTGTCGCTTATGGGTGGGAAGCGGGCATTCCATTTCGCATTGAGCAACGCCCGCTTCGCGACCTCTAGCGCTTCAATGTCATCGATGTGATCACGTAGGCGAGCGCGCCAATAGCCAATGCCGTTTCAGCGATACCTATGAGTGCGTACGCGTTGGTATCCGAAATGGATGGTGGCGCTAGACTCTTCCAGAGCAAAATTGTTGCCGCCAAGTAGACCACAATTGCGATGGGTATACTGGTCAAGCTGAAGAATCGGAGCCGACCGCCCCGACGCAGCCGATCGACAAAAAGTACCCCAAGCGAAGCGAGGAAGACGAGTCCAAGGGCGCTCATTTGTCGAGTTTCGTGGGTGACATGGAACCGCAGATTAGAGGCGTGTCTAATGTCCGCAATGGGTCGGCAGCGGCCTAACCGGTGACTAGGCCGGACTCTTATGTCTTTCTATGCGGCCATCCAGAAGCCACAGGTTGCGCTGCAGGGTGCCGAGCAGACCCGGATCAATACGGTCGCCGTCCTTCAGAAGCCCGATCTTGATACTCAGATCATCTCGCGCGGCGCGCAGATCGATTAAGGCGCGGTCTGTCGTCACCCGGCCCATCGTCTCAAAATATCGCATGTATGCTCCTTTGCTTTGCACCAAGCATATGGGGAGCCTCGGCGATAAAGGCACCGGGTCGATGGTGACCGGATAGGGTGGAAACCGGACACTAAATCAGCGGGAAATTGATCCACAGATGGATTGCAGCGGCACACCCCCCAACGATGCCGATAACTAGAACCCAGCCCCACCACGGCATCGTTCGCCGATCCTCGAGGTGCTGAATAAGCCGGTTTGCGCCGGTCATTATGAGCCAACAGATGGCGGCGGTAGCTGCGACTATGCCGAGTAACACCCAGCCCTTGTTGCTACAGCCCGTAACGCGGCCAGATCCTTCATCAAAACACTCGCCGAGCGTTGCCCCTAGGAGCAAGGGCGTCCCGAACAGGAAGCCGAAAACGCCGGCGGGAAGACAACCCCACGACGAGCGCTTCTCTGATGCGTAGCCCATC
>Ga0193751_1000928_pt1 | contig 19936 bp, 14 predicted proteins | sample L1c2metaG_FD_143050 | JGI IMG/M metagenome (GOLD analysis project Ga0193751, IMG submission 143050) | Soil microbial communities from a riparian zone of the East river system, Colorado, United States - L1c2 | ecosystem: Environmental > Terrestrial > Soil > Riparian zone | place: USA: East River... | reverse complement strand
CGACGCGTCGAAGGACACGATGGGGTCTGGAATGTGCAGTTGGTAAACGTCGATGCGGTCCAGGCGCAGTCTCTTGAGACTGCCTTCAACCGCTTCGCGAAGGTGAGAAGGAGTTGCATCGTGAGTCCACTGATTCGGGCCGGGACGGTTCCAGCCTCCCTTGGTCGCAATCACCAGGCCGGGCGGGTAGGGAAACAAGGCTTCGGCAATCAGTTCCTCGTTTACGTGCGGCCCGTAGGAATCTGCGGTGTCGATGAAATTCACATCGAGTTCCACGGCACGGCGAAGAACCGCCAGCGCGCCCTTCCGATCTTTTGGCGGGCCCCAGATGCCATCGCCCGTAAGGCGCATTGCCCCGAAGCCGAGGCGATGGACAGAAATTTCACCGCCCAGCAAGATATTCCCAGCCAAACTTGCCGAGGCTTCTTTCTTGTTCATATTGACCTCCAACAGTATTAATTCAAACTTTGTCTCACGCTGGCGCTCAATGCGCCAACCCCTCAACCGCCAAAGCGCGCATTCCGCCGGCGTCTAGCACTTTACCTTTGACCGCGATCCCGGGAACACCTATGCGATCGAGAACGTCCTCAGGAAACCGTATGCCGTTGCGTTCGCTGAGCACCAGGTAAATCTCTCCGCCCTGGTCGGAAACAAATAGCAGAGGACTACCGGCCGCCGCGCACAGCTTCGCGCAGAAGGCATGGTCGTAACCGTGCGCGTGGCTGCCGAGGTAACAATTCGCATCGGTGATTTCACCTCGAAGACTCACAGCCTTTCCCGGAACCGTCTGTCCCACGAGCAGATCGATGTTCCCTTGCTTCGCCAAACTCCGCGCCTTTGCCAGATCGGAGACCAGGGGTTGCACCTGCTCGAAAGGCATACTATTCAAGCCATTCTGGTCTCCGAATTGGAAAGCACACAATCCCAAAGTCGCGATCGCGCTCAGTACCTTAATCACACGCCTTCTACTCAGATGCGCGCTTCGTAACGTGGCTTGCAGCACTTTGGCTTGCAGAACTGTGGCTGGCATGGTTTCGTTCACTCGCGCTTTTGTTGGTAGTGCCCGTGTAGCTGATGCGCCAAATGGAGTTCGAGCCGTCATCGGTTACCAGCAAAGATCCGTCATGAGCCACGGTGATGCCGACCGGCCTCCCCCACACGTATCGGTTGTCGACTACAAATCCGGTCAAAAAATCTTCATACTCGCCGCTGGCCCGGGCGGTCTGGTGCAGAGGTACGCGGATCACTTCATACCCGGCACGCACCGATTTGTTCCATGAACCGTGCTCGGATGCGAAAATGTCTCCCTGATATTCCGCGGGGAATTGCGTGCCTTCGTAGAACGTCATCTCAAGAGAAGCGTTGTGAGGCTGCAGCAACACGTCGGGGATAATGGCCTTATCTCTCAACTCCGGATGCTTGCCTTCATGGCGCGGATCCTGATGGTTGCCGATGTACCACCATGGCCAGCCATAAAACCCGCCTGCTTCGACATGAGTGATGTAGTCGGGCGCAAGGTTATCTCCCAAGCCATCACGTTCGTTGACCGAGCACCACAACTCACCCGTCTTCGGATTGATCGCCAGCCCGCCTCCGGCATTGCGGATTCCATACGCGTAGACTTGCATCCCTGAGCCGTCGGGATTGAACTCCAGGATGTCGGCGCGATTCTTTTCATCCGGCGTGGTGTCGGGGTCGTCAACATTCGACCTCGAGCCGACTGCGACGAACATCTTCTTTCCGTCGGCCGTGAACCGCACGTCGCGGGTCCAGTGCCCAGAGCCAGCAGGCAGGTCGACGATGTGCTGCGCCGGCCCGCTCGCTTTCAAGTCCCCATTTTGATATGCAAACCGGACGACTGAGTCGGTGTTTCCTACGTACACCCATTCAGGCTTGTCTCCGGGAGGAAAGAAGGCGATGCCGTAGGGCCGGCTAAGTCCGGTGGCGAAAGTGCCTGCCAGTTCGGGTTTACCAGCACTGGTGATTCCGCGGAAAACTTTGATTTCACCGCTGCTGCTCTCTGCCAGGAAAAAATCGCCGTTGGGAGCAGTCCGGATCAATCTCGGATTATCGAGGCCGGTCGCATATTGCTGCACCGTGAATCCGGCCGGAGCTTTCGGCCATGCATCGTGCGGACGGGCAACCAACTGAGGTCCTTTGTTCGCTGACTCGGTGGCGTACGGCGCTGGAAGATCTTGCGCTTTGATCTTGCGGATTTCTCCCGGTTGCTCAAAGCGAAAATCTGTAAATGGTGGTTGCGGCGGCGGGGCACTGGTTTTAACTGGCTTTACATTCGCAGGTATTGCCTCAGGAGATGCAGAAGCGGTTTTTTGGGCGCTCCGGGAATTCTTGAGTGACTTCAAATAAGTGATAATCTGCCATCGTTTCTGCTCAGGCAGGCTGGCCCAGGAGGGCATGCCGTTATTGACAGATCCGGTTGTGATGAACCAGAAGACCTCCCCATCTGGCACTGTTTGCGTGGGTCCTTGGGATAGGGCAGGGATGTTTCCGGTTCCGCGTCCACGGATTCCATGACAGGAGCCGCAGTTCATCGTGTACAGTTTTGAGCCGGTTGCGATGGCTGCGGGCTGCCCGGCGTAGGGGTTCTTTAGCTGAACGCTGGACGTAGGCGCGTTGTGAAAGTGCGCATCCTGGGCCGCCAGCCTCGAAGACGGGAAGATCGATGTAATCGCACATGCTGCCGCGGTAAGAAAATACAAGCGGACACCGAGTTTCAACGCTCACCTCCAGCGATCGTTGCTGATTGCTTACGACACGAATGCAATACAGTTGTCGAAAGAAGAGCCGGTTCCTGGCACTCCATTTTCGTCCAACCGACTTAATTTAACCCGTTCGACCTAAAGAGAAGCAAGTTCCTTGCCACCCGGCGAGGCCGTGGCTCTCCGAGAGACTGCCGCGTTTGCGCTGGACTGGAGCGTATTCGGGCTCGCAGTATGCCTTCTTCTAATTGCATTGCCCGCTCTCGTTGGACGGCTCTGTTCAATCCTTCGACACGGGTGTCGAATTGCGGACACTCGGGAAAAGAGATTGTTGCTTTCAGTAGATCGAAACTGAAGGCGCGGTGGGTCTTGCTCCCCAATGGCTTCCGTACAACGTGGCTTGTAGAATGCTTGTCTGAACGAGGAAAGGAGACCGAGATGGTGAAGCGAAGACGATCGCTATTGCAAGACACATTACAAGACACGATGCCCGCGAATCACGACCCAGCCGTGAGCAGAAGAGAGTTTCTCGGCATGACTGCCGCATCTTTATTGATGGCCGGTAGCCTGAGTGGAGCCGCAAAACCGGATACCAGACCGGATACAAGGAACGGAATGCCTTATCGAACGCTCGGCCGCACGGGTGAAAAGGTGTCAGTGATCGGGCTCGGTGGTTATCACCTGGGAAATCAGAGCGATCCCGAAGAGAGCATTCGCATTATTCGCACGGGAATCGATGAGGGAATCAATTTCCTCGATAACTGCTGGGACTACAACGGCGGAGAGAGCGAAATTCGAATGGGCAAAGCGCTGGGCGATGGCTATCGGCAGAAGGCCTTTTTGATGACCAAGATCGATGGCCGAAACAAAACTGCTGCGGCAACCCAACTTAATGAATCGTTGCGGCGGTTGCAGACGGATCGGATTGACTTACTCCAGTTTCATGAAGTGATTCGCGATTCCGATCCGGACCGCATTTTTGCCGAAGGCGGAGGAATGGAGGCCGCCGTAGAAGCCCGAAAGGCGGGCAAGATCCGTTTTATCGGCTTCACCGGCCACAAGAGTCCAGATATTCATTTAAAGATGCTGGCCACCGCCTCAAAGCACGGCTTCACGTTCGATGCGGTTCAGATGCCTCTCAACGTAATGGACTCCCACTTCAACAGTTTCGAAAAGAGAGTCTTGCCGGTGTTGACCAAGGACGGAGTCGGAGTTCTCGGCATGAAACCGATGGGCGATAAGGTCATTCTCGGAAGCAAGACTGTTACAGCGGTCGAGTGTCTGCAATATGCAATGAGTCTTCCCACCAGTGTCGTCATCACTGGCTGCGATTCGCTCCCGATCCTTCAGCAAGCTCTCCGCGCCGCACACAATTTTCAGCCGATGGGCGCTTCCCAAGTTGCAGCTCTTCTGGAAAAAACGGCTAAGGCTGCGGAAGGAGGCCAGTTCGAACTTTATAAAACTAGTCACCAGTTTGACGGCACCGTCGCCAACCCGCAGTGGCTTGGCTAGAAAGCGACGATGCTCAACGACGCAAGACTGCATGACGGAGCATGCAGTCTTGCGTTCACAATACAAAGTCATCCGGCCCGGCGAAGCGATTGCCCCAGCCAGGCCTTGGCCGCGCGCCAGTCGCGCAAGATCGTGGCCTCCGAGACGCCAATCAGGCTTGAAATTTCGCTCACTTCAAGCCCTCCGAAAAACCGGCTCTCCACGATCAGGGCTTGGCGCGGTTCCAGGCGTGCAAGTTCGGTTAAGGCCGTGTCCAGCGCCAGCATGTTTTCTTGCGGAGTCACGGCGCCGTCGAGAGAATCGTCGAAAGAAACAAAAATGGCTTCCCCGTCGCCGCCGCGTTTATGCGCGTTGCGGCGTCGCGCTGCCTCGACCAGCAATTGGCGCATAGCGCGGGCTGCGATGCGTTTGAAGTGCAGACCCGAGGTCGCCGCGATACCGGGCTGCTTCGCCAGTTTCAGCCACGCCTCGTTGACCAGAGCCGTGGCACTAAGCGTGTTGCTAGGATCTCCGCGCTTGACGCTCGAAGCCAGCCGGCGCAACTCCTCGTAGGCCAGGCTGAAGAGTTGGTCGAGAGCTTGCCGTTCCTGCGCGGTCTGATCCATTTCTCTTTCTCTCTGCCCGACTCTCGGTCCGAACTCGGGTGCGCGCAGAGAATTTCGTAGCGGCATGACGGTTTTTCCTTACCCTTCGCGCAATGCGAGATGAAAGCACAGAAAGCGAGCGGGAGGAGGGTAGGGCAAAAGCGTGGCTTCCAATGCGGGAAAGCCTAGCACCTGGAGCGCACTCGTACAACTGCTTTCGTTTTTCCCGATTTGCCGGAAAGAGGCATGAAGAAACGAGGCAAAGTCTTGCGTGATCCCCGCACGGCGGGTCCCGGTCTGCTGATGATCGAGGGCCGGCAGTACTGGTTTTGCCTCGAAGGTGTCTGGAAGTCTGAAATTCCTCCCAAGCCGGGACTAACCGTGGATGTGACGTTAGATCACGCCGGGCGAATCCTCTCCATAACTGCGGTGTCCGATTCCCAACTCGCCGAAGAAAAAGCGGAACGATCCGTGGACGCGACGAAAATGGCGGGGGTGAAGATCCTCCGCAGGATCGCCGCCAAGTGTGGTATGCCGAATCTTTTGCGGCGTTGAACGTCGTCAATCGATCGTTGTCAAGATCAACGCAATTGAGTCAGACAGCACAAAGCCATTGGCCACAGTGTGCAGGCCGTCGTCCGGAAGCGTCTCATTCTTGAAAACCCGCGGCGGACTTCTTAGCCAAACTCAGACCAATCGGACGGAAGAGGAATCACGGATATTACTAGCCTTGTGAAGTCCGTCAGCAAGAGGACGATAGCGCCCTTGTAGCTGCGGCAGATGAAAGACAGCCAGAGCGCGACGGGCAATGCGATAACGATCCCGAGTCTTCCAATCTTCCCCAATTCGCGGGGTACAGATGACATGGAAGTTGATGCATGAATAGAAGTTAATGCATGAATGGAAATTAATGTGCTTCAAGTCTTGACTGCTGAGTTAAGCTCGGTTCGCACAAACAAAAGGGGGCCCCCATGATGTGTTCCTCGAAGATGTGTTCCTCAAAGTTGAAAACGCTTGCTGCAAGTTTTCTTGCGCTGTTGCTCATCCACAGCGTGGCGGTTCACGTTGACGTTCAAGCCCAGGTCGCTGGCGGAACAATTACAGGAACGGTCGTCGATAGCAGCGGCAGGGTCCTGCCTAATGCTGGCGTCTCCATCACTAACGTTGCGACGGGCATCAACCGCACTGTGACGACTAATGAGGATGGGCTCTACATCGCACCGAACCTCCTGCCGGCGAGCTACGAGCTGACGTTTACCGCGCCGGGGTTCAGGACCGATGTAAGGAGCGGCATCGAACTGACCGTAGGCGCGACCGTGGCTTTGAACATGACAATGCAGGTCGGCGGTTCGAAAGAGACGGTTCAGGTGCAGACCGACGCTCCCGATGTGCAACTGACCACTTCGGATATCAGCGCCGTGGTCAATGCGTCCACGGTCCGTGAGCTGCCGCTGAACGGCCGCAGTTGGACGGACTTGGCAACGCTGCAGCCCGGAGTAAACAGAATCCAGACGCAGCCGGACTTCTCGGCGGGCACGGATCGTGGAAACCGCGGGTTCGGACAACAGTTGACCATCTCCGGCGCCCGGCCGCAGCAGAACAACTATCGTTTGGACGGCGTCAGCCTCAACGATTACGCCAACGGAGCGCCCGGCAGCGTGCTGGGCGGAAGCCTGGGCGTTGATGCGATTCAGGAATTCTCAGTGCTGACCAGCAACTACTCGGCGGAGTATGGCAAGACGTCAGGGGGCGTTGTCAACGCTATTACGCGCTCGGGGACTAATCAGTTTCACGGGAGCGCTTATGAATTCATCCGGAATAACAAACTGGACACCAGGAACTTTTTCGATGATCCCACTCAGCCCACTCCACCCTTCAAGCGCAACCAATTTGGAGGAGCGATCGGCGGACCTATCTTTAAGAATCGAACATTCTTTTTTACCGACTACGAGGGAATTCGGCAGTCGAAGGGCATTACGACGGTTGCGACCGTGCCGTCGCAGAATGCGCGCAATGGGATTCTTGCGGGTGGGAATGTGACCGTAGATCCGAACGCGGCGGCTTTTCTGACCTTCTACCCTCTGCCGCAAAACCCGCTTCCCGGGGGCAACGGAGACCTTGGGTTGTTCACTTTCGCCGGACAGCAGATCGTTAACGAGAACTTTCTCACCAGCCGTGTCGACCACAGATTTTCCGAAAAGGATAGTCTGTTCGGCTCGTATATGTTCGATAAGACTCCTTACTCGGCTCCTGACGGATTGAATAACGTTGAATTCGACACCCTGACCTCGAGGCAGTTCGCTTCTTTGGAGGAAACCCACATCTTCACGCCCCGCTTCGCGAATTCCATCCGCATTGGCGGCAACCACGAAGCGGTAGCCAATAATCAGAGTCAGAAAGCGATCAATCCGGACGCGTCCAGGATCGATCTCGGCGTGGGCGGCACTGCCTTTGCCGGTCGAAAAGCACCGCAGGTTCTCATCGGTGGAGTTTCGGATTTTACCGGCGGGGTGGGAGGCAGCCCGACCTATTTCTACCACTGGAATTCCATCCAGCTCTATGATGACGCGTTCTTCAATAAAGGCACGCATTCCATCCGCTTCGGAGTCGCCGCCGAACGGATGATGCTCAATGTGCTCGCCGACACTGATCCCAACGGAATCTGGAACTTCGAAAATTTGGCAGGATTTCTCACCAACTCGCCCAAGAAATTCCAAGGTGGGATTGCGAGCACGCTTTCGCCGCGCAATCTGCGGCAGACTCTTTTTGGCATATACCTGCAGGACGACTGGCACGCGCGTCCGAACCTGACGCTCAATCTCGGCTTGCGCTATGAAATGGCGACCGTGGTGTCCGAGACTAGCGGCAAGCTCGCAAATTTGAGGAACATCACAGACCAATACGCGGGTTGTGGCGTCTTGGTGGTGCCGGGCTGCTCCAGCACAGGTCCCTTCTTCAAGAACCCCACGTTGAAGAACTTTGAACCGCGTATCGGTTTTGCATGGGATCCGCGGAAGAACGGGAAAACCGCTGTGCGTGGCGGGATTGGGATGTTCGATGTGCTACCCCTTCCTTATCAGTACATCCTTCTAGCCACCCAGGCGAGTCCATTTTTTTCCTATACCGTGATCAAAGACCCAGTCGGGCTATGTAATTGCTCGCCCGCAAAACCATTTTTCAACTTTAACGGCCAGGATATTCAGTTTCCGGCGAACCGATTGCGTACAACTTATACCGACCCGAATCCCAAACGCAATTATGTAATGCAGTGGAACCTGAATGTGCAGCAGCAACTGACCCCAACCCTTGCAGCGATGGTCGCCTATGTGGGTTCGAGCGGCGTGCATCAGCCATTCCGGGTCGACGACGCCAATCTGGTCCTTCCGACCAAGACCGCGGCCGGTTACGTATGGCCATTTAATCCGGATGGCTCTCCGGTAGATCCAATCAATCCAAATTTCGGCTCCATCCGGGGAATGTTTTACAAAGGGCATTCTTCCTATCACGCGCTCGAAACGCAATTGGCCAAGCGAATGAGTCATGGTTTTCAAATGCAAGGCACCTTCACGTGGGCCAAGAGCATTGACACGAGTTCAGCGTCAGTGGCGGGAGACACGTTTGGCAATTCCATCTCGAGTCTTGACTGGTTCGATTTCAAGCTGAGCCGCGGTCTTTCGGATTTTAACGTTGGCCGTACCCTGGTTCTGAACACAACTTGGGAAATTCCAACTCCGAAATCCTGGTCCGGTCCGGCTCAATACGCTCTGGGCGGATGGCAGGCGGGACTGATTTTCACCGCCAGTGACGGAGTTCCATCGACTCCAACGTGGGGAACAGGCTCAGACCCGGCGAACACCAACAGCGGTGACGATTGGGCTTACGTGAACCGGTTAGGCGGACCAGGCTGCAAGACGCTTACGAATCCTGGGAGTGTCAGCAACTACATTAAGACTCAGTGCTTCCAGGTCCCCACCGCACCGGATCTGGCTTTCTGGAATGCGAACTGCAACCCCATCCCGCCGAGCCTGGTGGACCAAAACGGGAACCAGATTACGATCAACAACCCCCAGAACCCTGCCTTGGACGGAGCGCCCTGGCTCCCAGCCCTCCCCTGCTTTAACCTGCGCGGCAATGCTGGCCGTAACATCATCAATGGACCGGGTCTGGTCTCGCTGGACTTCTCGTTGTTTAAGAACAACTACATCAAGAAGATTTCGGAGAACTTCAACGTGCAGTTCCGCGCCGAGATCTTCAACATTCTCAATCACGCCAACTTTGCCCCGCCCTCCACGCCCACCAACACGGACATCTTCGACGGGACCGGGAACTTGTCGGGCGCTGTGGGTCAGCTTAACAAAACGACCACCACCTCGCGCGAGATTCAGTTCGCGGTGAAAGTAATCTTCTAGTCTGCGCCGAAGGGGTGATGAGTGGATGGCGAAGATCAATACGCATACATGCGGCGGGAAACCTGGGCACCGGGACTGACCCGCCGCAGCTGGATGCAGCGAGCAGCGTTGATTTCCGCCGGCATGGCTCTTCCACGAATTGCGTGGGCCGCCGCCCAGGACGCGAGTCTGGGCATCAGTCCGGTGATGGAGAAGCTCAGCGCGTACATGGCTGAGGCCCGGAATCGCGCGCTGCCGGACAATGTGGTACAGGAAACCGAGCATCACATCCTCGACACGATTGCGGCCATGGTTTCGGGATCAGAACTCCCACCCGGACGCATGGCGATCAAGTTCGCACAAGACTATGGCGGCGAGAAGATCGCCACCGTAGTCGCTTCTCGGGTCGTCTGCGGACCGATTGAGGCGGCATTCGCGAACGGTATGCTCGCTCACTCCGATGAAACCGACGACGACTTCACCACCGGAGGAGCACATCCAGGCTGCGCGGTGGTTCCCGCGACGCTGGCTTCCGGAGAACAATTCGGCATCAGTGGGACGCATTTCCTGCGGGCGGTGGCGCTGGGCTATGACATCGGCATGCGAGCCATGATGACTGTCGGCGCGGGGATGAAAGAAACACACAACCTGGTTGGAACCATGGGCGCGACGGCGGCCGCCGGGTGCGCTGCCGGTCTCAATGCCCAGCAGATGCGCTGGCTGCTTGATTACGCCGCGCAGCAGGCGGGCGCCGGCATCGGCGCGTGGCGGCGCGACACCGAACATATCGAGAAGGCTTTCTTGTTCGGCGCCATGGGTGCGCGCAACGGGGTCAACGCTACCCTGGTGGTTCACTCCGGCTGGACGGGCGTCAACGATATTCTTTCCGGCCCTAACAATTTCGTGGAGTCCTACAATCCCAAGGCCGATCCGGCGGGGATGATCGATCAACTCGGCGAACGCTACGGGGTAGTGCAGACGACGATCAAGAAGTGGACCACCGGAGGACCAATCCAGGCGCCGCTGGATGCGCTGGAGAATCTGCGCAAGCGGCAACCCTTCGCGGCCGATCAGGTGAAACAGGTGGTGGTGCGCGCGGCCACGAGCGCAGCCTACACCGTGAACAACCGCGATATGCCGGATATTTGTCTTCAACACCTGGTCGCGGTGATGCTTCTCGATAAGACGGTCTCCTTCCGCGCGGCACATGATAAGGCGCGCATGCAGGACCCGGCAATACTCCGGGAGCGTGCCAAGGTGCAACTCGTCCCCGACGAGGAACTTGAAAAGTTGATACCGGCGCGAGTGGCCATCGTCGAAGTTACCTTAAACGATGGAACGCGCCTCAGTGAGCGTGTCGAGCACGTGCGCGGCACTCCCGAAAATCCCATGACTCGCGATGAGGTGGTGGCGAAGGCGCGCGAATTAATGACGCCCGTTCTCGGCGCTGCAACTTGCTCGAACTTGATCGAGCGCGTGCTGGCACTCGATGCAGTGAAGGACGTCCGAGAGCTTCGACCCTTGCTTCAGGGCGATTCCAAACTAGAACATCGGAAACCGTGAAATAGATGCCGCGCAGCGATTCGCGCAGCTAAGGATGCGTCAGGATGATGGGGACCAAGAGAGCGACGCTGCTGCTGGTGTTCTGCGCGGCCACTATGAACAACTCGTATTCCGACTCAAGACGTATGGCGCCTCCGGCTGAACAAGAGGCTGCGAGTTCGACGCAGATCCCGGCACTTAATTTCGAATTCTTTAAGACCAAGGTCCAGCCCATCTTCCTGAAGAACCGCGGCGAACACGCGCGTTGCTATGGTTGCCACATTCTGTCGAACAGGATCTTCCGTCTCGAGCCGCTGTCGCCGGGAAGCGCGAACTGGAGTGACGAGCAATCGCAACGAAATTTTCAGAGTGCTCTGGAGGTTGTCGTTCCCGGCGATCCCGCTTCCAGCAAGCTTTTGCTCCATCCTCTTTCGCCCGAGGCTGGAGGAGATCCGTTTCATTCTGGGGGTAGGCAGTTTGCGTCTCAGAACGACCCCGACTGGCTTGTGATCGCGGAATGGGTGCGCGGAGTTGGCACGGGAATTTCTGAGTCTGCGCCGCAACCTCTAACACGCGTCTATGTAACCAATAGCGCTAGTGACACGATCGATGTTATTGATCCCTTGACGAACAAAGTCGTGCAAGTAATACACGGCATCGAGCTGCCGCATGGCATCGTTTTCTCTCCTGATGGAACGCGTATTTACGTCAGCAATGAAGCGGAGAGCGTGCTCGATGTGGTGGATCGAAAGAGCGGGGAGATTCTTAGCAAGATACCGCTCAGCGCGCGGCCGAACAACCTCGCCATCACCAAAGATGGAAGTCAGGTGCTGGTTGGCATCCGGAAGCCGCCCGGCGTTCTCGATGTAATCGACACGACCTCGCTCAAGAAAGTAAAGAGCATTCCCGTAGATGGCGCCGTGCACAATGTCTACGTCACCCCCGATGGCAAATATGCGGTCAGTGGTTCGATTGAAAACAAATCTGTCACGGTGATTGATCTCGATAGCCAGCTAATGGCCTGGGAAGTCAAATTCGACCGCCCAGTACGCCCCATGGCTTTCGAGACAGATGCCGACGGTTCGACTCGCCGCATTTTCGTTCAGCTTTCCACTTTTCATGGATTCGCTGTTGTCGATTTCGCGAAACGGGCGGAGGTGGCCAGGATCAAGCTGCCGGATCAACCGGGCGGTTTCGGAATTGCGGAAGCGCGAGGCGGCGTTCCGTCTCACGGAATCGGCGTGACTCCAGACGGAAAATCGTTGTGGGTCAACAGTACGCTCTCCAATGCTGTTTTTAAATACTCGCTCCCTGATCTCAAGTTGATCGGACATGCGGCACTACCCGAAGTTCATCCGCTTGGGCATGCGCCCACCGGGGCGGTACCGGAGTGGATTGCCTTCACGCCTGACAGCAAAATGGTTTATGTTTCGGACTCCGCGGCTCGATTGGTATCGGTCATTGACGCGCAGACGCTCAAAGAAGTGGCGCGCATCCCAGTGGGTGAAGTGCCCAAGCGAATAAAGACTTTGGTTCTGCGTTAAGACTGTGGGGCCTGAGACGGAGTAAAGATACAAAGTAAAGATACGGATTATGGCCGAACACGCTGCGGTTTCGCCGGAAGCACAACATATCGATTCTTCCGCCCCGGATGCCGAGGTCGGCCGGCGCGCCAGACATCGCATCGCGCGGCGTCTTTTGCCCTTCCTGTTTGTGCTGTATGTGATCGCTTTCCTGGACCGGATGAACATCGGGGCCGCCGCTCTCCAAATGCCTCGCGATCTGGGGTTCAGTGATCGTGTGGTGGGCATGGGAGCGGGTATTTTCTTCCTCGGCTACCTCCTGTTGGAAATCCCCGGCGCGTTGATTGTGGAGCGATGGAGTGCGCGCCGATGGATCGCGCGCATCATGATCTCCTGGGGACTTGTGACTGTGTTGATGGCCTTCATTCACACGTCACGGCAATTTTATCTGGTGCGTTTTTTTCTGGGCGCCGCTGAAGCGGGATTCTTGCCTGGCGTCATTGTCTATGTGACTCATTGGTTCCGATACGAGGACCGAGGCAAAGCGGTCGCATTCTTTTATGCCGCGAATCCTCTTTCCTATGTGATTGGCTCGCCGATCGCGGGCTTGCTGCTTGGGATATCGTGGCTTGGGCTGAGGGGCTGGAGATGGCTGTTCATTCTGGAAGGCATCCCGGCGATCGTGTTTGGGGTGATCACGATTTTCTATCTGACGGACTGGCCGGCGCAAGCTCGTTGGCTGCCCGCGGATGAGCGGTCCTGGATCATCGAACAGCTACAACGCGAAAAGCAAGCCAAGAAAAATCGTCATCATTCCTTGAGCATTTGGGGAGCTCTGCGCAACCGCGATGTAATCCTGCTGACACTGTGCTATTTCTGCGCCATGACCGGAAGTTACGGCATCGCTTTCTGGCTCCCCACCATTTTGAAACGCCTCTCTGGACAAAGCGATCTAAAGGTGACCCTGCTGGCTGCTTTGCCGTACGTCGCGGCTTTCGTTACGCAGCAATTGAATGGCTGGCATTCCGATCGAACTGGAGAGCGCCGGTGGCACGCGGCTATCCCTGTCTTTCTGTGCGCGCTCGCCCTCTCGCTCGCGGTTGTCAATAGTTCAAGGCCTATGGTATCGATAGCCCTGTTCATTCTCGTGGGGGCTTCGTTTTACGGCTTTCAACCTTGCTTTTGGGCTGTGCCCACGCTCTTTCTAAGTGAGTCGGCCGCGGCAGCCTCGATCGGGCTGATCAATTCAGTCGGAAATCTCGGCGGCTTTGTTGGACCTCTGGTCATGGGGTATCTGGTTGGACGCACTCATAACTTTAGCGCCGGGCTGTGGTACCTGGTGGGTAGTCTTGTTATGTCGGGTATGCTGATGCTCGCGGTCGGCGCCGGTCGCCGGCGCGAGGTCTCGGACATTGCTTAGCATGTCCGCGATCAAGAGCGCGAATTGTTTTTAATGTTCGCTTAATGCGCATTTCATGTTCATCCTGATTAATGGCAGTAGCGCATTCCATGAGTTTTCTGTGACGAGTTTTTTCTATGACAAGGGTCTTGTTTCTCAATACTGGAGGTAAAGGTGAATAAATCGCGAGTAATGATTTTGTCAGTTGTGTTCTTAGCGCTTGTAGCCGGAGTTTGGGCTCAACAGAAACCGGTTCTGGAGCCTTTGCAAACGATTCCGTTGCCTGAGCTCAAAGATGGCGATTTCGATCATTTCGCTGCGGATGTTGCGGGAGACCGGCTATTCTCCACCGCGGAAGAGAACTCGAAAGTCCTGGTTCTTGATCTCAAGACCAACAAGCTGATCCATACCATTAGCGATCTCAAGGCGCCGCATTCGTTACTTTACAGGGCCGACCTGAAGAAGCTTTTCGTAGTCGATGGCGACTTGGGTGAAATCAAGATTTACGAAACGGATTCCTACAAGCCGGTCGGAAGTATAAAGCTGAAGGAGGGTGCGGACGCGAGCGCCTATGATCCTTCGACCAAGTACCTGTATGTCGTGAACGGTGGCAAGGACGCCAAACTCCCCAACGCCTACATCACGGTCGTTGACACCTCCACCGCGAAGACTGCGGGCGAAATCAAGATCGACTCAAACGATGTGGAAGGCATGGCCATAGAGAAATCGGGGCCCCGCGTTTTCGTCGTTGTCAGGGGTAACAACTCAGTCGAAGTGTTTGACCGCACCAAGCTCACCTTGAGTGCGACCTGGTCGATTGCAACCGAGGGCAAGAAGCCTACCGCTATAGCATTCGATGAGGACGCTCACCGGCTCTTTATCGGCACGCGCGATCCCGGAAAACTGATTGTGCTGGATTCCGATTCGGGGAAGGTCGTGAGCAGCATGCCGGCGGCAGCAATGGTCGATGACATGGCTTACGACCCTCAGCGCAAGCGCCTCTTCTTTGCAGGAACGCTATTTATCGACGTTTTTCAGCAAAGCGACCCCGATCACTATGTCCAGATCGGTCACATTGCGACTTCGTTTCGAGCCAAGACGGCGATTCTGGTCCCTGAGTTGAATCACTTCTATCTGGGGGTTCCGCACCACGAGAAACAGACAGCCGAAATACGCGTTTACAACGTGCTTCCTTAAAGTCCGCTCTGACTGCGAAGATCACCTGCCGATGCTTCTCCAAAAATCGGCGGGGGTTCTTTTCGTGCAAGCAGCACCGGTTCAAAATGGTTTTTGGTGATCTTGACACTTGACGATGAGATTGGAGCGGCGATGAAGAACACTGCAATTCTCTGCCTCGCATCATTAACCCTGGGACCCCTTGCACTATCACAGGATCTGCCAAGCGCACCTGAACGCGCACCGCTGCTGCTGGTCCAAGAGATTCCGCTGCCTCAGGTGGAGGGCCGCATCGATCATTTCACCTTCGATGGGAAGCGGAAGCGCGTCATCGGAGCGGCGTTGGGCAATAACACCGTGGAAGTGGTGGACACATTTGCCGGCCGTGACATCCACAGCATTAAGGGTGCGGCGGACCCACAGGGTGTGGCTTATGTGAACGACCTCAATAAGCTCTTCGTCGCGAACGGCACGGATGGAAAGCTCAGGATCTACGACGGGGACTCCTTCAACCTTCTGAATACGATCGATATTGGTGAAGACGCCGATAACGTGCGCTACGATCCGGCGGAAAAGCGGATCTATGTCGCCTATGGTGGAGATGAGGAAGGTGGGATTGCGGTGGTTGATGCCGCCGCGGGCAAGCGTCTGGACGACATCGCCAAGCTGGATGCTCACCCGGAGTCATTTCAGATCGCAAGCTCCAAGCCGGTGATCTACGCCAACATCGCCACCAAGGCAAAAGTTGTCCGGATCGATCGGACAACCCACAAGGTAACGGATTGGCCTCTAAAAACCGGGAAGGCCAACTATCCGATGGCGCTCGACGAGGCCGACCATCGCCTTTTCGTGGTGACGCGAAAGCCGGCACAAGTCGTTGTGCTGGATACAGAGAGCGGGGCAACGATTGCGAGCGTGCCCTGTGTCGCCGATTCGGACGATGTCTATTACGACACCGGCCGCAAACGTATATATGCGCTTGGAGGAGAGGGATTCGTGAGCGTCATCCAACAGACTGACGCTGATCATTACCGATCATTGGCAAAAGTACCGACCACGGTCGGAGCGCGAACCGGCCTCTGGTATGAGAAGCGAGACCGTTTGTATCTGGCAGTGCCGGCAAACTCGAAGCAGGGGGCCGCGCTGTGGGTTTACGCACCAGAAGACTGAGAGGACACGATGAACAAATCTTCTTTCCGTTTCTGGGCAGTCGTATTCTGCTTCCTTGGGTGCGCTACGTTGGCGGATTCCCAGGCAGGCATTAAGCAGCCGCTGCGGCTCGTCCAGACGATTTCCATACCAAATGTGAAGGGCCGCCTGGACCACATGGAAGTGGACGTACAGGGCAAACGGCTATTCGTCGCCGGTTTGGAGAATGGCACATTTGAGGTGGCGGATCTGCGTGCCGGGAAGTGGACGGGAAGCATTCCCGGGTTCAAGAAGCCTCAAGGGGTGTTATATGTTCCGGCACTCAACAAGCTATTTGTAGCAAGCGGCGACGACGGAATGGTCAGAGTGTTTCGAGGCGACACTCTCCAACTTCTCGATTCGATCGAGCTTGAGCCTGGGCCCAACCGCATCGTCTACGAACCAAACTCCAAGCTGGTGTATGTGGGCTACGGTGGCAAAGATGCGGGGAAGGACTATGGAGAAGTCGGAATCATCGATGCGAAGAACGACAAACACATCGGCGACATCAAGGTGACCGCTCATCCGTCGGAGCTTCTCTTGAATAAGTCTGGGACAACTCTATTCGTATTCACTTCTATCGCCAACCAGCTGCAGGTAGTGGACATAATCAAACGGGAGGTGCTTTCCAGTTGGCCGATCAGCAGCCAGCGACCCGGAGATGCGGCTCTTGATGAATCCACCTCACGCTTATTCATTGGGACCCGCACGCCTGCCGAAGTGATTGTCATGGACTCCAAGTCGGGCAAGGAAGTTGCTCACCTACCCACTGTCGAGGGGCAGGACGGAGTCTATTTCGACGGGCTGCACCAGCGTCTCTATGTTTCCGGGGGTAGAGAGTTGCCGGACGGCTTCGTGTATGTGTATCAGCGGAAGGGCCCGGACCAGTATGAGACCATAGGAAAAATCCCGACTCGCGGAGGCGCCGGCACCTCGTTCTGGTCACCCGAACTCAATCGCTACTATGTAGCCGCTCCAGCAAACAGCAAGGAAGATGCAGCAATCCTGGTGTACGCACCCGCGGACTGAGGGCCCGCATGTAGTCATCAGACTCTGGCTGCCACGGCCGACACCTCAGCCGCGATCGCCTTCCCCATATCGTGGGTTCCGGCTTTCCCGCCAATGTCAGGAGTGAGAGGATCGCGCCGGGCAAGCACCTTGAAGATGGCGTCCTCGACCGCGCGAGCGGCTTCCTTCTCGCCCAAATGTTCCAGCATCATGGCGCCCGACCAGATTTGCGCCACCGGGTTGGCAATCTTTTTTCCGGCAATATCGGGAGCTGAACCGTGGACAGGCTCGAACATGGAAGGGAACTCCCGCTCGGGATTTAAATTGGCCGAGGGAGCCAGCCCCATCGATCCCACGACGGCTGCTCCGAGATCGGACAGAATGTCTCCGAAAAGATTCGATCCCACCACTACATCAAACCAGTCAGGATGGCTCACGAAGTGCGCGGTCAAAATATCGATGTGGTATTGGTCCGTTTTGACTTGCGGATATTTCTTTGAAATCGCGGCGAACCGTTCATCCCAGAAAGGCATGGTGTAGACAATGCCATTCGACTTTGTCGCTGAGGTTACATGATTCTTGCGCGTCCGGGCTAATTCGAAGGCGTAGGTCATGATCCGATCGCAACCTTGCCGCGTGAAGACGGTTTCCTGAATCGCCATTTCGAGATCTGTGTTTTGGTGGAGACGGCCGCCGACCGCGGAGTATTCGCCTTCGTTGTTCTCACGGATGATACAGAAATCGATCTCGCCCGCTTTGCGATTGCTGAGAGGAGTCTTAATTCCCTCCAACAGCCGTATGGGCCGCAGATTCACGTACTGTCTAAATGCCCGGCGGATGGGAATAAGCAAACCCCAAAGTGAAGTATGATCGGGGACGCCCGGGTAACCCACCGCTCCAAGAAAGATGGCGTCGAACGGGCGCAGCTGTTCCAGCCCGTCCTCGGGCATCATCCGCCCCGTCTTGAGATAAGTTTCGCAACTCCAGTTGAAATGCTGCCAAGATAAAGAAAGGTCAAAACGGCGCGCTGCCGCCTCCAGCACGCGAATCCCCTCGGGGACCACTTCGCGCCCAATGCCGTCGCCTTCGATAACTGCAATTTTGTAATTCTTCAAGTTCCCTCGAATCGCCTTACTTCAGTTCTTACTTCAGCTCGTTCTTGAATACCTGTCCGCCCTTCATCACGAACTTCACCCGCTCAAGTTCTGTGATGTCGGCGGTTGGGTCGCCGGAGACTGCGACGACGTCTGCGAATTTACCCGCTTCCAGGGAGCCGATACGGTCTTGCCACCCCATCAGCTGCGCAGCTCCGGTGGTTGCGGCAAGGATCGCCTGGACCGGAGTCATTCCGAATTTCACCATGTACTCGAATTCTTTCGTTTGGCTTCCATGGGGGAAGGGGCCGGCTCCCGAACCGAACGCAATTTTCACGCCCGCCGCGACGGCCTTGGGGAAACTGCGTTCCGAGACTTCCGCAACACTGTGGCCATGACGTTTCTTCTCGTCCTCCTCACGATCGAGCTGATAGTGATACAGGGTCGGCACCAGATAAATGCCTTTCTGGATCATCTGCTTGATCTCGCCGTCATCAAGGTCCACGCCATGTTCGATCGATTCCACGCCTGCATTGATGCAGTTATGGAGACCCTCGCCGCCGAAAGCGTGACAAGAAACTTTGTGCCCTCTTCGGTGAGCCTCGTCCACGATTGCATTCACTTCTTCCGCCGTGAACGTGGGTGGGACAACCATTTTCCCGTCTTCGGTGAAATGAAACTGGTACGCCGCGTACAACTTGATCCAATCTGTGCCATGCGCGATCTGCTCCCGCACGGCTTGACGGGCGGCCCAGGGAGAGTCGACAACCTGCAGCGAGGCCGGAAGAGCCAACTCCTCCGAGTAACCGTTCATGATGAAGCCTCCGGTTGCCTGAAGGCCCCGGGTCGAGACCTGCATGCGGGGACCCGGCACGACGCCGCGGTCGATGGCGTTGCGCAGATCCACATCGCTGTAACTAGCCCCCAGCGTCTTGAGATCGCGAAGCGTTGTGAAGCCCACCATCAAGTCTTTTTGCGCGTTCGCGAGCGCGGTCAGGGTGCGGTATTGGTAGGAATCGCGTAAGAATTGTTCCTCCAGGTCCGGTCCGTTTCCGAAAACGTGAGTGTGCGCGTCGATCAGGCCGGGAAGTACGGTGGCTTGGCTTAAGTCGACCACCTCGGCGCCGGCGGGTATTTTCACGCGCTCGGCTGGGCCAACCTCGGTGATGCGGTCCCCATGGACCACGACAACTTGATTGCTGACCAGCTTTGCGGACTTCGTGTCAAAAAGCCGGCCGGCGCGAATTGCGATCCAGTGGTCGGGGGAGGGCGTTTGAGCGGTTGCTAGGGAGCAGGCAAAGAGCAGCAGAGCGCCGAGATTTCTTTTGAGCATTAGTGTCGGCATTGTGGTCACCGAATGGTCATCCTGCAACATTAAGGTCCAATGAAGGCCAAATGAAACTTTGTTCAGACTGGTACCCGGCCGCGTTATGAATCACATGATGGAGCGACGGGCGCCTCGCCCGTCCAAGGCCGTGCAGCCGGGCGGGGACGCCCGGCGCTCCACGGACAAGATAAGAATCTCGGTTGATTCTGAATAACTTTTCATCCTCGCTTTGTTTAGGCTTCATCTTGAAATGGCAATATACTATGCGTCGGGAGACTTAATGCGCATCCTGCTGGTCGAAGACGAAACGAAGGTCTCGAGTTTTGTCGCGCGCGGGTTGATGGCAGAGCGATTCGCGGTCGACGTGATCGCGGACGGCCAGTCCGGACTCGAACTCGCAACTACGTATCACTATGACCTCGTGATTCTCGACTTGATGCTGCCGAAACTGGACGGCACTCAGGTGCTTCGCCGT
>Ga0193751_1000927_pt1 | contig 19942 bp, 19 predicted proteins | sample L1c2metaG_FD_143050 | JGI IMG/M metagenome (GOLD analysis project Ga0193751, IMG submission 143050) | Soil microbial communities from a riparian zone of the East river system, Colorado, United States - L1c2 | ecosystem: Environmental > Terrestrial > Soil > Riparian zone | place: USA: East River... | reverse complement strand
CTCGGTAAGCGCGAGCGCCGCGCGTTCGCGCTCGGAGTAAAACGGCGCCTCCTCCCACGCGTCCAGCACGTAGAGTCTCTGCTCGGTCTCGCCGAGGGCGCGGGCGTCTTTCGAATGCACATCGAGGCAATACGCACACCCATTGATCTGCGAGGCGCGCATCTTCACCAGGTGGACCAGCGATTGGCGTCCCCGACGGGATTTGAACCCGTGTTACCGCCGTGAAAGTAGGTCCGATTGTAAGTTACTGAAACTATGCAACACGGATGGCTACCTGAAGCGGTTTCAGTAAGGCATGGAAACAGTTCGTGGATCATAAATGGAGCAAGAATTGCCCTGGGGATTGCTCATACCGAATCGATGAGCTGCGGCCAAGGGATGCGGATTTTCACAAAGCGTCCCACTCCAAGGGAGTCGGGGAATAAGAACTTCTGTATGCCTACGGAACGAGAACGAAGAAAACATCTTGACTCTGGAATGCATTCCAGGGTTCATACTTCTCATGGTGCAAAGCAGCGGTTCCAAAACTCTTCGTTCCGGATCTCTCGCCAAGGTGACTGGTGTGAGTCCAGATACGATTCGACATTATGAAAGGATTGGCGTTCTCCCACGAGCTTCGCGAACAGACTCTGGTTACCGCCTCTACCCCGCGAGCGCCGTGGAGAGACAAAGAGCACATGAAAGAGGCATCGCAGCATCAGGCCGACGTGGAAAAGCACGGTGATGAGGCTATGGGGTTTCCTCACGACAAGACCACACATCATTTCCGCCTGTACTCAGACGGTGGAGCTATTGAAGTTACCGTGAACGACACCAAGGATTCCCACAACATGCACGCAATCCGGTCTCACCTGACGCACATTGCCACGATGTTCTCCAACGGAGAATTCTCCATCCCGATGTTCATCCACGATCAGGTACCGCCTGGCGTACCTGTGATGAAAGAAAAACACACCGAGATTTCTTACGGCCTTGAAGAGTTGCTCACCGGTGGCAGAGTTCGGATTAAGACAACAAATCCCGACGCGCTGAAAGCGGTTCATGACTTTCTTCGTTTCCAGATTGAGGACCATCACACTGGAGACACTACTGAAGTGACTGACCGCTAGTTGCCCCAAGATTCGAATGTTTCAGAGGGCGACAGAAACCGTTATCGTAGGTGAACAGCACTCGTTATCAGACCAATGGTGGCCCCGGCCAGGACAAGCCACGCGGAATTCACGCGAAACCGAAGCAGAGCGATCAACGAGGCCACGGCTAAAACAACAGTAAGAGTGTCAACCAGGGATGCTCGCCCGAGCTCCCAACTGACAGCAGCCATCAACACGAGCGATGCAACGTTTACACCATCAAGGAAAGCTCCTGCAGGCTTGGACTTTCGAATACGCGGCACAAGCGGACCGCTTACCGCTACGAGTAGAAATGCAGGAAGGAAGATGCCCACGGTGGAAATGACCGCACCGCGAATTCCTCCCAGAATGAAACCGATAAACGTAGCCGTCGTGAAAACCGGTCCTGGCGTCACTTGCCCCACAGCAACAGCATCGACCAGCTGCGCGTCCGTCAACCAGCCTCGATGGGTGACCAGATCGGCTCGAAGGAAGGCCAAGAGCACATAACCGCTGCCGAAAACGGTTGCCCCTAGCTTTAAGAAAACCAGAAAAAGCGAAACTAGGCTGAACGATGCCGTGGTCGCTAACATTCCGCCTCCAATCGTCAGAAAAGGAAGCACTGAGAAGGACACACGCGAGGTTCTTAGCGCAGGCACGCACGCTACTCCACCGGCCAGCAGAAGCAATAGCAGTGGATGCAAACCGAGAACAGATAGCACGAGCGCAAGCACCGCCACGAGTCCAAGAAACGTTGTCTTTACCGCTGTTCGGCCAAGACTCCAGAGGGCCTGAAGAACGACCCCGATGACGACCGGCTTGATTCCATAGAGGATGCCTGCGGTCGCGGGGAGCCTGCCAAAACGGACGTATAGCCATCCAATACCGGCGACCATCAGTGCTGCTGGAAGTATGAAGCAGATACCGGCGATCAGCAGACCTCTCCAACCGGCGCACAAGTAGCCGATATGAATAGCCAATTCGCTTGAACTCGGTCCAGGAATGAGATTGCTTGCGCCGAGCAGGTCGAGGAATTTTTCACGAGAGAGCCACTGTCGCCTGCGGACGAGCTCATCCTCCATTATCGCGATGTGCGCTGCCGGTCCTCCGAAGGCTGTCGTGCCCAGCCGGAGAAAGAACAAAGCAAGCTCGCCGAGAGGAACTTGTCTCTTTTCTGAAACAACATTTGAGGCTTGAAGGGCTGGCTCTTCAGCCATGAATTCGGTCCTGTCTTCCTGCCAACCAAGCGTCTAGGGACCATGTGCCACCACCAACAAGCAGCAGAAAGATGAGACCCAGCACCATGCTCACATCGGTACGGGCTTCATGCAGCGTCCCCCCAAACCCGTTCTTCGCGAACGTGACGAGTTTGGTCGAATATATGGCAACCGCGATATCAATGAGAAGCGGTACCGTCGCCAATCGCGTAACAAGACCGATCAACAGCAGAGAGCCACAAACAATCTCAACCACTCCGACAAACGGGGCCATAACTTGCGGCCAAGGAATGCCGATTTTCACAAGACGTCCAATTCCGAGAGAGTCAGGGAGCAAAAACTTCTGAATCCCTTCGGAAACGAAAACCCAACCAACTAGAACCCGGATCAGCAAAACTGCTTTCGTCGCGCGATCCGCCCAGCTTGCATCTGCGTTCACTGGCATTGTTCTTTCTCCTCGCGACACCCGAGCATTCAAAGATGAAGTCAGCCCGGTTCATATGTAGTCGAACAGGGTTATGAAGCCAAAGTCCATGTGTAGCTGCTGATGGCAGTGGAACAATGTAAGTCCGGGATTGTCAGCCGTAAAATCCACTTCGACTTCCTGATATCCACCCACCATCACGACATCCTTTATCACACCAGCGGTGGGCTTGCCCGCGAGCTTGGTCAATTCGAAACTATGCCGATGAAGATGGATCGGATGAATATCGTCGCTGGCATTGCGCATATGAATGCGATAGCGTCTGCCTTGCTTCAAGTGAAATGAGGCGGGGACGACTCCCTGTGTCATCGGGTAAGCAACGCCGTTAATCGTCCATCGGTTGAAACCTTCTTCAGCGGCGTTCTCCTTTGCAAACCTCATTTCGAACGTCTCGTCCGGCGAGAGTGCGGTTGCACCGGCTTTCGCGAAGCGCGAATAATCCCAATGAAAGGGCTTCGGCGGTGTCCACACCGGCTTTGTTTTGTGTCCTGCATATTCCACGATGATACCCATGCCGTGGCTACGGTCATCATCCGCAAGATCGCCCATGATCCATACGCCCGGATGTTTCATCTCGACAATCGCCGAAATTCGTTCCGCCGTTCCCAGCCAGAGCACCGGGACTTCGGCAGGCGTCGGAACCGCATTGCCGTCTAATGCGACAACCTTGAAAGAGTGTCCTGGCAACGCCAAGCTGCGAATCTCAGTCGCGCTGCCATTCAGAACATGAAAGAGCACACGCTCGCCCGGTTTCACCCGCACGGGCTCGCCATGCCCCAACATACGGCCATTGATAGTGAAATATCGATAGCCCACTTCATAGCCATGCGGCATTCCCTTCGCGAGTGAGGCTTTCATCGCAGACTCGCCAGCCGTTTCCAGGTCCCTCACTCGCATGGCAGGGGTCAGAAAATCCTGAGTCATGTCACCGCCTTGACTGAAAGACGGTTCAAACTCTTTGAGGACGAGAAATACTTCCCGGTCGTAGCTCCCTGGCTCGTGCTTGGGTTCGATATACACGGGTCCGACCTGGCCGCTGTACTGTCCCGCGTGGAGATCGGCACCCGCCCGATTATGCGTGTGATAGAAACGGAAACCGGATGGACTTGGAGTGAACACAATCCGGCGCATTCCGCGCGCCGGGATGAAAGGCGTCCCTTCTTCGGCAGCGCCATCTACGTCTGTGGAAACCATTTGGCCGTGCCAATGCAACTGCTCGGCCGTGTCCGTGTCGTTGTGTACCTCGACCGTTACTTGCTGACCTTCTTTGAGACGCAATAAGGGGCCTGGGAACTGATCGTTGTAGGTAATTGTCGAGACGATGTGTTTCGGTGCGAGCTCGACCGGACTTGCAGCAATGCGCAAGGTGTAATCCGGCGCGCTTCGTTCGGAGCCTTGGAGATTCGGAAGCATTCTCGCCAAACTGAGCCTCGCGCTGCCAGGTAACAGGGCAGCGCACGCGGTAGTTCCAGTTAACGTGAGAAAATCGCGACGCGATGTGATCTTTTCGCTCAAGGGCTAACTTTTCCGAACAGCAACTGACTTCCGGCTATCGTAAACCGGTGTTCGAATTTGATGCAACGGAAGAGCCAGAAGCAGATCGCCGCAAGCAAGAGTCATGCCAAAGCCGAGTGTTCTCGCCGTTGCGGATACATCTTGTGGCCTGGAGACTCTCGTTTCACGTAAATGCGCGGCTCTTTTCGAGCGGCTCGCCGACATATAATCTCCGAGTAAGGCACTAGTCCAGTACGACGAAAGCTCGGGTGAAGAGAAGGACGATCGGCAGCATTTCCTGGGAGGGATAAATTGCGACAATCGCTGAAGGTTTACACGATGATATTGGCTTTGTGCACGCTAACAGTAAAGGCGCAGGACAAGCTACCCCTGAAGCTGATCACAACAACCCCCATGCCGGGTTTCACGGGTGATTTCGACCATTTTGGCTTAGACCTTCAGGGGAACCGTTTATTCCTCGCGGCGGAGGAACACAAGACTGTCGAGGTGTTCGACCTTCGCACGGGGGCACGGACCCATAGTATCGAAGGCTTCGCGCATCCCCTTATGATGGTTTATCTGCCGGAGTCCAACCAATTAGTCGTTACGGACGGGGATGATAATGCGGTGCAACTCGTCGATTGCAAGCAGTACAAAATTACTAAAACAATCAAGTTGAAACCGGACGTAGATCACGGCGTACTTAATCCCGTGACCAGATACTACTATGTGGAGAGTGGAGGCGGTTCCAATGCGCCGACACATGTTCTCAGCATCATCGACACGAAGTCGTTTAAACACGTCGGCGATGTGGAGGGACTTCCCGGAAGTTCCAGTGAGGGCATGACCATCGACCGGGCAGGCAAGAAACTCTACGTAAACCTCACGGGCACAGACGAGGTTGGAGTGGTTGACTTAAACACTCGCCAACTAGTCGCCAAGTGGGCCTTGCCGGACGCGCACGCGGCCCATGCGATGGTGCTTGATGAACCCAACCACCGACTTTTTATCGCCACCCGCAAGCCAGCACAGTTCATCGTTTTTGACACCGACACTGGTAAAGTTGTGGCTTCTCTCCCCTGCGTCGGTTTCAACAGCGATATGTCGTTCGATGTCGCGCGTAAACGAATCTACGTGACTGGAAGTGAAACGGCGTCTGTTTTTGAACAGCGCGATGCGGACCACTACCAGCATATCGCCGAAGTGCCGACGGCCTACCGCGCCAAATCATCAATTTTTGTGCCCGAATTGAAACGGCTCTACGTCGCCGCTTCAGGTAAGGGCAAGCCGGATGCAAAATTGGAGCTGGAAATTTACGAGGTTCAATGACCTGAACAAGTTCGTTGCCCGATGAAAGGAAGCATTGGAGTCGGCAAAAATTCGCGCGTTTCCCGTCGACCCACGACTTAAGGCGGACTGGTTGCAAGGCGAAATATTTGCTGTGTGGGATCTTGTCTCAGGACAGATTTCTCTTTTTATGGGGCCGCGTGCTGCGGGTTCAGCCGGCGAAGCAACTGTGCATTCGCAGCCACGATGATAGTGGAGAGGCTCATTGCGACTGCACCAACGCTCATGGGTAGATCGAGTCTCCATCGGACGAGAAGACCTCCTGCGACAGGGATGGCGACAAGATTATAGGCGGTCGCCCAAACAAGATTTTGAATCATCTTTCGATACGTAGCCCGAGACAGTCTGATCGCTCCCACAACATCGCGCGGATCGCTACGCACGAGGACGATCCCGGCGGACTCGATCGCCACATCGGTTCCGGCGCCAATTGCAATTCCAACATTTGCAGTTGCTAGCGCTGGTGCATCGTTCACGCCGTCGCCAACCATAGCGACCCTCTTGCCGCCCGCCTGGAATCGCTTCACTGCCGAAGCTTTGTCGGCAGGGAGAACCTCGGCTGCGACCTCATCTATGCCGAGACGTCGGCCGACCGAATCGGCAACGGCCTTCGCGTCTCCGGTGATCATTGCGACCCGGATACCAAGCCGATGAAGCTCCGTGACCGCCTCCTTTGATTCGGGCCGAATCTCATCTTCAACGGCGAAAGCGCCGAGCAGTCGCCCGTCGGCGACGACATAGAGAACCGTTTTTCCCTCGGACGCCCAGGCGGTCGTCAACTTTTCAACTTCTGGCGGTACCGTTACTTTGCCCTCGGTCAACAGACGCGGTCCGCCGATTAAGATGCTCTTGCCGTTTACGCGTGCCTGTGCGCCTCGACCGGGTAGCGCTTCGAAGTCGGCAGCTTGCAACGTGGGCAGGTTTCGGCGCTTGGCTTCGGCTACGATTGCCGTAGCGAGCGGGTGTTCGGAGTTGGCCTCGACAGCGGCAGCGAGGTTAAGCAAATCACTTTCGTTGGTGCCAGCCACAGCCGCGACTCCCGACACTGCCGGCGACCCCCGTGTGAGCGTTCCAGTCTTATCGAAAATCACTATGTCCAAATTGCGGGCGCGTTCTAGAGCGAGTCTGTCCTTGACGAGGAGACCGTTCTGAGCCCCGAGCGATGTCGAGATTGCAATCACGAGTGGAATCGCCAGTCCCAAGGCGTGCGGGCAAGCAATGATGAGCACGGTTGCCGTTCTGATCAGGGCGTGTTCTTTGTCTCCCGAAAACCACCAATAGGTGAGCGTGGTCGCACCAGACGCGACTGCCACGTAGAAAAGGATTGAGGCGGCACGATCGGCGAGGGCTTGCGTGCGAGACCCAGAAGCTTGCGCCGCAGCAACCAGCCGCATGATGCCGGACAGAGCGGTCTGCTCCCCGACTGCCGTGACGCGCACTCGAAGGCTCCCACCGCTGGCGACGGTCCCGGCTATGACGGTGGCGCCTGGCGCCTTCGAGATCGTCCGGGACTCGCCGGTAATCATTGACTCGTCAACATCGGCAGCGCCTTCGACGACTATGCCGTCCGCCGGGACGCGCGTTCCGGGCCGGACGAGGAGAACGTCGCCCGCGTGCAATTCAGAGAGCGGAACGGTTTGAATCTCCGGACCGCTTACACGTTCGGCGGTATCTGGCAGCAGCGCGGCGAGGGCAGTGAGCGCGCCACGAGCCTGAGAAATTGCTCGCATTTCCAGCCAATGGCCGAGGACCATAATTGTGATCAGCGACGCTAGTTCCCACCAGACTTCGATCTCGAAAAGGCCGAAAGTCGCGGCGAGCGACGTACCAAAGGCGACTATGATTGCCAGGCTGATGAGGGTCATCATGCCGGGCATGTGGTCCGCCAGCTCGCCCCAGGCCCCACGGATGAAGACGAAACCGCCGTAAACGAAGACCACTGTTCCGAGGATTGGTGGGATCAAGTTGGAGCCGGGAAAAGAAGGTGCTCTGTACCCAAACCAGTGTTGGACATCGGTCGACCAGATGACCACTGGGATTGTGAGAGCGAAGCTCAACCAAAACTTGTCGCGAAACATGGCGACGGAGTGTCCGGCGTGACGGTCGTGACTCGCTTGGGCATCGGACATCTTGTGCCCCGCATGTTGCTCGACCGCTTCGCGGTTTTGGTGCGTCATGTGGTCCATTTCCAACTCCGATGTCAAACGCTGAGGTCAATTGGCGAAGTAGATCATGTGGCCCAGCGAAATCTCGTCGTGGACTAGTGATTCTCAGGCGCTGAGTCGGAGGGATGGCTGTGATCCATCCCCTTCATCCCTGACATGTTGTCCTTGGTCATGGTTCCGAATTTGACGTCCGTGGCAACCAGCTTCTCTTCGGGGCCGGTTGCATGGATCACAACCTTATCGCCGACTTTTAGATCTTTCAGAGCTGCTGGTGACCCACTCTTTTGGAACTTAGTCGCAGTGCTTAAAGTCACCATAACCGTCTTCTTCGATGTAGTTTCCACCGTAATAGAGTTGTCGGAAATGCTGGTAACCGTGCCCATCACGTGCTTCTCGTTTCCATGAGCAAATGCGACTACTGAGAGTGCTAACGCTAGAGCGAATACTGTGGCCATCGGTTTCATTGTTTTTCCTCCTTGGGGATGTTGCCGTAATGTTGGTTTCGGGATTTGCTTGCTGGGCTCACCGTTCAAGAACTGTTCTTCCTCTCGTTGCTCCTCTTTCTCGGCTGGCCCTTTCGGGTTGAGCGTTTCCATCTCGCGTTCCTCCGCTGGCGTGAGCTTGGGCAAGTGCCGTATGAATACGACGAGCTTCCAGCTATCGTCGTCTTTCTGCTCCGTGCCCCAGGCAGGCATTCCAGTGAGCCGGATGCCGTTGTGAATGGTGTAGTAAAGCTCTCCATCCGTGAGGTTCTGCGTGTCGGGCAGACGCATGTCAGGTGCCTTCGGATAAAGGTTATGGCCGATTTGTGTCTTTCCGTTGCCGTCGTTGCCGTGACAAATGGCGCAATGATCGGCGAAGTGAGCTCTCGCATCGCTGAGAACTTCGGGGGTCGACGCGAAGGGATTCGTCGCGTTGCGTTCGGAGGCCGGAATCGACAGCCTTCGCGCCGTCTTAGCCACGTAAGTTTCAATTGCTGACGGATTATCCCGCGCGCTGAAGCCGCGTCGGATCGCCACCCATCCGAACAGCGCGGCTCCCGCGATGCCTGCAGCGGTGATCGATAGAAGAAGAGTCCGTTTTCTCATGCTTACCCTTACTGGGGGTTTGCGCCCATCTGGAACGGGATATTGACCTCACGCACCGGTTGGTCGATTCCTCCTGGCTGCGAAGGAGCTTCGAGGCCATCGGTGAGCAAGTAGGACTGTAGGGAAAGTGAGCTTGTGGCGAAGTTCTCCAGCGCCGTGATGTAGGAGACTTCTAGCTGCATCAGTGTTCTCTGGGCGATGAGGACATGCGGATAAGCTGCAGCCATATCCTGGTATTTCTTCGTGTACATCTCATACGCCTTTTGCGCCCTCGGTATCATCTGATTCTTGTAGCGCTCGACTGCGACTTGCGAGAAGGTGTAGTTCTGGACGACGTTTGCCGCCCGTTCCCGCAAAACGAGCTTCACGCGCTCTACTTCGCGCTTCGCCCTCTCCGCGTCAGCCTTAGCGGTGGCAATGTTTCCCTGGTTGCGATTAAAAATTGGAATTCTCACCCCCACGTCGGCAAAGCCCTGCAGTCCGACAGATTTCCCGTCAGCCAACAACTCGCCATTCTGCTGCAACCCACCGCGGAGTTGCAGGTCGGGAATCGGCTCCCGCTTCGCGCGAGCCAAGGCTGCTTCGGCTCGTTTGATGCCGAGGTCAGCGATTCTCACGGCTGGACTCTCATTGACGATTTTCTCCACCAGTTCATCCGCATTGACGGGCGAAGTGTCTTCGAGTTTTCCTTCGAGCTTCATCAAGGGAAGCCGCGGATTCCCCACCACCGCGGCCATGGCTTTCCAAACCCGCTGCTGGTTCTGTTCGGCCATGGTGACCGCGAGTTGTGCCTGCTGCGCTTCCACTTCCGATTCGAGCACGTCGGGAGCGTCCGCTTGGCCGACATTCGCGAGCTGATGGGAGGTCTCCACAGCATCGTCGGCAAGCTTGCTGAGGTTTTGCCGCAACGCCAGCGTCTGCTGGGCAGCCAGCGCTTGGATGTAGGACATCCGCACGTTTGTGATTACTCGCAGTTTTTGCTCCTCGGCCTCTGTTTCCGCCTGTTTGAGCTCGTGGTCAAAAATCTTTCGATTCAGGCCGAGCTTTCCACCTAGCACGATGTCCTGCTGCACGAAAAATCCCTGTTCGCCCCCGTGAAACGACCCGCCTCGGATCTGTTCGCCCTGATAGCCGACGATGGGGTTTGGGTAGAGTCCCGATTGCTTCTTCCTGCCTTCCGCCGCTTCGATGTTAGCGGCGGATTGCCTAAAAGTCGGATTGCTCTGCAAAGCCATCTGTTGCAGTTCTTCAAGTGTGATCGTCTTCTTCTCGGACACTGAAGTTTGCGCTCGTCCCGGCAAGGCGACCAGTAACAAAGACACAGCAAAGCAGAATGCGAATCGGGTTGCACAACGGAGTGGTGACACGGTTTCTGCCCTCACTTCCAGAAGTTTCACCGGCGTAATCAGGTTATTCATGTTGGTGCTCCATTCCCGGCATGTCCATCTTCATTGGCTTATTGCCTTCCCGCTTTTTTCGAAGCTCCATGATTTCGTCGTACTTGTCTTGAGGAAGTACGCGGACGAACGTCATCATTCCCGCCATGAAGCCGCTCCAGCCGGGACGCAGGCCGAAGTTTTCAGGTTTGTCGATCATTTGATCCATCGCCATCATGGGACCTTCCATGAAAGCATCCTGCGGAAAGCCCGGCACGGAATTCGCGTCCTTACTGACATCGGGCTTGCCCATCTGCATCCCTTGCGGCTGCATGTCGGGCATGTCTTGCTGCGGCATCGGGTTCTCGGCTTTGAGCGGAGAATTCGACATAGTTTGCTCCGCTGTCGAACCGACGCCCATTCCGCGGCCCAGGCTTGGACCGTTTTCCTCGGAGGTCGCACTTCCTTGTCGCAGCATTCCCATGCCGCGCTCCATGTCCAGACCCGCTGGCATTCCATTTCGGCGTGACATCGGGCCGACCATCGACGACATCTGGTTCATCATGTGGTGCGGAAGATGGCAGTGCAGCATCCAGTCGCCGGGATTGCTGGCAACGAACTCCACATCACGAGACTGTGCGACTCCAACGAGGACAGTATTGCCGGGCCCCCAAGTTGATTGGGGCTGGCGGCCTCCTTCAGTTCCCGTAACTACGAACTGGTGCCCGTGAAGGTGGATCGGATGGTGGTCCATCCCCAGATTGATAAGGCGGATGCGGACGCGCTCTCCGTGCCGCACAATCAATGGAGTGTTGGCGGGACCGGATTTTCCGTTGAAGGTGAGCCAGTTGAACTCCATGTTCATGGAGTTCGGCACGTTGATGTTCGGCAAGATGGCATACTCCTGCATAATGATTGCGAAATCTTTATCGGCGCGCGGCTTGTATGGCTCCTTGGGATGCATAATGAACGCGCCGATCATTCCCACCATTTCTTGCATCGCCATGTGTGAGTGGTAGAAATAGGTGCCTTCCTGGTGGAGCGTGAATTCATAGATATATCGGCCACCGGGAGGGATCGGATCTTGAGTCGAACCAGGCGCACCGTCCATCTCATTCGGGATTTCGAAGCCATGCCAGTGCATGGATGTCGCTTCGGGGAGGTGATTGTCCACGATGATCCGAACGCGATCACCCTGGTTCACTTGAATCGTTGGCCCCGGAGCGCTGCCGTTGTAACCCCAGAGGTCAACGATCCGGCCAGGAGATATCTCCTGTTTAACCGGCTCGGCAATCAGGTGGAATTCCTTTACGTTTCCGTCCGTGCGCCACGGAAGTTGCGCAACGTCTGGCGTTTTCACGGAAACCATCTGACTGTTGCCGTGCTCGGCAACCTGGTCCATGTGCTTCATATCCATGCCCGCTCCGCTTTCCTGCGAAGCTGCAAACAGGTGAGGCGAGGCGGCCAAACCTGCGCCCAGACCCAAAGTATTTCTCAGAAAATCACGTCTGTTCTTCATGGTTCTTCCTCTTTAAGACTTGGCGGACCCAGCTGTCCGCAACAACTCAACGGACACTGATCGAAGAAGGATGCACAGCCTAGCAATCGACGTGAAGTCGCTGCTGTGGCCATACCGTTACGAAAAGGAGAGGAGGAAACTCAAATGCGAAGGATGGAAAAAGACGCAGCACGTGCAGGGGACCGAGCAGGTGGGCCGCTGTCCAAACCCCATACGGCGGTGAAATCGGGGGCCAGAAACTCCGCCGTTGTACTTAGGACGACGGTACTGCTCCGGACTACCGTCACCTGAGGAACAACTTTTCTCCAAACGTTGAGGCGTTCCGACGTGACGCAGCTCGTCAGGCACGATTGCGACACCAAGACCGCACTCACGGCCACAACAACTGGATGATCCATGACTGAGTGATCGTGAACCATTCCCGGCATACTGTCTGAAGTCTGACTGCAGTGGCGCTGACTTTCCGCTCGCGCGTGGCGTTCGCACATGAACGCGCAGACCCCGGTCGGAGTAATCCCGGCGAGCAAGACCGTCATGAGAACTATCGAAGTTACGGTTCTTCGAGGCACTTTAGAAAACTGTACCTTAGACTGCATGAGACGCGCAAACCTGCACAAGGGCGTCCTTGCGATGCCGCTGTGCGCCGTCGGATGTCTTGGAGTTCAGGTGACACACACTGCTAGGCATCGCCGCAGGAAAGCGATACCAGAGCACTCCGTCTGAAAAGACCCCCTGGAGCGCTCGTTAATTGGGACCAACGCCGACTGCTCACAACCGATGATCAAGCGACGTTTTCCCATTTGTGCCTAAATTGTGCCTATACAACGGGGCGTTGGGCTGAGAATTCTTGTTCCGCCTCGGCCCGTTAAGGAGCAGCCATGCAAAAAGGAAGTCTCATTCGCTCTTCACGTCGTCGAGGACCAGATGTTTGGGAGTACCGCTGGAGAGAATCTTGTTCCGGGCAAACGAGAAAGCATCGCAGAATCGTCATCGGGACGCTCAACACGCTCAAAGATGAATCGGCAGCAATGAAGGCGATCTCGGCCTTGCGGAGAGACATCAATATTAATGATCGCCGAATGAAGACTAAACCGTTGAGACTCGCGGAACTTATCGAGCATTTTCGCCAGAGAGAACTCGCCGCCGACAACGAATGGAAGACCTTATCAACGAGGGTCACATACGAGGGCTACCTGAGAAAGTGGATCGTGCCGAGGTGGGGAGCGACCAATCTTAGCGCGATCAGAGCAGTCGAGGTCGAACTGTGGCTCCGCACGCTTCCACTCGCCCGAGCCAGTCGAGCCAAGATTCGGAATCTGATGAGCGTGCTCTTTAACCACGCGAGACGGCATGACTTCACAGACCACAATCCCATCACCCTCATCCGCCAAAGCGCAAAGCGGCGCACTGTGCCAGAAGTGCTCCTGCCTTCCGAAATCAACCGACTCGTTCACAGTTTGCGTAACAGAGAGAGGACTCTTGTTCTCTTGGCTGCGGGCACGGGGCTTCGCATGAGCGAACTATTCGCTCTAAAGTGGCGAGATGTCGACTTCGCCGGAAAACAGGTTAGCGTCCTGCGATCTATCGTTAAACAATCAGTCGGCCCGTGCAAAACAGAAGCGTCCCAAAAACCTGTCCCCCTCGATCCACGTTTGGTTCGGACTCTTCGTGCTTGGCGTCGCACTGCTCGCTTCCGTCAACCGACGGACTGGGTTTTCGCCAGTCCAGTCCGCCAGGGGAAGTTTCCATTCTGGGGACAGGCCCTCTTGCGACATTACATCCGGCCGGCTGCGGTGAAGGTGGGCATTACCAAACGAATCGGCTGGCATACCTTTCGGCATTCGTATTCAACGTTGCTGAAGGCAAGTGGAGCAGACATAAAGGTCATGCAGGAATTGCTTCGGCATGCGTCCACACGCGTGACACTCGACACGTACACTCAGGCTGTAACGCCGGCGAAGCGAGCGGCTCAGACCGCGGTCGTCACACAGTTCTTTCCCAGCGCGAAGACCGCTTAGGGGACTGCTACCTAAATTAGGGATGTAAATTGCTACGAAAAGTTGTGCCTTTTTGTGCCTACGAGTTTTTGGGCCAACCGCTGGAAGTTGTTGGTTCTAAACTGGCGTCCCCGACGGGATTTGAACCCGTGTTACCGCCGTGAAAGTAACCGATTGAAATTAAACGGTACGGATAGCCCTCTAGGGCACTTATCGGACTGTGGAGACGGGTTATCGGACTGTTAACGGACTGTGATGGCCAGGTGCTAAGGAGCCTGAAAATCATGGACCCGACCCTTCTTTCTCTGCTGGATTCCATCCCGCAGAAACCACCGCGCTCCAAACTCGAAACTCACCGCGAACTGATTCGCCAGTTGCGGGGCAAAGGTTGCACGTATCGCGACATCGTTCGCATCCTTCACGAGCGTGTCGGCCTCGACGTGGCAGTCAGCACGATTCACTCGTTCATCAAGGTTCGCGCAAAACATCGAAAGCAGGTGCAGTACGAACTGCCACCGCCCGAACCGCAATCGCCCGTGGCCACCCGCATGAATCCCGAAGACTTTGCCTCCCGAATTGCAGCGCTCAAAGCAAAGCCAGTCGAGCACAAGGGAAGACCCAAGCACTTTCACTTCGAAGAAAGCGAGCCGTTGAAACTCGTCGGCCAGGGAGGATCGCGATGAACGCCCAACCAAAGAAGAAACGAGTCGTTTTCACCATGGGTGGCAAAGGCGGAGTTGGCAAAACCGGCCTGATGGTCGCCCTAGCTGAGTGGTTCGAAGCCAATGAGATTCCGTTCACGCTGCTCGACCTCGATACGGAAAACAAGGTACGGGGCTCACTCAAGCACTTCTTCAACGGGTCAGTAGCCAAGGTCAATATTCACACGCCAGCCGGTCTCGACGCGTTCGTAGATCATCTCGAATCCGGCGCGGCGATTATCCTCGCCGACATGGGAGCCGGTTCGGGGCAAGTAGCGAGTGATTGGTTCGACGCGATGTATGAGGATGTCGCGGCCACCGGCGCGCGCTTCACTGCTGTGGGCGTTGTCACTCCAGACCCGGCAAGCGTTGAGAGTGTCCTCGCATGGGCAAATCGACTGCAGGAACGGGCGCAGTATCTGATTGTCGAGAATGCGACGGGTCCCCAGGCAGACTTCAGCTATTGGGACTCGGCTGAACAGGCGATCCGTTTCCGCGAAGCACTGTCGCCGATCGTGATTCGGATGGAATTTCGTTTGGCGGAACTGGAGAACCCAGCCCGGCAACACGGTGTCCGCCTCGGCCAGGTTGCTACAAGGCAAAATGTGGTCACCGAGTTGAAGCGTGCCTCTATCGTGATGCGTGCCGAAAGCTATCGGCGGCATCTATTCTCCGAGTTCGACCGGGCGAAGGAGATGTTCCTTCCATGAGGACCGATCAGGAACTCCTCAATCCAGCGGGTGCAGAGTCGGAGAGCCAAACCCTGTTCGATCAACTGGCGGGACTGGTGCCGGCTGAACGGCAGGCGGAATACTACAGAGTCATCGCACACACTCGCACCCTCAGCCCAAACGATGAGGTGCTCCGCGTACTGGAAGCGATGGGCATCTTGGCGCTTCTCACGCGAGAAACGCCCGCGGCGATCGCGATAGAACGGAAGTCTTTGCAGAAGATTCTAGAAAATGCTCTATCTAAAACTGATGAAGTTGAGAAGCGAATGGCAGCATACACGTCACGGCTTGAGTCGCGCATTGCGCAATTGCCGAAGGAATTGGAAACAGGGTTGGACCCGCCTCGAATCGCGAAGCTGCTGGGAGAAAGCCTGCGCCAGTGTTTTCAGCAATCCGGTTTGCCGGATACCGCCAGAGCGCTTGGCCAGTATTGTTCTGAAATGAACTCCGTTCAGAAGCAACTTGCGAGCGTGCTACGAGAAGTAGCTCACGCTGACATCGGAGTGATCGCCAAGGTCAGAAGCGCCAATGACTCGCTTCTCCGGAGCATGACTACAAGAGCACAACAAATGGACGACTTCCTGGTTAGGCTGGAAAAGCAGGTCTGGGCGATTTGGCTGCCTGTCGTTGCCAGTGCTGCTCTAGCACTGGGATTCGCGTTAGGGACGTGGTTTGACAACGTGCGACAAGGAACGCCGGAAGCGCCAAGTGGCGCTCAGCCACAACAGATGCCAATGCCGGTAGCCCCTGCGCAGCAAGTCGCTCCGCAGCGGCACACAAAGCAACATTGAGGCAGGTCCTGATCGTCTGGGAGCTTAGAAATTGCGCAAGATCTTAGGATGATTCGGAGCTCTCTGACGAACATGACCCGCGTGCATCCAACACACTCTCCATGGTCCCCCGAGCACCGCCCTCGGGATGCGATTTCTAGTATTGAGTAATCTAAAGTACTAGTTTATATTTCTCATGTGCGATATATCCAAAGAAGACTGGCAGGCGTGCTGTTGGAAGCAGCTCGACACTTTCCTGCGGTTGTTATGACAGGGCCTCGCCGTGCTGGCAAAACCACTCTTCTTCGCAGGTTGTTCCCGAAGGCCCGCTACATACTGCTCGAAGACCCCGACATTCAGGCACGCGTACGTAGCGATCCCCGCGCGTTCCTTGACGCGCTGCGCCCTCCAGTTGTCTTCGACGAGATCCAGAATACCCCCGAATTACTTGCCTACGTCCGCACGGTTATCGACACAGGCCCGCGCCGAATGGGGCAATGGCTGTTCACAGGCTCCCAGGAGGCTCCGCTCATGCAGGGCATCAGCGAATCCATGGCGGGCCGGGCTGCCATCCTTCAACTCCTGCCGTTCAGTCTCGCGGAAACCAAGAAAGTGAACCTGTTACACGGAGGATTCCCAGAGGTGCTCGCCCGGCCCAAGGCCCGCAACCTTTGGTTTGCCTCCTACTTGCAAACGTACTTGGAGAGAGATGTCCGGGCGATTACAAACGTGCGGGACTTGGCAACATTTCGCCGTTTTCTCGCCCTTCTGGCGAGTCGTCACGGCCAGATTCTGAACAAGACCGACCTTGCTGCACCTCTCGGGGTCACCGTGCCCACGATTGGCGACTGGCTTCACATACTTGAAGTGACAGGTCAGGTCATTCTCGTGCCGCCTTATTTCGAAAACTTCGGAAAGAGACTCATTAAGTCACCCAAAGTGTACCTGGGTGATTCCGGCCTTGCCTGTTACCTACTGGGCGTGACATCATCGGCTGAGCTTGAGCGATCACCCTTCCTGGGACCTTTGTTCGAAGGCTTCGTCGCAGCAGAGATACTCAAGAGCCAAGCCGACCGAGGAATGCGCAAGGAACTCTACTATTTTCGTGATCAGCAGGGTCTGGAAGTGGACTTCCTCATACCACGCTCCAATGCCAAGCTGTGGTTGGTAGAAACCAAGTCTGCAAAGACTGTTCGGCCGTCTATGGCGTCTCCATTGATCTCTCTCCAGCGAGCACTGCAAAAGCGGTCGACAAGGTTGATCGTGGTCCATCGAAAATCGCGACTACAAGTAACTACGGCAGCGATCGCTAAGGGGGTTGAGGCGCTCGACGTGGAGCAATTTGTCGGAGAACTTTTAGCGACTAAATGAGTTCGAATTGCGAGGCCAGCTCTCGACGGTACCAGTAATTGTTCTCGAACGCCGGTTATGTAGTGTAAGTCGTGTGCCTCAGAAAACCAGACAGAGTTTGGCGCAGGGATTAACGTCCATCTTCCCGGTTGGGAACGCCTGGACAACCCGGCTGTTCTGGTATTTCCCCAGCTTGTGGTCTGCTTAGCTGTGGTTTTACGCAGTTTACGCTTCCAGAAACCGAGCTGCGTCTACTTCGGGAAGGTTGCGGCGTAGTGTTTCGGGCTGCTTGATGGCCCGTTCATTGCGAACAAACGGCCGAGTGCTCTGCACAGATTCTCTTGTAGATGTGGCTTTCCTCTTCGCGCTGAAGATTGGTCAGCACATACCCGCACAGAATATCCACGTCGTAGGTCTTGGCGATCTCATCCCAGAGGTGTTCGAGCTCAATCGCTGCGTCTGCTTTACCTTGTACCCACAAGATAGGTGCACATTCACCACAAGCTGCGACACGGGGAAGCTCCCCCTTCGCGCCTTTAGCCGCTGCTGCGATTAGATCGCCCGCGACTTTCAGGAATTGAACGGGGTCAGGCAGATCATTCACCATGAAGGTCGAGAGCGTCTCGGCAACATCCAAAGGAATATAGCGTCCTTGTTCGATGGCGGCACTGATGTTCAAGCCCTGTTCCTGCAATCTGTGAAGAAGACTCTTTCGGTGTGACTCGGTCGCGATCACGATGACGGCATTGCCGGCCTTTAGGGCGGCTTCGATAAAAAGAGTAAAGCTCTCCAGAAAGGATGCGTCTTCAGAATAGAATTGAACCTCGTGGCTACGAGTGATCCCCGCCTTTCTCGGTACAAGCGATGGGAGAACCTCCTTGTGGCAGAGGTCGGCAGCTTGCACGTCCGCAGTGTGGGTGAAACTGTGACCCGACAATCCGCTACTGACAAACTGCCTGCCGTGACGAACTGCTTCCACAGCAGCTGACAGTTCGCTTCCGGCGTATGCTTTAACAACATAGCCCAGAGCCCCCAAGCTGAGAGCTCCTTCCACCACATCGGTAGAAGATTCCTGACTCACGAAGAGTATTTTGGATTTGGGGGAGAACTTGCGGATTCGTCGAGCGGCTTCGATCCCATTCAGCGTTGGAAGCCCGATGTCGAGCACAATCAAGTCCGGCTGCAGTTCTTCAGCTTTGTGAACCGCTTCCAATCCGTCTGACACTTCGCAGATGACCTGCAATTCCAGGCCTTTCTCCAGCGTCGAACATACGAATCGCCGGAACGGTTCGTAATCATCGACCACAAGAACCCGGACTGTTGACGTTTCCAACCCTCCGCCTCCTCAGGCTTGAAACCCAACTCTTCGAGTTTAGTTGCTGAACTCTATTAGATAGATTGCCATACGCCGCTAGTTCGGTCGTTGCGCAAGCGCAAGGTTCGGTCATTAGCGCTGGCTGTAGGGAGGGCTAATAGAACGATTTAATACTACTCTTTGCTCGTCGCTTATACGACAGGTAATCTCAAGCATCTGCGACACGAGCACTCGTACTCGGGCATGCCGGGGCGTGCTGTGTGGGCGCAATCACGGCAGCCGAACCGCCCGTCCTTTATGGGGCATTCATCGGTCTGAAGTCGATTCCTGCCGTTGGGTTTCAGGCGGCGGTTCAGGCGGCGGTACAACTGGCGGGCCATGGAAAGACCGGCTGGACCTAGTTGATTGCCTTAGTTGAAGTCTTTGAACCTGTTCTGGAAGCCGGGCAATTTCCGAAATGCCTGTCAGTTCTGACAGTTGTTGCAGGCTCCTGCTGAACATATAACTCCTCCAGCTTACCAATCGCACGCAGCTCGGTTGCCAAGGATCAAAGCCCAATGGATCTCTACCCACGAAGTTTCGGCGAAGGCCTCGAAGCGCGGATGACGGGACCAGGCAAAGGCCGCTTTGTCCTGCAGCCCCCCGCGCATGTTCCTTCATACATACAGGGGACAACTCGTGACGGATCAACGATCGATCTGTTCCCGTGGATTCCCGAAACGTACTTTAAAGCACTTCTAGGCGCTCTAGGCACTTTAAGCACTTCTTGAGAAGCTTGGTCGAAATCGACAAGAAGAAAGATTCTTTGAAAGGAAGCAGCATGCATGGTGGACGGTCTCTATACGAATATGTTCTCGTCCGCCCATGACGCGAAGACTAACACCAGCCGAGTAGCGAATAGGCTCGAAATCTGTCGGACGAAGTCGGACGCCACAGCCGACCTTCAGACGACGCGGTGATTTCAGCCCGGTCTCGACTCTCGCTGCAGGAGATTCTATGAGCGAGATGCACGAAGCAACGCCAGTCAGCCAGCCGTTCCCTCATTTCGAGAGGTTAGTCGATTCGCGCGAGGCGGCAGCCTTGCTGCAGATCCACCCGAAAACACTTCAACGGCTCGCCCGCAAGGGTGAGATACGCGCCATGCGGATCGGAAAATTGTGGCGCTTCCGCACATCCGATCTCGACGCGTGGGTGCATTTGAGGTTAAAGTTAGCCAGCTATCCGTACCGTCCCTAACCACGGAGGATCGTGATGAGACGGACGAGATTTCAGCAAGGCA
>Ga0193751_1000926_pt1 | contig 20005 bp, 15 predicted proteins | sample L1c2metaG_FD_143050 | JGI IMG/M metagenome (GOLD analysis project Ga0193751, IMG submission 143050) | Soil microbial communities from a riparian zone of the East river system, Colorado, United States - L1c2 | ecosystem: Environmental > Terrestrial > Soil > Riparian zone | place: USA: East River... | reverse complement strand
GCTACGTTTTGAGAACTGGCAGAGAGAGTGGGATTCGAACCCACGTTACCCTTTCGAGTAAACACGCTTTCCAAGCGTGCGCCTTCAGCCACTCGGCCATCTCTCCGGCGAGAATCGCGTTGGAAGGAACAAATCCCTTTACACAAGTTTCGAAGGCGCCGCGAGCTTGGGCGATAGCGCAGCGCTTGTTCCTTTCGATTCTATGGGGGAAGTTGGCGAAACTGCAACCCGGAAGGAACGGCAACTTAGGAGTATCGGATCTCAACGAAAGATCTTACGAAACATCTTCCGGAGAATCCGGGCTTACCGTGGACGCGGGAGCAGACGTTGTCGAGATAGTAGATGCCGATGCGCCGGCCGCGGCGGCTTTCGCGAGATTTCCGTTTCCAGCCGACACCGGCAGCGGAGGAACTTTTGTATTGTCCACTACATGATGATTGAGACAATAGAGCGCCAATTCCAAACGGTCTGCCACTCCAAGCTTGTCGTACACCTTACGCAAATAATTCTTGACGACCTGCTCTGTGGTTCCTACGCGCAGCGCGATTTCTTTGTTCTTCATTCCCTGGGTTACGCAGGAAACGATCAGCATTTCCTTGGGCGTCAGTTGAACCTTGGGACGCGATCCCGTCGGCCGATTATTTTGGTTGCGATAGGCTGCCATCACCCAACGAACGCCTTGACTGTCGAGCCAGGTCTCGCCGGCCACAACTTTGCGCACGCAGTCTACCAACAGTTCAGGCTCTACCTCACGCGATACAATGCCGTGCGCACCCCGGCGGAATAGTTCTAAGGTCAAATCTTCATCGGCGCCGGGAGTCACCACCACAATTCGCAATGGAGGATTTTGGCGCAGCAGATTGGCAACCGCTTCCACTGGATTGGGCGTAAGGGCGGCCTCGAAGATCAACACATCCCCGGAAAACTTTGCCACGGCAGATTGCGTTTGGGCCAGCGTCTCCGCCTGGCCAACCACGCGAATGTCGTCTTCGAGCGCGAAGACCTTGCGCAAGCCGGCGCGGAAAATGGCTTGCGTATCAGCCAGTATCACTCGGACGAACTGGCCTTTGCCGCCGTCTTCCCCTGCTCCGAGCCCTGCTCCGAGTTTTTCTTCCGCGTTAACGGGAATGGTGGCCATTCGTTTCCTTGCGATTACGCTCGCTCGAAATGGTATTCATCAATTACTACGCCTACGGCGCGCCGGCCTTGATCTTCGAAGCTGCGCACCACTCGGCCCCGACAATCGATTTGCACAGCACGCCGTTGGCGGAGATGTTCTCTGTCTCAGCCGAATATGCGCTGTCGTGTGTTTTGACCGAGGCGGCAAGGTGCAACGGAAAGCGCGGCGCACTCTGCATATCTTCGTAGTGCCCTACGCTCGCCGGTTTCTCGGTCGTCGGTGCTGTGCCTTCGGCTGCCACGCTAAGAAGCCCTTTCCTTCCGGCCGCGCCGTTGCGCCTTCCGGACTTTCATCCAACTCAAGGCAGCGTACACCCGGGAATCCGGCCGACAAAGTTACCGAAGTCATTGAACAAATGGGGTTAACTGCTTTTCTTTGAGTGAATTAGGAGAGGTCGACAAGATCGAAGTTGGAGCCTGAAACAGCCCATTCAAGCCGTCGACTCGTGGGCAAAACCCGGCCAATTCCCGGCGAATGCCGGACAGAAACGCATTTTAGAAATCGCGGAATGCCGAAGGCAAGGCTGACGGATTTCTTAAAACTTCGTCACTTCAGTGAAATTGAACTCACCCACCTTCATCGCCGGAACCACCATGTCGAATGACTCTTCGCCACAGGACCTGACCGGAGCGCTCATTGCTTCCACATTCGAAAGCATATGGATAAGACTTTCATTGAAGCGGAAATTTCTGATTCCACCCTGCACCCGTCCATTCTCCACGTAAAACGTTCCGTCGCGAGTCATTCCCGTCAGCATTTTCTCGAAGGGCTCGACTTCACGGATGTACCACAGTCGCGTCACCAGTACTCCGTGTTCTGTCGACGCGATCATCTGCTCAACCGTCTGCGGATCGGACACCGGAGCGAACACAATGTTAAGCGGCATCTCTCCCATTTCGTTCGGCAAGGCGAAGCCGTGGCCGGTCGCCGCGATCGGGCCAACCTTATCTTTATATTCCGAGCGCTTCATTCTTTCCGAGGTTGCCCGGGCGTAGACGACTCGCTTCACGATCCCGTTTTCAACCAGGCTTAGCTTCTGCCGTCGCACTCCCTCTCCATCAAAGGGAGAACCCACCTGCAGAGGATGCGCCACATCGTCCCAGATGGTGATGTTGTCGCCAAACAGTTTCGTACCGATTCGTCCAGTGAGAAATGACCTCTGATCGAGAATCGACATGCCTGAGAAATCCCAGAACATGAAGCCCACAATGTCGAGCACAGCCGCAGGTTCGAGAATAACCGTGTATTTCCCTGCCGGAATCTCGCGAGGACGCGCCGAATCGATAGCTTTCTGCGCCGCGACCTCCGCCAGGGCCAGCGGGTCCACTTTCGCCACATCCGGAGAATTTGCCTTTTGCCAGCCGGAAGAGTCCTCCGCCAACATGGTGATGGAAACCTCCGCCGAAGTCTGCGTATGCCATTTGCTCAATCCGCGCGAATTGAAGATGCCCTCGAAAGATTCCCCGCTGGAGAAAACTCCGGCGGTCGTGAGGCTGCGCTTCTCAGCGACACCTACAATCTGCTTTACGCCTTCAGCCCGCATTTCGGGAGTAATGCAGGCAGTTTCCACGAAGTGTCGGGAAGGTGCTGGTGTGGGGACGGGCGACTCACCCGCATGGCCGGCTGCTTCCTGCTCGTCCGGCATCGGCAACAGATCCGGGTCGGGATGCTGCACCCTCGCCAAACTCTCCGCCGACCGGACGACTTGCCGCAAACTCTCGTCATCAAACTTATTAGTGAAAGCCCTTGCCGTCTGTCTCGCGAAAACACTACGCACCGAGACCACATGGTTTTCCTCGGCCATGTTCTGATGAATGGTGTTGTTGGCGAAGCGAGTCAGCGCAAAATGTCCGCCCGAGAAAAGCACTTCGACCTCATCCGCGGTCGAGAGTTTCTTGATGCGATCGAAAATTTCGCCGGCTTTGTCGAGGGTGAGCATGGGAATCGTTCTCGCGGTCTCCGCTCAGGGACTCTGTGGCCCCATATCTAGCTTCCTTTAAATGCGCTCCCTACTTTTATCCCACGGAACCGCGACGGGGCCGCTCCGTGCCCGGTTCCTATCACCTGCTGCGGTTGGCCCTTCCCGCAGTTCGGAGTTCCCCAGAGAGTCCACTCATCGCGTGAGCAAATGGCGTCCAGCGAGTTCCAGAATTCCGTCGTAATGCCGGAATACGAAGGGTTCTTCAATATGCGAACGCGCTTGCCATTCTTGACTTCCCAACCAATCTCGCAACCGAACTGGAAGTTGTAGCGCTTGTCGTCGATCGACCACGATCGATTCGTTTGCAGGAGAATGGCGTGATCGGTCCCGGCGATTAACTGCTCCAGGCTTAGAGGTTTCTCCCCCGGCAGCAGACTGATGTTGGTCATGCGGATCATCGGCAGACGGTTCCATCCTTCGGCGCGCAAGGTTCCACCCGATCGATTCTCACCGATGGTGTGCGCCGTATCGCGCGAACTTAGGTAGCCCGTGAACAATCCGTCGGTGATGATCGGCGTACACTGCGCCGCGACTCCTTCGTCATCAAAGCCGAAGGTCCCCAGCCCCGGACCGTGCTCCGGGCGCGCGTCTGCGACCACATTTACCAGTTCACTCCCGTAGCGCAACTTGCGCAGTTTGTCTACCGTCAGGAACGATGTCCCCGCAAAATTCGCTTCCATCCCCAGCACGCGATCCAGTTCGATCGGATGTCCCACCGACTCGTGGATCTGTAGCCCGAGTTGCGAGCTGTCGAGAATGATGTCGAACTTTCCCTCTGGACATTGATCGGCGTGATGCAGCGCAACCGCCTCTTCCGCAATGCGGCGCGCGTTTTCCACTAACTTCAATTCTTCAATCAGTTCATATCCTTTGTTCTGCCACTGTCCGCCATAAGAATTAGGATACGAGCGCTTCTGAATTTCGTTCCCGGCAAATGCATAGGCCGCGTAACCGGCGCCAGTCGAAAGTTTGGTCTGGTGAATGTCCGCGCCCTCGGACGAAACAAACCATTGCTCTTCGCGATTAAAATTCAGGTTCGCCTCCGCCAGAGTAACGCCCGCAACCGAGCGCAACTCCGCGTCAATCTTCAGCAGCAGTTCAATGTTTTGTTCGACTGAGACCGTGAATGGATCAATCTTGTATGGCGTGCTCCACTCTGCAACCGCAGGTTTTTCCGGAGCAAGCCGAACGTCCTCGCGCTTGACTCTAGCCGAAGCGCGAGCGATCTCCACGGCCCGGGCGGCAGTTGCCTCGACGGCGCCGCGTCCCAGTTCTGCGGAAGCGGCGAATCCCCACGCGCCATCGACGATGGCCCGCACATTCATGCCCACCGATTCCGCGTCGGAGGCGCTGCCGACCTTTCCGTTTTTAGTAGTGAGCCCGCGGCTGCGCTGCGCGATCACACGAACATCCGCGTAGCTGGCCCCTCGCAGCGCGGCAACGTTCAAGGCCCAATTGGCAATGTGCTTCATCGCAAATTTAAATCTATCACGGAGGCGCGGGGGGACGGAGAGGGTGAAGATGACTTAATATGTATCGCGTAGGAGCGTCACTATTTGACTGAGCCTGGCGAAGTCAGGATCAATGAGGCGTATAGCGGCTACGAAGCCCCGCTTGATGTCGCCCAAGTCGTTCGTAGATTGCTTGCTCGGATCCCTGAGCAGTACACTCGCGGTCTTGACTGCATCGTCCTGACAAACCTGTCAGGCCAGCCACGTAGAAAGCGGCTCGGCAAAACGACTTCACGAGGACGACGCGTACCGCAATCTCGGATAAAGGGCCTCTATCATCAGAAATGGAAGGGGCAACGTCCCTGGATCGAACTCTACGTGGATCAGATTCTTAGGCGATGGCCAAGGTGGACGCTTTGGATACCGCTGCTGCGGGACCTAGCCCTTGCCGATGTCTTCTATCATGAACTCGGCCATCACGTGCATCTCTTCCTGCGGCCTGAGTATCGGGAACCAGAAGACGTGGCAGAGAGTTGGCAAAAGAAATTCGTGACTGGATTTCTGCGCCGCGAATATTGGTTCCTAATTCCGATCTTTAAAGCCATTAAGCTACTGCGTGGCAAGCGATCTTCCGCTTCCCCGTCGTCCCACCGCTAGGCTAGGCTAGATTGTTTCGTCCTTGGTGACAACGGAATAGGGTCTATGGCGTAGCCCGCGCCTCCGCCAACGCCTTCTTCACAGCCAGCAATTCCTTGAGCACTCCGCGCAGCTTGGTCGACTCCAGAGCGTTCGCTCCATCCGACTTCGCTTCCTTCGGATTATCGTGGACTTCCATGAACACTCCGTCCACTCCCGCCGCCACCGCCGCCCGCGCCAGCAGAGGAATGAACTCTGGCTGGCCGCCACTCACCGCCGGGCCGCTCCCTTCGGACTGTGAGGAAGGCAACTGAACCGAATGAGTCGCATCGAAAACCACAGGAGCAAACTTCCGCATGATGGCCAGCGATCGCATATCGACAACCAGATTGTTGTATCCGAAACTCGCTCCGCGCTCGGTTAGGAAAACTCGAGTGTTGCCGGCATCGCGGCATTTCTCCACCGCGTGGCGCATATCCCACGGAGAATTGAATTGTCCCTTCTTAATGTTCACCGGGCGACCACTCAGCGCGGCCGCCACTACCAGATCGGTCTGCCGGCTGAGAAATGCCGGGATCTGCAAAACATCCGCGACTTCGGCGACCTTGCCTACGTCTGCCGTCTCGTGCACATCGGTCAGAACGGGCACTTGGAGTTGTTCTTTAATCTTTTTCAGAATGCGCAGACCTTCCTTTATTCCCGGCCCGCGAAAGCTGCGAATCGAAGTGCGGTTCGCCTTGTCATAACTGGCCTTGAAAATGAAGGGAAACTCCAGCGCCCGCGTCACCCCTTTGATAATCTCCGCCATTCGGATAGCGTGTGCTTCGCTTTCGATCACGCATGGTCCCGCGATGAGGAATAAATCGCCGGATCCGATGTGAACATCGCCGACTTGGAATGTAGTGGTCATTAGGAGCGAACATAAAGAAACAAATATGGCCACGGATTTGCGCGGATGAAGATACCAATATCAAGAAGCAATCCGTGTTGATCCGTGCAAATCCGTGGCGAGTTATATTCGCACTCTTTCAGGCCGATGAAACATCTCCACGGACGCGGTCTCTTTCTCTGCGCGCCGCTTCGTCCCGTAGTCATATGCCGCCCCCACGAAAGTTCTGAATAGCGGATGTGGCTCTAGCGGCTTCGACTTGAACTCCGGGTGAAACTGGCAACCAATGAAATGCGGATGACCGGGCAGTTCTACCATCTCGACGTAAGTCCCATCCGGCGTCGACCCTGATATGCGCAATCCCGCAGCGACCATCGGCTCCTCGTATTCGCGGTTGAACTCGTAGCGATGCCGGTGCCGCTCGCTGATCTCCAGCTTCTGGTAGATCCTGTGCGCCAGCGTGTTGGGCTCGATCTTGCAAGGCCATGCTCCCAGCCGCATCGTACCGCCCAGTTCTTCCACGCCGCGCAACTCGCGCAGCTTGTAGATCACGCGGTGCGGCGTTGCGGGATCGAACTCGCTCGAATTCGCCTCGGCCAGTCCGACTACGTTGCGGGCAAATTCGATGCACGCCGTCTGCATGCCGAGACAAATGCCAAAGTACGGAACCTTTTTCTCGCGCGCATATCGGATTGCCAGCAACATCCCTTCGATGCCGCGCTTGCCAAATCCTCCGGGAACCAGAATTCCGTCGTAGCCTTCGAGTTGCGCCTCGTAACTCTTATCGCCGTCCGCGGATTCTAAACCCTCGGCTTCGATCCAATTGATCTGCAGTTTCAGGTTGTGCGCCAGCGCGCCGTGTACCAGCGCTTCCTTTAGTGATTTATAGGAGTCTTCGTACTCTACATATTTACCCACAATTCCGATTGTGACCGTATCTTTCGGATTGTAGACGCGGTGGACGATATCCTCCCACTTCGACAAATCACGATCCTTCGCCTCCATGTGCAGATATTTCAACACCAGCGTGTCGACGCCTTCGTTGGCGAACACCAGCGGGACCTCATATACCGAAGCCACGTCCTTCGCCGTGATCACCGCCTCATCGGCGACGTTACAGAACAGTGCGATCTTCGACTTGATATCCTTCGCCAGAAAACGGTCGGTGCGGCACAGCAGAATGTCTGGCTGAATTCCAATGCTCAACAGTTCTTTCACCGAGTGTTGCGTCGGCTTAGTCTTGAGCTCTTGCGCGGCGGCAATAAACGGCACAAGCGTTACGTGCACGAATAAAGTGTGCTCGCGGCCCAGTTCCTGCCGCATCTGGCGGATCGCTTCCATGAACGGCAGCGACTCAATGTCGCCCACCGTACCGCCAATTTCCACAATCGCAATATCCACGTCCTGCGCGACTTTTTTCATCGCGGCTTTAATCTCATTCGTAACGTGAGGAATTACCTGCACTGTCTTGCCCAGATAATCGCCGCGGCGCTCTTTCGCGATGATCTGCTCGTAGAGCCGCCCTGTCGTCCAATTATTGTCGCGAGAAAGCTTGGCGTGGGTGAAGCGCTCGTAGTGGCCGAGGTCCAGATCGGTCTCAGCGCCGTCGTCGGTGACGAAGACCTCGCCGTGCTGAAACGGCGACATGGTTCCCGGATCGACGTTGAGATACGGATCGAACTTCATGATGTTGACTTTCATTCCCCGGCTCTCCAGCAGGCAGCCGAGGGAGGCCGCGGCCAATCCCTTGCCGAGGGAAGACACAACTCCGCCCGTCACAAAGATGTACTTCGCTGGCATCTCTTCCTCGCTTTAAATTGTTTTTGAAAATTGGTGCAGGTGGGGTGCACAATCAATTATGACAGAAGAGGCCTGTGGAAAGCACGAAAGAAATCCTACTGAGAAGTGCCGCGCGTTGACTATCTCCGCGAGGTCAGCGAGAATACTTGAGGTTGTCCGCAACGGATGACTCGTAGTCGTGTCCCCACAAGTGGGCCTGTGGCGCAGCTGGGAGCGCGCTTCCATGGCATGGAAGAGGTCGCCGGTTCGATCCCGGCCAGGTCCACCAATTATTCTCTAGAGTTTAGGGTCGTATTTCAATCGGTGTTCCATCCGGCACTGTCTGCCAGATCTCGTCGATCTCTTGATTGGTGACGGCGACGCAACCGTCCGTCCAGTCCTTTAGTCGATGCGATGCTCCCACCCAACCGTAGCCTTTCGGAAGGCCATGCACAAACACGTCTCCGCCGGGGGAGACGCCTTTCAATCGCGCGGCGGCACGGTCTCCTGCGTTGGGGTATGAAATATGAATCGATTTGTAGAACTGGCTATGTGGGTTGCGTGAGTCCAACACGTAGTTTCCTTCAGGAGTCTTGTGATCGCCCTGCCGCGTCTTCGGTCCGACGGGATCCCCGCCCAGCGCGACGTTGTAGGTCTTGATCATTTTCCCTTGCTTGAACAGTTGTAGCGTGCGTTCCTTCTTGAGGACCACAACCCGGTCAGCACGCAATGGCTTGGCTGCCGTCTGCGCGACGCTCAGCCCATACAGCCCTAGCGTAAAGGCAGCGAAAACCCAAAGGCGCATGCCTGATTATAGCGATGCGATTCCGTCAGGTGCTACGCTGTTGAGGTGAACTGTTTCAAACACAGAAAGCTCGTGTGGAGACGGCCGCCTCGGCTGTCTCGCCAGGGCGGAGCCCGGCGTCCCCAGCACTACTCTCTCCAATTCACGCTCATCAGTGTCCTCATCTGTTTATTCGCGGTGCTGCCCGCCTCGGCCGCCACCTGGGCTGTCCACGCTCAGCCCACCCGCCTGGTAAACGGCGCTCCGGTCCTGTTTCAAGTGAAGCCTCCCGCCAAGTTAACCTCCCTCACCGGCAAGTGGCTCGGGCACCAACTGACCTTCAGTTACAACACGGCCACAAGAACGTGGTTTGCGTTAGCAGGCGTGAGCTTCGAGACCATGCCGGGCAAGTACACACTGGAACTATCTGCCGTGCGGGCAGCAAATAAGAGTCCACAGACATCGGGGGACACGACTTTCACGAGAACATTCATCGTCGCCCGCGCCCAGTATCCTCAAATTAAAGTGCCTCTCACGGTTGAAAAGAAATTCACCGAGCCCTCCCCCGAGCAGGAACAGCAGATCGCAGAATCCGTAAAGGTAAAAGATGACTACCTGAACCGTGTTACTCCAGACCGTGAGTGGGACGGCAAATTCACACCGCCCGCCGACGCGGCCATTTCCGATGTTTATGGTTCGCAACGAATCTTTAACGGCAAGGCGCAGCGCCCCCATTACGGCCTCGACTTCCGGGTTCCCACGGGAACGCCGGTGGCGGCTATGAATTCAGGCAGCGTGCTGTTGGCGCGCTTCCTGTATTTCGAAGGCAACTGTGTTGTCATCGACCACGGGCAAGGACTACTCACCCTCTATTTCCATCTTTCCGAGATTAAAGTGAAGGAAGGAGAATCGGTGAAGCGCGGGCAGGAAATCGGACTGAGTGGAGGTACTGGACGCGCTACCGGCCCTCACCTTCACGTGGCCGTGCGCTGGCAGGGCACATATCTCGATCCTGCCCGCTTGATACAGATGATGCTTCCATAAGGGTTCGCCGATTACGCGGAAGACCTGCTGCGCTCACGCAGCAGATTCTGCAGACTCCCCTTCAATCCCAGGTTCCGGATCAACCGGTGCAGATAATTCGGATGTACGCCCAAAATTCCCGCAGCCTCGACGTAATTGCCGCGTGTCTGCTCGACCGCGTCGAGGATCAACTGTTTTTTCAATTCCTTGACGCTGGCATGATACTTTCCCTCTTGCATCTCTGCCGGCGATTCCTGCTCCAGCAACGATTCCGGCAAATCCTCTAGCAGCACGGCGTCCGACGATCCCATCACCAGCGCCCGCTCGATGGCGTTTTCTAATTCGCGCACGTTGCCCGGCCATTCGTAGTTCACCAGAGCGGCCATCGCTTCGCGAGACACCGGCTTCGGCTTCACCTTACTGCGCTTGGCATACTTTTGCACAAAATGGCGCGTGAGCATGGGAATGTCATCGCGGTGTTCGCGCAGCGGAGGCATCGTCAGCTTGACTACTGCAAGCCGGTAGTACAGATCCTGACGGAATTCACCGGTGCGCACCGCTTCGGTCAAGTCACGATTGGTGGCGGCAACCAGCCGGATATCGATCTTGATGGACTGTGTTCCACCGACACGTTCGAATTCGCGCTCTTGCAACACGCGCAACAGCTTCACCTGGAGTGCCTGCGCGAGTTCCCCGATTTCGTCGAGAAACACCACGCCGCCGTCGGCAACTTCCAGCCGTCCCTTCTTCTGCGCGGCAGCGCCCGTGAACGCACCTCGCTCGTGCCCAAACAGATCGCTTTCCAGCAGGGATTCCGGGATTGCCGCGCAATTGATCGCCACAAATGGCTTGTTGGCACGGTGGCTATTGCGGTGCAATGCACGAGCTAGCAACTCCTTGCCGGTCCCGCTTTCTCCCTCGATCAGCACTGTTGATTCCGTGGGCGAGACCCTAGCCAGAAACTGGAAAATTTCCTTGATGCGCGCGCTTTCTCCGACCAGGCTCTGTTCCTGCCTGACTTCCGTGGTAAGCCGCTGGTTTTCCTCCTCCAGCCACTGCACCCGCCGCGCGTTGTCCAACGCCACCGCGGAAACTCCGGCGATCGCCGTCAACAGTTGAAGATGATCTTCTTGAAAGCGGTCGGCAGCGTCTGTGCTATCTAGGTAAATGCATCCGATCGAGCGTTGAAAAACAGTCAGAGGCACGCACAACAGGGTTCGGACTTCGGAAGCCGCCAGACTTTCCACATCGCGCAGCTTACCGCTGGCTGGAACGTCCATGCCCAGGATGGCGACATTTTCCTTCATCACCTGGTGTGCAATGGTTCGGCTAACGCGCACCAGTTGGGGCTGTCCCGCATGCCGCGTTCGCGCATAGAGGCAATTGAAGTCTTGCCCTGCGCTCTCCGCCAGAAGAATCGCGCCCCTGCCGGCCGGCAACACTTCAAAAATCAGATCCAGCAATTGCGCCTGCAATTCTTCCAGATCGCGGATAGCATGCACCACGCGACTTATCTTGAGCAGCGCGTTCAGGTTTCGAGCTACCTGCGACGTCGCGGGCAGTTCGCGCTGCAGCCGGTCGGGCTGCAGATACACTACTTCTCTGGGATGAATCAGCCTGGTTTCAGCCATGGGGTGGCTGTCATCGAACTCAACGCGGCTCGCGGGAACGGCTTGCTCCTGCTCTTCCAGCAGAAACAAGAACACTGAGTCGCCGGTCGCGATCTCGTCCCCGTGCCGGAGCCATTGCTCTTTTACAGCCAGGCCGTTCACCAGAGTCCCGTTGCGGCTGTCTAAATCCCTGATCTGAAAACGCCCGTCTTCTTCTCTTCGCAACAAGCAGTGTTTGCGGGAAACGGAGGCGTCGGTTACGGGCACCGCGTTGGTTGTGTCGCGGCCCAGAGTGGCTTCTCCCTCCGGCAACGGAATGGTCGTATCTTTTGCTGGGCCGGCAATCACCAAGAGTCTAGGGCGCAATCGGGCGTCTCCCATTCCGTGCAGAACTTCTTATCACAGGTTAGGGAGAAAAGCATGAACGCTCTGAACCATTTCCAATATCCGAACGGTTAGTCCGACTATCCAATTAGATAGTGTTTTGTGATTTTGCGCAGCGCGGAGGTGGGATCCATCGAACGAGCAACGGTGCTAATAGCTTGTAGTTAATGGGATTATGTCTATTTCTCTAGTTGGTGGCTGAAGATGCAGGTTTGGAATCCTGCATGCACTCTCGAAAAGTGCGGATTCTTGGCAAAAAGCGACGGGGGAAGCGCTTTCAAGCAGTTCTTAGCCGAGATCGCTAGTCAGAAGCTCGGGGGACCCCCTCATCGAGCTTCTGACTTTTTTTGTTTTAGACTCTCCAGTGTAAGGAGATCAAGGGGGTATGGAGCAAAATCGGAAAGGGCACGGCTCTTTCGCCGTGTCGTTAAGACTGCAACGCGTCGGCTTTATAGCCGCTGCGGTTAGGCACTCTGCGCGGCCTCGCTCACCGCGCCCTGACTCGTCAACACTGGCTCCGAACCGGAGATCGCAATCCCATCTTGATAGCTAACCGTCCTGCCAGAAATCGCCGGCACTCGCTCCCCCGGCACCAGAATCCCAACTAGGTTCAGCGGATCCGCCGCCGACAGCGTCACCGTCTCTCCACTCAGCGGCAGCCCCCGCATCGAACGCACCGATTCGACGGCGACGGGCAGAGCGAACTGCTCGCCCAGGAACCCATCTACAAATCGGCCTCCACGAATCTCTCCGCGATCTTCAAGCCTGCGGAATGCCATCAGCAATTCGCGCCAAGGGGGCAGGTTTGATTCCCGCGCCAGCAGATCGCGAATCACAATTCCATAACGACGCAGTAGCATCCAGCACGCAGCTTCGACGGCTCGATTCCTCTCCGCCGCCACATCCGCATGCAGCACTGCCCAGCGCCCCGAACTGTGTCGCGGACGCGTGCCGCGCCCACTGCCCTGCCCCGCGCGCCGTTTGGGATCGATCAGGGCGCGCAAATTGTCGAAGCCATCTGCCGTAACCAGACCAGCCGCCACCAATTCCCAAAGTCCCGTCTCGATCTCCGCCTTGAGCTTGCCCGTTCCGCGCACGATATCCGCGAAAAATGAAGCGCCACGCTGCCGCAGAAATTCGAGCACTAACCCAGCCCCATGGCTCAGCCCACTGCCTGGGTGCCCCACTTCTCCCCGCTTTTGGGAGAAGTGGGTCTCTCGCGGAATCATCCAGTCCGCCTCCTCGCGCACAAAAAACGTGATCGGGGCCACACTGGTCGGAATCACCCTCCGCTGCCGGGGCGCTGGCGCTTCTCCTGGCGACGCACCTTGCCCGTTTGCTGACTCGCGCGAATCCACGGTCGCCGGATGCGGCGACAACCGTCCCCATCCCACGGCACCGGTCAGGCAGAGTTGATCCAGCCACTTCGGATCGTAGTCGGCAACCCGCCGCGAAAGCACCTGCCGCTCCCAGGCATTCGCCGGAATTTCAAATCCCTGCAACTGCTGCAGCACTTCCAGAGTCCCGCGCTCGCCCGTGACCTGCGTTCCCGGAGTCACGTGCTGCCACCGCATCAGCCAACGCATGAACGCAGCTGCGGTCACCGGCTCAATCTGCTTCCGCAGCATCCCGACGGTAAGCCGGTGAATCCGGGCCAGCAATCGCCGCTCGCACCACTCGATCTCGTGAGTCTGTGTAGGGACAGCCGCCCCGGGCCGTCCAGTTTCCGATTCGTGTGGCGCGGGCGCCCCCGCCCGCGAGGCAGCACCAGTAAAGTTCCCTCGCAGCACGGTCCCGCTAGCTTCCATCCTCAGCAGCGCCTTCTCCATATCAGAAGCAGGCAGCCCCACCTGATTCCCCAGTTGCGACCCCGTCACCGGCCCCAAATGCGACATCCATCCGTTGACCAGCGTCAGCAAAGCATCATCCCGAGAACCTTGTCCCGACTCCACGTCAGCCAAAGTCTGCTCAAAGTTGGCGGAAGGAAACAACGCCGCGAAGCTCCGCGCCCGCTCCGCCGCCACCCAGTAACGCCGGCGTCCCGCCGGCTGTTCCGAGAGCGCCTCGCTCTCGGTGACGATAGCGACTCCAGCCCTACCTTGTTTCACCAGACGTTCGAAATATGACGTCCACTGGCTCGGAGCGAGACTCATGTGGGGACAGCCGCCTTCGGCTGTCCGGCTCAGCGCAGCTGAGCCACCCTCACCGAAAAGTTGAGTGCCCTCGGCAATGACGGGTCGAGCTTCGCTCGACCGGACAGCCGAGGGCGGTTGTCCCCACATGGCAGGCGAAAAATCCTCCGGCAGCGCCACCAGAGTATGCAGCACATCGTGCAGTTCGTCCGCATCCCGCACGTCCGGCCAAGCCTCTTCCCGCACCTGCGCAATCGCCCCCGGATCCAGTCCCCCGACTTCCTCCAACACCGACTCCGGTAGCATCCGCCGCATGTTGACCGCTCGCGCCCGCCGCTCCTCCAGCGGCGCGTCATCCAAATATGCGTACGGATTCGCGTTCAGAATCTCGTGCGAGAACTGCGACGGCACCGGCGTATCCACCGCGATCACGCGGATCTCACCCGAAGCCATTCCGCGCAGCAGCGACTTCAGCCCATCAACATCCATCGCTTCCGTAAGCACGTCTTTCATTACTTCCCCGACGAGCGGATGATCGGGAATCTTTCGATCGCCATCAATATTTTCGAAGCAAGCCGCGGCATCGGGGAACACCGACGCCAACAAATCCTCCGAACGCATGCGCTGAATTTGCGGAGGCACTTTCTTGCCGTTCTGAAAACGCAAAAGCGCCAGGGCCCGGTTCGCATCCCAGCGCCACCGCGTCGCGAAGATAGGAGAATCGAGAGCCGCCTGCTCTAGAATCGGCTGCACCGTCTCCGCCTGCAAGAAATGGAACACATCGCCCAGCGGAAAACTGTGCTGCTCCGCGAGCGCGATGTTGAGCCCGTTATCCGTGGCCGCCGCCTGCAATTCAAAATTAAAACCCACGCAGAATCGCTTCCTCAGGGACAATCCCCAAGCTTTGTTGATCCTCCCGCCAAACGGCGCGTGGATCACCAACTGCATCCCGCCACTCTCATCGAAAAATCGCTCGGCAATCACAGTGCTCTGCGTCGGCACCGCCCCCAGTACGGCTCGCCCTTGTAGCACGTACTCAATGATTTGCTCCGCACCCGAATCATCCAGCCCGCACTCCGCCTTCAGCCACTTCACAGCCTCAGCCACTTCCGGCTGCGTCGCCGAAAATCCTGCCGGCGAAGTGCTCGGAAGCATCTCGCTGATCTTCTGCCGCAGTTCGCCGACATGCGCCGACAACTCTTGAGTCCGCGCCGGAGCTTCTCCCCGCCAGAACGGAACGCTTGGCGGCGCACCATGCGCATCCTGCACCAGCATGCGTCCCGCATTGGTCTCAATCCGATAAATCATCCATGATGTGTTTCCCAGCAGCATGATGTCGCCGCGATTGCTCTCCACTGCAAAATCTTCATCCACGGTCCCCACGACCACGCCGTCCGGTTGCGCCACCACGGTATACAGCGAGTTGTCAGGAATCGCACCTCCGCTAGTGATGGCCGCCAGCCGCGCGCCTCGCCGCGCCCGCAACTTCCCATTCACCCGATCGCGATGCAGGTACGCCCCATACCTCCCTCGCCGAGCCGCGATCCCTTCGGACAACATTTCAAGGATGGAGTCGAACGTCTCCCGCTTGAGGGTGCGATAGGGATAAGCCCGGCGTACCAGAAAAAACAACTCGTCCTCGCCGCAACCCTCCCCGTGTGGCGCGGGCGCCCGCGAATCCGCAAGAACAACTTCCCTATCGAGATCCGAACTTGTCACGCTCAGCTTGGAACCAGGACCGGTGCCTTCGCGAGCGACCGCATCGTCCCCGTCGGTACGCGGGCGAGGCGCCCGCGCCACATCGCCGCTTGCGGCAGCACAGATCGCCACAATCTGCTGCGCCAGCACATCCAGCGGCGCTTCCGGAATCATCAGCCGATCCAGATCGCCTTGCTTGATGGCTCGCACGAGCGCCGCACACTCCATCAAATCATCCCGCGTGGTAGCAAACAATCGACCCTTTGGAACCGCCCCTCGCCAGTGACCCGAGCGTCCAACTCTCTGCAGCGCCACCGCAATGGAGCGTGGAGAGTTGATCTGCACCGCCAAGTCCACCGTGCCCACATCAATTCCCAGCTCGAGCGAGGCCGTTGCCACCAGCACCCGAACCTGTCCTTCTTTCAGCTTCTTCTCCGCCGCCAGCCGCAACTTGCGCGACAAGCTGCCATGATGTGCCGCTACATTCTCTTCGCCAAGGCGCTCACCCAGTTCATGACACAGCCGCTCCGCCATGCGCCGCGTATTCACAAAAATCAGCGTCGACCGATGCTCATTCACCAGCGCCACCAAGCGGTCGTACACTGTGTCCCACAACTCGTTCGACGCAACGGGTCCCAGCGGCATGGGCGACACTTCGATCCCCAAATCCAATTTCCGCTTGTGCCCGATGTTGACAATCACCGGATCGGGCCGTTCTTCATTTCCTTCAGAGCTGCCCGTGAGAAAGTGCGCAACTTCTTCAATCGGCTTTTGCGTCGCCGACAGCCCAATGCGAACCGGCGGCTTATGAGACAGCGCCTCGAGTCGCTCCAGCGACAGCGTAAGATGTGCCCCGCGCTTGTCATCCGCCACGGCATGAATCTCGTCCACGATCACAGTTTCAACATCCCGCAAGATCGCGCGGCTCTTATCGGCGGTAAGCAGGATATAGAGCGACTCTGGGGTGGTCACCAAAATGTGCGGAGGCCGCTTCAGCATGCTGCGCCGCTCGTGCGCCAGCGTATCTCCGGTGCGCACCGCCGTGCGAATCTCCGGCATCAGCAGCCCACGCTCGCCCGCTAACGCAAGAATTTCCCCCAGCGGCCCTTCAAGATTTTTTTGAATATCGTTACCCAAGGCCTTCAGCGGCGAAACGTAGAGTACTTCCGTCCGGTCGGTCAGATCCCCAGCCAGAGCCTTGCGCACCAACCGGTCAATGCAAGCCAGGAATGCTGCGAGAGTTTTGCCTGATCCCGTAGGCGCTGAGATCAACGTCGTGCGCCCCGCCAGAATGTGGGGCCAGCCCTGTTCCTGCGGCTCAGTGGGAGTGCCAAACTTCCGCACAAACCACTCCGCCACGAGAGGGTGGGCCCAAGCTAGGGACTCGGGAAGGGATTGCATTTTCGTATTTTAGTCCGAAATTTAGTTTTCGCCAACCATTCGCCCAGGCTCTCTTCGTACCTGCAGCCGTTGTCAGGAATTGACTACGCAGGGGGATGCTAGAATCGCCCGCATGCCCAAACTTTCCGCGACCGTCCGTGCCCGCAAAATCAGGCTCCTTCTCTTCGATGTCGACGGCGTCCTCACCGACGGCAAGCTCTTTTTCGTTCCGCAGGACTCGCATCAGCCGCCTAGCGGCGATTCCGCGGAGCGGACTGCTCAAGGCCAGGTTGAAGTGAAGGGATTCCACGCTCACGACGGCGTCGCCCACTCGCTAGCCCGTATCGCCGGCCTCAAGACCGGACTCATAACCCGTCGCAGTTCAGAAACAGTAGCGCTTCGCGCCCGCGACTTGAAACTCGAATACGTTCGTCAAGGAATCCAGGACAAACGCACCGCCTTGGAAGAAATCGTCAAAGAGGAAGGAATCAGGCTTGATGAAGCTGCGTTTGTGGGCGACGATGTGATCGACTTGCCCGCCATGCGCGCCGCGGGCTTCGCCATCGCCGTGAAAAATGCCCGCGCCGAGGTGAAGCAGGAAGCCCACTACGTGACGGCTCGCGCCGGTGGGGAAGGCGCACTCCGGGATGCGGTTGAGTTCATTCTTAAAGCGCAAGGCAAATGGAAGAAAGTTGTGGAAGACTACATCGGCGAGGGCAGTTCAAAAAGCTGACAGCTCAAACAAAAACCCACCGGATGCTTGCTTGGGGCGTGCTCGGGTCAGCATCCGATGGGCTACCGTTTCTCCTTACTCACCCTGTTGTTTTCAGGAGTATGTGAAAAAATTAAACACCACAAACCGCCTGCGTTCCGTCTATTTTTGTAAACCTTTGTAAAACTTCAGCGCAGCGAACACTTGATGTAAACTCTGCGACCGTCACTCCGGCAACGTGGGAGGTTTCGCGGCCATCATTTCCGCGAAGCGCTTGTCTTTTCGCAGACCGGCGAACTCCACGTCTTTATACACATTATTGAAATCTTTGTATCCCTCCTCCAGCGCTTTTCTCAGATATTCGAGCGAGCGTTCCGAATAGCCCATCTTGGCGTACAGTTTCGCCACGGTGTAATCGTAACGGGCGCGGTCCCCCGGGCTCGGCAACTGCGCCTGCACTCCTGCGCGCGAAGTGCGCTCGAACACATCGGGATCCAGTTCTACCGCGTGCTGATAAGCGACGACGGCAGGTTCGAACTCCTTCTTGGAGAACAGAGCCGCCCCCAGATTGCTGAAGAATGACGCGGAAGTGGCGTCAATTGCAATTGCCCTGCGGTATTCTTTGACCGCGGCGCCATATTTCCTCTCTTCATACAAGACTACGCCGCGGTTGTTGTAGGCATCGGCAAACTTGCGGTCGACTTTGATCGAATGATCAAACGATTTCTTGGCCTCGCGATAGCGCTGCATCATCAGTTCGGTGATGCCGATTTTATTCAGTAAACTGGCGGAGTTCGGTTTCTTGGCCAGCGCAGCGCGATAATAATCGAGCGCGTCCAGATAAAGCTTCACCGCGCGCAGTTGCTCGGCTCGCGCCTCAAGGTCGGCGGCGGTTGCTTCCGGCGCCGGGGGATCGATCGTCCGCAGCAGCGGTGGTTTGACCTGAACTTGTTCGGAGTGAGAAACCTGTCCCCATGACACCATTGATAGGCCGCAGATACAAAGGCAGGTACAGAGAAAGAGAGACGAGACAGGAACCAGCAAAACTCGCGGGCAGGACGACATAGGCCACCCCCAGCTAGTGCCCATATTCTGGCACAGTTTTGGCCAGCTGGCGAAGTATTTTGAGCGCTGCGCGCCAGGCGAAATCGGAGCGTTGATTTCTCCACTGCTGATTTCTCTACTAAAAGAAAGTCTGGCCTTCCCGGACCGGATGTTTTGTCAGGGATGCGCCCGGTCTGTGCCGAAATTGGGGTATCCCCCTCCCCCCCCAAATCTTTGGAATCTTCGAGTTAGCAAGAAATTCCCCGCAAAATCTTGAGCGGCAATGGGTTAGAGGTCAAAATCTTGATAACAATGGAGTTAGAGCCTGACTCGCGATTTCTTCGCGCATCGCCTCCGCCTTGGTGATGATCTGCTTTTTGAATTTTGAGGTCAAGGTTGGATGTCACAAACTGGGTTGTGGAAAACCGAGGAAGGGTTTCGATCCAAATCCTACTCTTCGAACGGGCCGCGTGATCGATGAAACGGATAACTTCCGGCTGGCCGACTTGTCGGGGTTCGGACATTTCCCGCTGCAAGGCTTCGAGTTCGTGGTGCAGATCGCCGACGCGTCCGCTCCCTGCGATCGCTTCATCCAGGACTGAACGGCCCTGCATTTCCTCGACGTCCTGGCGAAAGTAGCCGGCCAACGCTGGGCACATTGGGGAGCAGTGAACAGAAATCAGGGATCGCAAAATTCACACTTGACATTAACAGATAATCCACTACCATATGGTTGTGGATAAATTAGGTACAACGTTTGCGGCTTTGTCTGATCCAACCCGGCGGGCAATGATCGAACGGCTCTCCCGTGGGCCTGCCTCTGTGCATGGATTGACGGAACCGTTTGCACTCTCGCAGCAGATGATTTCAAAACACATTGCCTACCTGGTGCGGGCGCGGATTGTGATCAAGACGAAGCGTGGACGAGAGAGTGTGTGCACGCTTAGGCCAGCGGCGATTAAGACGGTCAGCGATTGGGCGATTAGCTATCGCCGATTCTGGGAAGAGAGCTTTGACAAACTGGATGTCGTTGTAAATCAAATGAAGAAAGAGGAGGCCAGAGATGACAGAAAACACGGTTAGCGAAATTGAGCGGATGGTCGTTACAAGAGTTTTTGATGCCCCACGCGAGTTGGTTTGGAAGGCGTGGACAGACCCGAAGTACGTGATGCAGTGGTGGGGACCGAAGGGCTTTACTGCGCCCGTTTGCGAGATGGATTTTCGCGTTGGAGGAAAATTCCTCTGCTGCATGAAGTCGCCGGATGGGCAGGAGTTCTGGAATGCGGTTGAATACCACGAGATTGTTCCGTACGAGAAGATCG
>Ga0193751_1000925_pt1 | contig 20009 bp, 16 predicted proteins | sample L1c2metaG_FD_143050 | JGI IMG/M metagenome (GOLD analysis project Ga0193751, IMG submission 143050) | Soil microbial communities from a riparian zone of the East river system, Colorado, United States - L1c2 | ecosystem: Environmental > Terrestrial > Soil > Riparian zone | place: USA: East River... | reverse complement strand
GCCGGTTCGGGCACCGTGGATGAAGAACGGAGCCGCGACGAACGTCTGCGCGAGCACAACGGCTGCCGTTGTGAACGGCAGCTCGATTCCCAGCGTGCCCAGTTGCTGACCGAGCAGCCCGCGCCGCCCAAATGCCATCAGCAGCGCCACGCCGGCCACGACCGGCGGTAGCACGAGCGGGAAGTCGACGACGGTCTCGACCAGCCGCTTTCCGGTGAAGGTTCGTCGCGCCAGCAGAAAGGCGAGCGGCGTGCCGAAGAACAGGATGAGTGCGAAGCTGATCGACGACGTCCCAAGTGTTAGCCGGACTGCATCAGCGACAACCGGCCCGCGCAGACTCGCGCCGAACGCCGGCGCGCTTACTGCCCTCCAGACGAGTGCCACGATCGGGATGAGGATGAAGAGGACGAACAGCGCGCCGGGCGCGGCGAGGATCGCCGACGAATCGAGCCGGCGGGCTCTCATACTCATTTCCTGAGTATTCGTTACAGCCTGCGAGAAGGCAAGCCGAGCCACGGACAGTACACTGATACGCGGGATGGAGTGGATGCGATGACGACGTCTGGCGGACGCGCGCCGAGCCGTATCGTCTTGATTGGGCTGTCGGGGAGCGGCAAATCCGTCATTGGCCGAGCGCTCGCCGCCCGCCTTGGCTGGGAGGCTGCCGACAGCGACGAGCTGATCGAAGCGGAACAGCGTCGCACAGTTCCGCAGATATTCAGCCAGGATGGCGAACCGCGATTTCGCGCCCTCGAGCAGGTGGCGACGGAGCGCCTCGCCGGCTTGCCAAATGCCGTCATTTCGACCGGAGGTGGGGCGCCGCTCTCGGAGGAGAATCGAGCGCGGCTGTGGAACGATGCCTTCGTAGTCCGGCTGCAAGCTCGGCCGGAGACGCTGCTCGCCCGCATCGATGCTGGCAGCCGTCCGCTCCTCAGTGGCGATGAACCGCACCGGCGCCTCCGAACCCTCGCCACCGAGCGCGCGCCATTCTATGAACTCGCTGACTGGACCATCGCCACCGACGACCTTACCCCGGATGAGATCGCTGCTGAGCTGGAACAGGCATTCCGCCGCTTCGGCCCACGTCTGGTCGCGAGGCGGGGCCGTCTGGAGTCTGTTAGAGCGGATGGTCCGCCCACCCAGAGTTCGTCGAACGGCGAGCACATCGCTCCGGAGGACGCCGACGTGTCGGCCACCGTGCACGCCTCTGCCGGCGATTATCCAATCGTGGTCGGCTGGGGGATACTCGCTTCGCTTGGGTCGCGCCTGCGACGGCTCGGCATCGCCGGGCGTGTGCGCGTCATCACCGACGCCAACGTCGGTCCACTGCACGCGGATGCGGTACTGGCGGCGCTCGAGAGTGCGGACTACGACGCCCATCACCTGGAAGTGTCACCCGGTGAGGACAATAAGACACTCGCGGCCGCCGAGCGCGTCTTCGACTGGCTCATCTCGGAGCGCGCTGAGCGTCGGGAGGCGATCGTCGCGCTCGGCGGCGGCGTCGTGACCGATCTCGCGGGGTTTGCTGCTGCGACTTTCCTTCGTGGCGTGCCGCTCGTCCACGTCCCAACAAGTCTGCTCGGGGCAGTGGACGCGGCTATCGGCGGCAAGGTGGCTGTGGACCACCCCCTCGGCAAAAACCTGGTGGGCGCCTTCTACCAACCACGCCTCGTCGTCATCGATGGTGAGTTGCTCAAGACCCTGCCGCCGCGCGAATTGACCTCAGGCTGGGCCGAGGTGATTAAGCACGGACTCATCACCGACCTATGGCTCGTCGACTATCTGGAGGAGCATGTGGAGTCGGTGCGCGCCCTCGATCCGGAGACGCTCCTGCCGGTGCTTCGACGCAGCGTCGAGATCAAGGCCGCGGTCGTCAGCGCCGACGAGCGTGAGTCCGGTCTACGGACCACGCTTAATTACGGCCATACCATCGGACACGCGCTCGAGGCCGCCATGGCGTATCGCGGCCCTCTCCACGGTGAGGCCGTTGCCGTGGGCATGGCGGGCGCGGGCCAGATTAGCCGCCGGTTGGGGCTTCTGTCGGAGGCCGAGCTGCGACGCCAGAACCGTCTCATCGAGGCCTACGGCTTGCCACTGAAGTGGCCCGGCGCAGATATGAACCGCCTGCTCAGCGCCATGACCCTGGATAAGAAGATCACTGGAGCCAGCATCCGTTGGGTGCTCCTCAACGGCCTCGGACGCACGGCCGGCAGGTCGGATGTCCCCATTGATATGGTTCGGGACGTCGTCGGACGCCTGATCGGCGCCTCCGATCTGGGCGAAGGGCGCGCGAACAGTGGAATTTGAGCTCCTGGCCGGCGGGGCTTGTCAGGCGCGTGCCGGAGTGCTCCACACTACTCGCGGATCCGTTCCTACACCGTTGTTTATGCCGGTTGGCACGGTTGGGTCCGTGAAGGGCGTTGCGCCGGCCGAGCTGCGCCGTCTCGGCGCCCGGATAATCCTCGGCAACACCTATCACCTCATGCTCCGGCCCGGCGCCGAACTCATCCATGAGCTCGGCGGCCTTCATCGCTTCATCGGCTGGCGCGGGCCGATGCTCACCGACAGCGGCGGATTTCAAGTATTCAGCCTCGGCCATCTTCGAAGCGTCGATGACGGCGGCGTCAGCTTCCGATCGCACATCGACGGAAGCCCTCTGCGGCTGACGCCCGAGCGTGCCGTCGAGGTCCAGGAGGCGCTGGGAAGCGACATTCTGATGGCCTTCGATGAGCCTCCGCCGGCGGACAGCGATCGAGCGGCCGCGGCGGAGGCCACGGCGCGAACCCACCATTGGGCGCAGCGGTGCCTGCGTGCGCACAGCGGTACAGGCTCGTTGTTCCCGATCTGCCAGGGAGGGATGCACCCTGACCTCCGACGCGACTCCGCGGCATTTGTCGCGGATCTTGGCGCCGATGGCAACGCGATCGGAGGACTCGGCCTCGGCGAGTCGAAGCAGATCACCTGGCAGATGCTCGAGGCCAGCATCGAGCGCCTGCCTGGCAATCGGCCGCGCTACGTCATGGGCATCGGCGCGCCGGAGGATCTGCTGAACGGCGTGGCTCGCGGCGCCGACATGTTCGATTGCGTACTGCCGACGCGGCTTGGCCGTAACGGGGCTGTCTTCACTCACGACGGAAAGCTGAATCTCCGCAACGCTTCGCTTGCCAGGCGCGATGGACCGATCGAGCGGGGCTGCGACTGCGAGTGTTGCGCCGAGTTCTCGCTGGCGTATCTCCACCATCTCTTTCACTGCGAGGAGCTGCTGGGCTACCGCCTTGCGTCGATCCACAATCTTCGATTCCTCGTCCGGCTCATGGAGCAGGCGCGCGCCGCAATTCTCCGCGGCGGGTTCTCTGCCTTTCACGACGAGTTCAATAGCCGCTATCGCCCCCCGGATGAGGGCGTGCGCAGTGAACAACGTAAGCGCTGGCGTGCGGCACGCGCCCGTTGGTCACGGGCCGCCGGCATCCTCCCAGCCTCTGCGCACCCCGAGATTGTCGATGGCTGAGAATAGCCGGATCGACTGGGATGCAGTAACGGACGAGGTCGCCGATATTCTGTCGCGCTACCTTCGCATCGATACGTCCAACCCTCCCGGCAACGAAAGCGCCACCGCGGACTTCCTGGGCGAGATCCTGTCTGCCGAGGGGATCGACTTTGATCGCTACGAACCAGAGCCCGGGCGAGGCAGCCTTCGGGCCGTCCTGCATGGCGACGCTTCCGCAGGTCCATTGATGCTTATGAACCACACCGACACGGTCCCAGTGGAGCGCCAGTTCTGGGAGGTCGATCCATTTGGCGGGCTCATCAGGGATGGATACATCTGGGGTCGTGGTGCGCTGGACATGAAGGGAATGGGTGTCTTGGAGCTGGTCTCGATGCTGCTGCTGAAGCGGCAGCGGATCCCATTGCGCCGCGACGTCGTCTTCTTCGCGATCGCCGACGAGGAGGCAGGGAGCGAGCTAGGAATCGAATGGTTTGGGAAGCATCGCCCCGACCTGCTGGCGGCCGACTACTGCATCAACGAGGGCTCCTACGGTTGGGCGGACATGCTCGGGAGCTCGCGCCCGATCTTCGGTTACGCGCCCACGGAGAAAGGGCCCTGTTGGTTGCGGCTTCGGGTGGAGGGCCCACCAGGCCATGGCTCGCTGCCGCACGATCAGAACGCACTGGCGATCCTCGCTCGCGCAATGTATCGAGTGGACACATGGCAGCGCCCGCGCGTTGTGCTGCCGGAGTTGCGGCCCTTCTTCGACGAATTGGGCCGTGCGGGCTTGCTTCCGGTTGAGAACGCGGACGAGCTCGAGCGGGTCATTCGCGGTGACCGCATGCTGAATGCGATCACCTCAAACACGATCAGCCTCACCACCTGCCATGCGGGTATCAAGGCCAATGTCATCCCCGCATTGGCAGAGGCAAGCCTGGACTGCAGGCTGCTCCCCGGCAGCGATCACAGACAGTGGATCGAGGAGGTTCGCGCTGTCGTCGATGATCCTCGAGTATCAATCGACCTCATGTTCCAGTCGGAGACGGAGCCGTCGGATCCTGACTCAGAGCTCATCCAGATGGCTGGAGAGATCATTCGCGACTACGACGAAGAAGCGCTGTTCGTTCCGACCATCTCCTCCTGGTTCACTGACTCCAGGGTTTGTCGCAGGCTCGGCGTGCCCGCGTACGGTTTCATCCCCTTCCTGCTGACGTCCGAGGACTATGCGGGGATTCATGGCCACAATGAGCGGGTCTCGCTGCAGAACCTGCGCATGGGTATCCAAATTCTCTACGAGCTAACGCGCCGCCTGGCGGCGGCAGTCTGAGGAACCATCTGCCTCCCTGCTACACTTCCCATGCAATTCATCACGAGGTAACCCATGGCTGTTCGCTCGATCGTGCTGGCTCACGTTCAGGAGTCGGTTCTGCGACGGAAGTCGCTTCGCGTACGCGCCGTCGACAAGACGATCCGTGGCTTGGCAACCGACCTCGTGGACACGGTGATCGAAAACCATGGCGCCGGCCTCGCAGCACCTCAGATCGGGGCACATTGGCGGGTGTGCGTCGTCCTCAACGACGAGGGCGACGTGGTCCCCATGATCAATCCAGAGATTGTCCGGTCGACAGGGCTCGTCGACGACTTTGAGGGTTGTCTCAGTTTTCCTGGACTCTGGGGCCGCGTTGAGCGCGCGGTAACCGTCACCGTCAAGTTTCTCGATCTCAATGGCCGCCCGCAGAGGATGAAGGTCTCGAACATCACCGCGCGTGCCGTCCAGCACGAGATCGATCACTTGGACGGAATCCTGTTCGTCGATCGGCTCAGCGAGCCGGGTAAGCTCTACCGGCTTGACTATGACGAGGATGACTCGCCGATCTACGTTCCGATACAAGACGAGGACAAGCTGCCCGGCGCGCTCGAGACCTCCGGTCGCGTTCACCTCGCCTGACCGCGGCAGTAGCACGCGCCTGCCCGTCACGGTTGCCACTCCGCTGCGGATCCTCGCTTGTCCGCTCTGCCGCGCGCCGTTCGCACGCCGTCGAGGTGCTCTGCGCTGCGCGAGCGGTCACGTCTATGCCGTGAATGCGCTTGGCATACCGTTGCTCGGTCAGTCCGGCTCTGACCTTCCATACAGTCACGAGATGCGCCAGGAGGAAGACGCGGCCGCGTACGCCGCACTGCGCTCATTTGCCGCTGAGACGCTCGGCATGGGCGCGTCCGAAGGACTCTACAGAACCGTTAGCGACCTGCTTCATCGATCCCTCGCCGGATCGCAGCCCACGTGGCTGCTCGATCTGGGCTGCGGCCCCGGCCGCACGTTGGTTGACGCCGCGACAGCCTTTCCGCGCGCTCGCGTCGTCGGGCTCGACGGCAGCGTCGGTGCGCTCTCGGTGGCGTATGCCGTCTCGCGCCTGCGCGGCCCGGCCGTCGAGGCCGACCTTCGGCGCTGGGGATTTGGTACGCGCACAATCGAGGGCCGGGCGCTTCGAAACGTCTTCCTGCTGCAAGCGGATGCGGAGCGCCTTCCGTTCAGAGTTAATCCAGTTGGAGTCGATCGAAGCTGGCCGGGCTTCGACGCCGTGACCTGCGTGAACCTGCTCGATCGCACTGAAGATCCGCAGTTGCTTTTGGACGAAGTCGCGCGCGTCACGCGATCGGGCGCGCGCCTCGTGCTGACAACGCCCCTGAACTGGCGCCAGGCAGACGGCCGCCAATGGGATGCTATTCGGGACCTTGATGGCCTGCGACGTGCGGTCCAACTGACAGGGTTCGAAGTCGAGCTGGCGTTCGACGGCCTCGTCTATCGCGAGATCCTGGATTCGCGCGGGTCCGCTACCGACTGGCAGGTCGCCGTCGTCTCCGCCCGCCGTGCCACATCAACCTAACATCGGTGATTTGTGTGGCGGGTTTCAAACCCGCCCGCCTGCCCGAAGGGCGCTGCAGGGTCAGTCTGCGCACAGCCGCCAGTACGCGGATCGCCGCGCTCTGCTCTTACTCCGCCTCCTCGCAGGCCAGATTGCTGTAGCCCGACCGGAACTCCGCGACGGCGTCAATTGTTGGCTCGAACGAGTGCCGCAGCACGCACCCGACGTCGTTGCCAAGCAGATGGATCGAGATCGACGCCTCCGCACTCGCCGTCCGCACGCGGTGGATGTCACCCTCAGGCGGCAGCAGCTCGTAGAAGCTCAGTGGAAGCAGGCGCCTCTGCCGCACGAGGGTTAGGTTCGCAATGCCTTCCACGGACCCGTTATCGGTCCTGTTATAAATGTCTTCGTCCTGCTCGCCCCGGTAGAGACCGACCAGACCCCACGCGAGGTGATCGTGCACGGGAGTCTGCGACCCCGAGGGTACGACGAGACTCATCAACGTGAGGTCCTTGCCTGCACTGCGGTAGAGCAACCAGCTTGCAATGCCGCCGCCCATGCCGCCCTCTGGGTTGGGCGCGCAGAACTCGCCCGGTAACCAGCCCTGATCGCTGAGCAGCTCTGTGAACGCCGGTTGGAGCGATTGGACGAGCTTCGCGGGTCCGCCGATAGACGATCGCTGGTCGTGAACGGCCCCGATGAACCGGCGCATCTGTAGCGCATCACAGAAGAACTCGCCGCCGTCGCTGCCCTTCGTGCTCATACGTGCCGCCCCTTCCTGGCGCGATTGGCCGGACAGCTTCGAGTATAGCCGCCGGCAGGAACATGCTCGTGTATGTACAGCCGTATCTGGTGGCGGCTGTACAATCGGCGCATGACCCGCGAATCCGCTGCCGCTGCAAGCATCACCATGCGCGGTTCGGAACGGTTCGCCAGCGGTCTTCGCGCCGTCGGTCTGGGTCTCCTCTCAAACCTTGCACTTATCGTTCTGAAGGGCACGATCGGCGTCGCCGGCCACAGCCAGGGACTGGTTGCCGATGCGATCCACTCGGGCGCCGATCTCATCAATTCAGGCTCGGCCTTCGCGAGCCTTCTCGTTTCGCTGCGCCCGGCGGACCTCGCACACCCGTACGATCACGGCCGCGCAGAGGCTCTGGCAGCGACTTTTCGCGGCCTTTGTCATCGGAACCGCCGGGCTCGCCACCGGCTGGGAGGCGGTGAACGCTCTCCGCGCTGGCCGGACTGACGAGCCCAGCGCTATCACACTGTGGGTCGCGCTTGCAGCCCTCATAATCAAGCTAGGTCTCTATTTGTATGCGAGCCGCGTCGCGCGACTGGTCAAGAGCAAGTCAGTGGGAGCGGAGGCCCGCGACCATTTGACCGATGCGCTCGCATCGGCGTTCGTCATCGCCGGTATCGCGGGCGGGCGCATGGGTCACCCTGACCTGGATACTTTGGGCAGTTTTATCGTTGCCGGGTTCATCTTGTACACGGCCTATGAGGTCTTCCAGGACGCAGCCGTCGAGCTGATGGACACAAGTCTCAGCGCCCCTTTGCGCGAGGCGGTCCTGCGCTGCATAGCCGGTGCCCGCGGGCATCGTGCAGATATCTGGGATAGCGGGGCGAACCCTCGCCGACTCAACCGTCGTTGAGGTTCACTTGGATGTCGACCCCGACATGACTGTCCGGGAGGCCGCGAGGATTGCCGACGGGATAAAACAACAGCTTATGGATCAAGTGCCAGCGGTTACGAACGTCATCGTCGAGATGAACTCCGCCATGGACGAGCCGCATCGCCTATAGGTTCTGCCGGCCCTGAGCGCCGCCTCCGAGCCCCTGCTATAGTACCGAACATGACATTGGCTGGAGAACCAGATTGAATCGTCAGTGGCTGCTACCCGCCTGCGCCAGGGGTTCGCGATGCCAGTAGCTCAGGTCAACGGAATCGAGATCTTCTACGAAGAACGGGGCAGCGGCTACCCGCTCATCCTGAGCCACGAGTTCGCGGGCAGTTGGGAGAGCTGGAAAGACCAGATCCGCTTCTTCTCCCGCAGGTATCGCGTCATCGCCTACAACGATCGTGGCTACCCGCCATCAAGCGTGCCCGATGACCCTGCCGCCTACTCCGAAGAGCAGTCGGTCGAGGACCTGCGTGGACTAATGGACGCGCTGGGGATCGCGCAGGCGCACATCGGCGGGCTATCCATGGGCGGCGCAATCACCCTGAAGTTCGGCATTGCCTATCCGGAGCGCTGCCGGAGTCTCACCATCGCGGGGGCCGGATCGGGCACGACGAACAAAGAGCAGTTCCTGAAGGAGCAGAATGCCACCGCAACCGTCTTCGAAGAGCGAGGCTCGGGAGCGGTCGGCGAGTTCTACACCCGCGGGCCTGCACGCGTTCAGCTCCAATCAAAGGATCCACTCGGATTCGAGGAATTTGCGGAGCTGTTCGCCGGCCATTCGGCTCAGGGCTCGGCGAGAACCATGCGTGGCGTTCAGATGCAACGGCGCTCGATTTACGAGGTGCAGACGGAGATGAGCGCCTGCCGGGTACCGGCGCTAATTCTGACCGGAGACGAGGACGAGCTCTGTCTCGAGCCTGCACTCTTCATGAAGCGAACACTGCCGAATGCCGGGTTGGCTATCCTCCCCAAGAGCGGCCACCCGATCAATCTTGAGGAGCCGGCGCTTTATAACCAACTGGTTCTGGATTTCCTGACACGGGTGGAGCAGGCCTCCTGGAACCCGCGTAGCGAGGTCAGCACATCCATGCTGCCCGCATCAGCTCGGCCATGAGTGGAGATAGGGGGATTCGAACCCCCGACCTCTGCGATGCGAACGCAGCGCTCTCCCAATTGAGCTATATCCCCGCGGTAATCCCGATGATAGGTCGCGTTTCCGAGGAGTGTCAAACCGTTGTGATGGTGGTCAAACCGCTGTGATGGTAGTGATGTTGCGATGGTAACCCGATCCTTGGCCTCCGGCACGGGTGACGCGGCGAGGGAGCTCCTCGGGCGGCTGCCGCTGTTCCATGGCCTGCCGCCGAAGGCATTGGAAGAGGTGGTGCGCAACGTTCGGCTGCGCGGATTCAGCCGCGGCACGGTTATTTTTCATAAGGACGACCCTGGCAACCAGCTCTATGTGATTCTCAAGGGCGCCGTCAGCATCACGCTGGCATCCGAGGATGGCAAGGACCTCGTCTTGAGCATCCTTTCAGCCGGCGACTTCTTTGGTGAGCTGTCGTTGATTGACGAACAGCCTCGCAGCGCCTCGGCCGTGGCTGTGGACGATGACACCCAGACGCTCATCCTCCCAAGAGAGGCGTTCCTTGAGCCACTCATGAAGTACCCGCAGATGGCGCTTCAGATCATGACCCTCCTCAGCCGCAGGCTTCGGGAGGCCGACGCCCTGGCCCAGGACTCCGCGCTCCTCGACCTCCCCGGCCGCCTGGCGAGGCGGTTGCTCGAGCTTGGCGAGCGCCACGGACGGCGGGAGGGAGACCGGATCCGGATCAACCTGCGGCTGACGCAGTCGGAGCTGGCGTCGTTAATCGGCGCGACGCGGGTCGCCACGAACCGCCAGCTGCAGCGCTTTCAGCAGCAGGGTGTCCTGAGCTGGCAGGCTCAGCACATTACCCTCCTGAAACCGGCCGTTCTCCGCAAGTTGGGGTTGCTGTAGCGATCGACGATGAGCCGCTGATCGAGGGCGTCCTTTACTTAGAGGGAGCAGTAGCTATGGCGTTGCCTATCGCCGGACTTCACCACCTTGCGCTCCGAACCACTGACCTGGAACGCGCGAAGCAGTTCTACACGCAAACCCTCGGCTTTTCGCCGGTCTTCGAGGCCGAGGGGGTCATCATCGTCGATGCAGGCGGTACACCACTGGGTCTGCGCGATGCGGACGCCCAGACACCGGCCAGTGACCGATTCAATCCCTACCGCGTCGGGCTCGACCATCTCGCGCTTACCGTGCCCGACGTCGCGTCGCTCGAGGATCTCAAGCGGCATCTTCGATGCGGCCGGCGTGCTCAACAACGGGATTGAGGACGATGCCGTGCTCGGCGGCCGATACATCAGCTTCTACGATCCGGACGGGATCGCGTGGGAGCTTTATGCGCCGTCGCGTTAGCGGTACTCGTCCGCTCGTCGCGCGCCAACCTCAGCGCCTCTTCGAGCGGAATCGATCGGCCCGCGGCCATCGCTCTCGAGAACGCTTCCTCACCCAGAGAGGCGCGCGCGGCCGCGACCGAGCTATCCTGGCCCAGCGTGTGCTCGATGCGGTCGAAAAGGGTCCATGGTCGCACCTGCCAGCTCCCGCAGCGCCTCCGCCGCGCCAAATAGGCACGCCGCGCGCTCGGGTGCACCCAGCCCTGCGGCCGCCTCTGCCAGTCCGGCGAGGCAGAAGGCGATTCCCGGGGCACGGCCGAGAGCCTCATGGTGGGCAAGACTCTCCCGAAACAATGCGGTCGCACGCCCCGCGTCGCCCTCGGCTAGGGCAAGATAGCCGAGGTTATGGAGCAGCGCCGCGACGAGCCGTTCGCTGCCCGTCTCGCGCGCGAGCTGGAGACCCTCGCTGTAGAGGTTGTTCGCTCGGGCAAAGTCGCCTTGCAGCGCCGAGGCCTCCGCCCACAGGTTGAGAGACTCGACCATGCCCGCCCGGTTGCCCACCTCGGTCGACAGCGCCAGGCTCTCCTGGTAGCAGGTTGCCGCCTCGTTGGGCCTGCCCTCGAACAGTGCCAGTTCGCCAAGCCGGTCGAGCGTGTCGGCCATCTGCCAGCGATCCCCGACCTCCCGCAGGAGCGCAAGGCACTCCTCGTACAGAGGGCGGGCAGTGGCGTAGTCCCCTGATCGAACGGAGACGAGCCCGATGTCCCCGAGTGTTACGGCGACTCTCGAGCTATCGCCGGTGGCGCGAAAGAGCGCCATGCTTTCCTCCCAGACCGCACGGGCTCGTAGATAGTCGCTGCTGTCCATATAGACGTGGCCAACATTGTGGAGCGCCTGGGCCAGGCTCCAGCGGTCGCCTGCGAGGCGCAGCAGTTCAATACTGGCCTCGAAGATTGCACGGGCTTTCGATACGTCGCCCTCGCGCCACGTGGCCATCCCCAGCTCGGTCAGCGCTTCTCCCTGGCCTGTCGGGTCCCCGATGCTCTGCCAGAGCGCCAGACTCTGCTCGAGCTGTGCCCGGGCTGCCGGCGCGTCCGCCTGCGACCATGCCAGCACCCCAGCTCCGTGCAGCGCCCGCGCGCGCAGTCTCGGATCCTCGCTGCCGTCAACAAGCGCGAGCGCCTGATCGAGCCAGCGGCGCCCCTCGCTGAAATCTCCCTGCAGCAGCCAGTACCGCCAGAGCGCGGCTACGAGCCGTAGTAGAGGCGAGGCCTGCCCTCTCCGGCTGCACCAGGTCAGTGCGGCACGGAGGTCGTCATGCGAGGCTTTGAGGCTCGCGAGGTAGGCGCGCTGCTGACCGCTGCGAACCATCGGCTCGGCAGCTTCGGCAACTGCGAGGAAATACTCCGCGTGCCGCTCTCGAAGCAGGTCCGCCTCCCCGCCCGCCGTCAGTAGCTCCAGCGCGAACTCGCGCAGCGTCTGAAGCATGCCGAAGCCAGGCTCGCCGCCGGCGCTCTCGCCCCGCATCAGCATTCCCCGGTCGACCAGGACGGCAACGCCCTCCAGCACGCCGAGGCCAAGGTCGTGCTCGGCATCGCAGATTGCCTCTATGGCTTCGAGGCTCGTGCCGCCAACGAACACCGACAGACGCCGGAAGAGAAGTTTTTCAGTGTCCTCGAGCAGGTCGTAGCTCCACTCGATCGTCGCACGCAACGATCTCTGGCGCTGGGGTAGGTCCCGCGCCCCCTGGGTCAGCAGTCGCAGACGGCTGTCCAATCGGGCGAGGATCGCCGGCAGCGGCAGCAGGCGAACGCGCGCAGCCGCCAGCTCGATTGCGAGCGGAAGACCGTCGAGACGGCGGCAGATCTCGGCGACGACCGGCGCCATGTCGTCCGGACAGGCGCCGTCGCCGGCGGTGGCTCTCGCCCGATCGACGAACAGGCGCAGCGCCTCGTAGCCGAGCAGCTCTTCCGCTGACTGCGTCTTCGCAGGGTCGGGCAACTGCAGCGGTGGAACGGCGAAGTTGTGTTCGCCGGTCAGATGGAGAACGCTGCGGCTCGTGACCATCACCATCAGGCGGGGGCACGCGGCCTGCAGGTCCGCGACCGCCGGCGCCGCCGCGAGGAGATGCTCGAAGTTGTCCAGGACGAGCAGCGCCTGCTTCTGGCTGAGAAAGCTCTTCAGGCTCTCGGAGGCGGATTGCCCCGCAGATTCCGCGACCCCGAGCGTCAGTGCGATGGTGGCCGGCAGGAGCCCGACATCGGACAGCGAGGCCAGCGGGACGAAGTAGACGCCGTCGGCGAAATCCTGCGCGAGCTCGACCGCTGCGGCAACCGCGAGGCGGGTCTTCCCCGTGCCAGGCGGCCCAGAAAGGGTTATCAGACGGACGTCGCCGCGACGCAGCAGCGCGCGGATCGAGGCGAGCTCACGTTCCCGGCCGATGAGCGCCGTCGGTGGCACCGGCAGGTCGGAGCCTGGCCGCGCGGTGGCTACCTCGATCGCGGCCGGTGCCGGCGGCCGGCGCGCCGCGGTTTCGAACTCAGCCCGCTGCAGGGGACCGAGCTCAAGTGCATCGCCGAGCAGGCGCAGCGTCTCGCGCTGCGGAACGCGGCGGAGGCCACGCTCGAGATCGGAGATGCCTCGCCAACTCAGACCGGCCCGGTCGGCGAGCTGCTCCTGTGTCAGCTCGGCGGCCAGCCGGTGGCGGCGCAGCAGATCCCCAAACGCGGGATGTGCACTCGTCGCCATGGCGCCTCGCTCGCACCGGCAACGGCAGGCCGCCGGGCCGGCTCGCGCCCGCTCCTGCCCTGAACCAGCGCCGGTTACTGTACCACGTGCCGGGCGCCGAAGTTATTCGGCCCAGAGCACGTGAGGAAATTGGTGCACAGTTATCGTCCTTGGCAACCGTGCGATACGAAGCGCGCTCCCAGCGGCCGAATGGGGGTGCGGGGGCAGGCCCCCGAGAGAACTCTCCTTCCCTGCTCGGGCGGGCGGGCGGGCAGTAGGGAGCCCAAGCTTCAGCAAGGCAGGCGTCGCTGGGCACTCAAAAACTTACAGGCTCTCAGCCAGTTGCGTGGGCGGATGCGTAGGTTGCGTGTGGCCTCGAACAGCTCGATCGCCGTACAAGGTCAGTAGCGGCGGCACGGGACCGCCGGGCAGGTGAGCGGAGGCAGCATCTTTAAGACTGTGTTCTGCAGAGGAGGATTCCATGCACATGCAGGTTGTCACGTTTCAGCTAAGCGGGATCAGCCATGAGGACTACGTTGCCCTTTGCGACGATCTCGCGCCAACCGTCGCCGCCGTGCCTGGACTCATCTCGAAGATCTTCCTATGCGATCCGACAAGCGGGACCTACGGTGGCGTCATGGCCTTTGAGAGCGCCGCCGCGTGCGCAGCCTATCAGCGGTCCGAGTTGGTCACCGGTTTTGTCGCTAACCCCACCATTATCAATCTGGTCTCGCGCGAGTTTGACGTGCTGGAGGGACCGACCTCTGTCACACACGGGCTGGCCGGCGCGGCCGTCTGACGGCTCGGAATCGTTGCGCCGCGCGCGACCTCAATGCGGAGAGGCTCACCGACCCGGTGAGCCTCTCTCGATCCTCATCAATTTCTCATCATCTCATCATTGCGTACCGATCGCGGACGTCTACGCTCGCGGTTGTCGAGAAGTAGACCCCGCATAGACCAAGAGGAAGCAGGAGCAATGAGGAGGCACAGATTCGCGACCACACTTGTTTCGCTCGCGGTCATTGCCGGCGCCGCGGGCCTGACCCTCTCTACGACGCCGTCGATGGTCTCGGCTGACAGCGCCGGTAATGCTGATGTCACTTTCACGAAGTGGGTGACCAGCGCAAAGACCCTCCCGTGGGACATGGCGGGCGTCGTTGGAGGCGATGCCGGCCCCGGCGCTTTTGCCGGCGAGGTACTTTCCAGCGACATGATCGCCAACGGTACGATCAATGTCATCCACGCTCACTACCACATCAACGGCGGCACGCGGCAACTCACCGCGGACCTGCTTGTAATCGAAAACGAGCAGACGAACACGGCCGTGAGTAACGGCATAGTCACGGATGGGTGGATGGAAGGGGCGCGGGTGCAAGGGGAGTACACGGTGATGTCCGCATGCCCCATAGCAACACCGCATAACGTACTTGGCACCGTGTGTTTCCAGGGCAGTCTCCACATCGTGCCGGGTCCTGCGGGTACTTGATCAGCGGCTGCGACGCCGCCTATGGGCGGCAGGCGGAAAGCGTCTAGTGAAAGGAACGGGCATGCATATCCAGGTCGTTAATTTCCAGCTCAACGGCGTCAATCAGGAGGAGTACATAAAGCTGTGCGAAGAGGAGGCGCCGACGTTCGCCGCGATCCCCGGTTTGCTCTCCAAGGTCTGGCTTGCAGACCCAGCAACGAACACATACGGCGGCGTCTACACGTGGCGCGACCGCCAGGCGATGGAGGACTACATCCAAAGCGAGCTCTTCCACGCCGTGCTCACCGCCCCCGAAATTGCCGGCGTCACCTCCAGGGGCTTTGCCATTCTGGAGGGTCCCACACGCGTGACGCGCGGGTTGGCAGAGGCTATCGTTTAGCCAACGCCGCCGGGGAGCCGGGAATGAGCGCGTCGGCGCTGCGGCCGGCAACCGCGGCTAGTTGGGTGGGCAAATAATGGTGCGTCGTGTGAGGGACATTCTGGTACAACGCGCTGCCGAGGGCTTCGTCGGGCGGAGAGACGAGCTGGCCGTGCTGCTTCAGTCTTTGGAGCATGACAGCCAGCCCGTGTTCTTTGTTCACGGGGTCGGCGGCATCGGCAAGAGCAGCCTGCTGGAGAGGTTTCTTCAACAGGCGCGGCGGGCAGGGGCCACCACCGTTCGACTGGATTGCCGGGCCATCGAACCCACCGAGCGAGGCTTCGTCCGAGAGCTGAATGCGGCCGTCGGCGGCGAGGCGATCAGCGTTGAGCAGGTGGCGAACCGGCTCGGCAGTCTCAGTGAATCCGTGGTCCTGGCCCTCGATGGTTTCGAGGTGTTCCGGCTGCTGGACACCTGGCTGCGCCAGGAATTTGCCCCGGCGCTGAGCGACAACGTCCGTCTGGTTCTCTGCGGGCGCGAACCGCCTGTGGCTGCATGGCGCGTGTCGCCAGGATGGCAGGGACTCGTCTGCCCTGTGGCGCTGGGACCTCTCTCCGAGCGGGATGCCGTCGACCTGCTGCTCGATTCCGGTGTCGAGGAGGCGGCGACGCGCCGGATCACCCGCATGGCGCATGGACATCCCTTAGCGCTGAAGCTTGCCGCGTCGGCCGTCGCTGAGCAGCACGGCGCCGTATTAGAGGATGCCGGCCTTCAGCAGGTGCTGGAAGAGCTGACGCGGATGTACCTGGCCGATGTGGAGGACCCGCTGACTCGGCGGGCGTTGGAAGCCGCTTCAGTGGTCCGGCGGACGACCGTGTCGCTGCTCGGCGCCATGCTGCCGGATGCGGCGCCACAGGACTCGTATGAGCGTTTGCGTGGCCTGCCGTTTGTCGAGAGTGTGCGCGATGGCCTGCAGCTCCACGAGGTCGTGCAACAGGCGATCGCCGCAAGTTTGCGTGCCGCGAACCCCAACGCCTACCGGGACTATCGCCGGGCCGCCTGGCACCAGCTTCGCATCGAGGTTCGCACGGCGGGCACGGCTGAGCTGTGGCGCTATACCGCCGACATGCTCTACATGATCGAGAATCCCGTCGTACGCGAGGCATTCTTCCCGAACGACGTCCCGATCTATGCAGTGGAGCCCGCCCGCCCCGAGGACGGTTCGGAAATCCTGGCCATGGTCACTCGCCACGGAGGGCCCGACGCGGCAAGGTTGTTGGAAGTTTGGTGGAGGGCGATGCCGGAGACCTTTCGTGTCGTGCGCGAAACGCCTGGTTCGGTCGCCGGCTTTAACTGCTTGATCGATCCGCAGCGGGTGGACGCGGGCGCCCTGCGGAGCGACCCGTTCACGGCGGCGTGGTGCCGGCATCTACGCGACAATCCCATACCAAAGGGCCAGCGGGCGCTCTTCTACCGGTGCTGGATGACTGCCAAGCACGGCCAGGAGCTGTCGCCGGTTCAGGCCGCCTGCTGGCTGGACATTAAGCGTGCCTACATGGAGCTCAGGCCGGCGCTTCGCCGGCTGTACGCAACAACCTGGGATCCACCGCCGCTCGGGCCGATCGACCGGCAGCTCGGCTTTAGATCCATCCCAGGGCCATCTCTGGAGTTGGACGGCAAAGCGCACTACACGGAAATGCTGGACTTCGGGCCTGCGTCCGTGGATGGATGGCTGGCCGGCCTCGTGGCTGCTGAGCTCGGCGTCGAGCAGGGTGGAATCCTCGATATTGACGCCCGCGAGCTCGTTCTCGACGGCCGGCGGGTGGGGCTGACGAAGCTGGAGTTTGGGGTGATGCACTGTCTGTCTCAGCGGGAAGGGAAGGCCGTTGCCCGCGCTTCGCTTCTGCAGGATGTCTGGGGCTACGACAAGGGCAGCGACAGCAACGTGGTGGACACGGTCGTGCGCTCCCTGCGCAGGAAACTTGGGGACCGCCAGGTCGCAATTGAGTCGGTGCACGGCATCGGTTACCGGTTCCGGCAGGGCTGAGACCTCGATCCGACGGATCAGAGTAAAGATTGCTCGCGAGCGAGCCGGAGCGCTTCACGTAGGCGGGCTTCCACCTCGTCCAGGTCGCCGCGGCCCCGCGCCGCGCACGCCAGTTCGAGCGCGCCAGTGAGCCTTGCGCCGGGATACTGCTGACCTGGGTCCAGCAGCGCCTCAGCCTGACGCGCGGCCTCGCTTATCTCCTTTCGGGCAAGCAGCACCGCGATCAAGGGATACCGGGCGGTCCAACCCACGGCCACGCTGCTGTCACCCTGTGGGAGCGTCTGCCAGCAGGCGATGGCTTGCTCGGCCTGCTCCTGAGCCTGGCTCAGATTCTTTAGTCGCCAGGCCACCCAGGCGAGGTTGGCGTGCGCTGTTCCCGTGTATTCGGTTGCATGGGCCGTCTCGGCCGCCTTCAGGCAACGCAACGCCAGGCTGCGGGTGCGGCTTGGATCACCGCGCTCTCGCTGAAGGATCGTCAGGTAGGTCAGACAGCGAGACTGATGGAGAACATCGCCCTGTCTCTCCGCCGAGCTCAGCGCCTCCTCCATGTTTCGCTCGGCTTCATCCAGGTCGCCGTGCCAAAGGAGCATGAATCCAAGCACGAACTGTGCCCAGGCAACGTGACTCGCATCGCCGGACTCGACGCTGATCGAGAAGGCGCGTCGGGAGAGTGCCACCGCTTCATCGCTCACGGCGTAGCGGTCACGGCGTGCGAGCATGGTGCTCTGCGCGAGGAAGAAGCTGACCTGCTGAGCGGTCGTGCCGTCCCTCGTCGCGACAGTCGTGATGCGGCCGGCCAGCTCGTCTGCCGCTTCAGGCCTGTCGAGCCAGTAGAAGACCCACATGCGTTCCAGTTGCACCTGCAGCCACGCCTGCCACCAGGCGCGATCGGCGGCAGCAGAGTTGGCCTCGAGTGTCTGCTCGGCATCCGCGTAGGCTTGGAGAGCCTTCTCGTATTCGTGCGCGAGCTCCCACGTCTTGCCGGTCTTGCGTAGGAGATGGGACCGTCGCACAGGCATTGTGGCTCCGAGCGCGTCGATAGCTCTCTCGAACTCCGCTCTCGCCGCGGCCGGATTGCCGATGATCTGCTCGACGTCGCCCAGCCACTCGTAGGCCTGCGCCAGGTCCACCGGCAACTGTTCCGGCTGCAAGACCGACGGCCAGAGCCGGACAGCATTGCTCAGGTGGCTTATCGCATCGGCATTCGCGAAAACACGCTGCGCCGCCTGCGCCGCGCTGACGAAGTGCCAGACCGCCTCGTCGGCGAGTCCCGCCTCCGCGTAGTGATAAGCAAGCTGGCCCCTAGCCAGCTCATCGGCCGCGCCACCAGCCGTCCTCCACCCTTCCGCAACCCTGCGATGCAGCATTCGCCGCCGTGCGCGGCTCAGTTCCCCGTACGCCAGCTCACGCAATTTCTCGTGCGTAAAGTCATACGCGTCCTCGCCATGCTCACGCACGATCCGCCGTCTCCAGAGCTCGTCCAGCAGCTCGACGGCCGCTTCATCGCTCACGCGACCGATGTGAGCCAAAGACTCGGCGGTAAACTCCCGCCCGATTACGGCAGCGGTGTCCATCAGGGAGCGTGCGTTGGGGCTCAACTGAGCGAAGCGCGACATGATCACTGAGCGAATTGCGGCCGGGAGGGGTGAGTCTCCGTGTCCCGCGGCTGCGCCCGCACGGCGCAGGCGGCCGGCGCGAATCGTCTCCACGATGTACAGCGGATAACCTTCAGTTTCCGCGTGCAGCTCGCGCGCCAGCTCCGGCGTCAGTGTCTCGCTGGACAGGAACGATCCCAGCGCTGCCGTCTCGGCGGAGCTCAGTGGCCCGAGTTCGATCTCGGTAACGCGTTGGTTCCCGGCGAGCCGCCCTCTCCAGATGCTGACTGGATGGTCAGGGTCGAGAGTCTCGCTGCGCGCCGTTCCGATAAGTAGCATTTGCGCAGCCGGTTCCTGAGCGAGCAGGAAGTGGAGGAAGTCGAGTGTCTCCTGGTCGCACCACTGCATGTCATCGAGAAGCAGCAGAAGGGGTTCATCCGGCGCCACAAGCGCGCGTGTAATTGCGTCAAACAGACGCTGCCGCTGCCAGCTCGCAGACAGCGGCTCAGGCCGGGCAATCTCAGGATGCTCGCCCAGAACCTCCGGCAGGAGGCGGGAGAGCTCCGCGAGCGACGGCGCACCCAGGCTCGACAGCCGCGGGCGAATCGCGGCCGATCGCAACCACTGGATGAGCGGGCCGTATGCCAGTGTCCCGGTCGTGGCGTAGGCGTGCGCCGATGCCGTGGCAAACGAACGCCGCGATACGGCCTGAAGCAGTTCGTCGGCGAGGCGCGTCTTCCCGATACCGGCCTCGCCCAAGACGAGGATCAACTCCGTGCTACCTCGTACGGCTCGCTCCCAGGCAAGGGTCAGCTCGCGCAGCTCCGGGACGCGTCCCACCAGCCGTGTTTGTATGGCGGCCTGCACAGAATTCAGCAGATCGCCGGGCGCGGCCTGCGCCGGTAGCCGCAGGAGCCCGGAAGCAAGCCCTTGTGTTGCCCGACTTGGCTGGACGCCGAGCTCGCGTTCCAGCACACGAGCGCAGTCGTGATAAACGCGAAGAGCGCTCGCCCTGTCGTCATTTGCGGCATGCAACTGTATAAGGGTTCGAAACGACTCCTCGGACAGCGGATCCAATTGCAGCAGGCGTCTGCCGTAGTTGATCGCCTCCGCGAGGTCTCTTCGCTGGGTGAGGAGCAGGATGATTTCAGTAAGGGCCGCGCGAAACCGCTCCCGTAGCTCGGCTCGCCTGAGTTCGATCCAGTCCTCATCGAACTTTGGCAGCAGCTCTCCCCCGTAAAGCGCGATGCCTCGCCGCAGGGCCGCTTCCTTTTCAGGCGCGGTCTGAAGCTCCTGCACCTCGTTCAGCGCTTCCTCGAAGTCAGCCACGTCCAAGCTG
>Ga0193751_1000924_pt1 | contig 20010 bp, 17 predicted proteins | sample L1c2metaG_FD_143050 | JGI IMG/M metagenome (GOLD analysis project Ga0193751, IMG submission 143050) | Soil microbial communities from a riparian zone of the East river system, Colorado, United States - L1c2 | ecosystem: Environmental > Terrestrial > Soil > Riparian zone | place: USA: East River... | reverse complement strand
GTTCCAAACATCTCCGCATACGATATCGACCACGCCGTCACCGAGCTCGAGCGATGCAAGAAGGCCGGGCTCAAGGGCGCACTGATCTGGCAGGCGCCGCACGCCGACCTGCCGTTCTACTCTGAGCATTACGACCGGTTCTGGGCCGCGGCGCAGGACCTCGATATGCCGATCAGCCTGCACATCCTCACCGGCCACAACTACAGCAAACGCGGAAATGAGCGCACCGGTGTGGAGCACTATCGTGGCAGCGTCAACCTCAAGGCACTGGACGCGCTCAACGCGGTGTTCGACTTTATCTTCTACGGCATCCTCGATCGCTATCCGCAGTTGAAGCTGATCGTCGTCGAGAACGAGATCGGCTGGATCCCGTTCTTCCTGCAGCAGTGGGACTACTACTTCCGCCGCTTCCGAGGCACGAACCCGCCGCCAATCGAAAACGAGCCGAGCTTCTACTACAAGCGCCAGGTTTACGCGACCTTCTTCAACGACGCCGTCGGCGCTCACAGCTTCGATTGGTGGCAGGACAACAACTGCATGTGGTCCAACGACTTCCCGCACCCAAATTCCACCTGGCCGAACTCGCGTAGGGTCATCGAGCGCGACCTCGGCGCTCTGCCCGCCGCGGAGCGGGCCAAGCTGGTCCGCCAGACGGTGGTGCGGCTCTACAACATGCGGGTGCCGGAGCGCGTGTAGGGTGACCCGACTCGACGGTCGCGTCATCGTCGTCACGGGTGGCGGCCACGGCATCGGCCGGGCCTATTGCGAGGGCGTGGCGGCGGAGGGCGGGAGACCCGTCGTCGTCGACGTGGACCGCGTCGCCGCCGAACGAGTTGCCGAGCGACTGCGCGACACCGGCGCCGACACACTCGCCTTCCCGGCTGACGTTGCCAGCGAGAACGACACCCAGCGCATGGCAGAGGCGGCAATCGCGCGCTTCGGGCGGATCGACGGGCTCGTCAATAACGCGGCTGTCTTCCAGAGCGTCCCGTTGGTCCGATTCTCAGGAATCGAGGAGATGACCGTCGAGGAGTGGGACCGCGTCATGGCGGTGAACGTACGTGGCGTCTTCCTCTGCTGCAAAGCCGTGGTTCCTGCGATGAAGGCTCAGGGATATGGAAAGATCGTCAACATCGCTTCGACGACCGCGCTCGAGGGCCTTGCGTCCTTCGGGCCCTATCCCACATCCAAGGCGGCCGTAATGGGTATCACCCGCGGTCTGGCCCGCGACCTCGGTGCCTTCAACATCACGGTGAACTCTGTGGCACCGGGTCTCACCCTGAGCCTTGACGCTCCCGGCGAACATGATCTGCGGCAGGCACAGAACTCGATCGACTCACAGCCCGAAGGCCGCCTCAGTGGCGCCCCATTGCGGGCCATCCGGCGCGTCGAGCGCCCGCAGGATCTGGTGGGCAGCGTCCTGTTCCTGCTCTCCGCCGACAGCGACTTCGTCAGCGGGCAGACGCTCGTCGTCGACGGTGGCGGGCACATGACCTAGAGCCTTTGGGTTCGCGATCTCAGGACGCTGCGCTGGGCTCCCGGGCGCGGGCAGCGGCCGCTCCCCGCAACATCAGATCTTCGATCTCATCCAGGTACGGGCTGTGGTGGCCGGTCGTCAGCAGCGGCAGCGAGCCTTTGCGGTAGTTCTCAGCGCCGCCGTAGTCCTGCTGCGGGAGATCCAGGCGCTGATTGCGCGCCGGATCTCGAAAGACGTTCGTCGGCTCGCCGCCGTCCTCGACCAGGTCCATCTGCTCTTCCAGCAGCCGCCGGAACAGGATCAAGCCCTTATCGGACTCCGCCAGCCGCTCCTGCGAGCGGTCGACGATCTCCCCCTGCGCCGGCCAGGCGATCATGTCCTGGCCGAGGACCCAATCAGGCAGATCCTCCACCGGAGCCTCGAACGTCGGGACGGCGTCCTGCTTTGGCGCCACGACGCCCGGGCCCGGCGTGAACACCTGATAGGAGTAATGCCGTGTATGCGTGTCATCGATGGCGATGCGGATCTGGAGCTCGGAGCGAGCGGGACTGCCGATGAGCACGAAGTACGGAAAGACAAGCGGGTTGCCCACGTTCCAACCGCCCGCCGTCCGCTCATCCTCACCTTCGAGTAGCCGGTATTTCCGGAACCCGTATTCGAACTGCTCGAAGCGCAGCCGGACGTGGTGGCCGGACATCCGCTTCAGTTGCTGCTGCTTGGCCGGGTCGTCGATCTGCAGGCGCTCCAGCACGTACTCCCACAGATGGCCGTGCAGATACTCGACGTGGACAGAGTCCATCGAGTTCTCCTGGCACTGCAGCCAGTTGCAGGGAACCTCGGTGATGCCGATCTGGCGGTACGAGTTCTCCTCGACAAGCGGCGCCCAGTGCGGGATCAGCGGCGCCGGGCTCGGCCCCAGGTAGGCCCAGATCAAGCCGCCAAGCTCCTCGACCGGGTAGGAAAGCAGCTTCACCCGCTCCTTAAAGGTGCTCTCGGGCGATTCTGCCGGCTGCGCGATGCACTGACCCGTCGCGTCGTAGGTCCAGCCGTGGTACGGGCACTCGAGCCCCTCGGCAACCGGAATGCCGCGGCGCAGATCCACCCGACGATGGGCGCAGCGCTGCTCGATGAGTCCCAAGCGTCCGCCGCGGTCCCTGTACAGCGTTAGGTCCTCGCCCAGGATGCGGATCGGCCGGACCGGATTGTCCGCGAGCTCGCCGGTCGTCGCGATCGGCTGCCAGTAGCGCCGCAGCAGCGCACCCATGGGCGTTCCGGGCCCGACCCGCGTCAGCCGCTCGTTCTCTTCTTCCCGCAGCATCGTCTCTCTCCTGCCCCATAGACGCACCCATGATACAGAGGCGCGAGCCCATAGGCGGCTATATCAGGTGTCGCTTGTGCTGGGAGTTAGCGACGGGTGGCGGAGCTCCCGTTGGTGCTGCCGGAGGCTCGCCCGGCGGGCCGACCGGTTGAGGGCCGGGACCGGTCTGACACCCTGAGCTGCTGCCGCTGGCCCGGCGGGCCCGCCTTGGGCTTCACCCCTCATCCCCAACCCTTCTCCCTCAGGGGGAGAAGGGAGTGATTGCCCCCTCATTCGCGGACTTTCGTGACCTCTCTCCCTGCCTCTCCCCTGTGAGGGGAGCGGAGCTGCTGAGGCTGGCGAAGCAAATGACTCGGATTCAACCCTCGTCCCCGGCCCCTCGTGACCTCTCTCCCGGCCTCTCCCCTGCGAGGGGAGAGGCGCCTCCAAGACGGGCTGAGGAGAGGGCTCTGATTCACCCCTCATCCCCGGCCCTTCTCCCTCAAGGGGAGAAGGGAGTGCGCCACGCGCTGCCTGGAGGTGTTGGAGCTTGCAGAGGGATCGGTGGAACTGGCGCGAGAGGTGGGCCTCGTATCGGTGGATCTTGTCGAGCTGGGCGGCTGACGGAATTGTTGCGAGGGACTGGGCGGAGCGCAGATTGGCGTTTCTGCGCTCGATGCCGGCGACGATTCGATCGCGCGCGGCTTCTACCGAAGGGCGGACGAGCGCCCAGAAGTTGGAGCGGGAGAGGTTGCTGCGGTCGCAGACGGCGGCGATCGCCTGCTCAACGAGGGCGGAATCGAAGGTTGAGCGCTCGCGCCAGGGCGGTTCGGCGTCGAGAAGGCCCCCAATGGGGGCGCCGAGATACTCGGCTATCGCGACGGCGTGGCCGCAAAGGCCGGTGGCCTGGGCGAGCGGGTCGGGGGCGTCGAGGGCGGCGATGAGGTCCTCGGCCGCGGCGAGCTCGGCGGCGAAGTCGCGCGGGGTGGCGTTGAGGGAGACGCCGTAGAAGGCGCTGGGGTCGCGGACTGACTCCTCGAACTCAGCGGCGCTGGTGGCGTCCTGAACCTCGGCAGCTATCGCCGCGTTCTCAAAGCGGAGGACGCGGCGCCAGCGCCAGGCGAAGGCGACGAGCTGCTCGACCAGGAGCTGTTCGATTGCGCCCTCGGGAGCGGCCTGCGCGGTGAGCGCGGCGTCGAGCGCCTCGAAGTCAGGGACGCTCTCGGCGGCGTCGCCGGCCGTTATCAGGCATTCGCGGGCGAAGATGCCATGTTTGAGGGAGTTGAGGCGGTTGGCTTGGGTTTTTGCGTGTGATGACATTGGTGACCTCGTTCGAGGGAACAGGGAACAGGGAACAGGGAACAGGGGACCGGGAGCATGAGGGCAATCTAACGGCAACGGCCGCGGGGCGGCAATGTAATAGGGGGTGCGGGATTGGCGCTATGGGTCGGTGTCACCCCAGCAGTGCGGGCCCTCACCCCTGCCCCTCTCCCAATTCTGGGAGAGGGGTGGGATGACGTTCGTTTTGCAGAAAATAGATGTGCGCGCGGGGGAGTGAGGGGGATCGCGGCATTGCCGGTTGGTTGCGAGGTGAGGCAACGTTGCTTGGTGCGTCCGCCGGCGCGGGGATTTACCCCTCATCCCCGGCCCTTCTCCCTCAGGGGGAGAAGGGAGTTCAGGGGGCCAGCGAGGCTCAGGGTCGGTGGAGGGTGATTCGGATACGGATTGGCAGGTAGCGAAGCGGCGACGCCGGGGGACTCACCCCTCATCCCCAACCCTTCTCCCTCAAGGGGAGAAGGGGGTCCAAGAAGGGATCGGCAGGCTCAGAATGAGTGGATGGGAGAGAGGGCTTAGGAGCAGGCTGGGTCAGGGGGCACCTTGGACGGATCCCGAGACTAGGCCCCCCCGCCGCCTGGGGGTCCACATTGCGACGCAGGCACGGCACCTGGTATGCGTCGCGGGAGTGAACCCGCTAGAAAGGGAGCCCACAAGGGCTCCCTTTTATTCTACCCAAGCCGAACGGTTATCCACTCGCCCAATTTTGTTTGATGCCCAGGTACTCGATCTCCATCTTCTCGTCATCGATCCGGTAGTAAAGCGTTAGTGTTGGTATGGCGAGAATCTTGATCGCCCAAATTCCCGCCTCGGCGATATATTGACCGGCTCTCCGTGGATCCTCCGGTAGATCCAGCATGAGAGCTGTGTTCATGTCCTCCCAACGCTCATACGAACCCGCCATGTGCGCCGCATCAGCGAGAAATTCAGCTGACTGGACGACGCTATAGGCGGCTATGCAATACCATCCGGTTGAGCAGAGATCCCGTGTCGCCGTGCAATTTCAATTGCCGTCTCAATTTGTTCTTCGTCCATTGGCTCTGGAGAGAGCCACGCGGTGCGATACGGAATGGTCTGGAGATCCTCGGTCAGTTTCCATCCGGGTTCTCTATGGGACCGTTCAGAGACTTCCTTGCCATTGAGCGGACGTAGTTCCTGTAAGACCTCATCAAGAATGGCGATCTCATCCAGGGTAAACAAGCTCAAGTCAGGCAGTCGCTCGGCTTTGATCCGTTGCTGAACACGTCCAAAGTGTTCTTGCTCATAGAGGGTGATGGCGCCAGTCTGCGCTAGTTCATTCCGCACCGGCACCAGGCGCCTAGGGGCGGGGCCCTCTTCAACGTGTTGGTATTCTGTGCCGGATATTGCGTGTCCGAGACGCCGATATGCGATGAAGTCGGCGTAGTACAGGATTTTATTCAATTTGACCGCGCCGAATTTGTCATCATCACCTGAACGCTGGGCGATGTAGACGATCATTTCGGCCAGTTTCTTATCGGCCGATTCAAGTGAATAGACTTTGTGCGTTGCTTTCGCCATATACTTATTGGCTGACTTTGGCTCGCAAAACTAGAACGTCTGTGCGGCAAACCCGCACACTTTACACGATAGAGCGGTACTTCTCGAAGCAGCAAGGCGACCTATCCGATCCCCGGTGCGCCTAAGCAGTCCCGCATTGGCCTATGTCCGGGCACCGCGATGATGCTCAGAGATGCTCCCTGCATCTCTCGGATGCTCTGCGATTCACCTAGTTATCGGTATGCTGTAACGCGGTCAATAGCGTCAGGGCAGTCATTACTGTCGGGGTAGAGGGCAAGTATGGCAGGGCGGCGGGCGGGGAGTCGAGGGGCGGGTGTCACCTGCGGAGGTGGGGGCTGTCGAGGCGCTCGGAGTGGCGACGGTTGCGGGTCACAAGCGTGTGTCCGTAGTGGATTGTGGTTGCAGCAATCAGAATGTCGGGGTCGCCAATGATGAGACCGCGGCGCCGAAGGTCCCCGCGAATCCGTGCAAAGCGCTGGAGGATAGCCCGATGTAAGGGGATGACGGGTACGTCACGGAGGAACTGGCGGAATACCTGCGCGGCCCGAATAGGGCCATGCCCGTAGTAGATGCCTTCGTAGATTTCGCCGTAGGTAACGAGGCTGATGGCGATGCCGTCAGTGCTCAGGTCCGTCAGCAGTCGGGTTGCCTGGGGTCTGCCGGCTAACCAGTCGGCGACCCAATCCGAGTCCACGACATAGGTCACAGCTCAACAGGTGGGCGGGAAGAGAGGCGGCGACTTTCCTCGTTGTCGGCGAGAAACTTGTCTGTATCGACGATATCCTTCCAACCGCCAGCCGACGCCAGGAAGGCTTCATGGTCTGCCTTCGTTTTGGCCCTAATGCCGGTAGCCCTTCTACGCCCTATCGGCCGAATCTCAGCGATATCCTCGCCATCGGCCCTGATGATGGCCGGGCGTCTGGTCATCTTCACGTCTTCGAGTAGGTCAACCCAGGCCGGGGTTTCCGTCATATCGCGTACGTCGACGCGTCGCCTCTCGTTCGCCATCTTCACCACCCCCTTCAGAGGCCCGGCCCATTATCTCACGGGCCAGGTCGTCGCTTGCGCGTCTGAGCGCGCCTAATTCCTTCCCTCGAAGCGCCGCGCACGATGTAGCCCGCCTCGCCAGCGACCGCACAAGCCAGAACCTGTTCGTCATCGGGGTCTTGTCCAACGACCGCGGGGACCGTTTCCGGCTCGACCAAGACGGGTGTCTTGGCAATCCTCGCGCCAGGCCGGTTTGTGTTGTCGGTCAACGAGATTGATGATTATGGCCTGCCCGGCCGTCAGAGTGTGGCAAGGGCCGCGTCCGCGTCCTCGGCATTCGGGTCCAGCCCCAGCAGGTACTGCCCCACGGTCTTGAAGTGCGCCTGACTCCCCTGGCCCTGCTGGGTCACGGCGTGCACGTCGCGGAAGCGGCGCTCGAACGGGTTGCCGGCGAAGATCGCCGTCGCCCCGGCCGCGTGGTAGACGGTATCGACCGCCTGCGCGGCGGCGTGGATGGCATGCGTCGATGCCAGCCGGATCGGCACGCGGCATTCGATCGGTATCTGGGTTTCGGGACCGGCCGCGGCCCAGGCGTCGTGGATCGCTGCGTGCAGAAACGCCCTGGCCGACCGCGTGCCCGCCTCCGAGCGCGCGACCTGTGACTGGATGACACCGTCGTCGCGCAGCAGGCCCGGGGCGCCGCGGGCCGTTTTTGCCCCCGCCAGCTCGACGAAGGCGTCGAGCGCCCCGCGTGCGATCCCCAGTGCGACCGAGGCGAAGGCGATGGCATAGATGAGCACCAGCGGAAACGCGTATAAGGGCCCCGGCTCATGCCGGAGGTCGGGGCGCGGCAGACCCGAAAGCAGCGCGGGAAGCGAGTAGGCCTCGCTGACGAACAAATCCTCAACTGAGTAGGTGTCGCTCCCCGTACCGCGCAGGCCGCTGACGTCCCAGACATCGAAGAACTTGGGCACCGACGCCTGAAACAGCATTCGCCGCACTTCCGGCGCCCCGTCCCAACGCAGCCGAGGCGAGCCGTCTGTGTTGATGATGCGCGCCGTGCCACCCATCCAGGTCGCGTGATGGCAGCCGCTCGCGAATGGCCACTTGCCGGTGATGCGGTAGCCCCCGTCCACCGCAGCCGCCGTTCCGGCGCCGGGTCCCCAGGCGATAATCGCCGTGCCATCGCCGAATATTGCTCGTGCCGTCTCGCGCTCGATTCCGGCCGCGATCTGGGCGCTGCCGCCGCCCTGCCCGAGGCACCAGGCCGTGCTCCCGTCTGCCGCGGCGATAAGCTCGATCACCTCTGCGAAGGTGATCAGGTCCGTCTCGGCGCCGCCGAGCGACGCCGGGACAAGCATCCGAAACAGGCCCGCGTCGACCATCGCCTGGACGAGCCAGCCCGGGAGCCGCCGCTCACGCTCAATCTCGTCCGAAGCTCCGGCTATTGGCGGTGCGAGCGCACGAGCCGCCTCAATGAGCGGGAGTGAAGATGCTGCTGCGATCGAGCGGGTCACGATGATCAGTATCGCATCCCCAGCCGCGGGCCTGTATGCAGATCCCGGAATTCGTTTCTGATCGCTATAAGATAGGGGTCCGATCAGAAACGAATAGCCATCCCTAATCGGGACCGCCCGGGGCAGGTAGAAACTCAGTATGCACGTTGGCTACGCGCCCTGTTCCAGAACCCCGAGAATGAGCGACCCGACCTCGAGGTCTACCGCGAAGAGCTTCGACTTCTACCACCGAATCTGGGCTGAGGTGCATGGATCGGTCCCGCCCCCGAAGCCGATCGTGGCCGGCTTCTTCGCGGTGGACTCGGATGCGGAGCGGGGAGCTCAAGCGCTGGGATGCCGATCCGCTTGGTCTAGCCGGGTCCCCTACGTCGCCTCGGGCCTGAACGAGCGCGGCATCGGGCGCTTGGTGCTGCTTGAGCCGCTCCATCGGCTCCGCCGGCTCCTTGTCAACAATAATCAGCGCTCGATGTTCCGGCCGCAGGTAGCCCTGTTCGACAATCTCGTAGAAATGGAGGAGGGCCGCGTAGTAGCTGGCAGTTCTGATACGAAATGTGTTATTGACGAACGCTCTGCCCACGCCTACGCTGCTTGTGTTCGGCGCCGGGTGAGCGCGCTGTTCGCGGCCTGAATGATGAGGGCGCGATCCCTCGATGGGATCCGCTGCCATCGCCTGTATGGTGTGGTTGTCGAGGTAACGGCGTCAGCCGGCTGATCGCCAGACGTGCGAAGAGGCCGATAATGGTGCGACCTCGGGCCCGTCAACATCAGTGCCCGTCTTGGTGGGGCGCCGCGCGCCGGGCTGAGGCGCGGCCGCCAATGAGACGAACAAGCGCCGGGAGCGGTACGTCGCTCCTCGGCGCTTTTTCGTCTTGCGATAGATAGAGGAGCGGCAGCGTAAGACGAGGCGATTTGCCGATCTGCGCCTTGACAGGAGAGCTACACTCACGTCACGAATTTGTTGGGTATCCCACGCATGGACCCTACATGAGCAAACCAATGGTCGACCGCTTACTGACCAGAGATCGGCCGCCGGGCAGGTTGTTGTGAACCTGACGAATCGTGGGTTGTAGTTCGAGGGAGAGGGAAATCCGATGGCAGGAATACGGCGTGGCTGGACCCCCGGGCGACGCTTGCAGCGTCGCCGTTTCCTCATAGCGGGAGGCGCGTCGGCGGCCGCCGTTGCCCTTGCAGCCTGTCGCGGTGTCGCCCCGAGCCCGGGCGGGAACGCGGGATCCTCTGCCTCGCAGGGCGGCAAGCCTCGCCGCGGTGGGTCGATCACCCTGAGCAACAACACCGTACCCCCCAGCCTCGATCCAGCCCGAACCTCAAGCGTCGGGCTCAACCGGCTCCTCGCCTTCCCCTACAGCCGTCTCTACAAGTTCCAGACCGGGCCTGGCATTGACGGCACCTCCTACACTCCGGTCCCAGACCTGGCGGCCAGCTATGAGTCGGCGGACCCGGCCACCTGGACCTTCAAGCTCCGTCCCAACGCGAAGATGCACGACGTCCCTCCGACCAACGGGCGCGCCGTAACCGCGCAGGACGTCGTCTATTCTTATCAGCGCTTCCAGGCGCCGACGAATGCCGCCAAGAGCGACCTCAATATGGTCGACAGCGTGAGCGCAGCCGACGCGCAGACGGTAGTGTTCAAGCTCAAGTATCCATACACGCCATTTCTCAACCTCATGGCCGCGCCGCGGGACCTGTTTATCATTCCTCATGAGTTGGACGACGCCAGCGCGGACAAGGGCGGCGATGCGCAGCAGCACATGGTCGGCAGCGGTCCGTTCATATTCAAGAGCTATCAGCAGGCCCAGACGGTCAGCTTCGCCCGAAACCCCAATTACTACCTCACCGGCGCGGACGGCCAGGCAGTACCCTACATCGATGCCGCGGCCTTCACCCTTCAGACCGATTCGAACGCGCTCCTGACCCAGCTCAACGCCGGCCACATCGACGTGATCACAACGCAGAGCATCAGCCTTGCTCAGGTGCAGAGCGCCAAGCAGCAAAATCCGAGCCTCCAGGAATCTGACTTCGCCCCGAACACCTACACCAATTTCTTCTTCTCGCCCAGCACCTATACCGACAACCGGCCCCCCTTCAACGACGTGCGCCTGCGCCGAGCGATCTCCCTGGCCATTGACCGCGACGCCATCAACAAGCAGGTGTTTGGCGGCAAGGCGCCGGGCTGGGACAACGTCGCGATTCCGGCCGGATTCAGCTACTGGTGGCTGGATCCGAAAGGCAAGGACATGGGGCCTGCCGGCGCCTGGTACAAGTACGATCCGGCACAGGCAAAGCAACTGCTGGCCGCGGCGGGCTATCCCAATGGCCTGACGGTCCAGTACCACACCACGGATGCCTACGGTGCCACCTACGACCAGACGATCGACGCCCTGACAGGGATGCTCCAGGCGGTTGGCATCACGCCAAAGATGATCACCGACAACTACCAGTCCGTCTGGATCCCCAAGAACTACAGCGGCAACTTCGAAGGCATGCTCGCCACCTACATCGGTTTCTGGGACCCCGATACCTATTACACGCAGGCCTTTACCCCCGAAGGCTCCTTCCTACCCTCGAAGGTGAACGACCCGCAGATCAACCAGCTCCTGGAACAGGAGCGGCGCGAGCCGGACCGGGCCAAGCGCCGCGACCTCGTCTGGCAGATCCAACGGCGCGCCTCTGACCAGATGTTTCAGGTGCCGCTGGTCCAGCCGGCCACGACCACGGTTTCGCTACCGACCATCCACGACTACTACAGCAATGGCAGCAGCACCGGCTACGGCACCGAGGTCTACCCCTTCATCTGGAAGGAGCAGTGAGCCCCTCCGCCGACTGACGGGCAACGACTATGCAGGCGTACATCATTCGCCGCCTTGTGCTCGCGGTGCCGACCTTCATCGGCATCACGATCTTTGTCTTCCTGGCCCTGCGCATGATCCCCGGCGACACGGTCGATCAGATGGCGGCGGGCGGCGCGATCACGGCTGAGGGCAAGGCGCAGATCCGCCAGGCGCTCGGGCTCGACCGCCCCTGGTATACGCAGTACGCGTCCTGGATGGGCGGCCTTCTGCACGCCAACCTGGGCCGGTCTCTCGTCTCCGGCAACTCGATCGCGCACGACGTCGGCCAGCGATTCCCGCAGTCGCTGGAGCTCGATCTCCTGGCGATCGTCGTTGGCTTGCTCATCGCACTGCCGATCGGGGTGATTGCCGCGCTTCGGCAGGGCACCTGGCTGGACTACGCCGGCCGGAGCGCGGCAATCACGGCCCTGTCCATTCCCAATTTCTGGCTGGCCACGCTGCTCCTGATCGTCCCGTCCTTCCTCTGGCACGTGGCGCCAGCGCTGCAGTATCAGACGCTCTTCCAGGACCCAATCACCAACCTCAGCACGCTCGCCCTGCCCGTGCTGGTCCTCGGGATCGGGCTTTCCGGACTCACGCTGCGTCTCTGCCGGACGCAGATGCTTGAAGTCCTCAGTGAGGATTACGTCCGAACCGCTTGGGCGAAGGGCCTGTCGACGAGGGCCGTGGTCCTTCGCCACGCCATGCGCAACGCCCTCCTGCCAATCGTCACCCTGATCGGCCTGCAGATCCCGTTCCTCCTAGGCGGAACGGTGGTCGTTGAGCAGATCTTCAACCTACCGGGCCTCGGCAGCTACCTGTTGCTGGCGGTTTCCCAGCGCGACTATCCGGCGATCCAGGCCGTGGATATCCTCATCGGCGCGGTCGTTATCGTGTCAAACCTGGTCGTGGACGTCTTGTACGGTCGGCTCGATCCGCGACTGCGGTCGCCTTGACGGGGGCGTGAGTTCACGCATGCAGCAGAGTAGTCCGGCAACCACTAGGTTCCCCGCCGCCGGGGGAGCGGTCGCGCGCCTCGCCGGCCGTTCACATCGGGCGCAATTCGTCGCCAAGCAGCCCCTCGCGACCGCCGGCGGCCTGCTGGTGCTTGCGATCATCCTTTGTGCGCTGCTCGCGCCGCGGATCGCTCCCTATGGCTACGCGACCGGTCAGCTCTCCCATGCACTGGAGGGGCCGTCGAGCAGTCATCCTCTCGGGACAGACTGGGTCGGCCGGGACGTCCTCAGCCGGATCATCTACGGCGCCCGCAGTGCCGTACTCGTCGGATTCGGCGCCAGTGGGGCGGCGCTGCTGCTGGCCGCGCTCCTCGGGGTCGCCGGCAGCTACTACCGACACGTCGACCTGGGCCTCCAGCGGCTGCTCGACATCTGGCTGTCCATTCCGGCACTGATCCTCGTGTTGACGGCGCTGTCGGTCTTCGGCACCGGGCTGGTCCAGATCATCATTTGCGTCGCGGTCGTCCTCGCCGCGGGCGCGTCGCGGATCATTCGCTCCCGCGCGCTCGCCGTAGCGCACACCGAGTACGTCTCGGCCGCGAAAGCGACCGGGGCCAGCGACCTTCGCGTCCTCTCGCGCCACATCCTGCCCAACGTCGCTCCGACGATCATCGTCGTGAGCACCGCGCAGGTTGGGACCGCGGTCCTAATCGAGGCGACGCTGGGCTTTCTGGGCTACGGCATTCCTCCGCCGACGCCGACCTGGGGCCAAATGCTCAGCATTCAGGGCATGGCCTACTTCAGCACGAAGCCACTCCTGGCGATTTGGCCCGGACTGGCGATCGTGGCCGCCGTCTTCGGATTCAATGTGCTGGGCGACGGCCTGCGTGACAGGCTCGATCCGCGCATGCGTGGCAGGCGATAGGGCCTTCTACCGCCGCCGGAAGCGGCTACGGCGTGAAGATGGCGAAGCACTTGCTCCTGCCGGTCGGATTCCTCGACCGCGGCGAGGGAGGTCTCCCGCCAGGTCTGATAGTTGCCGTCGCAAAGCGCGTCGAACAGCCGGCGGTCCGCCTCCATATCGGGATAGAGCTGTTGGTGCTTGTCGGTTAGGAAGGCGTGCGACCAGCACGACGACGCGACCAGCGCCGCGCGCCACGGGCTGTCCGCCAAGATCTGCGCGGTCGCGGCGCCGACCTGCATGCAGCGTTGAGGCGACGGGGATGGCGGGTGAGGTCTCCCTCGGCCACAGGGGCGGCCAAACTGCCCCGAATGCCTTGCTGCGCAATCACCCTGCGGCAGCAGCAGTTCACCTGGAACGGCAGGATGGGATAGGGAAAGCGGGTGCGATCGTAGTCGAGAAACAGGACAGTGTTGACGAATGCGTGCCCAAGACCATCCTGGTGAAGCGGTTGATAGGTGCAGGGAACATCGATCTCGCGCTCAAGTAGCCCGCGCGCCAAGTGCTTGCCCGCCTCGCGATGAATTGGGATGCGAAATATCTTCTCGGACGGCTCGCCCCAGGAGCGGCGGACGGTTCGCAATTGGGCGACCAGGGCTTCCCGATGCGCCTCGGCTGCTGCAGCGAATCGAAGACGGAGGCAGTCGCCGAGCAGATGAGCCAGGGAGCCGCCGCTCACGCTCAATCTGGTCCGAAGCGCCGGCGATTCGCGGTGCGAGCGCACGCGCCGCCTGGATAAGCGGGAGCGAAGGTGATGCCACCATCGAGCGGGTCACCATGTGTTTCCTTTTCGGGAATTCGTTTCTTGTCACAATAGGATCGAGGACCGAAAAGAAACGAATAGCCATGCCGGTCATGTCCCCAATCGCCCGGCCAAGTCCGGCAGATCTGGCGTCCTGTAGGTCCTCAACCGCTCCAGCAGCACCTCCGCCTTATGCTCGACGAGGATCAGCGCTCGATACTCGGCTCGAAGGAAACCCTTCTCGACCGTCTCGTCGAGAAAGGCGAGGAAGGTGTCGTAGTAGCCGTCGACGTTCAACACGCCACATGGCTTCGTGTGAATTCTTAGCTGAGCCCAAGTCCAGATCTCGCAGAACTCCTCGAGGGTCCCGGCACCGCCAGGAAGCGCGATAAAGGCGTCCGATAGCTCCGCCATCAACGCCTTGCGCTCGTGCATCGAGCCAACGACGCGTAGCTCCGTCAGCCGCTGGTGGCCCAGTTCGCGTGCCACGAGCTGCTCCGGAATCACGCCAATCACCTTGCCTCCCGCGCCGAGCACCGAGTCGGCCATCGTGCCCATGAGGCCGCCGCCGCCACCGCCGAAGACGAGCGTGATCTTGGCGCGTGCGAGGTCCTCGCCCAGGCGTCGTGCGGCGTCGACGTACCTGGGACTAAAGCCGGAGCTGGAACCACAGAAGACACAGATGCGTTGCATGAAGAATCAGCAGCCGGTGTGGCCGACACTGCCAGCTTACGGCAGAGCCGCCCGGATGCCGATCTGCTTCCGGCGCGACGGAACCAGAAAATTCAGTTGTTCAGCTAACTGACTACTCCGGGCGTGGTATTGACAGCGGGAGTTAGTCTCACGAGGATAGGCGTGGAGCTTGGTAGTTTAAGGCCGCAGACATCCTAACGTGGCCCCCGCAGGCAGGTCCGAAATGGGACTCCTCGGTGTTGGCGCGAGCAAAACGGCCCGCGCTGTGGCGCTGAATCCGGCAGTGAGCCGGTGGGCCGCTGCTCGCGGCGTCCTTCGCGGCGAATCGGCCCTGGGCTACATCTTTGTATCACCGGCCTTCCTCTATATGGCGGCGCTGCTCGTCTACCCCCTCGCGCTGGCAATCTATTTCAGCGTCAGCACAGCCTCGGTCGGCGACCCGGCCGGCAAGTTCATCGGCCTGCAGAATTACGCTGATCTCTTCGATAACGAGGTCTTCCGGCTTGCCCTCCGCAACTCCTTCGTCTTCACCTTCGGCTCCGCGCTCGTCAAGGGCCTCCTGGGGACGACGCTGGCGTTCCTGCTGCTCCGCAGTTTCCGGGGCAAGCGGCTCATCCGCGGCCTTATCATGCTCCCCTGGACCGTACCGATCGCGCTGACCACGCTCGGCTGGCAGTGGATGTTCGACCCGCAATTCAGTGTCCTCAACTGGACGGCTATCCATCTCGGGCTCATTCACCAGGGAGTGAACTGGCTGGGGACAGAACCCTACGCATTTATCGCGGTTATGACCGTCAACATTTGGCGCGGTTTCCCCTTCACGGCGATCATTATTCTTGCCGGACTGACTTCGGTCCCGACCGAGATTCTCGACTCAGCTCGGGTGGATGGAGCCGGCTTCTTGACCCGCTATCGTAAGGTCATCGTGCCCATGATCGCCCCGATCCTGTTTGTCGGCCTCATTTTCGATGTCGTCTTCACCTTTGGCGACCTGAGCGTGGTGTATCTGCTCACACGCGGCGGCCCGATCAACACGACCCATATCCTGCCGACGCTCGCTTTCCAGAACGGCATCCAGGGCGGCGACCTTGCCAGCGGATCGGCGATCGCGCTGTTCATGCTGCCGGTGCTGTTCGTCGCCGTGGTGGCGATGTTGCGGCTGCTCAAGCGCCGGGAGACCTGAGATGGGACGGTCGGAGGCCCGAGGATTAGCTTTTCAACCCCGCCGCAAGCTCTCCGTCGTGCGGGCACGACGGAAGGCTTGGATGACAAGCGGCCTCGCGTACCTTGCGCTCGCTTTCTTCGTCGTTCTCGCCGTCTTTCCCGTGTACTGGATGGTCATCACGGCGTTCAAGCAGGACCCCGACCTCATCAACCCGAGGGTGAACCCGTTCTGGTTCCACCTCAGGCCCGGGTTCAACCACTTCGTCTACCTCTTCGAACACACCAACTTCCTGCATTGGATTCTCAATACCGGCATCATCGGCGTCTGCACGGTCCTGATCACGCTCGCGATTGGGATTCCAGCGGGCTATGCGCTGGCGCGTCTCCGATTCCGTGGCTCCGAGAATTTTGCCATCGGTATCTTTCTGACCTACCTCGTGCCTCCGGCCCTGCTCTTCCTGCCCCTGTTGCGGGTCGTTGCCAATCTGGGAATCATCGACACGAAATGGGCACTCGTGGCGGTATACCCAACCTTCACGCTCCCGTTCTGCATTTGGCTCCTGATCGGTTTCTTCAAGGCAGTGCCAATTGAGGTCGAGGAGGCTGCCCGTGTCGATGGCTGCAATCGAATCGCGGCCATATTTCGGATCGTCCTGCCGCTCAGTGTGGCCGGCATCCTAACAGTGGGGATCTTCGCATTCACGCTGGCGATGCAGGAGTTCATCTATGCCCTCACCTTCGTCTCGTCGTCGCTCGAAAAACCGGTAACCATCGGCGTGACACAGGATCTCATACGCGGCGACGTCTACTTCTGGGGCTCGCTCATGGCCGGCGCGCTACTGGCCGGCATCCCGGTCGCTATTCTGTACAACTTCTTCCTGGACTATTTCGTCCAGGGCATTGCTCAGGGGGCAGTCAAGTAGGAACCTCCAATTGCCGCTGAGGCGGTCGGATTCGGATTCGGATTCGGATTCGTGAAAGGAGCGTGACGCCGAGCACTCTGGTCTTCAACGCTTGAGGATGCATTAGCGGCCAGCACTGAGGGAGGCCGCGGATCGTACAGAAAGGTGGAGAGGGCATGCAATCAGACGAGACTAGCTCATGGTCCGGGTCCGGCATTTCTCGACGGTTGAGCCGCCGCCAAGTACTCGCGGCAGGCGCAGGGTTGGTGGGAGCCTCGCTCGCGGCGGCCTGCACCCCGACCGCCAAACCAAGTACCACGTCGAGTACGGGCGCCGCTTCCGGAGGCACCACGACCTTCAAGCCGCCTCAGGGGGCCTCACTCAACATTCTCGTTTGGAGCCACTTCGTCCCGGCCTACGACACGTATCTCGACCAGTATGTCAAGGACTGGGGCACGCAGAATAACGTCAAGGTCAATATCGATCACGTCGACATCAACGACATTGATGGCAGGCTTGCGGCAGAGGTGGCTGCCCGCAAAGGGCATGACCTATTCGGGTTCGCGGGAAAGATCAACACCATCCTTTACGAGAAGCAGTTGGTCGACTGGAACGACCTCGTCAACGGGCTGATCAAGCAATATGGCGATCCGATCAAGGTCGCCAAGGGGCTTGGAGCGCCCAAGGGAAGCTGGCTGGCGGTTCCTGACTTCGGCATCATGCAGCCGCCGCTTGTTCGCGCAGACCTGCTCAAGCAATACGGGCTTCAGGCGCCGACGACGTGGGACGAGGTCATGAAGGTCGGCACCAAGCTAAAGGCGAACGGTCACCCCTGTGGATTCGCCGTGTCCCAGTGCAACGACGCAAATCACAACTGGCGGACGGTGATGAACGCCTTTGGGGCATCCGAAGTCGGCCCCGACGGCAAGACGATCACCGCCGACAGCAAAGAGATGCGGGAATTCCTCCAGTGGGCGCAGCAGTTCGCCAAAGATGCCAACAATACCCCCGAGGTTTACGCCTGGGATAACGCCTCCGACAACCGTTACCTTGCCTCCGGCGCCGGCGGGTTCATCCACGATGCGATCAGCGGGTTGCGCAGCATCCAGCCGGACAACAAGACGCTGTACGACAACATCGACATCCTGGCGGAGATAAAGGGACCCGCGCGTCAGATTCACGTCGCCGACTACAACATGTGGGCGATGTGGAACTTCACGCCCCAGGGCAACCAGGAGGCGGCGAAAGCGTTCGTCTGGGACTACAGCAACCGGTGGAAGCAGAACGACGAGGCTTCGACCGGATACAACCACCCGCTATTCACAAAGCAGTACGACTCACCCATGCCGATCATTACTGCCGACCCCAAGTACAAGATCCTCGAGGGCTACAAGGGCGAGCTTCTGCAGTCCTACGGCTATCCAGGCCCCGCCAATGGCGCAGCTCAGGAGGTGCTGGCGCAATACGTGATACCCAACATGGTGGCCAAGGCAATGCAGGGAAGCGTCGACGACGCGGTGAAGTACGCCATGGGTCAGTTGAAGCCGATCTACGCCAAGTTCTCCTAGCGCGAGAGCCTTGCGACCGCTCGTCCTTCGACAGGCTCAGGATGAGCGATCGCGGATTCCACTCATTCTGAGTGGCTACGCATTCCGCTCCGGGTGAGCGGTTACGGATTCCGCTCATGGTGCGCTTGTCGAACCATGCCGGCGGTCTTAGGGGGGCCGCATGGCTGGCCTAACCACCGCTGCGCTCAGGGAGCGCCAGCCCCTCAATGGGATCATCCGCCTGCCGCGGGCCGTGCGCAAAACCGTCGCCGGCTATCTCCTCCTGCTGCCGGCCTCGCTGCTGGTGCTGGGCCTGGTTGCCTACCCCACGCTCTATACAATCTGGCTCAGCTTCAGTCGAGCAACGGGATTCAGCGGCCCGGGCGAGTTCATCGGGCTCGGCAACTACCGGGTTCTGGTGGCCGATCCGCAGTTCTGGGAGGGCGTTCGCAACGCCCTGGTCGTCGGCGGTCTGACGGTCGTGCTCGAGGTGCCGCTGGGCGTGGCAACGGCGCTGCTGCTGTGGTGGAAGTTCTGGGGCCGTCCGCTCGTGTTCATCGCCGTGTTCATTCCCTGGGTCTATCCCGCGGCCTTTTCCGGATTCGCCTGGTACTGGATGTTCACGCCGCCGTTCCACACCTTCTACACAGTAGACGTCGTGCTTCTCCGGGCAGCTCTGGAAGCGGTCATCGGACCAGGTTGGTGGGCGTTCCTGAGTGTGGTGATGGTCAACATGTGGCGGGGATCGTCCTTTATCGCCATCTTCCTGCTGGCAGCGCTCAATGCCATTCCCTCGGATGTCCTCGACTATGCCCGCATCGAATCGAGCAGCGCCTGGGAGCGCTTCCGCTATGTGATCGCCCCGTTGATCTGGCCGTTCCTGGTTCTGGCCGTCCTGGTCTCGCTCGCGATCACGTACATCGACTTCACAAACGTCTATATCCAGACCGGCGGCCGGGTCTACGAGCCAATGCCGCTGACGCAGTCATACGTGCTCAGCATCCGGCACGGTATGACCGGCCTCGGCGCCGCGACCGTGGCCATCCAGTTTCCACTGATCGCTTTGCTGCTGGCCGCGGGCTTCCGAATGATCGACGGAGAGGGTCTTGTCTGGAGGACACGCGGCGCGGGGTCGACCCGCGCGGGTGAAGCGACAGAGGCGTCCGCAGACGCGCTCGCCGAGAATACCCCGGAATTACCGAGAGCGCGTCTCGGAGGCCAGCCCGCTGCCGCGCCACAAGCGGTGCTGCCGAGCCGAAGCCGATCATCACACCCAGGCATGAGACGAAGAGCGTTGGCAGCACTCGGGGCCATCGCCGCGCTATTCGTCGCGGCGTTTCATCTGTTCCCGATCTACTGGACGGTCATCCAGGCGATCCGTCCCATCAGCGAAGACGTGGGCGGCAATCCATTTTGGGTTCAGCACCCGAAGCTCGACGCCTTCCTCGACATCCTCAACGATGATCGGTTCTGGGTGTGGATGCGGAACTCCGGCATCATCTTCGGCTCCGCACTGCTGCTGGCGCTCGTAAGCAGCCTGCTGGCCGGATATGCTCTTGCGCGCTACCAGCTGCCGGGTAGCCGCTGGCTGGCGCGACTGTTGTTTGCCTCCTACTTTGTGCCGCAGACCGCCATCATCGTCCCGATCTACCAGGTCTTCCTCGCCCTCCGAATCGAAGACACGATGCTGTCCGTCGTACTCCTGTATCAGACCCTGGCTATTCCCTTCTGCACGTGGCTCTTCTACCTCTACTTCCGAGGACTGCCGGCTGACCTGGAGGAGAGCGCATCTCTGGATGCCGGGCGCGCCGCGGTCTTCTGGCGCGTGGTGGTCCGCATGAGCTGGCCGGTCATTGTCGCAGCCGGGGTATTTGCCGTGGGCGTCATGGCGTCGGACCTGCTGTATGCGTCAACGTTTCTGCTTCACCACGGCGACCAGACCGTCGTTCAGGGGCTCGGCGTTATAGAAATCGACCTGGACGAGTGGAACAACGTGACGGGTGGCATCGGTCTCGGTGCGCTGCCAATCGTGCTGGCGTGCGCG
>Ga0193751_1000923_pt1 | contig 20029 bp, 17 predicted proteins | sample L1c2metaG_FD_143050 | JGI IMG/M metagenome (GOLD analysis project Ga0193751, IMG submission 143050) | Soil microbial communities from a riparian zone of the East river system, Colorado, United States - L1c2 | ecosystem: Environmental > Terrestrial > Soil > Riparian zone | place: USA: East River... | reverse complement strand
CGAAGATTTTCGTCTAACTTGTAAGGCGGCTTCTCAGGCAAACCAATGAGCTTGCCGGGATTCATCTTCCAATCCGGATCCCATGCCGACTTGAATTTGCGGAAGGCCTCCATCAATTCTGGGCCAAACATTCTTGGAAGGAGTTCGGCGCGGGCTTGTCCGTCGCCGTGTTCGCCGGAAAGAGAACCGCCGTAGCTGATGACGAGGTCGGCTGCTTCTTCGACGAACTTGCGGAACTTGGCGATTCCGTCTTTCGATTGCAGATCGAAGTTGAGGCGCGTGTGGACGCAGGCGTGACCGAAGTGGCCATAGAGCGAACCTTTGTAGCCGAAGGCCGTTCTGGGCCAAACATTCTTGGAAGGAGTTCGGCGCGGGCTTGTCCGTCGCCGTGTTCGCCGGAAAGAGAACCGCCGTAGCTGATGACGAGGTCGGCTGCTTCTTCCACGAACTTGCGAAATTTGGCGATCCCGTCTTTCGATTGCAAGTCGAAATTAATGCGAGTGTGCACGCAGGCGTGACCGAAGTGGCCATAGAGCGAACCTTTGTAGCCGAAGGCCGCCATCATTTTTCGCAAGTCGCGAAGATATCCACCCAGTTTCTCGGGAGCCACGGCGGCGTCTTCCCACCCTTCCCAGTTCAGCGGTTCGCCGGGGACGTGCGAGGTGGCGCCTAGACTGGCTTCGCGAATTTCCCAGATGCGTTTGGCGTGCGGGCCGGAAACGATGCGGATGTTCGGAGGCGTGGCGCTGCGGTTGAGGGCTTCGACCAAACTTTGTGCCTGAGACTCGGCTTCCTGCAGCGTCTGACCGCCGAACTCGACCATGAGCCAGCCGTCGCCTTCGGGAAGCAGAGCTAGGCCCTCGAGATTCATCTTCTTCGTTCGGTTGTAGTAGACCAAGAGATCGTCGAAGCCTTCGAGGCCGACAGGTTTGTGCGCGAGAATTTCCGGCACGTGATCGGCGCACTGATAGATATCGGGATAGGCCACGACCAGTAGCACGCGTTCGGGAGGACTCTCGACCAGGCGGCAGGTGGCTTCGAGGACCGTGGCACAGGTGCCTTCCGATCCGACGAGGGCTCGCGCTATATGGAAACCGTTTTCCGGGAGGAGGTAATTCAGGTTGTAGCCGGAGACGCGGCGGGGGATGTTGGGAAATTCCTGGCGGATTAGATCGGCGTATTGATCTGCGATTTGTTTTAGCGAGTTATAGATTTGACTGGCACGGTCCGATGCGCTGCGGCTCGGTACGTCTGGGCCGCTCGGACGGCCGGGGGCGGCCGTCCCCACATGGTTTCGTATGAGATTCTGAGCGACCTTCAGGCGGACGCCGTCGTAGGTGACGATCTCAAGTTCTTCGATGTTGTCGTCTGTCTTTCCCGCCATTACAGAGTGGACGCCGCAGGAATTGTTTCCGACCATCCCGCCAATGGTGCAGCGGTCGTGGCTGGCGGGGTCGGGTGCAAAGGTGAGGTGATGTTTTTCCGCGGCGTTGCGGAGGCTGTCGAGCACGACGCCGGGCTGCACGCGAGCGATGCGGCGGGCCGGATCGATCTCCAGGATTTTTGCCATGTACTTGGAAAAATCCAGCACGACCGCGACGTTGCAGCACTGGCCGGCGAGTGATGTACCGCCGCCGCGGCAGAGCAGGGGCGCTCCGAATTCGCGGCAAACGGAAATTGCGGCGAGGACGTCATCGGCATCGCGCGGAAGAACCACGCCGATTGGGACCTGGCGATAGTTCGAGCCGTCGGTCGCGTAGAGTGCACGGCTTCCATCGTCGAAGCGGACGTCTCCGCCAACGCGCACGCGCAGAGCTTCGGCCAGCCCCGAAGCGTCAGTTCGTGAGGGCTTCGGTGCCGGAATGGAATCTGCGACTCTTTCTTGCATGCGCCGGAGTTCTTAGTCGGAGGACTTCTTGGTGACATTGGTGATCTGAAGCCTGGAGCCTTCACCGCTGGCTTCCACGTTGATCGTGATCATATTTTTCTGATTATTGGAGACGATGGTGCAGCGGTCGCGGTCAGAGGTGGTGACCATGGCGCCGGGAAATCGCGATTTGTAAAAGCTGCAAACTTTGTCGGGAGCGTCGCTGCTTTCGAAAACGGCGGTGACGGTGCGCACGCTTCCCATGGAAACCGAGGAGGCGCCGTTTCGCTGTACCTCCGCTCCGGGATAGAGATCGACCCCGAGATCTTTGGCGGCTTGATCGGGATCTTTGGAAGACTCAACGGAGCCGAAAGGCGTTTCTACTTTCACATGATCGCCATTCTGACTCACGCGAGAGCTTTTGGCGATGCGGTAGCCGATGATGCCGACGGTGGCAATGCCCAGAATTCCGACGAGGACGATCACGGCGACGACGATCAAAATAACCTTCAGAGCGCTGCTGCCGCCGGTGCGAACCGGAACAGGCGGAGCCGCGGTGGAGGTGGCCGTTGACGTCACGCCGGGGGTTGTTGCGCCCGCAGCGACTGGGGCGCCGCACTTATTGCAGAACTGTGTGCCCGGGTTCAAGGTTGCGCCGCAAGAATTACAGAATGCCATAAGTCACCTCATGAGCGCGGTGGGAAAAATCGACGGCGCGAGTATACCGCAGATTGGAAAGCAAAGAGAGATCATTAGCCGAGGTCAGGATGACAGGCGGCCTCATGAAGTCACACACGGTTTTATGAGACGATAACTCCAGCCCCATGATTCAGCTTTCCGGCGCCGGAAAACGATTCGGCCACAAACTCCTCTTCGAAAACGTCGACTGGCTCATCACGCCCCGCGACCGCATCGGCCTAGTCGGCGGCAACGGCACTGGCAAGTCTACGCTGATGAAGATTCTCGCCGGCATGGACACTTTCGACTATGGCACTCTGACCATCGCCAAAGGCACATCCGCCGGATATCTCCCGCAAGACGGCCTCACGCTCTCCGGACGCAGCGTTTTCGCCGAGTGCATGTCGGTGTTTGACGATCTGCGCGCGATGGAAACCGAACTCGAGTCGCTCACGCATAGCATGGCGGAACTCGACCACACAAGCGCCGAATACGATGCCGTCGCCGACCGTTACCACCGCGTGGAGCACGAGTTCCGCACCCGCGACGGCTACTCAATCGAAGCAGAAGTAGGCAGAGTCCTAATGGGTTTGGGGTTTAGTAAGGAAGACTGGCCGCGGTTGACCGACGAATTTTCCGGCGGATGGCAGATGCGGCTCGCCCTCGCCAAGCTTCTTCTGCAGAAACCCAACCTGCTTCTGCTCGACGAACCGACCAACCATCTCGATCTCGAAGCCCGTAACTGGCTGGAAGAATATTTACAGAACTATCCGCACGCTTTCGTACTGATTTCGCACGACCGCTATTTTCTCGACGTCACGGTCAACAAGATTGCCGAAATCTGGAACAAGCGTTTCTGGTTCTATACCGGCAACTACGACAAGTTCCTCGCCCAGAAGACGCAGCGCAACGAGCAACTGCAAGCCGCCTACCGCAACCAGCGTGACCGCATCGAGCAGCTTGAAGTCTTCATCAACCGCTTCCGCTACCAGGCGACCAAGGCCAAGCAGGTGCAGAGCCGGGTCAAGGAACTGGAAAAGATCGAGCGCATCGAGGTTCCGCCGGAAGAAAAGACGATCCACTTTTCTTTCCCGCAGCCCACGCCAAGCGGCCGCATCGTGGCCGAGTTCGAAGGCGTAGCCAAAAGTTATCCGGGGAAAAACGGCGCTACCGATAAGGAAGTGTTCCGCAACCTCAACTTCATGATTGAGCGCGGAGACCGCATCGCGCTGGTCGGCGTCAACGGGGCGGGAAAATCCACGCTGATCAAATTGCTCGCGGGCACTGAAAAGGTCACGCACGGCGAATACCACCTCGGGCACAACGTTGAAGCCGATTACTTCGCGCAAGATCAATACAAAGAACTCGACGCTGGCGCCCGCATGATTGACGATCTTGCAGAAGCGTCTCCGCGCTCCGGCGAAACCGAACTGCGCAGCCTACTCGGCTGTTTCCTGTTTTCCGAAGATGATGTGTTCAAAACAATCGGCGTGCTCTCCGGCGGCGAGCGCGGGCGCTACGCGCTTTTGCGTCTACTGCTGCACCCCGCCAACTTCCTGCTGCTGGACGAACCCACCAACCACCTCGACTTGCGCGCCAAGGATGTGCTGCTGGACGCCCTGGTGAAATATACCGGCACGGTAGTCTTCGTCTCGCACGATCGTTATTTCATCGACAAGGACAAGCTGGCCACGCGCGTCTTCGAAGTCGGCGACGGCAAAGTCGAAGTCTTCCCCGGCAACTACGAGGACTATCTCTGGCGCAAACAGGGCGGACAACACGTCGCGCCAACGCTCGACGATGTTCCCGGGTCGGCGAGATCAAAATCAGACGGGGGTGCCCCACCCTTCGACAAGCTCAGGGCAGGCTTTCTCGCTGGTGTTGCGAGAAGTGGGAAGCACACTGCGTCGGAGCCTGCGAACGGAAACAGGGGGAGCGATGTGGCGACCGAAGCGTCAAAGAAGCGCCTGAATCCCATCAAACGCAGACAAATGGAAGATCGCGTCCACGAACTGGAGAGAAATATCAGCGGAGTCGAAGCCGCAATTGCCGACCTTGAAACAGCCATGCAGAATTTCGTCAGCGCCGACGAGAGTCAGCGCCAGTCGCAGGAACTCGACCGGCACAAAGCCAGCTACGCCGCGCTGATGAAAGAGTGGGAAGAATTCTCCCAAGAGTTGTCGAACTCCGGCTAGAGCAGTTCCCGATGATTTTCTTTGCGATCTTCGCGCATCCTCAGCGTCCTCCGCGGTTAAGTTCTTGGCGGAGTTTCCGCGAGGGCCGCAGAGCCCGGCACAAAGCCAGCTACGCCGCGCTGCTGAAAGAGTGGGAAGAATTCTCCCAAGAGTTGTCGAACTCCGGCTAGAGCAGTTCCCGATGATTTTCTTTGCGATCTTCGCGCATCCTCAGCGTCCTCCGCGGTTAAGTTCTTAATGACTTGACGCAGAGTTGGCGGAGTTTCCGCGAGGGCCGCAGAGCCGAACTTCTCTCGTCCCCACCCGTACACCATCTTCCGTAATCTCTCACCTCCACTTACGTGTGTGCGATATTCGGATTGGCCACTAGGCCAGCAACTGCCGAAGGCCACCAAATTTCAAACACCCGCATGACCCAGGTGTCAGGCGCTTTCCGTGCAGAGCAATGCAGCGAGGCGCCGCGCGGAGACCCAAGGAAGGTCACATGCTTCAGTCGTCGGACTCGTTCAATCCCAAGGCCGCATCGCCGGCTTCCAACCCCAACGCATACAACCCGATCAAGACCGTCACCGCTCCGGTGGATCAGGCCACCATCGGCCGCACTCTCTACATCAAGGGCGAAGTCAGCGGCTCCGAAGCCCTTTACATCGATGGCCGCATCGAAGGCAAAATCAACATGCCTGAGAGCCGCGTCACCATCGGACGCAATGGCAAGGTTGACGCCAGCATTCAAGCCCGCGAAGTTGTGGTCATGGGTAAAGTGACCGGCAACATCGAGTGCAGCGATCGCGTGGATATCCGTGCCGAAGGCTCGGTGCACGGCGACATCTCCACCACCCGCATCAGCGTGGAAGATGGCGCCGCGCTCAAGGGCGGAATTCAGGTCCGCAGCAGCGAGGGGAAACACAAAGACTCGCAGCCACAGCATCAGTCCAAGTCAGCCGAGGCTCCCAAGGCTCACGCTGCCGCCGCCAGCGCATAATTGGCCGAAAGATCCTCCGACAAAAATAAAGGGGCACGCTCGCGCGTGCCCCTGCAACTTTGTGTAACGCGGCGCATTCGTAGAGACGTTGCTTGCAACGTCTCTCTCGCCCTCATTCGCGGCGCCGCCGGCAAGACGTAGCAAGCTACGTCTCTACTCCTTCGCCGGCCGTAAATCCAGCGCCGCCGAATTCATGCAATAGCGCAGCCCCGTCGGCTCCGGCCCATCCTCAAATACGTGTCCCAGATGCGCGTCGCACTTGGCGCAGCGCACCTCGGTCCGCACCATGCCGAACTTCGAATCCCGATGCTCGACCACGTTGCTGGCCTCGCCGGGCTTGTAGAAGCTCGGCCATCCCGTCCCCGAATTGAACTTCGTATTCGAATCGAACAGCGGCGCGCCGCAGCACACGCAGTGATAGATCCCCGGCTCTTTCGTATTCCAGTATTTCCCGGTAAACGCACACTCTGTGCCCGCCTCGCGGGTCACGTGATACTGCTCGTCGCTGAGTTGCTTTTTCCATTCGGCCTCGGTTTTCGTGACTTTCTCTGCCGCTTTTTCGGCCATAATCACTCCATTTTTGATAATTTGTTTGACTAAGGATTAGATGTTTGAGCGCGTCAAAAGTGTCATTGCACATCCTCCCCCACCTTCCGATACTTTCCCCGGAAAAACAGTAGCGGGTCGCCCTCCCGCACGACAACATCTTCGACCTCCGCAATAAAGATGGTATGGTCTCCGGCCTCTTGCGCCGAGTGCAACCGGCACTCCAGATACGCCAGCGATCCCAACAACATCGGAGTTCCGTGCTGGGTGCGTTCAAACCTCGCGCCAGCGTCGACTTCGGCGTGCTCGTGGTCGCGCTCGGGGCGCGCATAATATTCCGAAATCGCCCGCTGATCCTCGCACAGCACATTGATCCCGAATCGTTTCTTGGCGTGCAGGTGCGCGTGCGTTCGGGTCGTGTGGTCCACGCACACCAGCACCAGCATGGGATCGAGCGACACCGAGGCGAATGCATTGGCGGTCATGCCGTGCACTTCGCCGTCAAGGTCCACCGTGACGATCGTCACCCCGGTGGCGAAGCGCCCCATCACTCGTCGAAAGTCGATCGAATCCAAGCTCATATTGTAGAGACGTTGCTCGCAACGTCTCTCCCACCATCACTCGTTACGCAGCCAGCAAGACGTAGCAAGCTACGTCTCTACGGCAGCAATCGCCTACATTACCATGCCCCGCCGTTGTATCATTCGATTCAAGTGACCTTGTCCGCAATCACGCCCAGCTCTGCATACGCCGCCGCCCTAGCCGAAGTGCAACCCGGCGTCTCCATCTCGCGCGAAGCGGCCCTACTCCTGATCCGCTGCTCCGACGACGATCTTCCCGAACTTCTCGCCGCGGCCCGCGCCGCCAAAGAACGGTTCAAACCCGGAGTCATCACTTACTCGCGCAAGAAGTGCAACCCGGCGTCTCCATCTCGCGCGAAGCGGCCCTACTCCTTATCCGCTGCTCCGACGACGATCTTCCCGAACTTCTCGCCGCGGCCCGCGCCGCCAAAGAGCGGTTCAAACCCGGAGTCATCACTTACTCGCGCAAAGTCTTCCTGCCGCTGACCAATCTCTGCCGCGACTATTGCGGATACTGTACCTTCCGCCGCGATCCCGGCGAACCCGGCGCGCACACGATGACTCCGGAGGAAGTTCTCGCAGTCGCCCGCGCCGGCGAAAAACTCGGCTGCACCGAAGCTCTCTTCTCTCTGGGCGACAAACCCGAACTGCTTTTCCCCGAGATGCGGGAGACGCTACGCCGCTTCGGCTACAAGTCCACATTGCATTATCTGGAGGCCATGTGCGAACTGGTTCTGCGCGAGACCACTCTGCTCCCGCACCCGAATCCTGGCCTCCTTAGCGCGGAGTGGATCGCACGTCTCGCCGCCGTATCCCCCAGCATGGGCCTCATGCTGGAGACCACGAACGCCGCTCTGCTCGCACCCGGCAGGGCTCACGATAATGCTCCCGACAAAGTACCGGCTAAGCGCCTGCGTACCATCGAAGAAGCGGGCAAGCAGAATCTCCCGTTCACGACCGGCCTGTTAATTGGTATTGGCGAATCTCTCGAAGACCGCGTCGACACGCTGCTCGCGATCCGCGACTTGCACGAGCGTTACGGCCACATCCAGGAGGTGATCGTGCAGAATTTTCGCGTAAAGCCAGCCATCCCCATGGCCCACTGGCCCGAGCCTACCCGCGGGGAGATGCTTCGCACCGTGGCGGTAGCTCGCTTGTTACTCCCTAATGTCAATATTCAGGCTCCGCCGAATCTCTCCGCGCCTTACTATGAGGAGTTAGTGGACGCGGGCATCAATGATTGGGGAGGAATTTCGCCACTGACCCCCGACTTCATCAATCCGGAGAAGCCCTGGCCGCATCTGGAGCAACTGCGCCTGCGCACCGAAGCCAAGGGATGCGCCCTGCGTCAGCGTCTGCCGGTATATCCGGAATTTCTTCCGGCCTTAACGGCCAAGCCCGGACTTTTGTCAGAAAAACTGCGAGCCGCGGCCACCGATCAAGGGTTGGCAAAAATAAAGAGGGCGGCATGATTTGCGTCCTCAGCGGCGGCACCGGCGGCGCCAAGTTTATCGACGGGCTCCAGCAGGTCATGCCCGCCGAAGAGATCACGGTGGTCGTCAATACCGGCGATGACCTGCTCTGGTGGGGCCTGTACGTTTCCCCCGACATCGATTCCATCACCTACGTGCTCTCCGGCATGCTCAGCCGCGAACGTGGATGGGGCGTGAAAGGCGACACTTTCCTCTGCCTGCAGGCCATGGGGCAACTCGGCGAGCCGACCTGGTTTCACACCGGGGACCGCGATCTCGCCATGCACTTGCTTCGCTCGCGTCTGCTGGCCGAAGGCAAAACGCTCTCCGATGCAACCAGCGTCATCTCCGAAAAACTCGGCGTGAAAGCGCGCGTTCTCCCCATGAGTGACTCACGCGTCGAAACCCGCATCGATACCCCGGCCGGCGAGTTGAGCTTCGAAGAGTATTTCGTGCAGCGCTGGTATCAGGACCCGGTGAACTCCGTGCGTTTTGCCGGAGCCTCCGACGCCGAGCCCGCGCCGGGAGTAATCGACGCCATCGAAGCTGCGGACGCCGTGATTGTCGCTCCTAGCAATCCCATCACCAGCATCGGTCCCATTCTGGCAGTCCCTGGCATTCGGGAAGCGCTGCTACGCTGTCGCGGAAAAGTTGCCGCCATCAGCCCCATCGTCGGCAACGCCCCCGTCGCGGGTCCGGCGGGAATTCTCATGGCCGCGCAGGGGCTGCCTTGCTCCATCGTCGGCGTCGCGCACGCGTATGAGGAATTCATCGACGTCCTCGTATGTGACAACCGCGACAACCGCGCCGCCGAACTGCTCCGCGCCAACGGCTTGACGGTGCAGTGTACGCAAACCATCATGCGGACCGCCGAAGATAAGGCCGCCCTCGCGAGCGAAGTGCTCTCCTTAGTTTCGACGCCCCGCGCGCAGAATGAGACTCAGGCCAATGGCCACGCTTTTCGACGTCTGGACCGGCAGCCGTGATTCTCGTTCCCGTCAAGAACCTGTCTGCCGCAAAGCAGCGTCTGGCGGGTGTTCTCGACCAACCGTCCCGCACCGCGCTGGCGCAGGCCATGTTGCATGACGTGCTCGACACGCTGCACGGCTGCAAAAACCGTCCGCAAGTTGCGGTCGTCAGCAGCGACCCCTATGCGATAAAGCTGGCCGAAGAATATGAATTCGAAATCATCCCGGACCCTGCCAATCCCGGTGAAACCGGCGCCATCGAAATGGCGACTCGCCTCTGCGTCGAGCGCGGCATAGAGAGCACGCTGGTGATCCCCGCCGACATTCCGCTGATTCAAGCGTGGGAGCTCGAAGAAATTCTGAAGCACGCACCGGCAGAGGGCAGTGTGTTGGTCCCGGCCGCCGATGGACGCGGCACCAACGCCGCCTTCCGCCGCCCCGCAAATTTGTTCCCGCTGCGCTTTGGCAATGACAGCTTCAAGCCACATCACGCCGTGGCGCAAGCGACAGGCAAGCCCTGTGTTGTGCTGAACCTTCCGGGGATTGCCGTTGACGTAGACAATCCGTCGGATCTGCAAGAACTCGTTGCGGCTCCAGGTGAAACCCGAGCCCAAGTCTTAGCCCGCAAATACGCCGGCGTAGCCACGGACCCTGTGGGGACGGGCGACGCGCCCGTCCAGCCGCGCAGCGGCGCGACTCGCTAAATGATCGGAGAGTGTAACGCACATTTCGCACGACGAAGGGCCGGCCCAGAACGGTAACCAGCACCTAAAGACTTTGTCCGGACTCAACCAATTGATAAGCTCAACGTGGATGTGGAAGATGACTCGTGCAATCAGCCTTTTATTTCTTCTGTTATGCACGGCCGGTGTACTTGCTTGCACACACGTTAGTCCCAAAGCCGTGCACGGAACACGTTAGTCCCAAAGCCGTGCACGGAACTTATCAGGCGACATATCCTTTCGGTCGGGATACTTTAACGCTTAGGGACGATGGACGGTTTGACGAGCAAATCGAAGTTTATGGGCAAGGAACGCAACCGTTCAACGGAACGTGGCAGTACAGTAAACGCGAGGGCTACGTAGAGTTTCACCATCTCGGTTGCGTTGCTGACGGTTTTGGAAAGCTGAAAGATGATTGGCGGACCGATGTTATGGAATTTTCCTATCAGTCGGTTGCGCGGCACTGGTTCAGGCTGACGATAAACTCCGGGGCCCCGTATCCTTATATAAAACAGAACGATTGACAGAAGGAGCGGGACCATGCGCGCATCGTCCAATGAACTTCGCCTAATCCCAGTTACTCTAGCCGATGAAATCCGCCCCGGCGACTGGCTCGCCGACAAACTGCTCGGCTCCCTTCGCAAACGGCGCCTCAGCCTCCAAACCGGCGACATCCTAATCATCAAACATAAAATCGTCTCCAAATCCGAGGGCCGCCTGGTCGATCTGGCCACGATCCAGGCTTCCGAAGAATCCGTCGCGTGGGCGAAACAATACGCTCTTGATCCCCGCGTGATCGAACTCGCCCTGCGGGAAAGCCGCGCCGTCATTCGCCGCAAAAACGGCGTGCTCATCACCGAGACCAGCCACGGTTTTCTCTGTGCCAACAGCGGCGTCGATGTTTCCAACGTCAACGGAGGCAATCACGCGCTGTTACTTCCCGAAGACCCAGACCGCTCCGCCGCCAACCTCCGCCAAGCCCTCAAGAAGCAGACGCGTCTCGATATCCCCGTAATCATCACCGACAGTTTTGGCCGCCCGTGGCGCGAAGGCTTGACGGAGGTCGCCATCGGCATCGCCGGAATGAAGCCTCTGCGCGATGACCGCGGCCGCCGCGACCCATATGGATACGAACTGAAAGCCAGCGTCGAGGCCGTCGCCGACGAACTGGCCTGCGCCGCCGGCCTGGTCTGCCGCAAACTCAACCGCGCCCCGGCCTGTATCGTCCGCGGATTTCGCTACGACCGCGGCCCGGGAAAAGTCCGCGACCTGCTGCGCCCCGCATCTACAGACCTATTCCGGTAGGCTCTCTGGGGCCATTCCGTTTTGCGCGATTTTCGCTTGGATGGCACAGCGCTTGCAGCGCGGCGACAAGAACGCCAATCTACGACCGAGGCTTTACCAACGCTGAGTCTTCGGCTCAACCGGCATGATCACCACCGCGTCAATGAGCGCTATGGCCTGTGGGTGTTGAAAAAGTCCATTTTCTGCAAAACAGCCAAAATTTGGGGGATGGAAAATGTCTAGGAAAACCGAGAAAGTCGTTTGTAGGGCTTCCTATTGCAAAGTTTTTTCGAGCATTTTCTGGCGATGGAGTTTTTCAACACCCACGCCTGATTTCAACAATCGAGTGTCGCGACCAGTTCAATTCCGGTCACCACCGCCGTGTCGCTCCAGGCAAAGCTTGCAAAAGGTGGGAGGTTCACTATTGTCTACCAGGTGCTTCACGGGTTCCTGCGATTGCAGATAGGAGTAGATGTCCTTCAAATCTTCGTCGGTCATGTGACCGTACCATGCCCATGGCATAGTGCCGTGTAAAGCCCGCGCCTTAACACGTCCCGTGCGCATGACCGCGATAAAGAGTTCAGGATCGTAGTACCCAATGCCGCTGGGAGCGAATGTGATGTTCGGACTAACGATCGAGAAATGATTCGGTCCGTCGATTGAGTTTCCGCCCGCAAACAGCTTCGTAAACATCAGCGCGTCTGCGTGATACCAACTCGTGTGGCAACCCGCACAATCAGCGACGTTGGCAAGGTACTCTCCACGCTTCTGCGGCGTGGATACATCCGCAACGACCGGAGCCAGGATCGGCTCCGGCAGACCCACATAGCGAAGCTTTCGGGCTAGCGGAATTTGAGTCTGCGGCAACATATTACGAATTGGCGGCAATGAGCGGAGATAGACCACGACCGAAGCAAGATCTTCGTCAGACAAGCTGGCGAAAGCGCGATACCACATGTGCGGAGAAAGAAGGCGACCATCGTGTCCAATGCCTTCTCGAATGGCGCGCGCCAACATGTCATCGGTCCAACGTCCAACCCCAGTCTCGGGATCTGATGTCAAGTTGGGCGCCACTAGCCAGGGCTTATCCTCGTCGGAAAAATAAGTTGGGCGCCACTAGCCAGGGCTTATCCTCGTCGGAAAAATCATGACCCGCGCCTTCTCTTCCATGGATCGGAGGTGCCCCAGGCTGGCTCCAATCGCGGTCGGAATGGCAGCGGAAGCACGCGAGCGGTCCCTGCGCAAGATATGCTCCTCGCGCCAATCGCTGCGGGGATTGTGCAAACGTGACATTCCGCAATGGTCTGTGCCTGGGTCCGACGACGAATCCGCGCCAAAGAGCCCCATAGACGTCTGGCCCAACGAGCACGCCCGGCGTCGCAACAGCGGTCGCGACAATAATCACGGAGACGACGGTAAAGACCCTTCTTCGTTTGACAGTCATGCCAGGTACGCGAAAAGAGGCTCATTATAGACCGGTATCGCGGTTTTCAGCGCGAATCTCGCCGCCAGCTGCCTAATCCTGACTTTGCTAGGGAAGGGAGCATGCGCACCCTCTGCGAATGTGTGCGATCGGTAGGCGGCTTTCCGGCGCGGCTTACGAAAAATCGCCATTTGGCTCAAAACCCCAAGATCAGCGCTAACGCCGGTTTTCGTCGATAATGCGAAGCGCTAACGCCGGTTTTCGTCGATAATGCGACCTGTAGAATAGGCGTATCGACTCTGATTGGGGAGCTTCGCTGCAATCTACCATGAGTAAATGGACGAGTCTGACATTGACGGAACTGGCAGGTTTCCCGGCTGTATTTGTCGGATTGATACTGATAGCCCGTTTGCCAGCTCGATTCTTCCCGTATTCGTTCATTCGATACGCCGCTGTCGTACTCTACGTTGGCTTCTTGATAGACAAATGGCCCTGTCCTCGATATGGAAAGAGGTTTCATCGTCGAGGTGAGTATGGCGTGGTACTCCCAATCAGAATACATTGCGCGAATTGTGGGCTCAAACGTGGCGATCGGAAGTACCAATAAATGCGTTTACGGAGTAGGTTGGCGTAACATCCCCATAGCGCTCGTTGACCCTATCGCTCTAACAAAACTCCCGTCGAAGCGATAAGATGCACCTTGACGATTCGGGAGGGACCATGAGCAAGGAAATCTCTCGCAGACAGTTTCTTGAGAATATCGGACTTGGAACCGCGGCCGGTACGAGTCTCTTGCTGCTGAAGGATGTCGCCAGCGCGCGGCCGGCAACCGATCTTATTCCTTCGCGGACTCTGGGGCGAACCGGCGCCAAGGTCTCGATTCTTGCTTTCGGCTGCGGCAGCCGCTTCCTGATGTACAAGGATGAAGACAGCGCGACGGCGATCCTCAATCGCGCCCTCGATCTGGGCATCAACTATCTCGACACGGCCTACGCCTACGGAGATGGCGAGAGCGAAACTCGCGTGGGCAGAGTGATGGCGTCGCGCCGCAAGGACGTCTGGCTGGCCACCAAGATTCCCGACCGTACCCGCGACGAATTCCTACGCCGCCTCGAGGCCAGCCTGAAGCGTCTTAAGACAGACCATGTGGATCTGGTCCACATCCACAGCCTCGGCCAAGCCGACGATCTGGCGAAGATCGAGGCTCCGGACGGGGCGCTTAAAGGCTTGATGGAAGCGCGCGAGCAGAAAATGGCCCGCTTCGCCGGCATGACCAGCCATACCAACGGAGAGGTGATGGCCAAGGCCATCGAGCGGCACGACCTCGACTGCGTGCAGATGGCGCTCAACGCTTCGCGCAATGGCCGGTTTGAAGAACTCGCTCTCCCCGCCGCCAATGCCAAGAACCTGGGCGTGATCGCCATGAAGGTGACCGGTCAGGAGTTTCTTGTGGGCGACGGCCCAGGAAAGGCAGATATGCCGTCGCTGCTGCGGTATTCCATGAGCCTGCCGGTAACGACCGCGGTCGTGGGGATGCCGCGGCCCGAAATGCTCGCCCACAACGTCGAGACAGCGAGAAGTTTTTCAGCGCTCAACGATCAGGAGAAGGAGCACCTGCGGCAGCAGCTCAATCCCTCGCGGGAGGGGCTGGAGAAGAGGTTGGTCGGGCATCTGGATGGACCGAGCGCGAATCCGGAAATATTTCTCGCATAAAGCCGGAGGGTTAAGCCGCAAGGTACGGTGCGATCCAGTACGTACCCTGCCTTCCCGGGAATCCTCGCAGTGCTAAACTTTGAATCCAGCCGCGCGGAAGCGTTTTCGAACACTCTTCACGGCTGGGGTTGGAGGAACTTGTGTCCCGCGAACTTACGCCTTCGGAACTGGAAGCCTTCCCTCTGCTCGACTGGGCTGACGTCGCCCCGAGGTTAACTCCATCCCTGCGTGCTTCTCTGGAGAAAGTCCTCGAAACTCAAAACGGCGCCGATTTGTCCTTAGAGGAGTCCTACGCAGTGGCCGACTCCGAAGGCAACGATCTCCTCGGCCTCCTGGTCGCCGCTAACGCTCTGCGCGCCGAACTTGCCGGCAACCTCGTCACCTACGTGGTCAACCGCAACATCAACTTCACGAACATCTGTTTCGTGGGATGCAAATTCTGCGCCTTCAGCCGCGGCCCGCGCGAGTCCGACACTTACTTCCTCACGCTCGATCAGATGGCGCAGAAAGCAATCGAAGCCTGGCAACTCGGCGCCACCGAAGTCTGCATTCAGGGGGGCTTGCCGCACGGTCTTCCCAAGTTTCATTACCGCGATATTCTTCGCGCCATCAAGAATGCCGTCCCCCGCATGCATATTCATGCTTTCTCGCCCATGGAAATCGTCTACGGCGTCGAACTCACGGAAATGCCGTTAGCCGACTATCTTTCCATGCTGCGCGACAACGGACTGGGCACGCTCCCCGGCACCGCCGCCGAAATTCTCGATGACGAGATTCGCCACATCCTCTCCGCCAACAAACTTTCCACCGCGCAGTGGGTCGAAGTCATCCGCACGGCCCACCGCTGCGGCATCCGCACCACTTCGACACTCATGTACGGACACACCGAGACTCCCGGGCACTGGGTCCGCCAGATGCGGCTACTGCGCGACATCCAATCCGAAACCGGAGGCTTCACCGAATTCGTCCCCCTCGGCTTCGTACATCAGAACACGCTGCTGTTCCATCAAGGACTGGCGCGCACTGGCCCAACGCTGGCCGAGCACCTGAAGGTTCACGCCCTCTCCCGCCTACTCCTCGCCGGCTCGATCAACAATATTCAAGTTTCCTGGGTCAAGCTGAACCGACGCCTCTCGCAACTCTGCCTGCACGCCGGAGCCAACGACTACGGCGGTACTTTGATGGAAGAAAATATTTCCCGCGAAGCCGGAGCCACCGCCGGCCAGTACACCAGCCCGGAGGATTTTCAATCGCTGATCCTGGAGATAGGCCGCATCCCCGCCGAGCGCAACACTACCTACTCGCGCCTCAACATCAAAGCGCCGCTCCACGAATGCACCGCCGAAGAATCGCTTGAGGCGGAATTCGCGTGAACTCCAGCGTCACAGGCGCTCGTCCCATCGCGATCATCGGCGGTACGGGCCCGGCTGGCATGGGACTGGCTCTGCGCTGGGCGCGCGCGGGAGAAACCATCATCATCGGCTCGCGGGACGAGAAGCGCGCGCAGCAGGCCGCCGCGTCCATCCAACAAAGAATTGGAGACGAGGCCAAAATATCAGGCATGGAAAATGCCGCCGCCTGCGCCGCCGCCGACATTCTTACGCTGACCGTGCCCTTTGAAGGTCAAGCCTCGCTTTTAAAGAAACTCAAGTCCGTAATCACTGAGGGCAGTATTCTCACTCAAGTCCGTAATCACTGAGGGCAGTATTCTCATCGATGCCACCGTGCCCCTCGCTGTCGCCGTCGGCGGACGTGCCTCACGCACGGTCGGCGTCTGGCAAGGCTCCGCCGCCCAACAGGCGGCCGAGCTCGTGCCCGACGGCGTGAGCGTGGTCGCCGCCTTCCACAATGTGTCCGCCGAGATGCTCGGCACCGACACTCCGCTGGACTGCGACGTCGTGGTGTGCAGCGACGATCCCGATGCTGCGCAACTCACCCGCGAACTGGCGGCAAAAATTCCCGGCGTGCGCGGCATCGACGGCGGCAAGCTTGAAAACGCCCGTATCATCGAGCAGATTACGGCCTTGCTCATCGGCATGAACTTTCGCCACAAAGGCCACGCCGGAATTCGAATCACTGGCCTGCCACCCAGCGCTTACCGCTGAACCATTTCATTCCAAGGAGCGCTCCCTTTGGGCGAGATCGATTGAGCGAGAACGATTTGACCGAAAACGACCGGCAGAACGACCATCTCGACGCGGCCCTGCAATATCACAGCGGCACTAAGCACTCCTATCAAAGCCTCCGGATGCATCCTCACTCTCTTGACTGGGAGAACAAGCCGCTCTTATTCAAGATTTATCCCACGCTCGAAGTCACGCGCCTCCCGCGCGATTTTCATGACACCAGCAGCCCCGCGCTCTCTGCAATTTCGGATCTAAGCGCTCCAGCGCAAGCGGAAGCCATTCCCGATCTCGAAACTCTGGCGCAGCTGCTCTTTTTCTCGGCCGGCGTCATCCGCAGCAAGAAACATGCGCAGGGAGAATCTTTTTTTCGCGCCGCCGCCTGCACCGGCGCGCTCTATGAAATCGAACTCTACGTGGTCTGCGCCGATCTTCCGGGCCGAGCCGTGCCGGGCGTCAAAAATCCTCCGGGACTTGCGGCGGGTGTCTATCATTTCGGAGCCGCCGAATTCGGCCTGCGTCAACTTCGTTCCGGCGATTTTCGCCAGGCCCTGGTCCACGCAACCGGCAGCGACTCATCGGTGGCACACGCTCCCGTGACGATCATCTGTACCGGGACGTACTGGCGCAACGCCTGGAAATATCACTCCCGCACCTACCGCCATTTCGGCTGGGACAACGGTACGATCCTCGCCAACCTTCTCGCGATGTCCGCCGCCTCGAAGCTTCCCGCTAAAGTCGTCGCCGGTTTCGTCGATTCTCAGGTGAACGGTTTGCTTGCCCTCGATACCAAGCGCGAAATCGCATTTTCGCTGGTTTCTATCGGCCACACGCAGGCGACGCCACCCACCTCGCCTGCCATCGATCCTCTTGAGTTGCCAATCGTTCCCTACTCGGGCGCGGAAATCGAATATCCCGCCATGCACAAAATGCATGAAGCGTCCTCGCTCAGTTCCGGAACCGAGGTGACTGGCTGGCGCGGCAAGACACCGTCGCACGAATTGCCCGCGCCGAAGGGAACCACAACATCGCTGCAACCGCTCGACGACTCCCGCATTCCCGCCGATTCGATCGAGAAGGTCATCTCAAGGAGAGGCTCTACCAGAAAGTTCACGCGCGACCCTCTCACGATGCCTCAGCTCTCGACTATCCTCGACCGCGCCACGCGAGGCATTCCCGCCGACTTCCTCGATCCGCTCGGAAGCCATCTCAACGACCTTTATCTGATCGTGAACAATGTGCTGGGGCTTACCGCCGGAGCCTACTTTTACCAGTGGGAGCAAAAGCAACTTGAACTCCTGAAGCCTGGGGACTTCCGCGACAAAGCGGGATACCTAGGACTTGAGCAACAGCTTCCCGCCGACGCCGCCGTCGACGTATTCTTCCTCGCTGACTTGAAGAAAATCCTGCAGCGCTACGGCAACCGCGGATATCGCGCCGTGCAACTTGAAGCCGGCATTGTAGGCGGCAAACTCTATCTCGCTGCTTATGCGCAGCGCCTCGGAGCCACCGGCCTCACCTTCTACGACGATGACGTAGTCAGCTTCTTCTCTCCCCATGCCCGCGGGAAGAGCGCAATCTTCCTGGTGGCTCTCGGCCGCAGCGCGGCAAGGTAGGCCTCCGTAACGGCTCACGTAGAGACAGCCGCCTCGGCTGTGCGGAACGCGGCTCGCAAAAAAGGCAAATATGCGGCTACGGAGCTTCCTCCCGGACAGCCGAGGCGACTGTCCCTACGCGAGTTGTGGAGCTTCCCTACTCTTGCGCCGCCGGCCCCGTCATCTCTTCCGCGGGCTCTCCGCCCGCCATAGCCTGCGCAATAATCAGCTTTCGCGCTTCCACCCGAATCTTCGGTAGTTGCAGGCTAAACCACCACGCTCCCAGCACTGAAGCAAAGCCACCAATCGCCACTGTCAGGGCCGCGCCCATCCGATCCGACAGCGCTCCGCCCAGCAGCGCGCCAATCGGCGCCATCCCCATGAACATCATCGAATAAACCGCCATGGTGCGCCCGCGCAGGGCGTCGGGCACCATCACCTGAATCAGCGTATTTGAGGACGCCATCTGTAGCATGATGAAATATCCCACCGGCAGCAACAGCAACACCGATAGCCAAAACGATCTTGAAAACGAAAACAACATCAGGCTCACGCCAAACCCCGCGCAGCACACCGATACCCACCTGCCTAGTCCCTTCACTCCCGAGCGCACCGCCAACGTAAGCGCACCCAGCAATGCTCCCACGCCGGCCGCGCCCATCAGAATTCCCAGCCGCACCGCTCCCAAATCGTGCGATCCAATCAGCGAAGCAAACTCCTGACCGCCGCCGCGCAAAATCTTGGCGGCAAAAATCGGCATCAGCACCACGTAGGGCATGCCCGTCATGCTCACCAGCCCGAGCAGCACCATGAGGGCCCGAATCGGCGCGGTGCGGTTCACGAACTGGAAGCCTTCGAGCATATGCTCCCAAGGCGATGCCTTCAACGAAACTCGCGCCGGAGCATGCACCTTCATCAGCATCAATCCGGCAATCACCGCAATGTAGCTGGCGCCATTGGTGAAAAAGCACCAGCCTTCGCCTAACTTCGCTACCAGAACGCCGGCCACCGCCGGCCCAATCACGCGGGCGCCGTTGAACATGGAGGAGTTCAGCGCGATGGCATTCATCAAGTCTTCCTTGCCCACCATGTCGACCAGAAACGATTGCCGCCCGGGGATATCGAACGCATTCACCACGCCCAGCAGCGCCGCCAGCACGAAGATGTGCCACACCTGGACGGTGTGCGTCAGCGTCAGTCCCGCCAGCACAAATGCCAGCAGCATCGACGCGACCTGGGTGCCGATCACTACATGCTTGCGATTGCTTCGATCCGCGACGATGCCGCCGAGAGGAGCAAACAGGAACACCGGAATCTGGCTGGCAAACCCGACCGCGCCCAACTTCAACCCCGAACCCGTCATCCGGTAAACCAGCCACGACTGCGCCACGGTCTGCATCCAGGTGCCGATCAGGGAGATCAATTGTCCGCTGAAAAATAGTTGGAAGTTGCGATGCCGCAGCGCCCGTCCGGCGGCCTGCCAGCGTACTCTGCGATTCGCCGGCGCGGCTTCGCCGTTCCCCGCGCTCTCTGGAATGGAAGTCTTCGGCTCGGCCACAGGTCATTTTAGATGACAATGCGCCATACAGGGCACTACTGTATCCGCGAGCATTCTTGGATTGCTGCGCGTTCAACCTCTTATACTTTCCGCCTCTGCCGGGTTCCTCTTTGTTGCCGGCCCGCTCCCGATTCCGTCGCTAAAGCTCGGATTATGAGCGTTTTGACGAAGGCTAGAATCTTCTAACTTCACGCTTCTCTTATTTCCCGCCGTGCGCTACAGTAGCCCAAGAGTTTTTCGCGATTCTGCAAACATAGTCGGCCAATACAGGACGCCACTTATGACTACCCCTCCCGTTGGACTTGAACGTCGTGCCGGGCAG
>Ga0193751_1000922_pt1 | contig 20042 bp, 18 predicted proteins | sample L1c2metaG_FD_143050 | JGI IMG/M metagenome (GOLD analysis project Ga0193751, IMG submission 143050) | Soil microbial communities from a riparian zone of the East river system, Colorado, United States - L1c2 | ecosystem: Environmental > Terrestrial > Soil > Riparian zone | place: USA: East River... | reverse complement strand
AAGACACCAGGACAGATTATTGCCGAACTCGATGCCATGCTGGCACAGCCGGGCCATCCATCGGTGGTCTATTTCGTTGACGACAATTTCATAGGTAACCGTAAGGCAGCACGCGAGATACTGCCACATCTCATCAACTGGCAGCGCAAGCACGGTTACCCGCTGCAATTTGCCTGCGAGGCCACGCTTAATATCGCCAAACAGGCCGAGGTTCTTTTGCTCATGCGCGAGGCGCAATTCCTCACTGTTTTCGTTGGCATCGAGACGCCGGACGCCGATGCGCTAAAGGCCATGCGCAAGGAACACAACGCTGCACTGCCAATGATGGAGGCGATAAAGACGTTGAACAGATACGGGCTCGAGGTGACGTCAGGCATCATCCTCGGCCTTGATACCGATACCAGCGACAGTGAGGGCCGTCTCAAAGCCTTCATCGATCTCTCAGGTATTCCAATCCTCACTATCAATCTGCTGCAGGCGTTACCGCGCACACCATTGTGGGACCGCCTCAAGCGCGACGGCCGATTGCTCGCCGATGACGCTGGGCTCGAAAGCAACGTGCAATTCTTGCGGCCATACGACGAAGTGGTAGACACTTGGCGGCGGTGCATAGCCCACGCTTATGATCCCGAACGTTTGTTCGCGCGCTTTGCTCACCAAGTCGATGCGACCTATGCAAATCGCATGGACGTTCCCGCGCGCGGCAAGCTAACCGTCAGAAATCTTCGCGAGGCTGTGGTGCTGGGGTTCAATATCGTGCTTTGGGTCGGCCTACTGTCGAATTACCGCCGCCCCTTCTGGCGCGCAGCGTGGCACGCACTAAGCCGTGGTCAGGTCGACGCGGCGCTCGGCATGGGGCTCGTGGCTTATCATCTCATCCAATTCTCTCGCGAAGCGCTGCGCGGCGAACAGAACGCGTCATTCTACTCTGCGCCTGCGCGTCGACGTGCAGCCACGGCCTATACCCTCGAAGGTGCGCCTGCGCTAGGCAAACAACCATGAAGACACATTGAGCGTTGAACCCTGTTAGTGCCGCAGGCTTTGTGCGACCAGAGCGGGCATGTCTAAGTTACTACGCATTGTCCGGTACCGCGCTTCGTGATTTGCAATGCAATTTCAAAAACGTCCGTATCGATCACGGGTTTCGCATGCCGCTCGCGTCGCGCCAGCCCCAAATAAAATCAACATTGGCCTGGGCAGCTGCATCATGTGGTTACTCGTGAATTCCTCCCTCACACCGGCAGATTGTCGTGCTTGCGCGGCGGCACTTCGACCGTCTTGCCGCGCAGCATGGCGAGCGCGCGGGCGATGCGCGGGCGGGTAGCGTGCGGCATGATCACGTCGTCGATATAGCCGCGCTCGGCGGCGATGAACGGGGAGAGAAAGCGCTCCTCGTATTCCTTGGTGCGCGCGGCGATCTTTTCCGGGTCGCCGATATCGGCGCGGAAGATGATCTCGACCGCGCCTTTGGCGCCCATCACCGCGATCTGCGCCGTCGGCCAGGCGTAATTGACGTCGCCGCCGATATGCTTGGACGCCATCACGTCGTAAGCGCCGCCGAACGCCTTGCGGGTGATCACGGTGACGAGCGGCACGGTCGCTTGCGAATAGGCGAACAACAATTTCGCGCCGTGCTTGATCAGCCCGCCATATTCCTGCGCGGTGCCGGGCAGAAAGCCGGGCACGTCGACGAAGGTCACGATCGGAATATTGAAGGCGTCGCAGAAGCGCACGAAGCGGGCCGCCTTGCGGCTGGCGTCGCTATCGAGCACGCCGGCCAGCACCATCGGCTGATTGGCGACAAGGCCGACGGTGCGCCCGGCAATGCGGCCGAAGCCGATCACGATATTGCGCGCGAAGGCTTCCGATAATTCGAAGAAATCGCCCTCGTCGACCACTTTGAGAATGAGTTCCTTGATGTCGTAGGGCTTGTTGGGATTGTCGGGCACCAAAGTGTCGAGCGATTTTTCCGTGCGCGCGACGTCGTCGAATGACGGCCATTCCGGCACGCCGGCGGACGAACTCGCCGGCAAGAAGTCGATCAGCCGGCGCATCTGCAGCAGCGTCTCGACATCGTTGTCGTAGACGCCGTCGGCAATCGAGCTTTTGGTGGCGTGGACCGAGGCGCCGCCGAGCTCTTCGGCAGTGACGATCTCGTTGGTCACGGTCTTCACCACGTCCGGGCCGGTGACGAACATGTAGCTCGTATCCCGCACCATGAAAATGAAATCGGTCATCGCCGGCGAATAGACATCGCCGCCGGCGCACGGCCCCATGATCACCGAAATCTGCGGGATGACGCCCGACGCGATGACATTGCGCTTGAACACTTCGCCATAACCCCCGAGCGCGGCGACGCCTTCTTGAATACGCGCGCCGCCGGCATCGAACAGGCCGACGATCGGCGCACGCGCACGCATCGCCATGTCCTGAATCTTGATGATCTTCTGGGCGTGCGTCTCCGACAGCGAGCCGCCGAACACGGTGAAGTCCTTGGCGAAGGCGAACACGGTGCGGCCGTTGACGGTGCCGAAGCCGGTGACCACGCCGTCGCCGGCGATTTTTGATTTCTCCATGCCGAAGTCGTTGGAGCGATGCTCGACGAACATGTCGAGCTCCTCGAACGAGTCGCGGTCCATCAGCAATCCCATGCGCTCGCGCGCGGTGAGCTTGCCGCGCTTGTGCTGCGCGTCGATGCGGGCCTGGCCGCCGCCCAACCGCGCGCCGGCGCGGCGCGCCTCAAGCTTGTCGACGATGTCCTTCATGGTTCGTCAATGCTGCAGCAGTGGATTAAAATACTGACGGTGGGCGCGTTGGGAAATGACAGCGCCCCGCCGGGAATGGCTGTGTTCGCCGCCGCTTCGAGCGCCGCATCGGGAAGGTCAAAGCTAAGAATGTCAGCGTCGCACGAAAGCTGGTTCGAATCGGACATTGCGGCGTCGTTGGGCATCGGGCGGACCCATTTTCAGCGCGAAGCGAACTGCGACAACATGATAGCGGAGCGTTTCCGAAGAGGAAACTTGGCAGGCCAGACAGCTACCCCGCTCGTCCCCGCGAAAGCGGGGACCCGGCGAAAACAATGATCAGCTGTTCTCGAAGTTCGAATCAGGAGCCATAGGTCGGCCCTGGCGTCCCAACGAGAATATCGGTGTTTGTGACTATACCAGCGCGTTCACCACTCAAAGAATGACGCTCCGCATCATCCAGGTACGCATCGTAGAGGTCTCGACTCGGAAACTTGAGCACGTGGACCTCGAAAGGCTCGTCTGACCCGTCGTCCGGCGCCCTTAACGTCCGGATGGCACGTTCAATGACGCCGCCGTAGCGGGCCATGATGCGCGATGCTTTGCGCTCGTAGGCCTCGAATTCTGTCTCGAGACCCCTGTGGATCCACAGTCTGACAAGGATGTAGAGGGGTGGGATCGCCATGTTCACCTCAAGGATCGCGCGCCGCCTGTTTGATCGCAGCGACAATCCCAGCATAGCCGGTGCAGCGGCACAGATGGCCGCTCAGCACGTCGCGGATTTCGGCCTCGGACGGATGCGGATTGCGAGCGAGGTAATCGGTAAATGACATCAAAATGCCCGGCGTGCAGAAGCCACATTGCAGCGCGTGATTGTCGCGAAACGCCTGCTGCAGCGGATTGAGCGCGCCGTTGGCGCCGGCGAGCGACTCCACGGTTTTCACCTCGCGGCCTTCGGCCTGGACCGCGAGCGTCAGACAAGAGCGCGTGGCGACGCCGTCGATCAGCACGGTGCAGGCGCCGCAGATGCCATGCTCGCAGCCGACATGGGTGCCGGTGGCGCCGAGCGCGTGCCTGAGAAAATCGCTGAGCAACATGCGCGGCTCGGCTTCGGCCGCGACTTTGCGGCCGTTGAGGGTGACGCCGATGCGTACGCGCTCGTCTTTCTTCAGACTGCGCATCGGATCGCCTCCTCGACGACGCGCGGCGCCAGATTGCGGAACAGATCGCGCCGCATCGCCGCCGACGCGTGCAGGTCTTCGTAGCCTTCGAGCTCATCGGCCCAGGCGGCGATGGCCTCGGCGGCCTTATCCATCGCAATCCGCCGCACCAGCGGCCGGCCGGCCATGCCGCCGACGCCGAGCCGAACGTGCTTGTCCTCCGCAACCGCCGCAACGGCGATGATGGCGAAGTCGCCATGCCGGCGCGCCACTTCGCGAAAGGCCACGCCCGCTCCCTTCCCTGCCGGAAAGCGCACCGACGTGATCAATTCATCGCCCGCGCGCGCCGTGGTCAGCATGTCCATGTGGAAATCCGCTGCCGCGAGCACGCGTTCGCCGCGCTTGGATTTCAGCACGATCTCGCCGCCGAGCAGCGCCAGCGCCAGCGGCAGCTCGGAACTCGGATCGGCATGCGCAATCGAGCCGCACACCGTGCCTTTGTTGCGGGTCTGGAAATGTCCGACATGCGGCAGCGCGGCGGCAAGCAGCGGCAGTTTTTCGGCAAGCTGCGGCCACGCCAATAGTTTGTTCTGGGTGACCGCCGCGCCGATTTCGATTTTGTCGCCGCGATCGCTGATGACGTCGAGCGCGGCGATTTGTGAAATATCGATCAGCGCATCGGCCTCGATCAGCCGCAAATTGAGCATCGGCACGAGCGACTGCCCGCCGGCCAGGACGCGCGCGTCCTCGCCATATTCGGCAAGGAGCGCGACCGTCTCCTCGATCGTATCCGGACGCAGATAGTCAAACGGGCGCGGCTTCATTGACCTGGCTTCATGCGCGCGATCCACCCGCGCCCGCCTGCCGCGCGGCCATCAAGGCATGAATCCGCCGCGGCGTTGCCGGCAGAATGACCTCGGTGACAGAAAGTGCATCCGCGATCGCATTGGCGATGCAGGCCGGCGTACTCATGCAATTGCCTTCGGCCAGCCCCTTGGCGCCGAGCGGCGTGAACGGTGACGGCGACTCGTAGTGGAGGATTTCGACGTCCGGGATTTCGCCGACCGTCGGCACCAGATAATCGGCAAAGGTACCGGAGAGAAACGCGCCCTCCTCGTTATAGGTGAACTCCTCGTAGAGCGCGGCGGCGATGCCTTGCGCGAAGGCGCCGCGGATCTGGCCCTCGGCGATCATCGGATTCATGATGCGGCCGGCATCGTGCATCGACACATAGCGATCGACCCGCACGTGATAGGTCACCGGATCAATCTCGACGCCGCACATGTCGAAGATGAAGCCATAGGTCAGCGAGGTATTGATGCGATCGTCGCTCGCCGGCGGCTCGAGCTCGGGCGGCGTCCATACCGCGGTTTCGCTCAAGGCCGGCGCCATGGTTTCCGGCAGCAGCACTGGCGACCAGTGCGAGGTTGCGGCGACGCGCCCGAACGGCAGCGCATTGTCGGGATTGGAGCGGCTGCGGATTTTGCCGCCGGCAAGCTCGACGTCGTCGGGCAAGATGTTGAGCTGCTTCGCCGCGATGGCTTTGAGCTTGTCGCGCATCTGCACCGCCGCCATATGCGCGGCCACCGCGGTGCCGGAGGCGAACCGGCTCGAATAGGTGCCGGCGGCGATCGACCATTGGTCCTTCGCCGTGTCCAATTCCAAGACGACCTCGACCTCGTCCGGCGACAGGCCGAGTTCCTCGGCGACAATCTGCGCCAATACCGTCTCGTGGCTTTGGCCTTGCACCGTGACGTCGGCAGTAACGATGACCGCGCCGAGCGGATCGATGGTCACGCGCGCCATCGACACTGCGCCGTTCTTGGGGCCAGCTTTCTCGCGCGCCTGCGCGGTCATCAATGTCGAGAGATATCCCATATTCGACATCGCCGGCTCGACCACGGCGGCAAAGCCGATGCCGTAGGCGCGGCCTTGCGCCCGCGCCGCGTCGCGCCGGCGCTTGAGATCGGCCAGCCGCCCGTTCCCAGTCGCAATCTCCACCGCGCGGCCATAATCACCGGAATCGTACAGCGCGCCGGCCGCCGCGCGATACGGAAATTTTTCCGCTGGGATGAGATTGCGCCGGATCACGTCGAGCGGGTCGAGCCACAATTGCATCGCGATGCGATGCATCAGGCGCTCGAGCGCCAGATAAAGCTGCGGCCCGCCAAAGCCACGGATCAGGCTCGCCGGCATTTTATTGGTCAGCACGACGCGGTTTTTCACTTCGACATGTTCGATGTCGTAGGCGCCGGTCACCGCGCCATGCATGCGGTAGAGCGGCCCCGGCATCGGCGCGCGCAGGAAGGCGCCGTAATCTTCGAGCTGGTCGAGTTTCAATCCGAGAACGCGGCCGTCTTTGCTGAAAGCCGCCTGGATTTCGGTGACGCGGTTCGGCCCGGAGCTCGCGGCGACGAGATGCTCGATGCGGTCTTCGGTCCATTTCACCGGCCGCCCGGTGATACGCGCCGCCAGCGCGATCAGCACCACATACGGAAACACCGAAAGCTTGATGCCGAAACTGCCGCCGGAATCCGGCGGGATGCGCAAGCGCAATTTCGGCCCGGCGACCCGCAGGGCGCGGGCCATCACCGGATGCATCGAAAATGGCCCCTGGAAATTAGCGAGGACGTCGTAGCTGTCTTCCGCCGGATTGTGCTGAGCGACGACGACGTAACATTCGATCGGCGTGAACGACAGCCGCGGAAACGGCACCGTCATGGCGATGCGCCGATCGGCCCGCGCAAACGCGCCGTCCGGATCGCCGTAGCGGAATTGCCGCACCGATATTTCATTGGTGCCGGCCTGCGGATGCAGAAGCGGCGCCGAATTCTTGCACGCCGCGAGCGGATCGACCACGGCATCGAGCGGCTGGTAATCGATCGCGACGAGTTCGGCGGCGTCCTCGGCGAGATAGCGGGTTTCGGCCACCACCAACGCCACCGGCTCGCCGACATAGCGCACGCGCTCGACCGCGAGCGTCCATTGCTGCACCGGCGTTTTGACCGCCGCCAGGAACGGGTCCGACAATTTGCGCACGTCCTCGCCGGTAATCACCGCCCAGACGCCGTCCAGCGCGAGCGCCTTGCCGGCATCGATGCGGAGGATCTGCGCATGCGCATGCGGCGAGCGGATCACGTGGGCATGCAGCGTGCCGACTGGAATGGGAAGATCGTCGGCATAGCGCCCGCGTCCCGAAAGCAGCGCCGGATCTTCCTTGCGCAGAATTGGCTTGCCAAGTTGCTCGGTCATCGTCGCGGCGGTCTTCCCTACCTTTGTCTACATCCGCGGCCAAAGCTTGTCAGCAGTCGCGCGACAGTGACGCCTTCGCCGCCCTGTGCTGGCGCGGCGCGGCCGCGTCAAATAACATCGCGTTTGGAGCAAGCGATGCATCAACCCGCTAACGGTTCTGGCATCGGCCGGCCGGTGCGCCGCCGCGAAGATTTGCGGCTCGTTCGCGGCGGCGGCCGCTACACCGCCGACGAGAACCTGCCCGGCCAAGTCTATGCCGCGATGGTGCGTTCGCCGCATGCGCATGCCCGCATTCGCGGCATCGCCAAGGACGAAGCTTTGGCAACGCCCGGCGTACTGGCGGTGCTCACTGGCGCCGATTTTTTGGCGGACGGCCTCAAACCCATTCCGCACAAACCGTGGTCGCCGCATCCAGCCGAGACGCGGCTGCATAACCGCGGTGGCGTGCCTTTCGAAGCGCCGCATTATCCCTTGCCCGCCGACAAAGCGCGTTTCGTCGGCGAAGCGGTCGCGATGGTGATCGGCGAAACGCTCGATGCGGCCAAAGACGGCGCCGAACGGCTCGTGATCGACTACGAGGTGCTGCCCGCCGTGGTCGAAACCGCGGCGGCGGCGCGGCAGGATGCGCCGCTCGTCCATGAGCGCGTGCACGATGACACCCGCTCCGGCGCGCACAGTAATGTCTGCTTCGATGCCGAGATCGGCGACGCGGCGGCGACCGCGGCCGCTTTCGCCCGCGCCGCGCATGTGACGCGGTTCGAGTGCTGGGTACAGCGCGTCACCGGCGTGCCGATGGAGCCACGCGCCGCGCTTGCCCATTACGACGCCGCGAGCGGACGCGTCACGCTTTATGCCGGCAACGGCGGCGCGGTGCGGCTGAAAACCGATCTCGCCGTCATTCTCGACGTGCCGGCGGAAAAGGTCCGCGTGCTGATGGCCGACATCGGCGGTAATTTCGGCACCCGCGGCATGATCTATCCGGAATTTGCACTGGTCGCCTGGGCGGCGCGCAAGCTCGGCCGCCCGGTGAAATGGGTGATCGAGCGCCATGACTCGTTCCTGAGCGATTATCAGGCGCGCGATCTCGTGGTCGAAGCCGAGCTGGCGCTCGACGACAAGGGCCGCTTCCTCGCCATGCGCGGCTCAAACCTCGGCAATCTCGGCGCCCACACCACGAATTTTGCCATGGTGCAAAAGGGCGTGCAGATGATGTCGAGCATCTATCGCATGCCGGCGGCGCATTTTCGCGCCCGCGCGACACTGAGCAACACCGCGCCGACGCGGCCCTATCGCAGCGCCGGCCGGCCGGAAGTGATTTTCGTGGTCGAACGGCTGATCGATCTCGCCGCGCGCGAATGCGGCTACGATCGCGTCACCATCCGCCGCCGCAATCTCGTGACGCAAAAGGAACTACCGTACAAGAATCCGTTCGGCGTCGAATACGACAACGGCGATTATATCGGCGCGATGGATACGGCTTTGAGATTGGCCGACTGGGCCGGTTTCAAACGCCGCCGCGCGGCGGCGAAAAAACGCGGCAAGTGTCGCGGCATCGGGGTCGGCACCTACGTCGACATTTCGACCGGCATGCCGCGCGAGAAAGCCGAAATCCTGGTGCTGCCGGACGGCGTGATTGAACTCGTGATCGGCGTGGTGTCGCAAGGTCAGGGCCACGAGACGAGTTTCGCACAGCTTGTCACCGAATGGCTTGGCGTGCCGATCGAATCCGTGCGCGTCATCGCCGGCGATACCGATCGCGTCACCGTCGGCGGCGGCGCGCATTCCGGCCGCGGCATGCGGCTGGGCTCGATCGTGATCAAAAAATCCTCCGACGGCATTATCGAAAAAGGCCTGCGCATCGCCGAGCACGTCCTTGAGACTGCCGCTGCCGATATCGAATTCGCGAACGGCCGCTTCGCCGTGAAGGGCACCAATCACACAATCGGACTATTCGAGGTGGCGCGCGCCGCAATGGAGCGCAGCGATCTGCCGGAAGATTTGCGTGGGCCGCTCACGGCCGCTTGCGACGAGACCGTGGTCGAGGCGAGCTACCCTTACGGCGCGCATGTCTGCGAAGTCGAGGTCGATCCGCAGACCGGTGCGGTGGCGCTTATTACTTACGCCGCCGTCGACGATGTCGGGCGCGCGGTGAACCCGCTCATCATCCACGGCCAAATTCACGGCGGCATCGCGCAAGGCGTCGGCCAGGCGCTGCTCGAACACTGCCACTACGATCCGGACAGCGGCCAGTTGCTCGCCGCGTCGTTCATGGATTACGCGATGCCGCGCGCCTCCGACCTGCCGTTTTACGCAACCGAATTGAGCGAAGTGCCATCATCGACTCATCCGCTCGGCATCCGCCCGGCCGGCGAAGGCGGCACGGTGCCGGCGCTCGCGGTCGTCATCAATGCGGTGGTCGATGCCTTATCGGAGTTCGGCGTGCGCCATATCGAGATGCCAGCCACGCCGTCGCGCGTCTGGCAGGCGATTGAGGATGCGCGACGGCAATCTTGACGTAAAACTGACGAACTCCGCCGCCGCGAATTTCAAAGGATATTGCTGATCAAATAGTCGGCAGTGGGCGTTCGCGCACAGATGAGTCAAGAAGTTATCGGTTCATCCTCGAACTTGAAGCCGATTTTTTGTAGGCCTTCCAGCGCGGTTTTGCCGTACTCGTTCTCGATTTCTTTGGCTACGCTCGGCGCATAGGAGATCGGGTCAATCTGCTCGTCGGTTTCCGGTACGATCATGACAAGCAGGCGGCCGATTTCATTGGAAATGTTACGGAAGCTACGGTTCTCTCCGCGCGGTACCGAAATCATGTCGAGGGGATGGAGTACGAGCGTGTGCTCGCCCTGATCGCCCCAAGCAATCTCGAAGCGGCCGGACAGGCAAAGAAAGTTCTCGACTGTGTTGAGATGGCGGTGGAGACCGGGTCCATTCCCCGGCTCACACTCGGCGATGCTGATGATTAGGCCGCGCGGGCCCTTGACCGGCGCGCCGGCGCTGCGCCCCTGGTAATCCGCCGGGGCCATAACCGGATAGACACGCCGTGCTGTTATCTTTTCGACCGCGCCAGATGGAATGCCGTGCGTTTCAAAATTTTGACGTTGATAGGTTTGCAGCTTATTAAACCGAGCGACGCGGGTTTCCATTGCCTCGGAAGTGAGCGATTTGGTTTTCACGGCAATTTCCTCCGATTGACTCGCGGAGTGCTATTGCACCTTCCGGAACTTGTGCAGCGAGCGCAGGTTATCCGGCCGCGGTTTGTCTTTAAAGGTCTGCGGCCAGTTGGTCCACGATACTTCGCCGATATAAAGGTCGCCGCGGCTGTCCACCGCAAGCCCATGCGGCGCCAAGAACTCGGTCGGACCAAGGCCAGGGCCAAACCCACCCAGTCGGGAAATACGCTTGCCCGTGTTGTCGACGATGGTCACGCGCGGGCCGAGGTTCGGTACGTTGCGGCTGACCGGCTGCACGGCGCCGAGTTCACCGATGTAGCACACAGGGCACTTGCCAGGGGGCATGAACAAGCCGCACGGGCGGTGCAAGTTGTTCCATTGAGTCTCGTACTTGCCGCTGCCGTCGAACACCTGCACGCGATGGTTCTCGCGGTCGGCCACATAGACCCAGCCGTCGGCGTCGCAGGTGATGTTGTGCGCGATGTTGAACTCGCCCGGATCGGTGCCAGGTCCGCCCCAGGAGAGCAGCAGCTTGCCGTTTGGCGCATATTTGTGCACGCGCGAGTTGCCATAACCGTCGGACACATAGATGTCGCCCTGCGGAGACATCGCGGTGTGGGTGCAGCGATGGAATGGCTCGCCGCTCATGTAGGGTGCAGGCTTGCCGGAAATGCCGAGGGTCAGCATCACCTTGCCTTCCAGCGTGTACTGCCGGACGGTGTGATCTCCATCGTCGGTGAGCCAGATCGTGTCGTCGGGCGCCATGAACACGCCATGCGCGCGGGGGAATAGCCCTTCCCCGAATGAGCGGAGGAAGTTGCCTTCGCGGTCGAATACGATCATCGGATGCTCGCCGCGGTTGAAGACATAGACATTGTCGTTCTTGTCCACACCGACGCCGCCGATTTCCTTGAACGACCAGCCGGGCGGGAGTTTCGCCCAGTTCTCCACCGGCTCGTATGTGTATGCGCCGTTGCCAACGATAGCCATGCGCAGGCCCCCTTGTTCGTTCCGGTCGGGAAAGCTTGTCACGATGCAAAAGGTTCGGCCAGCCAAGCGATAGCCGCCGCGTCCAACGTCACCCACTGGCCCAGAACCGACCTGCTGCGATGTCCGCTATTCGGTCGGTATCAGGGGCAAAGCGGACATGATCCGGACGTGACACAAAGTCCGGTTTTGACCGATGCTGTTGAAAAAGTCTTTTTGGGAGTACGAGCAAATTTTTACAGAGGCGCTGGTGCGGCGGTCCGAAAATGATGTAGGGGGACACGTGATCAGTCCGATTTCCAACCGGCAGCCTTCGTAAGTTCGCTGTGAGACGTTGGTTTACGAAATACCGGTTTCGACGGGCACACAGGGAAAAATCTCGGTCAGTTCATTTTTGCCTTTTTCAACAGCATCGACCCTTCTCGGAAGTGACGCGATGTCTGACTTAGGTCCGCAATGCGCAGCATAACGGACATGGGCTAACATTCGTCTGGTTCTCTGATGACCGCTGGCTCTTCTTCCTCCTCATCGTCACCCTCTTCGTCTTCTTCGTCGTCGTCATCATCGTCGTGAGGGTCCTTCGGCGGCAGACCCATGATAGTGACAAGGCTCGAGTCGACGAGCCAAGTGGGAACCTTCTGGGGGACGCGCGAAATCATGCCGGGCTCTTCGAACGTTCTTGGGCGGATATTAGCGTGCGAAGAGCGGGGTTGCGAGCGACACCATTGGTGAAGTTCGCTAAACAAGCTCCGATGCTGACCTGCCGCAGCCTTCGGGGACTGGACGTTGTGATGAAGCCTTAGGACGTCATTGTGAGCCTCTATAGTTCGATGTTTACACTCGCTGAGCTTGAGAACGTAATCCCGTTGGTTCGCGCGAGCGTCCCACCAACCCTACAATATGCTTGGCCTTTGCTTAAAGACCTGACCGGCGTGGAAGTTGTCGTCAAGCATGAGAACCACACGCCAATCGGCGCTTTCAAGGTGCGTGGCGGCATCGTCTATTTTGACCGAATCAAGCGCGATCGGTCGCAGGTCGCGGGGATTGTTACAGCGACGCGGGGCAACCATGGTCAGTCCTTGGCCTTCGCTGGCGCCCAGGCTGGCATCGCTGTCACGATCGTCGTGCCGCACGGCAACTCGATCGAAAAGAACGCAGCGATGCAGTCATTCGGCGCCAAGCTGATCGAGCATGGCCGCGACTTCGACGAGGCGAAGGAGGAAGCAATAAGAATTGCGGCCGAGCGCGGGCTCGAATATGCCCCTTCGTTTCACCGTGACTTCGTTGTTGGGGTCGCAACCTACGCGTATGAACTCTTCACCGCCGTCGAGGATCTGGACACTGTTTATGTACCGATCGGCCTGGGCTCTGGCATCTGCGGAGTGATCGGCACGCGCGATGCGTATGGACTGAGGACAAAGATTGTAGGCGTGGTCGCCACGGCTGCGAATGCGTATCTTCTCTCGTTCACCGCTGGTCAGGTCGTGCCCACCAACTCGTCGCTGACGTTCGCCGACGGCATGGCAGTGCGCGTGCCAGACGCGACGGCACTCGATATTATTCGGAGGGGCGCTGAGCGAATCGTCGAGGTGAGCGACGGCGAGATCGCGGATGCGATCCGGACCATTTACAGCGCCACGCACAACTGTGCCGAGGGCGCCGGTGCCGCGGCCTTGGCGGCGCTCATTAAGGAGCGCTCGAGGCTTCAAGGGCGACGAGCGGCTGCTATCCTAACCGGACAAAACATCGATCGCGAATGGATGCAAACTGTGCTGGCGGGAGAAACGCCTAAAGTTTGCTGAGGCGGATACTTTTTTGAGGGCGGGTCGGGATACTGCCCGGCCATTCGGGGGAACTGACGATGGAAATGCGGGTTTTCGGCCGCACCGGCATGTGGCTTTCGATTCTGGGCTTCGGCTGCGGCGCAGTGGGTGGACTGATGGTGCGCGGCGATCCGCGCGACCAGGAGCGCACCGTCGCCCGGGCGATTGCCGCCGGCGTGAACTACTTCGACACCGCGGTGCAGTACGGCGACGGTGAATCGGAAAAAAATCTTGGCCGCATCCTGCAAAAACTGAAACCGCCTGACGTGGCCGTCGGCACGAAGGTCCGATTATCGCGCGGCGATTTCCACAGCATTTCCGATGCTGTGGTGAAATCACTCGAAGGCAGTCTGACCCGACTTCGCCTCGATCGCGTCGACATCTTCCATCTGCACAATGCGATCACCGAAACCGGGGGCGGAGAAGCGCTCAGTGTCCGGCAGGTGCTCGAGGACGTGGTGCCGGCGTTCGAGCGGCTGAGGCAACAGGGCAAGACGCGTTTCCTCGGGCTTACGGCAATCGGCGACACGACGGCCGTGCACCAGGTGATCGACGCCAGCGTCTTCGATAGCGCTCAGGCGGTCTACAATATGCTCAATCCGTCCGCCGCTGTTTCGCTGCCGGCGAACTATCCGGCACAGGACTACGGACGCCTTTTCGACCATACAAAGGCTGCGGGCGTCGGCGTCATTGCCATCCGCGTGCTTGCCGGTGGCGCGCTGTCCGGATCAGCCGAACGTCATCCGATTGCCAGTCCGCCGCCGGAGCCGATCGGCTCTGCTATGAGCTACGACGCCGACCTCGCGCGCGCCTCCCGTCTTATGCCCCTCGTCCAGGAAGGGTTTGCCGCGAGCCTGACCGAAGCCGCCACGCGGTTCGCGATCTCGCATCCGGCGGTCGCCACCATCCTGGTCGGTTTGGCGACGCCGCAACAGTTCCAGGAAGCGCTGGCTGCGGTTCAAAAAGGTCCGCTGCCGCCCGATGCCCTGGATAGGCTGACAGCGCTACGAGAGGGGTTCGTTGGCGAGCCACGGTGATCGCTCCCCGATTGAACGAACCGTTCGTCTGATCGCGTCCTGTGACATTGGTTCCCCCTTTAGAAAAAGTCCGCCAAGAAGGTTTCGATCGCTTTGGCCTCGTCCAAGCGTCGCCGCGGCGGTCGGGCTGGAGATAGCCGCGCCCGATCAGCCCATCGATCACCTTGTCGGAAACCTCAACCGGCCGGAGAAACAGTCCGAGCCTGCGCCGGCGGCGGACCTGTTCAACCAGAAGGTTGAGGGCACCGCGTGGAAGATGAAGCCGAGCTGGTATGTCCTCGCCACCAAGGACCGTACCGTCCACCCCGAGCTGCAACGTTTCGTGGCGAAGCGCATGGGGGCGACCATTGTCGAGGTCGCCAGCAGTCACGTCCCGATGCTGTCGAACGCCGCCCTCGTGCTTGATGTGATCCGCAAGGCCGCAGCCGCCGTTCAAAATGCTTAAAGCAGCGCGATGATCGCTTGCCGATAGAGTTTAGAGAGACCGTCGCCAGGCCGCTGAGCAAACATTGGCTGCCTCTGTGACATACGGCACAGACCCCAGTCAGGGGCGTGCTATCGTTCAACTACAAAATGCACGTTTAGGGGATTTGCCATGGACAGTGACATAATTGGCTTAGCCGAAACCGATGAGAACATTCTCACCTTTGATGTTCCAGACGATGCACTGGAGCGCGCTGGGAGCGTTAGCGACGGTGGAGCTATGACCTGGGTATACTGCACTCAAGGCTGGTACAACTGCGGCTGGCCTCAGTAGAACTGCTTCCAACAGTTTCCCGTATTGGTCTGTTGCAATAGACAGGCCGCCTTCAGTTGGCGGCCTATTTCATTTTCCGAGCTTGGTCGACCTGACCTCACGCCATGTCAGCGATGCGGTCGATCGAGAGAAAAGCGGAAGTGACGCGAACATCGCCGAAAGACCGACCTTGACCCGAAGCGGACTTCACGACGTTAAGCCTAGTTGAGGCAACTGCTCAGAAACCCCAAGCACTAAACTGCCTGGGGTTCTTTTTTGCCTTCCACTGCAAGTCAACGTCACTCTCGGAATCTTGGGTACTGGCCTCTTTCCAGGTCAGTGGCCCATTTTGCCTCTTTCGAGTTGTGGGTCCTGTTCACCTTTGTTCTAATTCGATTTTCTGGGTTTCCTAATTTGTTGTGGATGGTTTCAGTCGGGCGATCTAGGTGAGCAATTTTGACCATACGGCCCCCGCCAGGAAGCACATGCTGGCATCGGGGATGTTGGGGCGCCGGAGGGTGCCCATATGTCGATAACAGATCAGTTCTGGCAGTACGCTAAAGAGGCGATGCTTTCGGCCTGCTATGCCAAAACCGCCGATGACAGGCAGGCTTTGCTTGATCTTGCGCAGACCTGGACGCAAGCGGCATTACTAGAGCGGCAGTCTATCAATTACGACAGCCCGGCTGAGGCCAGGGCCGCGTAGGGTGCTCCCGCTTTCAAGTTTTTGGACGACCCAGATAACTTTAGAAAAGTGCTGGATGCTGGCCCGACCAATCCTCACACTTCCTTGCATCTCTCTGGAGGATTACGTGTTCAGCGCCAGATAGCCAGCACTGACAGGGAGGCTCCGACTTCACGGTCGGGGCCTTCTATTTGGCCGTGCTGTCTTAATTCCGAGGCTTTTGTCCTAATCAAGCAACTAAACTCCTCGGCCCGGCGTTACCTCTCTCAGAAGCATCTTACGAAGATGCAAGAGAGGACAACATCATGTGTACCATAGCAAAAGCTTTCCTTGCGCTTGGCTTTGTTGGCGCAATGGCACTTGGAACCACCGCGCCAGTGAACGCGCAGGGTATTTATTTGAACGGCCCGGGTTTCTCGGTCGGCGTCGGCAGCCCTGGGTACTACCATCAGTATCAGGGGCCGCGCTATTATGACTATTCGCCGGGATACCAGGGATACGCAGGCGGCGGCTGGGATACTGGGAACGGCTGTCCGCCTGGCTTCACCGTACAGGGCGGCGTCTGTAAGCCGTATCGCGGACCATCCGGTCGCGGCTGGTAGAACGCCATCGCGATTATAATATACAATCTCTTGGAGCGCAGGTCATGGAGACATTCTTTATAGCGCTCGGCCTAACAGCTCTGGCTGGCGTTGGCTTTTTCTTATTCGTTATTGAGCCACGCAGGAAGATTTACGACTTATAAAATGGACGCCGGCGCGGGTCTGCAGGCGATCCAGGATGCGCAGCGGCACATCTAGTCGGCAGAATAAGATGTGATTGATCATCATGCCCGCGCATTGCCGTTCGCAGAACGGCAATCGCTTCTGGCCTATGGCGGGCATCCACGTCTTAAATCTTGGCCAAGTCAACGACGTGGATGGCCGGAACAAGTCCGGCCATTGCTAGACATCAGGTCTGCTGAATGGCCGAGAGCAGCCAATTGCCCCCACGCGCACGCATGAAGGTCCACAATTCGGTGACCTCGCTCCGCTCGCCGCCTTCGACAGTCCGTCCGGTCGCGCGCTCGACCATACTGTCCTTAAGCGCAAAGTTCACGGCCACGGTTGCATAATCGGTGCCGCCTTCACGCCAGGATTCCGCGAGATCGCCTCGTAACAGCTTCACGTCAGTGACGCGATTGATCAGCCCGCGACTTGCATTCTCCGCCAACTGCTCGGAGAAATAGGACAGCATTTCGGGCGTGACCTGGGCGCGCAGCGCCGCAAGGTCTTCCGCCGAATACGCGGCTTGGATGTCGCCGAGCAATCGTTCGAACGCATCATAGTCCGACTTGTCGATAGTAAGCTTGGCTATAGTAAGATCGGCGCCGGTCGGCGGTACATTGGCACCACCTAACATTCCGCTGAGTCCGCCAAAACTGTGTCCGGTTACCGGATGCGCCGCCGCATAGGCGGGCGCCGGCATATTACGCCGCTGCCACCAGGCGAAAACCAACCGGGCGACAATCACGACCAGCACGACTTGCAATAGCAAGCCGATAATGGAGGCAAAGCCCGCCATGCCGCCGAAAAATCCGTGCCCGAACAGCAAACCAAACAGACCGGCGCCAAGAAAGCCGGCAGCAAGCCCGCCGAACAAGCCGCCGCCGAACAGGCCCGGACGCATTCCAGTCTGGCCGATGGGCGCGGCGTTGCCGGGTTGGGTGATCGAACGCTCAATAGGCGCGGCGGTAGGCGCGGTGGGGGTGGCGGGTGGCGCCGAGAACGTGCGCGTGCCTCGGCTGCCTCCTGAGAAGCCGCCACCGACGCGTGCATGCGCATCAGCAGAGACCAAGACAAACGCCGTGGCGATTGCGCCAAGCGTGATCAACCAGCGATTACGAAACATGAGAATTTAGCTCCCGGCTTATCGGCATCTAAACAGTAAGTACGCGCCGGACAACTTATAAGGGGTCGGCTGACTTATAAGGAGGGTCAGCCACGGGCGCTGTCCTGTCACATAGTCCCTTCTCGGTCCCTTCTCGCCTATGGCGGGCCGCCACGTCTTAATTGTTTGGACTAAAGAGGCATGGATGGCCGGCACAAGTCCGGCCATGGCGGGCGGGCGGGCTGCCGGTTCAATGCGAGGTCATCCAGCGCTAGTCCGCCCACTTCAACGGAAAACATCTTCTCGCCGATTCCGAATGCGATACACTGACACTGCTGGTGCGACCCCAACGCGGCGCAAAAGCCGCGCTTAAATGCGCGATTATGTCTAGTTTGGGAATTTCGATCGCGCAGCTGGGGATGGCTCGCATGATGTGGTTCGCATGACGTGGTTCGCATGACCTGGTCGATCATCGCTCGCGATCGAGATACCGGGCAATTCGGAATTGCCGTTGCGACTTTTTTCTTTGCTGCCGGCGCACTCGTTCCCCATGTCAAATCGCGCGTCGGCGCGATAGCGACCCAAGCATTGGTCAATCCTTTCTACGGCACGGACGGTTTACGTCTGCTGGAGCAAGGCGCAACTGCGCCGGAAGTCGTGCGCAAGATAATCGCCGCCGATCCTGGGCGCGACCATCGTCAGGTCCACATCATCGATTCGCAAGGCCGCACCGCTGCCCATACTGGGAAAAGCTGCGTAGGTTGGTGCGGACACATTGAGAATGACAATTTTTCGGTTGCCGGCAACATGCTCGCGGGAGCGAGCGTCATTGAGGACACAGCGTCCGCCTATATAAGGAGTGCATCGCTGCGTTTTCCGCGCCGACTAATCGCCGCGATGCGCGCCGGCGAGGCGGCTGGCGGCGACAAGCGCGGAAAACAATCGGCCGCGCTGATCATTTGTGGCGAGGAGGAGTGGTCGGATCTCAACCTTCGGGTCGACGATCACGCCGATCCGCTTGCCGAGCTTGAGCGCCTTGAAAACGTCAGCCGCGAGCGTTTCGTGCACTTCATGCGAATGCTGCCGAACCGAAGCAACCGCGTCGGCGTGACCGATCGCCAGCTTATCGAAAGTAAAATCGCTGAAGCTCGCGCTGCGGAACGCTCATCGTGAGTAGCGCCGACTCGCTTCTGCACATCGAGAATCTCAAAGTCATTTTTCGTGGCGACCGGGGAAGAACGACCCACGCAGTCGATTGCGTCGATCTGACCGTCGGACGCGGACAGACTTTGGGGCTTGTCGGCGAATCCGGCTGCGGCAAGACCGTCACCGCGCTCTCGATCATGGGATTGCTGCCAAAGGGTGCGGCTGAGGTGTCGGGCCGAATTGATTTTGGCGGCGTCGATTTACTTTCCTTATCGGATCGCGAGATGCGCAACATGCGCGGCGACCGGCTGGCGATGATTTTCCAGGAACCGATGACCTCGCTCAACCCAGTTTACTCGATCGGCGAACAGATTGCGGAGAGCTTGATCCGTCACCGCGGACTGTCTCGACATGACGCCCGCGCCCGGACCATCGAACTGCTGCGAATTGTTAACATTCCATCGCCCGAGGAGCGCGTCGACGAATATCCACATCGGCTTTCCGGCGGGATGCGGCAACGGGCGATGATTGCTCTCGCGCTTGCCTGCGATCCGACGTTGTTGATCGCAGACGAGCCAACGACGGCCCTCGACGTCACCATTCAGGCGCAGATCCTCGATCTCATCCGCGATCTGAAGGCTTCCACCGGCGTCACAATAATTCTCATTTCCCACGACCTTGGCGTGGTAGCCGAGCTTTGCGATAAGGTTGCGGTCATGTATGCGGGCGAGATCGTTGAGTGCGCGCCCGTCGACGTGTTGTTTGCGGCTCCGCAGCATCCTTATACGATAGGGTTGCTCGGCTCCATTCCGCGGCTCGATCAGAGAGACAGCGAGCTCACCACTATCGATGGTATCGTGCCGAATCTGGCCGCACTCCCGCCGGGATGCCGGTTTGCTCCGCGTTGCCCATTCGTGCGCGAATTCTGCACGCACGCTTTGCCGAAAATGACACCGGTCGGTGTCGATCATGTATCGCGTTGCATGCGCGCGCCGCTCGAGCAGATCCTGTCATGAATTCGCCATTGCTCGAGGTCGAGAACCTTGGCCGGCAATTCGTTGCTCGCCGTTCGGCCTTTGGCCGTCCAACCGCCACCGTGACGGCGGTGGATGCGGTGAGCTTTTCGCTGGACGCCGGCACAACGCTCGCGCTGGTCGGCGAGTCCGGATGCGGTAAGACGACGCTCGGCCGGCTGTTGCTGCGATTGATCGATCCGACGGCAGGCAAGATTTGTTTCGACGGCCGGGATGTCACGACTCTCAAGCAGAGCGAACTCAAGTCCCTTCGGCGGAACGCCCAGCTCGTATTCCAGGATCCCTATGCTTCGCTCAACCCGCGCATGACCATAGGCCAGATTCTCGCCGAGCCCTTAGGCTTGCACGAAGTGGTGCCGCGGTCACATCGCGCCGAGCGCGTGCGCG
>Ga0193751_1000921_pt1 | contig 20079 bp, 17 predicted proteins | sample L1c2metaG_FD_143050 | JGI IMG/M metagenome (GOLD analysis project Ga0193751, IMG submission 143050) | Soil microbial communities from a riparian zone of the East river system, Colorado, United States - L1c2 | ecosystem: Environmental > Terrestrial > Soil > Riparian zone | place: USA: East River... | reverse complement strand
GCAGGCGCGTTGCCGTCACCCAGGGTCAGAATGCGAGCGCCGAAGACCTTTTCGTAGTAGCGAGCCGATCGCTCGATGTCGGCGACGGTGAGAAATTGCGCGATGCTGATCCCCTCTCGCGGGGGCATCTCATAGCTCTTTTGTTCGATTTGTACGCTGCTCATTGACGACTCCAATTCCGATAAACAGTGGTCATCCGCTGATTCTGGTTCTTTCGTATTTATACCTGCCACCTATTAAGCCTGGAGAGGAAAGGCAAGACAATTGAACCAAGGTATTGCTCGATACTTTAATGTCGTTTGCGACCGGTTGTCCAATGTATCGCAGGCTCGGCAGGACGGTCTGAGCTCGGGCGTTTTATGAGAAGGCGCTGGCACTGACCCAACAGGAACCAGAGCGGCAATTCCTGCAAGAGTGGAGTCGGCAGTTGAAATAAAAAAGACTTGGTAGAAGCCGATGGGGATATTGAGCACAACTACGCCACTCAAGCAGAGTGTGCTTGAGTGGGTCGCCCGTAGTGCGACAAGCCGTCTATCGGATTGGCTATACTTTATGGATGCCGAACAATCCAAAACCGATAACTATGCGGATGCTGGAGAGTCCCACAGGCGATATGGTCTACGTCGTCGTGGAACAGATGCTTGACGATGACATAGACGGAGAGGTCGTTCGACTCCGTGCGCACTCCCATCCTCCCGGCTCTCCGCGAACCGCAACCTTCAGCAATGCAGTCGTGGTTGATGAGACAGGCAACCAGTACGACTTGCGCCGTCGTTATATCAATTTACTGCTCGATTACTACGATAAGAAGTGGAAACGAGTAGGCGCAAGCGAGTTCGGCTCTACGGAACGAGAACGGTTCTGGCTGCTGGATCAACTGTGATTCGGTTTCCGATCAACTTTCATGTCGCGTATCTGTTCGACGTGTCAAATCCGAGAAGTAAAGAAAGGTCGCCATCGTTGTGGTGCCTGCCTTCATCCGGTGGACACCTGCCCGCTTTGCCTACAGATCAAACCGCTCATCGACAGCCACCTACTTCCACGAAGGCTGTACTCCTTGCTGGACAATGCAGGACTGTACGTGGCGGAAGGAGGGACAGGAACATTAAGGCAGATTTCCAAACATTTGTTATGCGGTGACTGTGATAACAAGATCAATGAAAAGGGAGAAAACTGGACTCTCAACTACTGCTACAGACCCGACAGCCGCAAGTGGCGTGGGCCGAACTACAAGTTCCGACTGCGGGATGAAGTTCTCAAGAATGCCGCACCCATGAGGAAGGGAACGATGCAGTTCTGGGATGACAATCCGCCAGAACTCGTGGAAATTTACAGCGCGACCGCGAATCCAAAAATCCGTTGGGAAGTTCTCACCTACTTTGCCATATCCGTTTTCTGGCGTGCCACTGTGACGGAGTGGGAGTTTGAAGGTATGAAAGACGGCAAGTATCGGATTCTGATGAGTGGCGTTCCTGAGTATAGCCGTCTATATCGAGAACAGATGCACAACTATCTCGTTACTGGCAAGGAAGAGGATTTTCCCAAGGACATGACTCTGCGAGTTCACATACACGCGGACGAACATCCGACTGCAATGACAAACCTGCCGGGGATTGATGAAGACACGGATGGAACCGCGACCTGCACTTTTCAAATTCCGGGGATAGGCTTTGAGTTGCGCATGAGGGAGAAGCAACACGCTTCGTGCATAGTTCGGGGTATAGAACATCCAGTCATTAAATCGAATTTCATGGATCAGTACACTAAGCGTCGAACTAGGCAGATGTTCCTTGGTCTTCCCGCCGCCGAACAAGCGAAGCTGCTAGAAAAGGCGCAAGCGATGAAAAAGCAAATGCAAGCGGACGGTTACGACACTTCTGATGTAACAGAAATTAAATTCACGCCCAAATCGGATTGACCGCCGCACCTTGAGTTACACCGACACCGCCCTCCAGATGACCCAACAGGAACCAGGGCGGCAATTCCTGCAAGAGCGGATTCGGCAGTTGAAATAAAAAAATGTCCGATGGCGCATCGTTAGAGAAAAGCGGGGTACCTTCCACCATGCGCGAGGAAACATTCGCATCAGCGGTTGATTTAGGCTATGGCTGCGGGAATCCGAACATCAACCATAAACGCTGGGGACATGAACGCTGGGGACAGACTGGACGTTCACTAATTTCTATTGTCGAAAAATGGTGAACGTCCCGCCTGTCCCCGGCTTCCCCGGCTTCGAATTTGTCTCCGAAATTGTCTGCCCAGCTCTGAACTGCCCCACTCAAGCCAAAAGATGGCTTGAATGGGTCACCCGCCATTGTGAACCGGCCGGCAGCCTAAATCGGTCGTATTGCATCTACTATTCAAGTCCCTCCAGGAGGTTTCTATGGCTGACGCTCCGCGAATTACTGTTGACGAACTCAAGAGGCGAATGGAAGCCGGAGAAAACTTTGTGCTGATCGACGTTCGCAACCCTCAGGCTTGGGCGGAATCGGACACCATGCTGCCAGAAGCGATTCGAGTACCAATGGACAAGCTCGAAGAAGTTCTTCCGAGAATCCCGAAGGACAAACCCATTGTGGCGTACTGCACTTGACCGGACGAGGGCTCGAGCGCCAGTTTGGCGCTGACAACTTCAGCAATGCGGGTACAAAAATGTGTGGGCGCTTCAAGGCGGATTCGACGCGTGGAAGAACGCTGGATTGCCCCTCGCGCCAAAACGGCAGGCAGCTTAGCGGGTTGACTATCAGGGACGACAATCCGGGGACCGACGGGATGTCCCCCGTCTCCCCCCTCTCTCCAATCTCATTAAGCGCGGGACTTACGCCCGCGCCGCCTTCACATCGGTCCGCGAGAAGTCGTGTCCTTTGAACAAAAGCGGCTCTCCTTTGGTTTTAGCCAGCGCATAGGAGAAGCAATCTCCAAAATTCAGTTTCGCGGGGTGGCCGCTGGCTTTGCCGAAGTCGCGATAGGCCTGACGCGCTATGCGAGCTTGTGCTTCGGTGACCGGCTCAATCGTGATTTGCGCTTCCTCGATCAATTCATCAAAACGGCGGCTGGCAACCGGATCTTTGCTGCCATCAATCACCGCTCCGGCTTCCACATAGCTCACGGCCGAAATACGGCGCTGCGCTGCGCGCTCAATGATTTTGGCGAACTCGGACGCTTCCGTTTCAAAGCGGAGAATGGCGATCACGGCCGAAGTGTCGAGAATCATTTCGGCAGCCCTTTCTCGTCGTAGAGAAGGTCGCCATGGTCAGCTGAGCGATACGGTTCCTTCAGACGCGGGGCGCAGTCCCGGCCGATTTCGAGCAGTCGATCGGAGAGCTTGGCAGCACGTTCGTCTTTGTTCTGCACCCTTTTGAGCCGTTCTCGGACCGCTTCGGTGACCGCTTCAGTCATGCTCTCTCCGGTAATCCGGGCCAGTTGCTGGGCGAGTTTGTGAGCGTCTTTGTTTTTAATGTTCAGGCTCATGGTAGATAGTCTACCATATACTTCTACCATTCTACCATAAAGATGGCCGACGCCCCGACAGCGGTGAAGCGCTGCGCCACCCAAAATCAAACGGTATGCCGGCTTTTCAGGCACAATGTGCAATCAATCATTGGAAGCCGTGACGAACACACGTCAGATCGACGGTCCGCGCACAGCCATTAGGAACCGCTTTCGCTGCAGTTTCAAGAGATCGCCCAGCGTGGTTGCTCCATGGCGTTTCGGCATGATGACACTCGCGTGGTTGGCATTCCTCTGCCTGGTGTCCAGCCCCTGTCGCGCCGAAATCCCTGATGTGCTCTGCAATGAGGGCAGCGGCTCGTTTGAAGCCGCATTTCACACCGGAGTAAAGGTGCGGGTGGGGGCTGCGAAAAAGGGCGGATTGGCGAGGCGGCTATGTGAAGCAGCAATGAGCTGGGACCGGCATAACGAAGTGGTTGCAACCGACGCTTTTCAGCTTGATGTCGATGCATTTGGCGTGGATTTGGGTGTGGGCGTGCCGGTGGTGACGCTGCAGGTGAAGAAATCCAGCGCGGACTGCTGTATGACATACCTGATCTATTCCCTGCAAAAGCCTTCCCGGTTGCTGCGCACGATCACGGGTGGAGACTTCTTCAGTGCCGCTGACACCGATCTCGACGGGCGCGTGGAAATCTGGAGCCACGATGCGGCGGCTGTAGCTGGTTTCGAAACTTTTGTTCTGGGCGAACTCGATGCGCCGCCGACAATCGTGCTGCGCTTTGAAGGCGGCCGATTGCTGGACGTGAGTTCCGAGTTCCAGAGTTATTTTGACAGCGAAATCGCAAAGATCCGGGAAAGGATTGACCAACAGGACCTGGTGGATTTTAAGAGTAGTAACGGCGCGCTGACGCCGCCAACCGCTCTCTCCGCCGAGCAGTTGCACCGCTTGCGACGGGTTAAGGCGAGAGTACTGGAAATCGTCTGGTCTTACCTTTACAGCGGCCGCGAGCAAGAGGCGTGGCGCTCCCTTGCGGAGATGTGGCCTGCCGCCGATGTCGAGCGAATTCGTACTGCAGTTCTGGATGCACGGACTCATGGGATTCGCGCTGAAGTGGATGGTGTGTCTTCTGGAGGCGCCGGCGGGAAGAAGAAGCGTGTCGCGCTTTTCGACGCTGCTAGCAGATCAGGGCCAGGCAAGTCCGAAATTATCTCGCCTAGACCGATACAGCTTCGGCGCCCTCCGTTGAGTGGGCCTTCACAATCTTTACCGGAGTCGGAGTTGCTGTTGGATCTGGTGATTGATTCTGCAGGAAAGGTTCGCTCCGCCGAAGCGTCGGGAAAGACGAAGTGGGCGGATGCGGACCTACTCCGGGCGACGGAGGAATGGAAGTTCATTCCGGCATTCAAGGGGAATCGGCCCGTGGCTTGTCGCTCGCGCCTAGCTGTATCTCTGACGCGATGATCGTTCTAAACCCGCGTCGTCGTGCCGGCGCTGAGGTTCGAGGCGAAGCCGAGCTGCGCTCGGCTGGACGGGCGAGACGCCCGTCGCTCCACTAGCATCCCCTATAGACTGCCTCTGGCCATCTCCACTGCCCGTAGCACCGCTCGCGATTTGTTTTCCGATTCCTCGAACTCGCGCTGCGGATCGGAGTCGGCTACGATGCCGGCGCCTGCTTGCAGGTAGGCTTTCTTGCCCTTCATTAGCAGCGTGCGAATCACGATGCATGAATCCAGATTTCCGGCGAAGTCGGCATACAGAACCGCCCCGCCATACACGCCGCGCCGCGTCGGCTCCAGTTCTTCGATAATCTGCATGGCTCGGACTTTAGGTGCGCCGCTCAGAGTTCCTGCCGGGAAGCATGCGGCGAGCGCGTCCACGGCATCCAGTTCGGGACGCAGTCGTCCTTCTAGAGCGGAGACCATGTGCATCACGTGCGAGTAGCGCTCGACGTACATCAGATCGCGAACTTTTACCGATCCATACTCGCTTACGCGGCCGAGGTCATTGCGGCCGAGGTCAACGAGCATTACGTGTTCTGCTCGTTCCTTCTCATCTTCGCGCATTTTCTTTTCGAGCGCAGCGTCCGCGGCTTCGTCTTTTCCGCGCGGGTGTGTGCCTGCGATGGGACGGTACTCAAGTTTCGAGCCGCTGACCCGCACCAGCATTTCGGGCGACGCTCCGAAGACGTGCATTGCGCCCGCGCTGCTGCCTTTTTTGTTTCGTTTCGTCTTGCCGCCGATCTTTTCTCCGCCGAAACGTAAGAAGAACATATATGGCGACGGATTCACAGTTCGCAGCGCGCGGTACAGATCGAGCGGAGCGACTCCGGGCTCGAAATCCCAGCGTTGCGAAAGCACGACCTGAAAGATGTCTCCGGCGGCGATGTACTCCTTCGCTCGGCGGACGCTTTCCAGAAATCTTGGTTTCGGAGTGCGTGCCCGCGCCTTCAACTTTGACGTCGCCAGCCGTGACTTCGTGGCAGCTTTGCGCCAGTGCGCCGGCTTCCATCCGGCGGCGAGTTTTTTCTCGATGCGCGCGATGTCCTTCACGGCTCGCTCGTAGGCAACTTTGGGAGCTTCCCGGGTCACGTCCGCTGAGGCCACAATATGGATCTGGTGCCGCAGGTGATCGAAGGCGAGCACGCGGTCAAAAAACATGAGCACGCAGTCGGGAACGTCGAGGTCATCCGTAGCGTGCTCTCCGATGTTCTCGAGCCGGCGCACTATGTCGATCGCGCCATCGCCGACTGCGCCCGCGGTGAAGGGCGGCAACCCTTCCATCGCGGCCGGACGGTGTTGCTGCAGCAGTTCCTTGATGACGGCGAAAACATTTCCCGTACGCCGGACGATTTTGCGGTCACGTTCGATCGTGATCTCGGCGCCGCGCGACTCCAGCCGAAGAAATGGCCGCACACCGAGAAACGTGTACCGCCCAATTTTTTCTCCGCCTTCGACCGACTCCAGCAGGAATGCGTCTGGTTCCCCGTCAGCCACGGCAAGAAAGGCGGAAACCGGCGTCAGCAGGTCGGCAGAGATCGACTTCGCCACCGGAACCAGCGTGGCGCTGCGCGATAACCGTAAGAATTCTTTGTAGTCGGGACGGATCATGCTTCTCCCCATTATAAGGAAGCTGGTCTTTGCGCCCACGCTGCGCCCACGTTGCACCCACGTTCGCCCGTGTGTGAGAGATGGGCGAGAGTCGTCCCTCCGTTAGTTTCAGTCCCAGCTTCGCGGAACATTCACATACGAACGATCAAGCTCGGCGACGGACGCGCACCCGAGCAGCCTCAGCGTGCGGTCGAGGTCGGTGCGCAGAATTTCGATGGCGCGATTGACGCCGGCTTCTCCGGCGGCGGCCAAGCCATAAGCGTAGGCGCGTCCGCAGAGCACGGCGCGGGCACCGAGGCAGAGGGCCTTGACGATGTCGGTGCCGCGGCGAATGCCTCCGTCCATGAGAATTTCCGTTTGGCCGTTGACGGCGTTGACGACCTCCGGCAAGGCGCGCAAGGAAGAGGGAACGCAATCGAGCTGGCGGCCGCCATGATTGGAGACGGAAATTGCGGCGGCGCCTTGGTCGATGGCGCGGCGCGCGTCTTCTCCAGTAAGGATACCTTTGACGACGATCGGGCCGCGCCACAGTTCGCGAATCCAGCCGAGGTCGCTCCAGGTCACGGTGGACTCGGCGAGGGCGGCGGCGACATCCACGAGCGGCACGGGGCCTTTGCCGGGAATCACGACGTTGGGGAGCGCGGGCAGACCGCCATCCAATAGAAAACTCGCGAGCCATCCCGGGCGCGAGAGAACTTGCGGTAGAAACGGAAGTTTTTCGAACACGTTGCCGCTGACGAGTTCCTTCATGCCGTTGCGGTGGTCGCGCTCGCGGATGCCGGAGACGGCGGTATCGATGGTGACGACAAGCGCGGAAAATCCGGCGAGGCGGGCGCGTTCAATTGCGGCCTCGGCGGCGGCGCGGCCACCCATCAGATACAGCTGATAGAATACGGGTCCGGTCGATGCGGCTTTGACGTCTTCCAGCTTGTGTCCCGATATGGTCGAGAGAATGTAGGCGGTGCCCGCATTGCCGGCGGCGCGAGCGGCGCCCACTTCGCCCACAGGGTGCATCAGGCGGCTGTAGCCGATGGGAGCGAGCAGGAATGGGAGAGCGAGATCGAAGCCGAGAACGCGGGTGCGCAAGTTGCAATCGCCGACGGCGACCGCATGGCGAGGGCGGAAAGTGACGTCCTCATAGACGCGGCAATTTTCGCGGAGGGTGACCTCGCCTTCGGCGCCGCCGTCGAGGTAGTCGAAGACGGCCCGGGGCACGCGGTGCCGGGCGAGCGCCCGGAAATCTGCGATGCTGACCACGCGAGGCGAGGCGACGGAGCGGGAGGATTGAGTCATTCCGTGATGGCGGTGCCGGGAGTTCGTTGAAGCAGGTAGATGGTATCACCGATGAAAAGCTTGGAAGAAATTGCGCAGGATGTGTTTTTGCTCTGACGCTTTAAGAACGCCATCGTCATCCGCTAAACTGAATACCCTAACGAGGGTCTGCCACTTGCACAAAGTCTGGTCGTGTTTGAACCGCCGCATTTTCGCTTTCCTCTTCCTGTTTTTCACCGTCGCTGCGATTTCCCAGCCGGTTCCCCCGGAACTGATGAATGGTCTTAAATGGCGCTTGATCGGGCCTTTCCGCGGTGGACGCGTCGTAGCCGTGGCCGGCGTGCCGGGCGACTCGACCACCTTTTATTTTGGTTCGGTCAATGGCGGGATATGGAAAACGACCGATGCCGGAGTTGTCTGGTCGCCGATTTTTGACGGCCAGCCGGTGGGCTCGATCGGCGCGCTTGCCGTGGCTCCCTCCGATCCTAAAATTATTTATGCCGGAACCGGCGAGAGCGATATTCGCGAAGACCTCTCTTCCGGCAACGGCGTCTACAAATCCACTGACGGCGGTTCAACGTGGAAGCACATCGGCCTGGAGGAGACGCGCCAGATCAGCCGGATTGCGATCGATCCACAGAATCCGAACATCGTTTATGTCGGTGCTTTGGGGCACGTGTATGGTCCGAGCGAAGACCGGGGCGTCTACAAATCCGTCGATGGAGGAGCGCATTGGGCGCGGGTTCTCGGCTTGGGGCCGGAAATCGGCATTTCAGATTTGGCAATGTTCGCTTCCGCGCCGCAACTTTTGTTTGCCGGAGCATGGCATACGCGACGTCCTCCGTGGAGCTCGTATGCCCCTGTCGATGGACCAGGTGGTGGCCTCTACCGTTCTCTGGATGCCGGCAAAACCTGGTCCCGGCTAGACGGCAACGGGCTACCCGAAGGCGATTGGGGACGCGTTGGCGTTGCGGTTGCACCGGACGGCAAGCGGGTATACGCGCTTATCGAAGTAACAAAAGCCGAGGCGAAAAAAACCGAAGCGAAGAAATCCGGCCTCTATCGGTCTGACGATGGAGGGAATATATGGACACTCATTAACGCTGATCCTCGGCTGACCAGCCGGGCATGGTACTTCAACCGCATCACTATCGATCCGCAGAATCCCGATGTGATCTACATTCCGAATGTCGCTCTCTACCGCTCAGAGGATGGCGGCAAAACAATTTCAATTGTGCGAGGGGCGCCGGGCGGGGACGATTATCACGAGCTTTGGGTCGATCCCAGAAATTCCGCCAGCCTGATCCTCGGAACGGACCAGGGAACCACGATCAGCCTCAATCGTGGCCAGACCTGGAGCAGTTGGTACAACCAGCCGACGGCGCAGCTCTATCATGTGACTACCGACAACCAGTTTCCCTACGTCGTGTACGGTGCGCAGCAAGATAGCGGCAGCGCCGCGGTTGTAAGCCGCACCGACCACGATCAGATCACGCCCCGGGACTGGTTCCCCGCTGGGCCCAGCGAAAGCGGCTACCTGGTGCTCGATCCGAATGACCCCAACATCATTTATCTGAGCGGGACTTACGGTACCGTTGCCCGCTTCAACAAGCGGACGGGCCTGAGCCAGGACATTGCTCCATGGCCCGCATTTGCCTTTGAAGCCGAGATCAATCAGCGCAAGTATCGTGACCCTTGGACTCCGGCGCTGGCGCTTTCGCCGGTTGATCCCACCGCGCTTTATCTCGGGACGCAGTATGTGATGAAGACTGTGGATGGCGGTTTGCATTGGGAGACTATTAGTCCCGATCTCACCGGAGCGACTCATGATGAGCATGATGCGAAAGATAAAGGAGATAAGAAACCGCCGAGTGAGCCAACTGTCGAGAACGCGAAACGTGCCGGCTATGGGGTCGTGTTCACGATTGCGCCGTCGGCCCTTAACCGCGATCTGATCTGGGCGGGAAGCGACACGGGATTGATCCACCTCACCCGCGATGGTGGAAAAAACTGGAAAGATGTCACCCCGCAGGGATTGAGCGACTGGAGCAAAGTCTCGCTGATCGAAGCTTCGCATTTCGATCCCGCGGTCGCCTATGCAGCCGTCGATCGCGGACGCCTCGACGATCAGACGCCCTACATCTATCGCACGCGCGACTACGGGGCTACGTGGCACCGGATTACTGACGGCATTACTGCTCCGGCATTTTTGCGCGCCGTTCGCGAAGACCCTCAGAGCAAAGGGCTCCTCTTCGCCGGAACCGAGTTCGGAGTTTATGTGTCTTTTGACGACGGGGACCACTGGCAATCCTTGCAATTGAACCTGCCGGTCAGTTCAGTTCGCGATCTCGCGATTCACGGCGATGACCTGGTGATTGCTACGTTCGGGCGTTCGTTCTGGGTTCTCGACAACATCACGCCGCTTCGCCAGGTAGTTGAGGCGAGAAAGGCAAGCGGCCCGTGGTTTTACCGTCCGGCTACAGCGGTGCGCGTGGATAACGACTCGTTTTCGGGCACACCGATTCCGCCCGAGGAACCCACGGCAGAGAATCCTCCCAATGGAGCGATGATTGATTATTTCCTACGGACTCCGGCAAGCGCCATTCGGCTGGAAGTTTTCGATGCGCAACAGAATCTCGCCAGAAACTTTTCTTCCGAAGATCCGGTTACGAAGAAGCACCCGCCGCTTCCGGTCGCCGAGCGGTGGTTCCCCAAGCCTGAAGTCCTCGAGAAAACTGCCGGGATGCACCGCTTCGTCTGGAACCTTACCTGGGGCAGTTCCGGCGGTCCGAGTGCGGACGAAGACGCCGAAATGCGCAATCCCAGCGGGCCGAAGGCTGTGCCGGGAATCTACCAGGTCCGCCTGACGGTCGATGGAAAAACGCAAAACCAATCACTGAAAGTCATCATGGATCCGCGCTCGCCCGCAACTCCCGAAGTGCTCGCGCAGCAGTTAAAGTGGGGACGACAGATGTTTGGCGAAACTGTCGAGGCGCGCCGCGCACTGGCCGAGATCGCCTCGGTTCAGAAACAGCTGGGCGACATTCAACAGAAGCTGACATCACAAAGCGCGCAGCTCAAGACGGCGCTGTCGGAAGCTCAATCCGGCGTCAACAACATTCTGACAAACAAGGAACACGCAGCAGACGAGAACCCTGGGCTGCAGGATGCCTATGCCGGGCTGGCATCGGCTCTACGAGTTGTCGAAGGCGGGGATCGTGCCGTGCCTTCGCAGGCGATCACGGTTTACCGGGAGTCAAGCCAACAGGTAAAGGCACGCATCGCAGAGTGGGCCGGATTCAAGCAAACGAGATTGTCGCAACTCAATCAGCAACTGCGTGAGGCGAACTTTGATCCTATCGCGATCGCTGAGATTGAGGAGCAGGTGGAATTTCTGACGTCGCGCTAGACTGCGCAGGGCTAGCGCAATGCTGGGAAGACCCTCGAGGATTTTAGTATTCAGTGACTCGCGACTATCATTACTGTGAACGTGTTCTGCAAAACATGTTATGCGAATTTGGAGGCCCTATGCATCTGCTCAAACGTGCTGTTGCAGTCCTGGCGTTGGCGGGATTCTTTATTGCTTCTGCCGCTGCCCAGGAGAAGCTCACAACTCCACTGATTCCTCGCGAGGTGCTGTTCGGGAATCCGGAACGCTCTGACCCGCAGATTTCGCCGGATGGCATGCAGCTCGGATATCTCGCTCCCGTCGATGGTGTGCTGAATGTTTGGATTCGCACTCTCGGGAAAACTGATGACCGCGCCGTGACAGCCGACAAGCTTCGCGGCATCCGCAATTTTCTTTGGCAATACGACAATCAGCACATTCTCTACACACAGGACCTTGGCGGAGACGAGAACTGGCGGCTCTACCAAACCGACATTGCTTCCAGGCAAACCAAGGATCTAACACCGTTCGACAAGGTTCGCGTGGATATCGTGGCCTATGAATGGAAGTTTCCCGGCACGATCCTGGTGCAGATGAACCAGCGCGACCCCAAGCTGTTTGACGTCCATCGTATTGATCTCAACAGCGGGAAGGTCGATCTGGATACCGAGAATCCGGGAGACGTTCAAAACTGGCAAGCCGACAATGCGCTGCAGATCCGGGGCGCACAGGCCCAGACGGCGGATGGCGGGACCATTGTCCGCGTACGCGATGACAGTAAGTCACCCTGGCGCGAACTGATCAAATGGAGCGCGGATGAGACCTTCGGAGGCGTCAACGGATTTTCACCGGACAACAAGGCGCTCTGGATTACGACCAGTCTCGACGTGAACGCGGCTCGCCTGCTCGAGATTGACATCGCCACCGGTAAACGCAAGGTCATAACGGAAGACCCGCAGTTCGACGTCAACAGCACGATCAACAATCCCAAAACGAATGCTCTGGAAGCTGTCAGTTACTCCAAACAGCGTACGGAATATGTGTTCATCGATCCGAATGTGAAGGCGGATTTCGAGGTTCTAAAAAAACTTCGCAATGGCGATATTGCCGGTATCTCGCAAAACCTGGACGACAACAAATGGATTGTCGGCTTTGTTAGCGATGACGCGCCGGAGTACTGGTATGTCTACGATCGGGCGGCGAAGCAAGCAACATTGTTGTTCAGCAATCGGCCGCTACTTGAGAAATACAAACTATCGGCGATGAAACCCATCGAGTTTACGGCCCGCGATGGCATGAAGCTGTACGGTTATCTGACCACGCCCGCGGGAGTCGAACCGAAGAGCCTGCCGATGGTGGAGTTTGTGCATGGCGGTCCGTGGGGGCGTGACGAGTGGGGTTACAACCGTTACGCGCAATGGCTGTCGAATCGTGGTTATGCGGTTTTGCAAATTAATTTCCGGGGATCGACGGGCTACGGCAAGCAATATGTGAACGCCGGCGATCGCCAATGGGCCGGAACGATGCATACCGACTTACTGGACGGCAAAGACTGGATAGTCAAACAAGGCATCGCAGATTCGGCAAAGGTCTGTATCATGGGCGGCAGCTATGGAGGCTACGCGACTCTTGCGGGAGTTACGTTCTCACCGGATGCGTTCGCCTGCGGCGTTGACATTGTCGGCCCGTCCAATCTGAATACCCTGCTTCAGACCATTCCACCGTACTGGTCCACACTCTTGGCCACTTTCCACAAGCGCATGGGCGACTCGGAACAAATACTCAAGCAACAGTCGCCTCTGTTTAAGGCGGACCAGATCAAAGCGCCGCTGCTCATTGGCCAGGGCGCCAACGACCCTCGCGTAAACAAAGCGGAGAGCGATCAGATTGTAGCCGCCATGCGCAAGAACAATAAGCCGGTGCAGTATTACGTATTTCCCGACGAAGGACACGGATTTGCGCGGCCGACTAACAACATGGCTTTCAACGCCGCCACCGAAGAATTCCTGTCGAAATACCTGGGAGGAAGATTCGAGCCTGCGACGCCGGACGAAAACAAGCTGCTGACAAGCATTAAGCAGTAAGGGAAACTAACGCAGATGCCAAAAGGAATCATTCGTTCAACACTCATCAAGCATTCTCTAATCGTAGTGTTCGCCTTATCCGGTGTTTTGCTTCAGGCTGGCACGCAAGCCGCGCCGGATGCCAGTGCCATTGCAACCGGGGCATGGGGCGGCGAACACATTGTCCTGAAGGTCTCAGAGAAAGGCGCTGAAGTAGAGTTCGATTGTGCGCACGGCCAAGTTACGCAGCCCATAACTCTTGATAAGCATGGCGATTTCGATGTCGCGGGCGCTTTCACGCCTGAGCACGGCGGCCCCGTGCGCCGAGATGAGAACCCAACGTCCGCTTCAGCCCGCTACTCCGGACATGTCGATGGCGATACCATGAGCCTGACAGTCAGTCTCGGAAAGGAAAAAGTGGGAACCTACACGCTCATTCGCGGCTCGCGCCCGAGGCTAACAAAGTGCCTCTGAGATCCGGAGAACGCCACTTTCTCCGGTCCAGGTTAAGAACAAAGTTGGAGAATTGCCCACTTACCCGCGATTCTCGAGACAATGCAGCCCGAATTCTCTTCAGCCCAGACTGTATGGCGGAGAGGGGGGGATTCGAACCCCCGATACCCTTTCAGGTATGCCGGTTTTCAAGACCGGTGCCATCAACCACTCGGCCACCTCTCCGGCTACTACAGTTTTACTACAGGTAGGATGAGTTCGCGCGGGGATCGCCCCGCACTGGGGCAAGCAGGAATCGCGAACGGACAGTCGTCCCCTTTTGCTGCTTGCTTTGCGAGACTCGAGACAAGCGGGGGTGGGGGAAGCTAAAGAGGCACGTTGACTTCCGCTGGAGGGGACACTACGATCCAGCCGAAGCGACTGGCGCTCACTCGGGGAGCAGCCGGCGGTCGTCTTCAGGAGGATTTCCCTGTGTTGACATCAATCGAAAACCAGTCCGCACCATCAAGACGTGCTTCGATCAAGGCCTTGCTCACATACCGCCGCCTGCTCCTGCTCGGCTGCCTGGCCTTAACGACATTCGGCTTCTCACAGTACCGCAACGTGATCCTGTTGTTGGGATGTGAAGTCGCGGAACGCGACTTCGGCGGCGGATCGGGGGGGCGACCCATGCAAGACGCCAGGTGTGATGGCGGCTTCGTAGCGGTTGGTTTCCACGTGCAAACAGGAGAATATTTCAACCAGGCTTGGCTTGACTGCGTTCCGATGCGCTCCGACGGCACACTAGGGGAAGAGCGTCGTACGACCAACCGCACCGGCCCCTCTGGTGGCCGTGACGTACACGATGCACAGTGTCGCCCTGGCAGTGTCCTGCGCGGACTTAGAGGACGGACTGGCGCATCCATCGACGAAGCTATCGGCCAGTGCAGTTCGGTGCGCGACCTCGGCGACCGGGGCGAGCGCTATGATCGGAACGACCGTAACGATCGAAACGACCGCCGGGACCGAGACGACCGTAACGACCGCTACGACAATGGAAGAGGGGAAACGACCAACCCGATTACCATCCCGAGGCCAGGGGGACGTCCAGCCGAAGCCCACTGTCCATCGGGCTCGGTGCTGGTAGGGTTTCGCTCCCGCGGCGGAGAATGGATGGATCACCTTTCGATCCTTTGTTCTGAGGTGCAACGAACGTACTGAGACGAGCAAGGTCCGCGCCGCCCACAGTCACCTCGTTCCGTTCGGATAGACGAGGATCTTGCTCGCCTCGCCCGTTTTTAACCGGGCCATAGCCTTGGAAAAATCTTTCATCGGGATGCGGTCGGTGATTACGGGATGAAGATCTAGGCGTCCGCTTTTGAGCAGGGCGGTCATCTGGTACCACGTCTGGTACATTCGGCGGCCATTGATGCCTTGAATGGTGAGACCTTTGAAGATGATGTCTTCGGAGAAATTGAGCGGGATGGGTTTCGAGGTGAGACCGAGGAGCGAGATGCGTCCGCCACGGCGGACGATGTCAAAGGCGGTGCGAATCGCGTCGGGATGGCCAGCCATTTCGAGGACCACATCCACGCCGAGGCCTCCAGTTTTTTCGGCGACGATAGCACGGACATCTTCTTTGGACGGGTCGAGCACATAGTCGGCGTTCATTTTGGTCGCGAGCTTGCGCCGGTGTTCGTTGACTTCGATCGCGAAGATGGTGGTTGCGCCTACGGCTCGCGCTACTGCGATCGAGAACAGGCCGATGGGGCCGCAGCCGGTGATGGCTACAGTCTTCGCGGCAATTTCTCCGGCCAGCACAGAGTGCACTGCATTGCCCAGCGGATCGAGGATGGAAGCGTACTCCTGCGGGATCGCCGGATCGAGTTTCCAGATGTTCGACTCGGGGATGACCACGTACTCGGCGAACGCGCCGTCGCTATCGACGCCGATGATTTTCACATTCTGGCAGATGTGGGCTTCGCCGGTGCGGCATTGCAGGCACTTGCCGCAGGCGACGTGCATTTCGGCGGATACGAAATCGCCTTCCTTGACGCTGGTGACTTCATCGCCGAACGCGACCACCTCGCCGCAGAATTCGTGTCCGGGAATCAGCGGCGGATGAATGCGTCCCTGGGCCCAGCGGTCCCATTCATAGATATGAAGATCGGTGCCGCAGATGGAGGCGACTTTGACTTTGACGAGGACGTCGTTGCGTCCGTAGCCGGGAATCTTGACTTCGCGAATTTCCGCGCCCGGCGCGGCTTCCGGCTTGACCACTGCGAGCATGGTGGTCATGGACGTGCTGGGCATTGGAAGCTCCCTTATGAGTGCGGAATTAGAAGAGCAAACCCTCTATTTTACTCTAGCGCTGGGATCGAATCCTCCTCAGCGGCGAGTCACTTGCCTATCATCGTGCCCTGTTCGGCGATTAGATACCACTGGCCATCGCGCTTCACGAACACGTCGGTTTGGCGGGTGCGGCGCGTCTTTATCTGGCCGGACTCGCGAACGGAGGTGGTGAACTCCGCATTGGAAACCGCCGTGTCGCCGTAGATGCGGATTGCGACGTCCGCCGGCTCCATTTCCATGACGATGATCTTGCGCTTTATGTCGCGCAAAATCGCCAGCGCTTCATCCTTGCTTTCGACATGCCCGTTATCGCGCGTGTGCAGGTAATCGGATGCCAGATGTTTCTCGTATCCATCCCAGTCGCCGTGAACGATTAGTTCCGCCAGCTTCAATTCCAAAGCTTTGATTTCGCCTTCTGCGGTGGGATTCGCGTCGGCGTGCGTGCCCGGCTGCTGCGCGCTCAAAGCTAGGCTCAAAGCCAGAAGAACCGTGATTATGAATACGTTTCGCATGGGCTACTCTCCGAATTCTCTTTGCTCAACCTGCGGTGCTCTCGCCCGGCGACAAGTCACGTCTTAGTATCGTAGGTGCCGCGACTGAATCCCTTGGGGCTGCCGGCTTTGTATTCTTCGGATTTGCCCCGAGGAATGCTTAGCGTTTGCCATTGCGAAGCGCGCAGGTGTTTGGAGAGGAAGACGATTTGTCCAATGTGTTGCGCGTAATGGGCGAGCGCGCGGTTGAGCGCCTGCATAACGGTATGTGGCTCCTGGCGGATGGTTACGGTGCGTCGCACATCTTCGGGCTGGAGCGAGTCGAGCGCGGAAAACACATGGGACCACGCCTGCTCCCACCAACGCAGGACTTCTTCGCGCGTTGTCTTCGCCGACAGCTCAAATTCCCGATCGCGAAAACGGTCCGGCTTCTCGCCATCGCTGGCGAGGAAGTCGGTAAAGCGTGAGCGCGCATTGCCGGCGATGTGCTTGACCAGGGCAGCGACGGAATTCGATTCCGGATCGAGCGTGACGAAGAAATCCAACTCTTCTAGCTGAGCCATAGCCGCTTCGCCCATGCGCTTGTGGCCGCGGAACTGGCGCTTGATTTCTTCGAGGTATTGGGAAGCGAGGTCAGCCATGGAAGTCCTATTGCAGAAGTCAGAGGTCAGATTGTAGAGGTAAGAGCTTGAGCTTTCGACATCCATTTTCTGCGGGAGGTTTGCCCTCTGCAATCGGACCTCTAACCTCTGACCTGCAATTGTACGTCGCAGGCGACGCGGAACCCATAGTCCGCATACTTGAACTCCGGAGGAATGCTGGAGCGAGCCGCGCAGCGCGATATCTTGACGTGGTGACGCCAGGAGCCGCCGCGGGAAGCGCGCCGCTCGCCGGCGTCAGGGCCGCGTGGATTGCGCTCGGGCGACACCGCATAATAATCAGGCGCGTACCAGTCGCTGCACCACTCGTGCACGTTGTCGCACATGTTGAAGAGGCCGTATGCGTTCGACCCGGCGCGGCCAACGGGCTCGGGGCCGGTGTTCCAATAACGAGTGCAGCGATCGGCATAGCCAGGCAGCGACTGCGGAGGCGCATCGCCCCACGGGTATAGGGCACCCTCGCAACCTCCGCGGGCTGCGCGCTCCCACTCGGCCTCAGTCGGCAAGCGGAATTTTCCGCCGGCGCTTGCGCCGAGCCACTCGCAGTAGCGGATTGCCTCAAACCAGGACACTCCGGCAACGGGCTGCTCGGGATGGTTGAACGCGGGGTCGCTCCAGAATGGCGGCGGCGCGGATGAAGATGCGGTGTCGCGCACGAAACGCCCGTAGTCGGCGTTGGTGACTTGGTGAACGGCGAGGAGAAATTCGTCAACCCAGACGCGATGCACCGGCTTTTCGTTGTCCTGTCCGGTGTCGCAGCCCATGAGGAAATATCCCGCAGGGATGCGGACGAGCGCGAGAACGTAGTCTTCTTCTAGCGCTCGGGATCGGGAGAGCAGTGGCGTCGGTGCCGTCGGGTCCATGGTGTCACAGCGCCCGCAGCGCGCGGACGACGTCTTCGATTCTATTCTCTTGGAATACGCGGATGCCCGCGATGCCGGCTGCCCCGGCGTCCAGGCACGATCCGGCATTCTCTATCGTGACACCGCCGAGAGCAAGGACACGGATCTTCGCCCGGCATGCTTCGCGCAAGGCGGCGACGCCCGCCGATAGCGTTCCGGCAGCACCTCTTTTTCCGAAGATTGGAGCGAAGACGGCGAAGTCGGCTTTTTCGGACTCTGCGTGGAAGACATCGGTGGCAGTGTGGCAGGAGGCGGCCACGAGAAAGCGGTCGGTGGTCAGTGGCCGGTGGGCAGAAACTTCCAACACCTGACGCACTTCATGAGGTGCGACATCGTCGGCGCGCAGATGAACGCCATCGGCTCCGGCGGCAAGCGCGACGTCGGTGCGGGAATTAATTAGGAGGCGCGTTGATGACGAATTTTCGCGCACGGCCGCGACCACTTGCCGCGCCAATGTTTCCAACTCTCGCGCACTCAGATCTTTTTCGCGGAGCTGGATGTAATCGACGCCGGCACGCGCGGCTTCGGCGACTTTGGCGAGCAGGGCGTGGCGGCGAGCGCCTTCGTCGCCCGGAAACTGGCTGCGGTCGGTAATGTAATAGAGCAGACAGCGGTCCGCCATCAACTCTCAGCGTACTACGAGAGATTCCCGTGTGGCGCGGACACTCCCTTCGGCTTCGCTCAGGGCAGGCTTTGTCCGCGAAAACGGCGGCGCCAGACAAATGCTACGGCAGCGGACAGGACTGTCCGCTCCACACCTTCTGCCCCGTGAACAACTTCAAATTCTCGGCCTTCCAGCGCATGGCGGCGTAAATGCGATTGCGTCCGCTGGGGTGATCGAAAAAGATCCACTCCTCGATTGGGCCGGGATTCATCTTGCGGTATTCGCCGAGATGGATTGCCCCCTGTGCAGCGCCATCGGGCTGCCGGGCCGTGTTCAGGCCGTACATGTCGGCTTCGTATTCCTGAGTGCGTATGAAGGTGTTCGTGACGGGAGTGATGACAAAACTAAAGATGGAGACCAACAGCACTACAAGCGGAAGTACCGCAGTGTCGCCCACGCCCCGAATCTGCCACTTCTCGCCCCATCGCTGGAGCGTCCAATCGAGAGCCCAGTGCAAGCAGCCGAAAGCCAGCACCGTCACGATCAGGAAAAACATGATGCCCTTGTAGACGTGATTCATAACGTAGTGCCCCATCTCGTGCCCCATCACCGCCTGAATTTCCTCCGGCGAGGCGCGGCGCAAGAGGTTGTCATTGAGGGTGATGCGCATCTCGTACACATTTTTGGCGGGTATTCCATTGGCTCGCGCCATGCTCAGAATAGGGTCGACAATCTTCGGATCGTCGAGGCGTGTGACCTTGTTGAAGATGGGAAATATGAAAACAGGCGAGATGTGCGCGGCGAAGATCAAGAACAGGGTGGTCACGACTGCACCCCAGATCCACCAGGTTCGCGGGAGGCGGCGGACGACGCCGAAGAGCAGGATTGCAAGCAGGCCGCCCAGCACCAGGTTCACCCCAAGACCCTTCATCTGATCTCCCATCCAGGGGCCAAAGGTTTGCGTGGCGAGTCCGTATTTGTGTTCGCGGAAATAATCCTCGTAAACCGTGAGCGGGAAAATGAGGATGGTGGTGAGCACGAGGTATTGCATCCAATACACGAATGTGTGCACTGGTTTGAAGCGAGTGACTCGCTCCGCCAAGTCGCGCATGTGCGCGGACCACCGCAGATTCAACAAAAGCAGCGCGACTGCGACTCCGTAGAGAAAGTCCCAAAGAATCATCCAGTAGCCGCCCTCGAAATAAGCGTCGGAACGGGCCGTCTTGTCGGCAGGAATCTGCGCGAGGTAGGCGTTGGTGGCTGCGGTGGCATCGAAGTGCGGTGTGGCTTGGGCCTCGGCCGGAACCTGGATCACGGATGGCATCTGGTTCGCGGATGGTGGTTGAGCGAGCGCGGAG
>Ga0193751_1000920_pt1 | contig 20086 bp, 21 predicted proteins | sample L1c2metaG_FD_143050 | JGI IMG/M metagenome (GOLD analysis project Ga0193751, IMG submission 143050) | Soil microbial communities from a riparian zone of the East river system, Colorado, United States - L1c2 | ecosystem: Environmental > Terrestrial > Soil > Riparian zone | place: USA: East River... | reverse complement strand
CCCGCATGTCCGGTGGTGTGGGAGGCGGGGCCGGCAACGACCCCGCCTACCCGATATCCTGCGACGAGCACGGAGGGAGCCAGCCATGGCGGTTGCGGAGTCGGTTCCAGCAGGGCAACTGGCGGACGAGTTGGAGCACATTGGCATCCGTTGGGTCGTCAGCATCCCCGACACTCACCAAAAGTCGCTCATTGCCGAGCTGGAGGCGCGAATCGCATTGCGCGTCCTCACCTGCAGCACCGAGGACGAGGGCGTGACGATCTCAGCCGGTCTCTACCTGGGCGGTCAGGATGCCGTGCTGATGATTCAACACGCGGGCCTGTTTGCCTGCGTCAACAATTTACGTGGCGTGCCAATGGACGGCAAGATTCCACTCTTCATGATGATTGGCCTGCTGAGCCGGGAGCCGGAGCTTACGCCTCGCGAGTCCAGGAGCTCCATGGTACGTCTGGCTGAGGATCAACTGAATCTGCTCGGGATTCCGTACCGGTTGGTCGAGGGTCCCACGGATTTGCCGGCGCTGTCCGAGATGTTTGCGCTGAGCCGCAGCCGGCTAGGCGCGGCCGCCGTTTTGATCGGGCGGGAGACCGCCTGAGCCGGCGCCGGCTTCCGCGTTATCCAACAGCCTGCCAATGCGCGACCGGACGGCGTCGAGCCCCCACCCTCTAACGCCGGATACCATCAGTGCCTCAGTACGGTCGCGTTCGAGAGACTCTTGAAGGTCGCGCAGCTCCTCGAGGCCCGAGACAGGTCGGCCATCCGGAGTTGTCAGCAGGTCAACCTTGTTGAGGAGCTCGAGAAAGGGCCGTGTCGATAGGCCAAGCTCAGCGAGCGTCGCCTGCACCGACAGGCGCTGCTGGCCGGCCGCAGGGTGAGTAATGTCTATGACGTGCAGGAGTAGATCCGCATCGTCCAGTTCCTCGAGCGTTGCGCGGAACGCAGCGATTAGCTGCGTCGGCAACTTCTGGATGAAGCCGACGGTGTCGGTGAGCAGTACTGCACGCCCAGGTGCGAGCTCGACTCTGCGTGTGACTGGATCGAGGGTGGCGAACAGACGCTCCTCCGCCTGGACCCCAGCGCCGCTAAGGGCGTTCATGATTGTGCTCTTACCGGCATTGGTGTATCCGACCAACGCAATTGTCGGCAGGCCCTGTCGCGCTCGGTTTCGCCGGTAGAGCGAGCGGTGTCGCCGCACGCGCTCGATCTGTTCCTTCAGCCTGCCGATACGGCCGCGAATGAGGCGGCGGTCAGTTTCGAGCTGCGACTCGCCCGGTCCTCGGGTGCCGATGCCGCCTCCGAGCCGCTCGAGATGCGACCATTGGCCGGCAAGGCGTGGCAACAGATATTCAAGCTGTGCCAGCTCGACTTGGAGACGGCCTTCGCGAGTCTGAGCTCGACGAGCAAAGATGTCAAGAATCAACGCAGTGCGGTCGATAACCTTGATGCCCGTGGCATCTTCGAGGTGCCGCTGCTGTGACGGTGACAGCTCATCATCCAGGATCAGCGTGTCGTACTGAAGCTCGTCCCGCTCCGAGACTATCTCAGCGAGCTTGCCCTTGCCGACGTAGCTCTTTGGATTGGGCGTATCGATATGCTGGATTGCGCTTCCGGCAATCTCGGCGCCGGCCGTTTCCGCGAGCTGTGCGAGCTCATCCAGGGACTCTTCCGCGTCCCAACCGGATCGCCGGCGCGGATCAACGGCCACGAGATACGCGCGTTCCGGCTTCGGTGCCGTGACGTGGAACCCGTCGCGCTTGGGAATCCCTGACCTCCTCAAAGTGGCGGCGCTCAAGCGCCCGCGCGCGCAGCCTCGATCTGCCACGCCGCCAAGCGCCGCAGCCCTTCCTCAACGCGGTCGTCGGGCGTCGTCACCGACAGCCGTATGTATCCCTCTCCGTAATGTCCGTAGCCAATGCCTGGCGTCACAACGACGCCTGTCGCGTCCAGCAATTGCCCAGCGAACTGTATGCTCGACATGCCTTCGGGAGTGTGCGCCCAGACGTAGAGACCGGCCCTGGGCGGTTGTACGGTCAACCCCAACCCGCGCAGCGCCTCGACTATACGGTCGCGGCGGCGCTGGTAGATCTCGTTGTGGTCGAGGATACAATCCTGCGGCCCGCTCATCGCCGCGATTGCCATCTCTTGGATTGCCTGTGGAACCCCCGAGTCGAGGTTGGACTTCACTCGAAACAAGGCGTTAACGAGCTGCTCGTTGCCGGCGGCGACTCCGATTCGCCAGCCCGTCATGTTATAGGTCTTGGATAGTGAGTTGAACTCAATGCCGACGTCAAACGCGCCCTTCGCCTGCAGGAACGACGGCGCCTCGTACTCGTCATAGGTCACGTCAGCATAGGCCAGATCGTGGCAGATGACGATATCGTTTCGCTTCGCGAAGTCGATCGCGCGTTCGAAAAAGTCGAGACCGGCCACCGCACCGGTGGGGTTGTTCGGGTAGTTCAACCAGAGAATCTTCGCCCGAACGACGACGTTGCGCGGAATTGCATCGAGATCAGGTAGGTAGCCGTTTTGCTCCAGTAGTGGCAGCGTGTAGTTGAGGCCGCCCGCGAACGACGTTCCGACCGCATAAACCGGGTAGGCGGGATCAGGCACGAGGGCGGTGTCGCCCTCGTCTATAAGACACAAGGCGACGTGACCGATGCCCTCCTTGGATCCAATCAGCGGCAGGGTCTGCTTGTCGGGGTCGAGCTCGACTCCGAAACGGCGTTCGTACCAGCCACCAAATGCCCTGCGTAACTCGGGGAGTCCGTCAGTCTCCGGATAGCGATGGTTGGCGGGGTCGCCGGCTGCCTGTTTCAAAGCCTCGAGTACGTGTAACGGTGTCGGGAGGTCGGGGTCGCCGATACCAAAGCTGACGACGTCGACTCCAGCCGCCCGCTTCTCCGCGATTTTGCGGCTGATCTCGGCGAAGAGATACGGCGGCAGCTCCTCAACTCGGCGCGCGAGCTGCATTGGCTATGCCGTCCCCGTCGCCGCACCAACGCCCGACCCTGAGCGATCGGCCATCCACTCACCGCGGAAGACCTCGGTCGCAGGGCCGCTCAGGTAGACTTGCCCGTCGCCATCCCACTCAATCAGCAGGTCGCCACCCGTCAACGAGACGAGTGTCTTGCCATCGCTACGTCCAGCCAGGTGAGCGGCAACGCCGATGGCGCAGGCGCCTGTGCCGCATGCGAGCGTCTCGCCCGCGCCGCGTTCCCACACACGCGCCCTGACACGACCCTGGCCGAGGTTATTGACGACTTCAAAATTGACGCGATTGGGGAAGATCTCGCTGTGCTCGATCTGAGGTCCAACGGTCCCAAGCGGGAATTCGGACACCGGCGTGTCCGTAAAGTGGACGGCGTGTGGATTGCCCATGGAAACACAGGTGACCGGAAACGTGCCGGCGGCGACGCTGACAGGTAGATCACGAAGCAGGCCCTGACCCGAACCGCGCACCGGCACCTCGGACGGCCGGAGGCGCGGCACGCCCATCGCAACGCGCACGTGCTCGACGTTTCCGGCGCTGCCGCGCAGCTCACAAAGGAGGTCGCCAGCCACCGTCTCAATGGTGATGGCGCCGTGGCGAGGGCTGGTAAGTCCTGACTCAACGGCGAACTTGGCGAGGCAGCGGATTCCATTACCGCACATCTCAGCCTCGCTGCCATCAGGATTGAACATGCGCATTCGTAAATCAGCGCGGACCGAGGGAAGCGCAAGGATCAGGCCGTCCGAGCCGATGCCGAAGTGACGATCACACATCGCCAGGGCCAGCTGCTGCCAGTCTCGATCATCGTTCTGAGGACGGACGACGACAAAGTCATTGCCGGTCCCGTGCATTTTCGCGAAGTTCATGCGACGTCTCCCCTGGCGGCTGACGTCCGCAGCGGCTTCCAGGCCTGAACGAGCTTTACTGCCGCCCCGATATCATCAGGCTCCAGCCAGTGGATTCGCGTATCAGCGGACCGGAACCAAGCAGCTTGTTGGCGGGCCAGCCGATGAGTGGCTGTCTTCATACGTGCTACGGCCTCCGCCCGGTCAACCTGGCCGGAGAGGCACCGTATGACCTGAGTATAGCCAATGCCCGACATAGAGGGCAGCGATGGTTCATAGCCCAGATCGAGGAGGTGTTGCACCTCCTGAATCAGGCCGCGCTCGAACATTTGGTCGACACGCGCGTCGATGCGGGTGTAGAGCTCGCGACGATCCGCATGCAGACCGAGGATGACCGCGTCAGTACGAGGAGTCTGCCGCGAACGCTGGGCAGATGCCAGACTGCTTGTGCGCGCCTGCAGCTCGAGCGCGCGGACCACGCGGCGCACGTTGTGTGGGTGTATCGCGCCGGCAGCGACAGGGTCCAGGCGTTGGAGCTGCTCGTGAAGCACGAGCGGCCCATCACGAAGTGCGCGCTCCGTTAGCAGCGCGCGCAGCTCCAGGTCAGGCGCCACCGCGGGGACTTCCCAGCCTTCGACCGTCGCCCAGATGTACTGTCCTGAGCCGCCGACCAGCATGGGGATGTGCCCTCTCGCTCGGATGCTGCCGATCGCCGCGTGAGCGAGACGAAGGTAGTCGCCGAGGTGAAACGCCTCGTCGGGGTTAACAACATCGATGAGATGGTGCGGAAGCGCGGCCAGCTCGGACGCAGTCGGTTTGGCCGTACCAATATCCATGTGGCGGTAGACCTGCCGAGAGTCGGCGCTAATGACCTCGACAGGAAGGCGCCTGCCAAGCTGCAGCGCGTGTCTGGTCTTGCCCGACGCCGTAGGCCCGAGAATCACGACAAGTGGACCCTCGGAGGAAGGTCTCGCAGTCACGGGCGGGCAGCGCTCCGGCTGAGACCGGCGGCCACGCCGGCCTGCACAAGCTCAGCAAAGGATTCGGCCGAAAGGCTTGCGCCGCCAACGAGCGCGCCATCGACATCTGGCTCGGTCATGAACTCGGACACGTTAGCGGCTGTAACGCTGCCGCCGTAGAGGATGCGGGTGCCCTCGGCCCAGGCGCCACCGAGTCCCCGCACCTGCGCTCGAATGAACGCGATAGCCTCCTGCGCCTGATCCCCATGCGCGGATACGCCCGTCCCTATGGCCCATATGGGTTCGTAGGCAACGACGAGACCCGCGGACTGGTCGATTCCGCTCAGCCCCAGCTGGACCTGGTGGCGCAGGACTCCCTCAGTCTCACCGGCTTCACGCTGTTCTCCCGTCTCACCAACACAGACGATCGGCGTGAGGCCAGCTTCCAGCGCCGCCGAAGTCTTACGGTTGACGTCTCCGTCGCTCTCGCCGAAGTATGCACGCCGCTCCGAGTGGCCGATGATGACGTACTGGGCAAGTCCCTGCAGCATAGCGGGGCTAATTTCGCCGGTAAAAGCGCCCTTAGGTTTCCAATAGACATCTTGCGCGCCGAGGATCAGGGAAGAGCCGGATAAGCACTCCGCCAGTGGAACGAGGTGGGTGAACGGCGGGCAGATGATAACCTCGGCACGGCGCTCGCCGTCGAGCCGGTCGCGAACCGATTGGCAAAGGTCGAGTCCCCCTCCGACGGTCGTGTTCATCTTCCAGTTGGCGGCGAAAACTGGCGTACGGTCTGGCATACTCGCGCACCTCGTCTTCAACTAACACGCGGCCGGATTCCAAACGCCGGCTATTCAGGAGTGTCACGCAGCGCGGCCACGCCGGGCAGCACCTTGCCCTCGATGAACTCGAGCGAGGCCCCCCCGCCGGTCGATATGTGTGAGATCCTGTCCTGTACTCCGGCCTGCTCGATCGCGGCGTCGGTATCACCTCCGCCGGCGATCGAGACGGCCCCGAGGTCGGCAATGCGGCGGGCAAGTTCCACGGTTCCGGTTGCGAACGGCGCCATCTCGAAAACCCCCATTGGCCCATTCCAGAAGATGGTCCTGCAATCCGCCAACGCCTCGCCGTAGTTCTGGAGCGTTTTGGGACCGATGTCCATGATTCGCCAGCCGAGCGGCACATCCGCCGAATCCAGATCGATCGTGCGCTGATTCGCGCCGGGTGAGAAGGCGTCGGCGATGACAACGTCGGCCGGCAGAAGAATCTCTGCGGTCGTCTGCTCCGCGGCCTGGATGATCTGGCGTGCTGTCCCAAGCAACTGGTCTTCCACCAGCGAATCGCCAATGTCCCTTCCCTCTGCCTTGAGGAAGGTATTAGCCATGCCGCCGCCGATCAAGAGTCGATCGACCCGGCCGAGGAGGTTCTTCAGCACCTCGAGCTTCCCAGAGATCTTCGCGCCACCGATTACCGCCGCATACGGGCGTTCGGGGTTGCCGATAGCTCGCCCCAGAAACTCGAGCTCCCGCTCCATCAACAGGCCCGCATATGCGGGGAGATAGTGCGTTACACCCTCGGTCGACGCATGGGCACGATGGGCGGTGCCAAAGGCATCATCGATGTAAACGTCAGCCAACGCCGCAAGCTGTTGTGCGAAGCCGGGGTCGTTGGCCTCTTCCTCGGGGTGGAAGCGCAGGTTCTCCAGCATGAGAATGTCGCCGTTTCCAAGTCCTGAGGCAGCGCGCTCCGCCTGCGGTCCGACGCAGTCTTGGGCAAATATGACGGAACGACCCAGCAGGTGCTCCAGGCGGACAACAACAGGTCGCAAGCTCAACTCCGGCATAACTTTGCCATCTGGCCGGCCAAGATGCGAACAGAGGATTACCCTCGCGTTCTGCTTAGTGAGATAGCGAATGGTTGGGAGCGAGGCGCGCAGCCGCGTGTCATCGCCCACCGTGCCGTCGCGGCCGAGCGGCACGTTGAAATCGACGCGAACGAGCACTCGCCTGCCGCGCACATCCGCGGCGATAACGCTGAGCTTCTGACTCACGGACCTATGCTACCGCGCCGCGGATGCTCCGCGGCACTTAGTCGGCCGGTGCAGCGGCCTCAGCCGCAGTGCGGAGATGATTGAGGATTCGCTCCACAAGAGCGTCTGCGGTTAGCCCGTATTTGCTACGTAAGATCGACTGCGACCCATGTTCGACAAACTGATCTGGCATACCCACGCAGGCAAGCCGGACGGAGCCCAAGCCATCCTCATCAAGTGCGGCTCGGACCTGACTTCCGAATCCGCCTGCCAGGACATTCTCCTCGGCCGTCAGAATGTAGGGCGTCGCGGCAGCCACCTCACGCAGCAGGTGACGATCGAGCGGCTTGACGAAGCGGCAGTTGACTACGGCCGCGCGAACGTTGTACTCGGAAAGTCGAGCGGCAGCCTGCAACGCAGGGAACACCATGTAGCCGACAGCCAGTATCGCGACATCGGTACCCTCGCGCAGCAGCTCCCATGTGCCTATCTGAATCTCATGGAAACCATCAGACATTTCTGTGCCGACACCAGCTCCGCGCGGATACCTGATCGCCATTGGACCAGAAACCTGAGTTGCCGTGTAGAGGAGATGCCGAAGCTCTTCCTCATCCTTCGGCGCAGAAACGATCATGTTTGGGAGGCACGAAAGGTAGCTCAGGTCGAATGCGCCCTGGTGGGTGCGACCGTCGTCACCGGCGACACCAGCGCGGTCCAGCGCAAAGGTGACCGGCAGGTTCTGAATGCAAACGTCGTGGATTACCTGGTCATATCCGCGCTGCAAAAAGGTTGAGTAGATGGCGGCGATCGGCCGCATGCCCTGCGTCGCAAGCCCGGCGGCGAACGTAACGGCGTGTTGCTCCGCAATTCCAACGTCAAAGACACGATCTGGGAATTCGCTCTTGGCTGGAGCCAGGCCGGTCCCATCGAGCATCGCAGCAGTGATAGCAACGACACGTGGATCGGTCCGTAGTAACTGCGCCACCGTCTTACCCAGGACGGCAGAATAGGTCGGCGGACCACCCTTGCTTGCTGCGGGTGAGACACTGTGCAGACGGCCGGCGTCTGCCTCGGCGGCGTCGTAACCGTAGCCCTTGAACGTTTGAGCATGAAGAAACACGGGACGGCCGCGGATAGAGAGGGCGTACCTGAGGGCGGCGCGCATCTCGGCGATGTCGTGTCCGTCCACGGGGCCAATGTACTCGTAACCGAGTTGTTCCCAGAGAGAGCTGGGCAGGACCATTCCCTTCACGCCCCGCTTGACGGCCCTCCCTGCCTCCCACGCCAGGTCTCCAAGGGGCAGGCGGGAGAGCGCGCGCCCAAGGTCGGACTTCGTGTTCTGGTAGCGCGTGTCGAGGCGGAAGCGATTGAAGAAGCGGTTCAACGCGCCGACATTCGGCGAGATCGACATACCGTTATCGTTGAGCAGCACGATGACGCGGGTTCCAAGGTGGCCTATCTGGTTGAGCGCCTCGAGCGCCATCCCACCCGTGAGTCCACCGTCGCCGATAACTCCGACGACGTGGTAATCCTCGCCTTTGAGATCGCGGGCCACGGCCATACCGAGCGCCGCCGAGAGAGACGTGCTTGCGTGCCCCGCCCCCCAAATGTCGTGCGGACTCTCGCCACGCTCGCAAAAGCCGCACAGCCCGCCATGCTGCCGGATGGTGGGCAGCAACTCGCGCCGCCCCGTAAGTATCTTGTGTCCGTATGCCTGGTGACCGACGTCCCAGAGGATCTTGTCATTCGGGCTGTCGAGTACTGAGTGCAGCGCAATCGTCAGTTCGACAGTCCCCAGGTTCGAGCCGAGGTGACCGCCGATCGAAGAGACGACCTCGACCAACTCGCTGCGGAGTTCAGCAGCGAGGAGCTCGAGCTCAGGCAAACTCAACTGTTGGAGATCTTGCGGCTCTCGAATCCGATCAAGGAGAGGCGTCCGAGTGCTGGCGGGGTGCTGTGCAGACATGTTTCAACCCAAAAGGGCGGTTGCCGGCGGCGGGGATCGCTTGCAGCCCTTACCTTAGCGATATTCCCAGTGCAGAGTTCTGATAGTCGATCTAGCTCGTCTCCCCTACTGGAGTTGCGACTCAGCCGGCAACGAGGTTGATCGCATCCTGCAGTTCCTTCGTCCCTGTGGGACCCTCGAACTTCGCCCGCACGTTTCCCTTCGCATCCACGATAAAGAACCAGGGCTCCGAGGGTAGGTGCCACTCGTTCACCGCGTCCACGGGGAGTCGTTGAGCAGGGTCCTTGTAGATCTCTACGTGAATAAAGTCGACCCGGCCTTTATATTGCGGCTCCAGTTTCCGTGCCAGCTCGAGCTCGGGTCCGCAGAAGCGGCTGGTGCAATACCCCGGCGACGCAAACAGGACAAGGAGTACGTGGCCCGCCGCCAGCCCATCCGCGATCGATTCGGTGTGCATGTCAGGACTTGGGTAGACCGACGTGTCTATCTGCGCAATGTCGCTGACGTCCTTCGCGGTTAGGTTGCGGCTGGGCGGCGCGGGTGAACCAATCGCCGGCGTCTCACCCTTCTCCTTGACCACGAATCCCGCTCGAGCCGTGTAGGGGGTGCCGTTCTTCAGCTTTCCCTGCGCCTGCACACCCCAATTGCCCACCTTATCGAAGGCAAATTGGGCGTCGTAGACGCCGACGTCCGATGGCGCATTCGTTTGCACCTTCTTCTGCCCATTCGGCAGCGTGATGGAGATGGTCTCAGCGAGACCGGCTTCCCGCGCAGGTGCACGGAAGACGGCGTCCGCTTCACCCTTCGTCAACGCCTGAGCGCTGCTGAGGTCATAGAAGGTCAAATGTGCCGTCGCATCGGGGATAGGTACTCCAGAGCTGTCGAGCAACCCCAGTACGAACCGGTTCGGGCCAAGGACGATCTCGCTCGATGCGACCTGGGCCGTGACCGATCCCGCCGCCGCGGAGCCTGGCGTGCTGCTCTGCCCCGACCCCGAACTGGATGCTCCATTGCCGGGATGGGAGGCACCGCAGGCCAGCGAGAGCCCAGCGATTAGAGCGAGGAGGGATGTGAAGATGCGATGTTGCCTCATGATCCTCTGACTGTCAGCGTCCCCTTCATCGTGTCAGGATGCACGTCGCATTGAAAGTGATAGACCCCTGACCTTGCAATGGCAAATGTCACGGCTGACGACTTGTGAGCGGCCGTGAGCGGCGTCGCGATCTCCCTGCCGCTGCCGGCCTTGGCGTCCACGATGTGCCAGTTATGTATGGCATCGCCGGCATTTATCATGGTCAACGTATACGATTCGCCGGCGGCGATCGTGTACGCATCGGGCGCGAAGAGATTGTCGGTCGCCGTTTCTGCCAGCGGTGCGCCAGACGCCACCGCGACACCTTGGGAATCACCCCCGGCGGCTCCTCGTGCGCAGGAGAGCGTCAGCAGGGCTGCTGAAGTCCCAAGTAGCAAAGGCCAGCGCAGGGATCGACGCGTTCGGACGGGTGCCATGTCCAGCAATTCAATAGCAAATGCCAACTTCGTGAATTTTAGCACAATCTCTCGCGGTCATTGTCTCAGGGGCCTGTGTAAAGCGCTCGCTCGAGCTCGGACTGGGAGATTCCGCCTCCGCGAAGGAGCTGCAATTGGCCGTTCATGATACGAACAACACTCGACGGACTTCCCCCGGGGCTTGGGCCACCGTCGACCACGGCCGCGATCCGGCCATCGAGTTGCGCGAGGACGCCCGCGGCAGTGGTGGCCGCGGGGTGGCCGGACCGGTTTGCGCTCGTCACGGCCAGGACTCCGCCGGTGGCGCCGATCAGGAGAAGGGCGAGGTCGAGCGCCGGCATGCGTAGGGCCACGGTACCGTCATCGGCCGTCGCGGGACTACTGAACGTCGCGGCGGCTGATGCCACAACCGTCAGGGGGCCCGGCCAAAACCTGTCACAGAGGAGGTGAACGGGCCCCGAGAGGTCGGCGATGCGCTCTGCGGCGGAGACGGTGGCCACGAGCATAGGCAGCGCCTTGTCGACCGGGCGATCCTTCGCGGCGTAGATCGCGTCGATTGCGTTCACATCGAGCGGCATTGCCGCTATCCCGTAGACGGTATCGGTGGGAATAGCCACTATCTCACCGTTCACCAACAGGTCGAGCGCGTCTCGCCATTCCCGCGCAGGAATCACTCGAGTAGACATGGTGGCTCTCAATCCGCTTCGCGCCGCCTGCCTCGGTACGGCGCGGGCCGCCAGCGCAGTTTCTTGACCCTGATCCTAGCAATTGTTATGGTATTTACGAGCCCAGGAGATTGGCATGCATAAAGTGGTGCGACCGGAAACCGTCGTGGTCGTGGACTTTGGCGGCCAATACTGCATGCTCATCGCGCGGCGAATTCGCGAGTGCAACGTGTACTGCGAGGTCGTGGCGCCAGAGGTGCCCTGGGAAGAGATACGCAAGCTCGATCCGCGTGGATTCGTCCTCTCCGGCGGGCCGGCCAGCGTTTATGAGCCAGGGGCGCCCGCGGTACCGGAATACGTCTATCGATCCGGACTGCCGGTGCTGGGGATCTGCTACGGAATGCAGGCGATCGCGCGAGACCTCGGCGGCGATGTCCGGCCCGGGACGGAGCGTGAGTACGGGCAGGCGCGCATCCGCCGCTCAGATGAAGGCTCAGCGCTGCTCGAGGGGCTACCGGATGACCTGCCGGTCTGGATGAGCCATGGGGACCGCGTGCTCAAGCCGCCGCCGGGATTTCGCGTGCTTGCCTCGTCAGACAACTCGCCGATTGCTGCGATGGCGAATGAGCGCGGAATCGTTGGCATTCAGTTTCACCCGGAGGTCGTTCACACGCCGCAGGGGAAGCGGATCATTGAGAATTTTCTGACGAATATCTGCAACTGCCGTCAGACGTGGACGCCCGGGAACTTTGTAGACGAGAGTACTGCCTCTATTCGAGGCCAAGTTGGCTCCGACGGCGTGATTTGCGCGCTGAGTGGAGGTGTTGATTCGGCCGTAGCCGCGGCCCTCGTGCAGCGTGCGGTTGGTGACCAGCTCACGTGCGTCTTCGTCGACAATGGGCTACTCCGCTACGGCGAGCCCGAGCAGGTCGTTAACACGTTCGAACGACACTTGGGCCTGCGGCTGATTCGCGTGGACGCGCGCGAGCGCTTTCTTCGGGACCTTGCTGAAGTCACGAACCCTGAGACAAAGCGCCTGCGGATCGGCGAGGCGTTTATCCGCGTCTTCGAGGCGGAGGCGCGCGGCTTGGGTGACGCGAAGCATATCGTCCAGGGCACAACCTACCCCGACGTAATCGAGAGTGCCCCGTCGGGCAATGCGGCAAAGATCAAGTCGCATCACAACGTCGGCGGCCTGCCTGCAGACATGGCTTTTTCGCTCGTCGAACCACTCCGATACCTGTTTAAGGACGAGGTCCGAGCCGTCGGGAAACAGCTCGGCCTTCCGGACGAGATTGTCTACCGGCAGCCGTTCCCGGGCCCAGGCCTCGCAATTCGGATCATTGGCGAGGTGACGCGGGACAAGCTGGAGACGCTGCGAGCGGCCGATCGGATTGTTCTCGACGAGGTAGGGCGCGCCGGATTGGAACGCAGCCTCTGGCAAGCGTTTGCAATCCTTACGGACACGCGCAGCGTTGGCGTTATGGGCGATTTCAGGACTTACGGTCATATCGTTGCACTTCGTGCAGTCGAGGCAGAGGACGCGATGACCGCGGACTGGGCTCGATTGCCTTACGACCTGCTGGCGCAAATATCGTCGCGGATCGTCAATGAGGTTGCGGGTGTCAATCGAGTCGTGTATGACATCACCAGCAAGCCGCCCGGGACCATCGAGTGGGAGTAGCCGGCGAGGGCGCCTGTGAGCACTGACGTCCTCGTGATCGGCAGTGGGGCGCGAGAGCATGCACTCGCGTGGAAGCTTCGTCAGAGCCCGCGAGTTGGCGACTTGTACGTCGCTCCCGGCAACCCGGGCACGGCCGAAGTCGGGCGGAACCTACCGCTCGACCCCTTCAATTTCGATGCAGTCGCGATCCTCGTCCGAGAGCACAGCGTCGGCCTCGTGGTTGTCGGACCGGAAGGTCCGCTCTCGTCCGGACTGGCGGATCACTTGGCCGCATTGAACGTACCGGTGTTCGGACCCGCAAAGGCCGCGGCACAGATAGAAGCGAGCAAGAGTTTCGCCAAGAGGCTGATGGCCAAGGCACAGATACCAACCGCCGCGTCAGCAGTTTTTGCTGAGTATGAGGCGGCAGCGGCGTACGTTCGCGCCGCGGGGGCGCCGCCCGTCATCAAAGCCGACGGGCTCGCTTCAGGAAAAGGCGTGACAGTCGCGAAGGATACAGATGAAGCGCTGCAGGCACTGCGAATGGCAATGCTGGAGGGCACCTTCGGCGACTCAGGGAAGACCATTGTGATTGAAGAGCGGCTTTACGGACGGGAGGTGAGTGCTCACGTTTTTGCCGATGGCCGGCGGGCGCTACCTATTCCGTATGCCTGCGACGACAAGGCCGTGTGTGACGGAGGCAAGGGACCGAACACCGGGGGGATGGGCGCCTACAGTCCGCCGAGCTTCGTCGACAAGAGCCTGCACGAAACAATCTGGCGGCAGGTCGTTGAGCCCGCTCTCCTTCGTCTCGAGCTTGAGGGTGCCCCCTATAGAGGAGCGCTTTATCCGGGTCTCATGATCACGGACGCCGGACCTCGCGTTGTCGAGTTCAACTGCCGCTTCGGCGACCCAGAGACGCAAGTGATCCTGCCCCGGCTAATGAGCGACCTGTTCGAGCCCCTGTGGGGATGTGCCACGAGCGACCTCAGTGGCGTTTCCCTGCAATGGAGCGAGAGCCCATGCGTCGGCGTTGTAATCGCGGCCCAGGGGTACCCCGGTCCCTACCGGCAAGGGGATGTGATCGACGGACTCGATGAAATTGACGATGGCGTGTTGGTCTTTCAGGCCGGAACGGCACGCGACGCCAAGGGAAAACTGGTGACCGCGGGCGGGCGCGTAATAACGGTGGTGGCAATGGGGCCGACACTGGAGGTCGCCCGCTCACGGGTGTACCAGAATGTCGAGCGAATTCGATTCACGGGAATGCACTTCCGGCGGGACATCGGACTCGAAGAGGATTAGACAGCAGCAGATGGCTTCGGTCGCGGTTGTGATGGGCAGCCATTCTGACAAAGGCGTCATGCAAGAGTGTATGGACGTCCTAAGCGAGTTCGGTGTCAGCTTCGAGTCGTTCGTCGCATCTGCCCACCGAGCGCCCGATGCTGTGCGCGAGCTCGCACGCACTGCCGCTGAGCGTGGCTTCGAAGTGTTCATCGCCGGTGCAGGTGGGGCGGCAGCGCTGCCGGGCGTCATCAAGTCGCACACACATCTGCCCGTTATCGGGATCCCACTCGCTAGCAGTGAGCTGCGGGGGGTTGATGCGCTCTATGCTATCGTCCAAATGCCGCCGGGCGTGCCTGTGGCCACAATGGCGATCGGCGGCTGGGGTGCGCGTAACGCCGCGCTACTCGCCGTTGAGATCCTTGCGCTAAAAGATGAGGCCCTGCGGGCACGCTACACAACGTATAGGGAGAACCGGGCGCAGGCATCCGGTTAGCAGCGATGGTTAATGGTCGTGAAACGCAACGGTTCCGCGCAGGCTTAAGACAGCAATGATCGAACGATACGCGCTACCTGACATGACTAAGATTTGGTCGGAGCGGACCAAGCTGGACAAGTGGCTTACGGTCGAGCTGGCGGTCTGCGAAGCCTGGACGGAGCTGGGCGAGATCCCAGAGGAGGCCATGGAGCGTCTTCGCCGGGCCACTTTCGACGAACAACGCGTCGCCGAAATCCTCGTGATAACGCACCATGATATGACGGCGTTCACGCGCGCCGTCTCCGAGAGCCTCGGCGAGGAGCGCCGTTTTATCCATCTTGGTCTTACCTCCTCGGACGTCATCGATACGGCTCTCAGCCTTCAGCTCCTGGATGCGGCAGATCTATTGCTCGCGGATCTCGACGGTCTTGAGGAGGCGGTCAGCCGCCGCGCAATCGAGCATCGCCAGACGCTGATAATGGGCCGCACTCATGGGGTCCATGCTGAGCCGATGACATTCGGCCTGAAGCTTGCACTGTGGGTGGACGAGATCCGCAGAAGCCGAAGGAGACTCGCGGATGCGCGGGAGGTGGTTGCTGTTGGCAAGATCAGCGGCGCCGTGGGCACGCACGCGACCGTCTCGCCTGAGGTGGAGTCTTTGGTCTGCGAGCGCCTCGGATTGAATGTGGCGCCGGTCAGCAATCAGATTATCCAGCGCGACCGGCATGCGCAGTTTGTCTGCGCGCTCGCACTGATCGCGGCATCGCTGGAGAAGTTCGCGACCGAGATCAGGACACTGCAGCGCACAGAGATCCGCGAGGTGGAGGAACCGTTCGCCGCGGGTCAAACCGGCTCGAGCGCCATGCCGCACAAGCGCAATCCCGAGAAGTGCGAACGCGTGGCTGGTCTCGCAAGGGTCGTCAGAGGACACGCTGTCACAGCGCTCGAGAACGTGGCGCTCTGGAACGAGCGAGACATCAGCCACTCGTCGACGGAGCGTATCATCCTGCCCGATGGGTGCGGCCTGCTGCACTACATGCTGACGCTGTTCACCTCGATCGTCGATGGCATGCTTGTTTATCCGGAGCGGATGCGTGAGAATCTGGAGCTGACACAGGGTCTCGGCTTCTCACAGCGGGTGCTGCTGGCGCTGATTGAGGGAGGCCTCTCGCGTGAGGACGCCTACGATCTGGTCCAGCGCAATTCCATGCGAGCTTGGGAAGAGCGCACGCCCTTCCTAAGGCTGCTGGCCGCCGACCAGGAAGTCACACGCGTGCTCGACCCCGACGAATTGGAGAAATTGTTCGACTACGCCTACTACACGCGTCACATTGACGTTGCGTTCGAGCGGTTGGGTCTACGCGAAAGCGTTGCGGGCTAACCGTGCGAGGCGAAGCGCTGCGAAGAATAGATGCTCGCCGCGATGAAGCCGCGCCTTGCAGAGCCGATAGACCTTGGGGACATCGTCAGCGCTGCGTGCTTCCTGTGCGTGCGGGAATGGCGGTCAATCATACCGATGGCGGTGCTCACAGCCGCCGCCACAATTGTGACGGACGTTGGCCTGATTCCGCTCGCTTCAAGAGCGCCTGCCGCGCCAGGAGGCCAGTCACCAACTCTTCCTCATATACCGGTGGCGCTCGCTCCGCTTCTGGCGCTTGGTACGGTACTCCTGCTTTTCAACCAGCTCGCCTTTATTCGCTTGAGCCTCGAGGTCTGGTTGAATGGGAGGAGGAGGGCGGCGGGCGCTTATCTCCTGGCCGTGCGGGGGTTCCTTCCGGCGCTCGCCGCCGCGGCGCTCACAGCTGCTGTGTTCCTAATCGGGACGGTGACCTGGATCGGTATCCCGGTGGCACTCTACTTCCTCGTTTGCTGGTTCTTCGCGGGCCAGGTCTGCATTGGCGAGGGGGAGGCGAACCCATTTCGCGCCCTTCGCCGAAGCCGGTCGATCGTGCGGGGGGCTTGGTGGCGGACCGCGGCCATTCTCGCCGGGGTTACTCTGCTGGCGTTGTTGCCGTCGATACTCGTGGGATGGGTACGCACGGGTGGACTGGCACCGGCGCTGGCGTTATCGGCAGTCGCAACGGCCGTGGCCGCGCCCTTTCTTGCGTCAGCGCAAACAATGATCTATTTGGACCGGAGGGTAAGAAAACATGAGTCAATCGCTCTTGCAACAAGCGAACCTGCCGAACCTGTTTAGTCGTGGCAAAGTGCGCGACACGTTTAATCTCGACGACCGGTTGCTGATTGTGGCGACGGACCGAATTTCAGCGTTTGACGTTGTATTGCCGACTGGGATTCCTGACAAGGGCTGCATTTTAACGCAGATGTCGTCCTTCTGGTTCGATAAGGTTACGTCTGTTGTTCCGACGCACTTTCTGCGGCTGGCAGATGGCAGTGACGCGGACGAGCTCCCATTCCACCTCCCGCCTGAGTACCTGGGGCGATCGATGATTGTGCACAAGGCTCGCCGTCTCGATGTTGAGTGCATCGTTCGCGGCTACATTTCGGGGTCCGGATGGAAGGAATATCAGGAAACAGGCGGGGTCTGTGGTATCCGGCTCCCGCGGGACCTGCGTGAGAGCGAGGCGCTGGAGGACCCGATCTTCACCCCGTCGACCAAGGCTGAGACCGGCCACGATGAGAACATCACATACGAGCAACTCGTCGAGCTCATCGGCGCGGACGCAGCGAATGTGGTCAGGCTGCGAAGCCTCGCCGTGTACCGATTTGCCGCTCAGTACGCTCTCGGGCGTGGCATCATCATTGCCGACACGAAGTTTGAGTTTGGCTATCTCGGCAGCGAGATCATCCTGATCGATGAGGCACTGACGCCAGACTCGAGCCGATTTTGGCCGGCAGATACGTACAAGCCGGGCGGGCCACAGGCCAGTTATGACAAGCAATATCTGCGTGACTGGCTCGATGCCTCGGGCTGGAACCATGAGCCGCCGGCGCCGGTCCTACCTCAGGACGTTGTCGAGAACACAGCGCAGCGCTATCGGGAGGCGTTCTCTACCCTCACAGGCGGAACGGTTGTTGGCGCGGTGGCTTGAGGGATCTGGGACGCAAACTGCGATGGGCGCTCATCTGATTGCGTCGCCGGGGCGGCGACTCCGATCTGACGCCGCGCTGGATACGCCGTGAGCGGCTACCTCGCACGCGTCTACGTAACGCTCAAGCCGACGGTCAACGACCCACAAGGGCTGACAATCCGCGGGGCCTTGCATGCGCTGGGCCTTTCTGAGGTCCAAAGCGTTCGCGCCGGGAAGTACCTCGAGATCCTGATCTCAAGCGCCGATGAGGCGACGGCCCGGCGGCGCGTTATGGAGATGTGCGAGAAGCTGTTGGCGAATCCAGTAATCGAGGATTTTAGATTCGAGCTGTCACCGGCGGAGGCCAAGTCAGGGTAGCGAGGCGTGGAACCGACCCAAACTACCGCGTCTCCCCTGCCGATGAGACGGGAATAGGCGATGTAAGCAACGGGTACGGCAGGACCGTCAGGGTGCCGGGATCGGAAAAGTAAGCGGAGACCCATTGCTTGCCACCAAGGCCGCCGAACAGCAACGCGTAGGCAGAGCGCGACAGATCGAGCAGTATGCTGTTTTGATCGAGCAGACCACGATCGCGGACCTGGACAAGAATGCACTGAGACTGGGTACAGACGCGCAGCCAGGTGTGCAGCGGGATGAGAAACGATGCCGCGGCGATTGATGGGTCGGCCGGATCGTATGACGTTCCGTCGTACATGATGTCGCCGTGAACAAACCCATCCTCAATGCCGTAGTACGTTGCCCAACCTGCGAATCCGTAGAGCGGAGTCTGGGCACGCGCTACGCCAATTTGAGCAGAGTAGACCGTAAGACTCAGAGGCAGAAAGAGCAGCAGGAAAAGGGCCCATCGCATGACGCGGTTAGATTAGTACTGACGAGAAAGGCCGAACCAGCAAAGTCATTGCAGAGAGTGCGGGCTCAGCTTGCTCGGCCTCTCTGGAACGAGCGCGAATCGCCGGTAGGTGAACCGAGGGCTGACCGAGCGTGGAGATGCTAAATCAACCCAAGCGGAGGACGCGAGACACGGCATTTCTCTGCACGAACAATGGCATCGACAGCATCTATGCAGTCGTCCAACCGGCCCTCGTCGTTGACGACGGCGTAGTCGAAATCCTTGATGGCGCTAAGTTCCTCTCGCACCTTCGCCAGCCGCACCTCGATCTCCTCAGCGGAATCCGTCTGCCGTTTGCGGAGACGCTCTTCGAGCCGCTCACGAGAGGGCGGCGTTATGAAGATCAGCGTTGCCCCCGGCGCCTGTGTGCGGATCGACGCTGCGCCTTCGACGTTCGTCCGCATGATCACGTTCTCTCCGCGCGCCAAGGCCGCAAGCACCGGGGCCCTCGGGACGCCGTATGACCTTCCGTAGACGCAGGCGTGCTCGAGCAGCCCTCCCCGCAGCCGCAACGCCTCAAACTGATCAGGCGTGAGAAAGTAATAGTCGCGGCCGTCGACCTCGCCTTCCCTTGGAGGACGGGTGGTTGCAGTCACGGTGAAATGGAACGGGAAGTGGAGCTGGCGAAGACGCTCGATAATTGAGTCCTTGCCGACGCCCGATGGACCTGAGAGCACCACGAGCAGCGGGTCGCTACTCACCCTCCCCCTCACCTTGCGCGCCGCGAGGCACAGTCCGGCTGGACGAGACGCGGCCGGTGATAGTCTCGGGTGTTATTGCGGCGAGCACGATGTGACCGCTGTCCATGATTAGCACCGCCTTGGTGCGCCGTCCGCTGGTGAGATCAATGGTGCGATTCTCGTCCTTGCTCTTCTGAATCAGCCGTTTTGTGGGTGCCGAGTTTGGCGCCACAACAGCAACAACGCGGTTCACGGCCAAGACGTTGCCGAAGCCCACGTGTATGAGCTCGGTCTCCACGCGGTAGCCCTCCTCAGCTGGCGGTGTAGATGCGGTCGAGGTCCGTCCAGAACCCTGGATAGGAGATCTCGACGCTCTCGGCACCCTCCACACGGGTCTCACCCCGCGCGAGCAGGCCGGCGACCGCAAGCGTCATGGCCAGCCGATGATCGCCCGCACTGGCGACCACGGCGCCGCGGAGGCTGGTGCCGCCGCGGACGATCATTCCGTCCGAAGTCTCCTCGACAGAAGCCCCCAAACGTCTTAGTTCCGTGCACGTCGTCAGGATTCGGTCCGACTCCTTGACGCGCAGCTCGGCGGCATCGCGAATTATGGTATCACCGTCTGCGAAGGTGGCAGCAAGGGCGAGCACGGGGATTTCATCGATCCCTCTTGGGATGATCTCGCCATCGATGTCAGCGCCGTGCAAATGTGAGCTGCGAGCCACGAGATCGGCAACCTGTTCGCCGCCTTGGGTCCGCTCCTCGAGCACTTCGATATCGGCACCCATTTGAAGCAGCACATCGAGTCCCCCTCGACGCGTGGGGTTCATCCCGATTCCCAGCAGCCGAATTTCCGCGTCTGGATGGCACACGGCCGCGACAAGCCAGAAGCAGGCTGAGCTCATATCGCCGGGAATACGTGTTCGGAGGGGGGCGAGCTCCACTTGCAGAGGCTGTATCGCGATGCGGCCGTCCGTGGCGTCGATCGAGGCGCCCATCGAGAGCAGCATCAGCTCCGTATGGTCGCGCGCCGGACCGGGCTCTACGAGATGGGTCTGCGTAGAGGCGAACAGCGCC